>Ga0180430_10002991_pt1 | contig 14810 bp, 12 predicted proteins | sample SS_ome_9_FD_132999 | JGI IMG/M metagenome (GOLD analysis project Ga0180430, IMG submission 132999) | Hypersaline lake sediment archaeal communities from the Salton Sea, California, USA - SS_1_S_2 metaG | ecosystem: Environmental > Aquatic > Non-marine Saline and Alkaline > Hypersaline >... | reverse complement strand
TCCCTTGGCTCCCTTGCCCCCCCGGGCGGCCCCCTCGGAAGCCTTGGGCTTGGCGGCGGAGGCTTTCTTCCTGACCTTGGCGGCCTCCAGCCGGTCGTCGAGCTCCTGGTGGAAATGGACGGGCCCCCTCGCCTCCTTGCCCTCGGCGTCGGTGAAGACGGCGTGCAGAGGGCACAAGGAATCGGGAGCCGACCAGGAAGTGGCGATGGAGGCGTGCCCCTTGGGGAAGACCGTCACCTCGGCGTCCGCGAAGCCCTTGTCCACGGGCAGGAGGGCCGAATGCCGGTCCACCAGATCGTCCTTGGCGGCGATGCAAAGGAGCCACCGGATCTTCTTCCGCTTCAGCCTTGAGAAATTGAGAGGCCGCCCGAAAAGCTTCACGGGCAGGGTCCCGTCCTCGGTCACGGGCTTGGTGTGGGAATCGAAGCTCATGCGGGTGACGCTCACGGGAAGGTCCGCGCGGTCGTGCACGAGCCAGTGGTTGATGGCGGCGGCCACGGGGTTGATCTTGGGCTCGTCTTGCCCCGGCCGATCGAGAAGCCGCATGTCCCGGTACAGGCTCGTCAGAGGGGCCTCCCGCTCCATGCTCTTGAGCTTGTACACCCAGCTCACGACCTCCCCGTCCACCACCCGGTTGCCGTTGGGCAGCCGCTTGACGGAATAACCCAGGTCCCGGAGCCTTTCCGGAAGAAGCTCCAGATAGGCCTTCAAGCTCGCGCTACGGGTCCCGTCCATGGGGGAAGCGCAGGTGACGTGGGCGTCCACCAGACCGTCCAGCTCTCCCGTGAGCAGAGCGCAGACGGTCATGAGCCCTCCCTGGCAGAAGCCGTTGAGGGTCGCCGGCTTGCCGTGGCGCTTCTTGATCGCCTCGCAAAAGGCGCGAGTGTCCAGAACGTCGTCTTCGCCTTCCATGGTCTGCACGGCGGGAGTGGAGCGGATGTCCTTGACCAGCCGCACGTAGGTGGGGATGCCCCGGTCGGCGAAAGCGTGCAGGTAGCTCCGGCCCCGGCCGGGCAGAAAGGCCAGGATGTTGGGCCCCAGAACGTAGGGAGGAACAACCAGAACGGGCTTTCCCCCGGCCTTCACCCGGACGGCTTCCTCCCGGGGGAGCACCTGGTAGAGGAGAAACCTTTCGGTTTCATGGACCAGGGAGTATCCTCCCTTCTCGGGATGGATGCCGTAATCCTCGCCGATCTCCCGGATGGCCCGGGGATATTCGCGAGCCAGGGCGTCCATGAGGGTCGCCTTGCGGGCGGCCAAATCCCTCAGGTCCTCCCCGTCGCCGTCCTTGAGAAAGGTGTTGATCCAAGCGTCCAGCCACCGGCCGCTTTCCCGGCCATGGTACTCGCTCGCCACCCTCAGCCCCTGCATCAGGCCATCCATTCCCAGGCGCATGGCGATCTTCGCCAGCTCCCCGTATCCCGCCCGGGCCTCTTCCGGCGAATCGTCCAGGCTCCGGCGCGTCTCACGCCCAAGGAAAAGGGCTTGGGCCGCGACCCCGGGGGCCGCGAATTCCCCGGCGTATCGCCACAGGGCGCTCCAATACCCCTGAACCGCCCGGCTTTCGCTCAAAGCGGCTTCCCACAGGAGAAGAGGCAGGGATAGGAGCTTTTTCGTCCCCGGGTCGGCGAGAAAAGGGCTGCGAAGATCGGCTGCGGTTGGATCGTGCATGAATGGCTCCCGAAGGTGAAGCGGCTCCCTGTCGCTTGGAAAGGCGCGCGGCTGGAAGAGCTTCGGGGCTCGAGGCTCGCCGGCCGCTCCCCAAGAAAAGGGGGCGGAAGGCTTCGATGTCGTCCGGCGTCGAAGGCGGGACGGAAAACGTTCGACGGCCGGGGCGCTTCCACCCTCGGCCGTCGTGATCAATCGCCGGCTCCGTGCTTCGTCCGTCCTGTCCCCGGGGCCCCGTTCCAGTCCGTCGTTTCGGGCGATGCGCAGGGGGCCCCGCTATCCCGCGCGGCTTCCGCGGATTCCCGCTTTTGCGGGAGAGACGAAGCGTGCAAAGCGATTTTCGTGACGGACTTCTCAGGCCGCCTTCTTTTCCTGAGCCTGAGGCGGCCGGGAAGGCTCGGCCTTGGGCTTTTCGGAAAAGTACGACTCCGCCTTCTTGAAATTCTCTTCCATGGCGGCCCTCCACTGCTCCCGTCCCTTTTGACAGGTCTTGAACCACTCGTCCACCATTTTCTTGCCGTTTTCGGGGATGTGCCCCGACTGATCCAGCATCATTTCGGTGAGCTTGCGAGCTTGATCCTGAACGGTCGCCATGGAGCCCATAAAGCCGTCGAAAGCGGCCTTCTGCAAATCCAGCATCTGTTTGATCATCGAATTCCGGTCCATTGTCTCGCTCCTCTCCCGTGTCGCCCCGGGCGTACGCCTCGAAAAAACGTCTTTCGGCTACTTGCTCAGCCCCTCGAAGTAATCCTGCACCTTCTTGAAGTTCTCGTCCACGCTGGTCTTGAACTCTTCCCGCCCCTTCTTGTAGGTCCTGACCCACTCGTTGAGGATGTTCTTGCCTTCGTCGGGAAGCCAGTTGGCCTGGTCCATGAACGAGCTGACCATGCGCTCCGTCTGCTCCTGCAGCATCACCATGGCGTTGAAGGAATTGTCGAAGGTGGTCTTGTAGAAGTCCATCATTTGCTTTGCGAATCTCATCGATTCCATGTTAGAAAGTCCTCTTCGATTGGCGTTTTCGTCGGTCGGGAGTCGGAAAATCCCTTCTCCCCCATGCTCTTGACTGTCATTATAAGAACCGCGCGGAGGATGTCAAGCAAGAATTGTTGCAGTGCAAAAAAAATTTTCCTCGATCTTTTCTTTGCCAAAAGAGAATTCCGGTCCCGGAAGCCCGGTTTTTGTTGCATCGTGTCAACCGGGGCCGCCCTTTCGCCGGGAGAGCCATGCCCCCCACCGTTCTGCTCAAAAAATACCCCAACCGCCGCCTCTACGACACCGAGCGCAGCACCTACATCACCCTGGGCCAAGTGGCGGACCTCGTCCGGGAAGGCCGCCAGGTGGAAGTGGTGGACGTGAAGACCAACGAGGACGTCACCGCCTTCATCCTCACCCAGGTCGTCCTGGAAAAGGCCAAGACCAGCCACGCCCTCCTGCCCGTCCCCTTCCTGCACCTGGTCATCCGCTACGGGGAAAACGTTCTGGCGGAGTTTTTCGACAAGTATCTGGAGCTGTCGGTGCAGAACTACCTGGCCTACAAGGCGGCCGCCGACGAGCAGTTTCGAAACTGGCTGGAGCTGGGCATGGACCTTTCGGTGCTGGCCCGGAAGACCATGTCCGATCTGGCGGCCATGCGCTCCATCTTCCCTTCCCTGTCCCGAAAGGAGAAGAAGCCCGAGGGGCCCCCGGAAGAGGGGGAGGAATAGGAGACCCGTGGGCGGCAGGCGGAATGCAGCAGGCGGTGAACGCTGGGCAGCGGGGCACGGCATGCCGTGCCCGTACAGTGGTCCTCGCCCCTCGCCCGCGCGGTGATTGATCCCCGCGCTCCGTCCTTGGTGCAACGACAGGGAGCGCGCCCACCCCGCGTGCGTCGCTACCGGACCCCTCACACCCTTGCGTCGAAAAAGGCCTGGACGCTTTCCAGGTATTCCGCCAGCAGCTTCTTGCTCACCACGAAGATGTGGCCCACGTTGCGCTCGATGGTGCGGTTGAGGCCGCCTCGCAGCAGGTCGCACACGCTTTCCCGCGTGACGCCCCAAAGCTCGCCGGCCACGCAGGAGCCGGGCGGGGAAATGGGGTCCCGCTCGCCCCGGTAGTTGAAGATGGCCACGCAGGCTTCCCGAAGCGCGTCCATGTCCGCGGGCCGGTCGTGAAGGGCGGGATCGAAGGAGGGCAGACGGTAGCGGCCCTCCATGATCCGGTTTTCCATGAACAGCTCCCGAATCCACTGCCGGTGGGCCGCGGAGGGAAAGCGGGTGCCGTGCAGGAGCCAGAACAGGAAGGGAGCCGAATCGGCGATGGCGTCGGGCCTGGAAGCCCGGCCGTAGAACCCGCTGGCCACAGTGTACTGCACTCCGGGCTGGATCTCCTGCATCCCCATGTCGATGACCTGAGGGGGAACGTTCACGGGGCCGAACAGCTCCTCCATGACCAAGGGATCGTAGGATTCCCGGATGACTCGGCGCATGGGGCCGTGGCCGCTCTCCCCGTCGTCGAACCGGAAGGGGGAGGCCATGAGCACCACGCCGGAGACGTCCATGGGCTTGCCTTGCCTTCGGAGCTCCTCGGCCCTGCGGGCCAGGTAGGGGAGCACCAGGGTCCCTCCCATGCAATAGGCCATGACCTCCACGTCCTGGCTCGGATGACGGGCCATGATCGAATCCAGATAGTGGTCGTGCAGCTCCTTGCCGTAGAAGTCCAGCCCGAGGTCCGCCTCCTCGGCCCCGGGCTCCCCGTGGTCCACCAGATAGACGAGATACCCTCGCGCCGCCATGCCCTGAACCACGGATTTGCCTTCGGCCAGATCGAAGATCTCCGGGCGGTTGATAAGCGGGGTGACCATGTAGAGCACCCTGCCGTTGGGCTCCACCCCTTGCGGAAGGGGGTAGCGACGCAGGGTGGCCCCGTGAATGCGGGAGCCCTCCACGATGTCGTAGGGCGTGTACCCGATGCGGCCTCCCGTGGCCCGCTCGGAAAAGCCCTTGATGTCGAAAGCGTCCTCGCGGTAGAGGTTTTCCAGCCGCACCCGGATCTCCTCCAGGTATTCCCCGAAGTCCAGGGCCGGCTCGCCGTCGGGGCCCCGCTTCGTGAAAGGAAGCTCCCGCTTCCTCAGGGGCTGTTCCGTCACCAGCATCAGCAAGCACTGCAACAGCTCCTTCATGGCCTTGAGGCGCGTGAGCCCCAGGGAGTGATACCGGTATTCCAGAGCGGCGAATTCCCGGACGGTGCCCATGAGATACCTTCGCCCGCCATCCGTGTTGCGAACCTCGCGGGCCTTGTTCCGGTCGAAAGCGCCGTCGGGCATGAATCGCCCGCAGAAGTCCCGCAGCAGTCGGGCGTACTCCTCTTCGACGGTCTCGTTCTCTCTGGCGAAAATGTCGGGATGGGCCCCCGTGCGGGCCGCCCGGCGAGCCTCCACGCGGACGGGGTCGGTGAGGAAGGGGCGGACGAAGCCCTTTTGCCATGCGGCCCAGAAAGCGGCGGGACCGTAGAGGGCGGGATCGTCCAGAAGGTCCAGCAGCCTCTCCCACTGGAAAAGCGTCCGAACCTGGCCTCCCGCCAGCTTGCTTCGCCAATGGACGGTGGTCCCGTACCCTTCCCGGTTGTCCGCCGGCGAGTACCCCATGGAATCCAAAAGACAGTCCGGACAGAGACCGTTTTCCTCGAATGCTCGTCTCGGTTTCATTTCGTTCCTCCTCTTCCAAACGCCCGACCCCAGCCCTCCGCCTATACCGCCTACTGCCTACCGTCTCCCGCCTACCTTATCCCGTCCTTCAACCGGTCCATGGGCAGATAGAGGGCCCCCATTTGCCGGGAGATCTCGTAGGCGCACCCCATGGCCATGGGATTGCTCTCCGTGTCCACCAAAATGGCCTGGATGCCCCGCCGTCGCACCTCCCGGGCGCAATCGAGGGTCTCCTCCAGCGGGTCCCCGCCGAAGCAGCTCACGTTGGGATTGCCGTCGGAAAAGACGACCAGGAGCGGCAGGCATTGGGGGTTCTTGCGTTTTTCCTGGACCAGAAGGCGAACGCCCAGATCCAGCCCCGAAGCCAGGGGGGTCCGGCCGCCCGCGGGCAGGCTTTCCACTTCCCGGGCGGCGTTGCGGATGTTTCGCGTGAGGGGGAGGACCACGTCGGCGCCCGTGTGCCGGAAAGTGACGATGCCCATCTTGTCCCTGCGCAGATAAAGGTCCTGCAAGAGGGCGTCGATGATGCCCTTGGTGGCGGACATGCGGTCGTTGGTGCGCATGGAGGCGCTGGAATCGATGATCATCACGAGGGCCAAGCCGGTCTTGCGCGAGCGCTTGCGGCGGCGCAGGTCCTCCGAGCGGAGCTTGAGGGCCCCGTTGGCCCCCCGGCGAATCTGGAAAGGGGCGGCGGCCCGCACGGTGGCCATGACGGAAAGATCCTCCAACCGCTCCGCCGCCCCGAACAAGCGGCTCCCGTGCACGGGCCCCTCCTTGCGGGCGTCGGCCAGAAGGAAGCGCCGCCCCGCGTGGGAGCCGCACTGGAGCAGATGCCAGGGGAGCCGGGGCTGAAAGGGCCGCGCTCCCGAGCAGAGATGAGTTACGCAGGAAAGGGGCGGCCCCTGATTTTTCACGGGAACGGCCTTTTCTTGTTTGTTCCGATGGACCGCCCGCCATTCCTCCCCCGCCGCTTCCGTTTCCGCGGACTCTTCGAAAACCTGCCGGAGCCGCTTTTCGTCCAGCTCCGCCTTTTGCAGAGGCGTCTTCTTCATGCGGTGAGGCAGCACCAGGCGCGACGCCAGCTGCAAGTCCTCCCGGCTCACCTTCTCCCGCCCTTCCAGGGCCGCGTTGGCGCGGGCGGCCTTCATCATGACGATGTCCGCCCGGTGGCCGTCGGTCTTCATGGCCACCGCCAAGCGGCTGGCCGTTTCCAGCAAGTGCCGGGGAAAAGCCATTTCCGGGAGGAGGGAGCGGGCCGCCGCCAGCTTGCGGGACCATTCCTCGTCGGCCTCCCGCCACTCCTCCCGAAACCCTTCGGGATCCTGCTCGAAGGCCAGCCGGCGCTTGACGATCTCCATGCGCTGCTCCACGTCCTGGATGCCTTCGATGGAAGCGCACAGGCCGAAGCGATCCAGAAGCTGGGGCCGCAGGTCCCCTTCCTCGGGGTTCATGGTCCCCACGAGGATGAAGCGGCTGGGGTGGGAGAGGCTCACCCCTTCCCTCTCCACCACGTTCACTCCCGAAGCCGAAGCGTCCAGGAAAAGGTCCACGATCTGGTCGTTGAGCAGGTTCACTTCGTCCACGTACAGGATGCCCCGGTGGGCCTCGGCCAGAAGACCGGGCTCGAAGGCCTTCCGTCCCGTCTTCAGGGCCTTTTCCACGTCGATGGTCCCCAGGAGCCGGTCTTCGGTGGCCCCGATGGGCAGGTTCACCAGCCGGATGGGACGGGCCCCCGCCGGCAAAGGATGCCCCTCCTTCCCTTTCTCCCGGCAATGGGGACAGGTCTCTTCGGGATGGTCGGGATCGCACTGGAAGGGGCAATTCTCCACCACCCGGATGGTGGGAAGCAGACGGACGAGGGCGCGCACCCCCGTGGACTTGGCCGTGCCGCGCTCCCCTCTGATAAGAACGCCTCCCAAGCCAGGATCGACGACGTTGAGCAGCAGGGCGCGCTTCATGAGGTCCTGTCCCACGATGGCCGAAAAGGGAAAACGATGTTGCATGAGCTTTGTGGATCCTCCAGGAAGTTACCGGTAAATTTCGAAAAAAGAGGTTTCTCCCACCTTTTGGAAACGGCTCCGAATGTAGTCCACGGGAGCGTAGAAGGGGTCTCCTTCCAGGGGGACGAATCCCCGGGCCAATCGGGACGCCTGAGCCTTCTGAACCAAAAAAGTCCAGCGGCCTCGCCCCCTTTCCACGGCGTCGGTGAACCGCTCGACCAAGGCTTCGTTGTTCAATTCCGTAACCTGCACCCAGTCCACGGGCAAGGGGTTCTTTCGTGGGGCGCAAGCCCAGTAGCCCGCCGCATCGGGCACCACGGCCACTTCGTCCCCTTGCGCCTTTTCCACGGCGGCTTGCAGGTCCCCCAGAAAAGCGTAGGTTCTGGCGTTGGTCCATATGCGCCGCCCCCCCGGAAGCACGTCGCCCAAAGGGTGGGTCAGGCCGGGCTCGGGCAGGTCCCGGTAAACGATCTCGCGCCTCGCCCCCTGCCACTGGAAAGCCGCCAGCACCGCCAGCAGGAGCCCCCCCGCAGCCACCGCAAGACGCCCCTTCCCTTTGCCAAAGGTCCTCCGGACAGCCAAGGCGGCGCACGCCAACAGAAACAGCGCCAGCGGTCCGTTGGCGAAGGCGGGGGTATTGTAACCGATGGAGACGGAAACGCTCCAGGCCGCGAAGCAGGCCAAAAGGCCCGCGCGCGCCGGGCCGTCGCTCCCCCGCAGGAGGAGGAGCACTCCCGCGGCGCCCGTCGCGGCCCCGAAAAGCAAGAAGGAAGTGGGCTCCAGATAGGAGATGCGGCGCAGAGTGTAGGCCGCGTAAAGCGTCAGCCCGTACAAGGCGAGGCCCCCCGCAAAGGCCCGCGTGCCGCCGGCGATCTTCCAATGCCCTGCGGAAGGCTCCCCGGAAGCGCCGTCCGCGGATACGACATCCCGGCCGCTTCCGGAAAAGATCGACCAAGCGGCAACGCCTCCCCCCGCGATCCCCGCGTAGAAAGCCGGTTGGGCGGCGTAGCGCGCGAGCCCCACGGAAGCCAGATCTCCCGAAAGGGAGAGCATCTGGGCCAGCCCCTGGCGCAAGGCCCCTCCCCAAAGAAGAAAGGCCCCGTAGCCGACCAAAGGGGCCAGGGAAGCCGCCCAAAATCGCCGCTTGCGCAGGTCTCCCCCCAGGAGCAGGGAAACGGGGATCATGAGAAGGAAATTCTGCCGGCACAGGGAAGCCGCCCCCACGAGAAAATACCCGGCGCCTTTGTACCGGGAGTCGCGGGAAAAAACGCCGAGGAGGCCCAGACTCGTCAGGAACAAGGCGTCGATGGAATGCCAAGCCATCGCCGGGTGGAAGTGGGAGCTCAAGGCGAAGGCCGTCCACGCCGCGAGCCATCGCTCCAACACGGACCACGACGGCGCGGCGAGCCTTTCCGCCAGGGCCGTCCACGCCGCGGCGATGGCGGCGAATTGAAGCCAAACCACGTACCGGGAGATCCAGAACGTGTATTCCCCGCCCCACAGGCACTCGGGCGCATGGAGAAGGCAGGAGCCCACGGGCCGGATGGAGATGAAATCCCGATGGGGGACCTGGCCTTCCAGCAATCGGCGGGACCCCGCCAGAATGAAGCCGTCGTCGGTGGGGTTGAACCCCATCCATGAAAAGAGAAAATGGGCCGCAAGGGGAGCCGCAACGAGGAACGACGCCCATCCCGCGAGGCTTCCCCAAGGGCGGTGCGAAGGGAAGGGAGGCGTTGGGGCGATCTTAAGCGTCATGCAACACAACCCCTTCGGCTACCGAATGGCTCGTCAACGAAGCTCCTTTACAATGGGGATTGCCCCCGGGAGGGAGGGCGTCCCCGCCCTCCTTGCGCACGGATCGAGAGCTTGCAACCGAGGGCAGGATGCCCTCGCTCCCGGGACAAGCCAAGTCGCGGTGCAAAAGAGAGTCGTTGACGAGCCACCGAGCACGTTCCCGAAATTCCAAGCTCCGGGCCCCGCTCCCCGCGCAAGGGAGCCTCGGCGTCCTTTTCCAACGGCGAGCTTCGAACGATGAACGTCACCACCCTACGCCTCCAAAGCGGCTTGCCAGGAATCCACCGCTTCCTTCAGGCGCGCCCGAAAACGGTCCTCCTCCTCCGTCCATCTCGGGCTTCTTCGGGGCAGCACCACCACGGCGCTCCCGCCGATGCCCTCCGCCGCCAGCTCTTCCTTCAACCGCTTCTCCTCCTCGCCCGGGATTCGGGAGCGAGCGCTTTCGTAGGAGGACAGGACCTCCCGGACAAGCTCCAGATGCGGCTTCTCCATTTCCGAAGCCACGACCTCCAGCCCCTTCAAGCATCTGCGACCCCGATCGCCCAAATCCAGGGCACCCAGAAGCTCGAGCGCCGCGGCCTTGCGGGCGTCGTCCCGGGAGCCCGTCTCGACCTCTTCCACGGCCTCCTTCAACCGCCCGTCGCTCCAAAGGCCCTCCAGAAAGCGGCGGACCCAGCCCGCCGCCTTTTGCCGCCATTCCTTGCGGCTCAGCTCCTTTCTTTCCTCGTCGGAAAGAACGAGGTCCTTGGTCTTTTCCATGACGAGATCGAGGGTGCTTTTGATTTCCGCCATCTTTATTCTCCCCGCCCGGGCGGCTCCGCCGCCCCCGAGCAATCCGCTATTGCATGAAGACGATCCATTCTTTATAAAGGGGCTGAGCCATTCGGCAATTTAACTCAAAATCCCGGAGCTGTAAAACGCCGATGCCGGCATCGCCCGGACGCGGCCGGGACTCGTCGAGTCGTGGCGAGCCCGAGGGAGAGCTCGACGATCGACAATTTCAAAGCCGGGGAGCGAACATGAGCACCACGACCACCGACCGGGACGTCCTGTCCGCCATTTACCAGCGACGCAGCGTGCGTCACTTTCTGGAAGACCCCGTTGACCGGGGGATGGTGATGGAGGCCTTGAAGGCCGCCACCTGGGCCCCTTCGGGGCTCAACAACCAGCCCTGGCGCTTCGCCGTCGTGCGGGATCCGACGATCAAGGAGCGACTGGCGCGCCTCACCCGTTACGCCACCATCGTGAAGTCGGCCCCCGTGCTGATTCCCGCTTTCCTGGACCGCGAAAGCTCCTACGACTACGTCAAGGACTGCCAGGCCGTGGGGGCGGCCCTCCAGAACCTCCTGCTGGCCTTGCACGCCCAAGGCCTGGGGGCCGTCTGGCTGGGCGAGATTCTCAAGAACAAGGAAGAGGTCGTGCGGATTCTGGAGCTGCCGGAACGGCTGGAGCTCATGGCCGTGGTGGCGGCGGGCCGGCCGGCCCACCGCAACCAGACTTCCCACCGGCGTCCCGTGGAAGAGCTGCTGGTCCTGGAAAAGTGAAAAAGAGAAACAGAAAGGAGCCGGAATGATTCTGGAGCCCCTCGTGGTGGGGATGTTGCAAACGAACTGTTATCTTCTGGGAGATCCGGAAACGGGCCGAGCCGTGGTCATCGACCCCGGCGGCGACAGCGAGCGCATCGTCGCGCGCCTCCGGAAGCACGGGCTGACCCTGGAGGCGATCCTGCTCACCCACGCCCATTTCGACCACGTCCTGGACGCCTGGACCCTCAAGGAGGAGCTGGGCGGGGAGATTTATCTGCACCCCGAAGACAAGTCCCTTCTGAACAACCGCTCCGTGGGGCTCGGGGCCGTTTTCTCCTCGGCCGCCCAGAAGCCCAAGGGGGAAGTGGACCGGTGGATCCGCGAGGGGGACGAGCTGGCTTTCGGGGGAATTCGCCTGCACGTTCTGGAAACCCCCGGGCACACTCCCGGCCACGTTTCCTTCCACTGCCCCGAAGCCCGGTGCATCTTCGTGGGGGACACCCTCTTCGCGGGCTCCATCGGCAGGACGGACTTTCCGGGCGGCTCCTACGACCGTCTCATTCGCTCGGTCAGGGAAAAGATCTTCGTTCTGGACGGGGAAACGGCCGTTTACACGGGGCACGGGCCCGAAACCACGGTGGCCCGGGAAATGCGCACCAACCCTTTTTTCAGCTGACGGCCGCGAGGGGAGCACGGGCAGCGCTTCCACCGGGGCGCCGCCGGCTTGAAACCCCATCCACCCCGCCCCGCGAGGCGGGCGTCTCCGGAGGTTTCCGTACATGGTCACGACAAGGCTTCGTCGCCGGCTGTTGGGAACGGGGCTCGCACTGCTTTGCATAAGCCTGGCTCCCGGCTGCGCCTACTTGCAAAGCTTCCTCCAACCGGCCCCCCCGCCCGCTCCGGCTCGGCAACCTTCCTCCACCCTGGCCGCAGGGACGGGAACCGCCCCCCTGCCGTCGTCTTCGGGCCCCGCCTTCTACCAGTTCGAAGACATTCCGGTGCCGCGGGAGCTCGTCTACCTGCCGGGGGAGTCCTACGTGTTCGAGGCGGGAAAAACCCGCGCGGGGGTCCTCACCCTCAAGGGAAGGGTGGACGTCAATTCCCTCATCAAGTTTTTCGAGCTGGCTCTGCCCCGCCGCAAGTGGGAGATGAAGGGGATGCTCCGGGGGAGGCGCTCGGTGCTCGTTTTCCAAAAGCCCGAAAAGGCGGCCATCTTCAAGATCCACGAGAACACCTTCACCACCTACGTGGAAATCTACGTGATTCCCTTCGGCCGGTCGGCATGACGAAAAGACGAGGAAAAGCCCTTTGAAAGGAAAATCCATTCTGCTGGGAGTGAGCGGCGGCATCGCGGCCTACAAGGCCGCCGAGCTGGTGAGGCTGTTCGTCAAGGCCGACGCCTCGGTGCAGGTGATCATGACGGCGGCGGCCCGGGAGCTCGTCGCGCCCCTGACCTTCCAGGTCCTTTCGGGGCAGCCCGTGTGCACGGATCTGTTCGACCTCCGGATGGAGTCGGAGATCGGCCACATCCATGCGGCCCGGGCCGCCCATCTGGCGGTGGTGGCTCCCGCCACGGCCAACGTCCTGGCCAAGATGGCCGCCGGCATCGCCGACGACTATCTGACCACGACGCTTCTGGCGGCGGATTGCCCCGTTATGGTCTGTCCCGCCATGAACACCAGGATGTATCAACACCCCGCGACTCGAAGAAACCTCGAAGTCCTGCGGGAACGGGGCTGCCACGTGGTGGAGCCCGGAACGGGGGAGCTGGCCTGCAAGGAGGAGGGGCCCGGACGGCTGGCGGATCTGCCCGTCATCGTGGAAACGGCCCGTCGCCTGCTCACCCCGCCCACCCTCCGGGGCAGGCGCGTGCTGGTGAGCGCCGGTCCCACGTGGGAGGCCTTCGATCCCGTGCGGTTCATCACCAACCCTTCCAGCGGCAAGATGGGCTACGCTCTGGCGGCCCGGGCCGCCCTGCGCTCGGCCGAGGTGCATCTGGTGAGCGGTCCCTGCGCCCTTGCCGTCCCCCTGGGAGTGACGCGGCATTCCGTGGTCGGCGCCCTGGATATGGAAAGAGTCGTCGGGGAGCTCGCTCCTTCCATGGACGCCGTCCTCATGGCGGCGGCGGTGGGGGACTATCGCCCGGCGGAAGCGGCCTCCCAGAAGATCAAGAAAGGGGAGGAGGACCTTCGGGTGACCCTCGTGCGCAACCCCGACATCCTGGCGGGGCTGGGACGCGACAAGGCGGAGGGTCAAGTGCTGGTGGGGTTCGCCGCCGAAACGGAAAACCTCCTGGAAAACGCCCGCCAGAAGCTCGCCCGCAAGAACCTGGACTTCATCGTGGCCAACGATTTGTGCGAGGAGGGGGCGGGCTTCGCCTGCGACACCAATCGGGTCAAAATCCTCGAAAAGCGGGGAGGCGTGGAGGAATGGCCCTGCCTGAGCAAGGAGGAGGTGGCCGACCGGATTCTGGACCGCGTGGAAAGGCTGCTGCGTACTTGACCAAGGATTCTCCGACAAAGTCCCCCTTGAAAGCCAAGGTCGAAGTCGGAAGGACGAATGCGGAAGTTTTCCGTGCTTTCGCTTCCGCCCTGTTCCATTCGTCTGGCCGCTCCCGTGAAAGCGGCTCCCGCGCTTCCGGGTTGCCCGCGGCGTGCGGGGAACGTATGATGAAAAGGCGAGGAGGAAAGAAGCCATGGAGGATCGCGATGCGGGAACGGGCGGGGAGTTGCGGCAGACCCTTCGGCAGCTGCACTGGATCCTTCGCGGTTGCGAGTGGAGCGGCGTGCAGAGCTGGGCCAAAGTAGGCGGCCCTGGCGAGAAGCCTTCCCCTTCTTCCCGGGCTCGCGGAAGCGCCGCGACCTCGAAAACCGAACAGGGGAGACCCCCTGGAAGGCCCGAGGGAGAAGCGGAAAGAAAGGAAGCTCCCCGGGAGAGCCTGGAGGACATTCGGGAGGACCTGGGCGAATGCACGCGCTGCCGGTTGCACCGGGAGCGCAACCGCATCGTCTTCGGCGAAGGGTCTCCCCGGGCCCCCCTGGTCTTCGTGGGGGAAGGGCCCGGGCGGGAGGAGGACCTTCAGGGCCGCCCCTTCGTGGGACGGGCCGGAAAGCTTCTGGACAAGATCGTCGGGAGCCTGGGACTGACTCGGAAGGAAGTTTACATCTGCAACGTGGTCAAGTGCCGTCCGCCCGGAAACCGGACCCCGGAAAAGGACGAGATCGCCGCCTGCTCGCCCTTCATGAGGCGCCAGGTGGAGGCCATCAAGCCCAAGGTGGTCTGCGCTCTGGGGGCCCCGGCGGCCCAGACCCTTCTGGGCAGCGCCGATTCCATTTCCAAGCTTCGGGGCAGGATTCACCTGTGGCGGGGCGTTCCCCTGGTGGCCACCTATCATCCGGCCTACTTGCTTCGCACCCCTTCCCGAAAGGCGGACGTTTGGAAAGACATGCTCTTGGTCCTGGATTTGCTGCGGTCGTGAAGAGGATTCGCTCCCTACGAGGTGAGAACGGAGTCATGAAATTCAAATTCGTCGTTTTGGCGTTGTTGCTTCCCCTTTGCTGGGGCTGGGACGCGGGAGCTGCCCGGGCGGCCCATTTCAACCTGATCGAGATTCAGGACACCATCAATCCCGGCGTGCAGGATTTCATCGAGCACGCCGTGGAGGAGTCCTCGGAGGACGGGGCGGAATTTCTGCTCGTTCTCCTGGACACCCCGGGGGGCTTGGTGACGTCCATGAGAAAGATCGTTCAGACCGTCCTCAACGCCCCCATGCCCGTGGTGGTCTTCGTCTATCCCCAGGGGGCCCAGGCGGCTTCGGCGGGAGTGTTCATCACCGTGGCGGCGGACATCGCCGCCATGGCCCCGGGGACCAACATCGGAGCCGCCAGTCCCGTGACGGGCACGGGGGAGGACGCCCCCAAGACCATGGAAAAGAAGATCAGCAACGATCTGGCGGCCTTCGCCCGGAGCGTGGCCGGCCGGCGCGGGCGCAACGCCGAGTGGCTGGAGAAGGCCGTGCGGGACGCCGTGTCCGTCTCGGCTCGAGAAGCCTTCGCCAAAAACGTCATCGATCTGGTGGCCGACGACCTGGACGATCTTTTGGAGCAGTTGGACGGCTGGGAACTGAAGCACCGAGGGGCG
>Ga0180430_10002990_pt1 | contig 14813 bp, 13 predicted proteins | sample SS_ome_9_FD_132999 | JGI IMG/M metagenome (GOLD analysis project Ga0180430, IMG submission 132999) | Hypersaline lake sediment archaeal communities from the Salton Sea, California, USA - SS_1_S_2 metaG | ecosystem: Environmental > Aquatic > Non-marine Saline and Alkaline > Hypersaline >... | reverse complement strand
TGAGTGCTTCCGGAAAACCCTCGGTGAGCTCGGTGATGGTCTCGCCGAGACCGGCGCTGATGGCCAGCGCGGCCACGGTGAACGCCGCCAGAATGGCGCCCAGGGCCGTCGCGGACCAACGACGTTCGGCGAGGTCCTTGGTGAGTACCGCGGAACTACCCATTGGGATTCTGCTTGCGGTAGTAAGTGAGAAAGACCTCTTCGAGGTCGGATTCACGGCTGTTGAGGTTGACCACCTCGTGAGTCAACGCGGCCTTGAGGATGTCGTTGACCGTGCCGTCGAAGGATACTTTGGCGTGGCGGTCCTCCACGGTGGCGCTGTGCACCCCCGACACCCCTTCGAAGAGATCGGCGGGCACGGGAGCGGCGAATTCGAAGTCGATGCGGCGGATGGCCTTACGCTTCAGCTCGTCGACACGCTCGACCACCACCAGTTCGCCCGCGCGGATGATGCCGACCCGGTCGGCGACCCGTTCTACCTCGGAGAGAGTGTGCGAAGAGAGGAAAACCGTCCGTCCGTCATCGCGCACCTCACCGACCATTCGCTGAAATTCCTGTTGCACCAATGGGTCCAGTCCCGCGGTGGGCTCGTCGAGTATGAGAAGCTCCGGGCGGTGCATGAACGCCAGGATGAGGCCGATCTTCTGCCGGTTGCCGGTGGAGTACTCGCCGACTTTGCGGGACAGGTCGGCTCCGAGACGTTCGGCCAACTGATCGACGAACTCCGGATCGACCCCGCCGCGTAACCGGGCGAAGTAGCGAACTGTCTGAGCGCCGGTCAGTTTCGGATACAGCGCCAGGTCGCCCGGCAGATAGCCGATCGCGCGACGAATCCGCAGTGAATCAGTGAGCGAATTCATGCCGAGAATATTCGCGGTGCCGGAACTGGGCCGAATCTGGTCGAGCAGCAGCCGAATGGTGGTCGACTTCCCGGCGCCGTTGGGGCCCAGGTAGCCGAAGACTTCGCCGCGCGACACCTGCAGGTTCAGATTCCGAACAGCCGCGACATCCCCGAAGTTCTTCGTCAAGTCCGCGGTCTGGATCGCTGCCGACGCGATGTCGACGATCTCGGCCCTCTCGGCCATCTCATGCCTTCCGCCGCCTGATTTCACTATGCCGTTTCCATCCACGGGTGTGGTGTCAATCGTCTGCAGCTCAGAAGATTTCAGAAATCATGCAGCGCACGGAACCGCCGCCGTATGCCTCAATAGTCTGCACATCTCCGACCAGGATCTCGCTGGACTTTTCGATCTCCGCTTTCTGTTCGGCGGTCAGCACGTTGAAGGTCGAGTGCGTCATCACGGTGTAGTGCTGGTCGTCCTTGCCGAGCAATTCGATCTCGTTGCCGGCGAAGTCGTCGATCTCGTGCTCGGAGACGGCGAGGATCTCCTTACCGCTCTCGGTCAACTCGTCGATCACCAACTTGCGCTCGTCGGGGTCGTCGATGGCCTCGAGGCACACGACGGCGTACTTTTCACCGATCGCCATCATCACATTGGTGTGGTAGATCGCGACGCGTTGCCGGCGGTAGGTCTGGAACCCGTGGAACGGCACCGCCTTGAACCCGAAATCTTTGCAGAACTGCAGGAACAGGCCTTCGTCCGCGCGTTGCGACAGGCAGCAGTAGGCCTTCTTGTTCGCGCGGTCGAGCACCATCGCCCCGGTACCCTCCAGGAACCGGCCGTCCTTCTCGTTTTTGGTGTAATCGTAGATCCGCAGATGGTCTCGTCCCATCGCCTCGACGAGGGCCCCGAGGAACTTGATACGTTCCAATCGGCGGTCTTCGGCGAACATCGGGCACAGGACGAGGCGGTCGCCGTCCAGTGAGACGAACCAGTTATTGGGGAAGATGCTGTCCGGGGTATCGAACACGGTCGCGTCGTCCTCGATGACGTGCACATTGATGCCCTTGCTGCGCAGCTTGTCGACGAAACCATCGAACTCGATCAGCGCCTTGGCCTGGACGATGTCGTGCTTCTCGCCGAGGTTCTTCTGGAAGAAGTCGTTGCTGGCGGTTTCGGCGTTGAAATAGAACGAGCAGGGTCGCACCATCGCGATGTCGCGGGTGATCTGGTGATGTTTCATATAGGCCTCCTCCAGGCAAGGTAACAACAGGCCGGCCGAGCGAGTCACGCTCGGGTCGTGGTTGCCTCAGCGCGAGATCCCCGCCACGCGCACCCATTGTGGTTGGCTTTGGGCCACCCTGTCGTCGCCGGGGATCAGGAATCAGATTCAACGGGCCCGCGGCGGGTGAGCCGGACCTCGGTGATGACGTTGCGGCCGACCGCAGTCACCTCAATCGTCCAGTTCTCCCGATAGACCCGATCGCCGGCGGCTGCCGGGATTCGACCCAGGTCGGCCAGCACCAGACCGGCGATGGTGGTGTAGTCACCGCGGGAGGTGTCGGCGATCTTGACGCCGAGGTCCGGCAGATCGTGCACCGGGAAGCTGCCCGGCACCACCAGGCTGCCGTCGGGCATTGTGCGCACCGCGAGGATGTCGCGGTCGGTCTCATCGTGGATCTCACCGACGATCTCTTCCAGTACATCCTCGAGGGTGACGATTCCCGACACCCCGCCGCGCTCATCGATGACGACGGCGAACTGTTCGCGGTCGGCCTTGAATCGTCGCAACGCCTCCGAGACGGCCAGGCTGTCCGGTAACTGCAGCGCCTGCCGGGCCGCATCGGCGACGGCGGGCTGCTCGCCCAGCAGGTCGCGAAGGTGCACCACACCGATGACCGAATCGAGATCCTGGGAGCCGACCACCGGGGCCCGGGAATGCCCGGAGCCGGCGAGCGTGGTCAGTGCCTCCCGAACCGGCATGGTGGACGGCAGCATCACGACCGCGCGCCGCGGTACCAGGATCTCCCGCAAGACCCGCTCGTTGATCTCCAACGCGCCGGCTATCACCTCACGCTGCTCAGGTGTCAAGCCGCGGTGGGCTGCAACCAACTCCTGCAGTTCGGCGTGTGTCAACTGCTCGGTCGCCGCGTCGGGGTTTCCGCCGAGGAGCCGAACCAGAATGTCGGTCGCCTTGCCCAGCAGCCACACCATGGGTTTGGTGAGGGCGGCCAGCTTGTCCAGCGGGACGGCCACCAGCAGGGCCCAGCTGTGGGCGTACTGCATGGCCAGCCGCTTCGGTGCGAGTTCTCCGACGACGATGTTGACCGCCGCCAGCACGATCGTCACCGAGGCGATGGCGGCGGCTTCGGCCGCACCGCCGAGCAGGTTGAACGCCGGTACCAGCGGTTGGGCCAAGGTGACCGCAGCGGTGGCCGAGGCCAGATAACCGGCCAGGGTGATTCCGAGCTGGATTGTGCCCAGGAACCGGTTGGGGTTGCGAGCCAGTCTCACCAGAGCCTTCTCCCGGCGACCGTTACTGCGCTCCAGAGTGCACAACTGGCCTTCGCGCAGCGAGATCAGGGCGATCTCGCTGCCGGCGAAGAGTCCGTTCAGCAGGAGCAACACGCTGATCAGGCCAATGTCGAACCAGTAACGGCTCACAGATCCACTCCTCAACCGGGATATGACAGCGGGATATGACAGATGGGGCGACCCCGTGACGCTAGCGCTGCGTTTCGAACCGTCAGTCCGGCTCGCCGACGCGGAAGCCCCACGGGAGTTCCAGCCGGTGGCGGGCGAGAAGTTCGGTGTCGGCCAGGACCGAACCGATCTCGCCGTCCGCGACCACCACACCGGCGTCCATGATGACGGCCCGGTCGCACAGTTGAGCGGCATAAGGCAGGTCGTGGGTGACGATCAGCAGGGTCGTCGTGAGCTCCATCAGGGTTTGGGCCAGTTCTCGGCGGCCCACCGGGTCGAGATTGGCCGAGGGTTCGTCGAGAACGAGTACGGCCGGCCGGCATGCCAGGACCGTCGCCAGCGCCGCGCGCCGGCGCTGCCCCGCGGACAGGTGGGCGGGGCTGCGATCGGCCTGATCGGTCAATGACACCGCGGCCAGGGCAGCTTTCACGCGTTCGGCGAGCTCCGCTCCGCTCGCGCCGAAGTTGGCCGGACCGAAGGCGACGTCCTGGGCGACGGTCGGCATGAAAAGCTGGTCGTCAGGATCTTGGAAGACGACACCCACCAGCTCTCTGATGGCACGAAGATTCCTGCGTGCGAGCGGGATTCCGTTGATCTCGATGGTTCCCGATGACGCCGTCAGCACGCCGTTGAGATGCAACATCAACGAAGTCTTTCCGGCGCCGTTCGGGCCGAGCACCGCCACCCGTTCGCCGTTCCCGATGGTCAGATCGACACCGTCGAGCGCCAGCTGTCCGTCGGGGTAGACGTGACGGAGGGCTTCGATGCGCACCGCCGGAGTCATCGCAGCACCCACGCCGCTGCGGCGACCAGTGCCGCGACGACCGCCGGTGCCAGCGCCACCGACCAGACCCGGCCCGATGCCCGGGCGGCGCCACCCGGACCCAGCAGCAGCGGCGGGACCGTGCCGTCGTAACCACGCGAGAGCATGGCGAGGTAGACGCGCTCCCCGCGTTCATAGGAACGGAGGAACAGTGCGCCTGCGCTTTTCGCGATTGCCCCGGCCTGATGCAGATTTCGCGGCGAGTCGCCGCGGGAGAGTCGGGCCATCCGCATCCGACTCGCCTCGGCGGTCAACACATCGATATAGCGGATCATCAGCACCAGTATCGAGGTGAGCAGTGCGGGCACCCCGAGCCGGGACAATGCCAGCGGCAGTTCGCGAGCAGGGGTGGTGGCCGCGACGGTCAGGGACGCGGCTACGCCGAGGGTGCCCTTGATGACGATCCCCCATGCGGCGTACAACCCGGCGACTGACAGCGACAGACCGCCAACCTTGACCCGTTCACCGCCCTCGGTGAACGGCAGCAGTATGGCCAGCACCAGGAAGGGGACCTCGATCAGCATTCGGGGCAGGATCCACCGCAGCGGAACCCGGGCCAGCCGCCACCCACCCAGCAACATCAGCGCGTAGATGCCGAACGGCCAGAACATCTCGCGGGGAGTGGCCACCACCGCGAGGACAAAAACCACCAAGGCGACAATCTTGACCTCGGCCGGAAGCCGGTGGACGACGGATCTTCCATCCAGATACAGCGGGTGGGAGTGGCCCGCGGCCATCCGTCAGTCTCCGGGGGTTGGTCGGGTGCCGCGCCGCGGTTTGCTCCGGGCAATCACCCGGAACACTACGCCAGCGGCTGCCAGGGTCACCAACACACCGATCACCCCGGCGGGTCCGACCGTTCCGTCGGAGCCCCCGAGCGAATAGTCGGCCAGTGGGGAATTCGCCATCGGATGCTCGGTTGCGCTGCGGGCGATGCACTGCCCGGTCAACGTTTCGTCTCCGCCGCGGTCGATCACCTGACAGCCCTGGCGGCTTGCCGAATCCAGCCCGTCCGGAGCCGGACTTGCCAGATAGGAGACCACGCCGGCAATGATCAAGGTGACCAGGAAGGCGACGGCCCGGAACAGTCGGCTGCGCGATCCGGAAGTCGGGCCCGTCATATCCGCGATACCCGCGCCTCGGATCCGGTACGGCTGTGTCGCAGCAGATACACCAGATCGGGTCGGGACCTGGCCACCCCCATCACCGTCAGGGCGGTGATGATTCCCTCACCGACCCCGATCAGAACATGCGTGCCGAGTAGATAGCCCGCCACCGCGGTCAGCGATGTCTGCGCCTGACCGCCGATGGCGTATTCGATCAGGAAGCCCAATGCCGCGCACACCGTGCCGATAACCGCGGAAATGAACGCGATCTGGCCCAACCCGGTGATCGACACCTCTGCTCGGCGGCGCCCGGCCAGCGAGTAGAGCAGCACGGCGGCGCTGTAACCGGCGGCCACGCTGATCAGGGCGATATTGGTGATGTTGGTCCCAAGCGCGGTCACGCCACCGTCGGCGAACAGCAGCGACTGCACCACCAGCACGATCGCGATGCACAGCGCGCCGGTGTACGGCCCCACCAGAATGGCGGCGAGCGCGCCGCCGAGCAGGTGACCGCTCACGCCGGGCAGGATTGGGAAGTTGATCATCTGTACAGCGAAGATGAAGGCCGCCACCAGACCCGCCAGCGGAACCGTCCGCTCATCGAGCTCCGCCCGCGCGCGCCGCGCACACAGCGCGAGCCCGATCGCGGCGATGGCCCCGAACAGCAGTGACGTCGGTGCGGAGACGATGCCGTCACTCATGTGCATCGCCTGGGTGCTCACGGTGGTCACGAAGGCGAGACTAGGACCGGGACAGTCACCTGTCTAGCTGTTCAGGTATTCAGGTATTCAGGTACTCAAGTCAAAGTGCCGGCGCACCTCACGAGTGGGCGGCGCCGATCCAGTGCAACAGATCGTGCACTGTCGGATCGTCGAGCTGATAGCTCACCTGACGCCCCACCCGGGTCGCTTTCACCCACCCTTGTCGACGGAGGACGCGAAGTGCCTGGGACACGGAATTTTCCGATCGGCCGACCGCGGTCGCGAGTTCCCCGACGCAAATTCCCGGGACGCGATGCAGGCTGAGGAGAATTTCCAGCCGGTTCGGATCCGATAACAGGTCGAAGCGCTGCGTCCATCCGGCGATGTCCACATCGGCCCGGGCCGGCCGGACGTCACCGTCAGGTTCACCGGACTGTGCCACGGATCGAATCTAACCCGTGCCGGATCTAGCCGAGTCGGTCGATGACCGAGTCGAAGGCATTGAGGACGAATTGGTCGGTCTCGGGGTCCGAAGACACCGGTTGCGAGGATTGTTTGACGATCCCAATTCCACGCCGACGGTCGAGATAGATCCATTGCCCGTGCACGCCGATCGCGATGATGGCCGCACGGCCCGGGGTGTGTCGAATCCACCACTGCGCCCGATAGCTCCAGTTGTCATCGCCGAAGGGCCCGAGGGCTTCCGGGCCGCGGGAGAACTTCTCCTGACTGCCGCCCTCGTCCAGTGCGGCAAGTACAGCCGCCGGAATGAGGCGGTGGCCGTCGAGCACCCCGTCGTTCAGCAGTAGCATCGCGAAACGGGCCAGGTCCCGCGGGCCCGCGTTGAGGCCGCCGCCGGCGACCAGCGTGCCGTGTCGGTCCAGCAGAACATAGGTTTCGGACTCGGTGCCCAGCGCAGTCCAGAGGGTGTCGGACAGCTGGTCCTGGAATGACTTACCGGTCACCCGGTTGGTGATCCAGTTGACCACGTCGGTCTTGGGGGTCTGATAACGGAAGATATCGCCGTGCTCGTGCTCGGGGTCTTTGGCCAGGGCGAGGAGAAAGTCGGTCAGGCTGCCGGCGGCCTCGCCCGCCGGAGTCTCCAACCAGCCGATCGCCTGCGCATAGCGGGCGATGCTGGACGAAGGGTCGGCGTAATCCTCGCTGAAGTCCATCGAGTTGACCATGTCCATGACCTGACCGACGGTCGCCTCGGCGAATGCCGACGCGGCGGCCAGTTCGGGCACGAACTCGACCACCGGCCGGGTCTCGTCGAGCAGACCCTCGGCGGCGGCCATCAGGGCGAAGAGCCCGGCGAAGGACTTGGTCACCGACATCATCTGATGGGGTTGCCGAGCATGCATGCCGTTGCCATAGTGCTCGTAGACCAGGTGATCAGCGGTCATGACAAGAAATGAATCGGTGTAGGTCTCGTGCAGGAAGGTCGGGAAGTCGGCGATTCCGCCACCCGGGCGATCGACGGCCAAATCGTCTATACCCAAATCGGTTTCACACACGATCGGCCTGATGACGCGGCCGTTGCGCACCGGGGCCGACGGGTAGAGGGTCCGCATGTGCTGGTAGGCCCAGCGGTTATACGGAGGTGTCATCAGCGCGTTGGTGCGGTCGACCCGCTTACCTGGTGGCGGTGGGAACCCCACCATCAGCCCCAGTTCCGCAGCGGTGGCATACGGATCGTCGTGCATGGCGGAATAATAGGCCGCGCCGCCCCGTCGCCGGGCTGTGTTTGGATGCAGACGTGCAAAGACTGACGCCCGGCGATGCGGTGATCCTCGATTACGTTCGAACCCCGCGGGCCAAGGCGTCGGCGAAGGGTTCGCTGCACGACCGCACCGCCACCGATCTGCTCGTTCATCTTCAGCATGCCCTCGTCGGTAGGACCGGCCTGGACGCCGGCACGGTTGGCGACGTGGTCGTGGGCTGCGCCTCGCAGGTCGATGAGCAGGGTGCGAATATCGCCCGTACCGCGGCGATCCTGGCCGGATGGGGAGACCACATACCGGGAGTCACCCTGAACCGGTTCTGCGCCTCGGGTGTTGACGCCGTGGCGCAGACGGCCGCCCGGTTGCGAACCGGGGACCTCGGCCTCGCCGTCGCCGGTGGGGTCGAATCGGTCTCCCGGGTGCCCATGTTCGCCGATCGCGGTCCGTTGTGGGCCGATCCGGCCACCATCCGCGCTGTCGGGTCGGTTCACATGGGAGTTGCCGCTGATCTCAACGCGACCATCGAGGGATTCCGGCGCGAGGAACTCGACTGCTACGCCGTCGAGACCCAGGGCAAAGCGACGGCGGCGTGGTCGTCTGGAGCGTTCTCCCGATCTGTGGTCAGCGTGCCGGCGACCGAGTGCGGACCAGGCCTAAAATATGACGAATTAATCCGGCCCGGAACAACTCTCGAGTCACTGGCGGATCTGCCGGCTGCTTTTGCCCAATTGGGCGCCGACGGTCAGGATGAGATCGCATTGAACGTCTTTCAGGGAGTTGCGGCGATCGATCATCTGCACACGGTGGGAACATCGCCCCAGATGGCCGATGCCGCGAGCCTGCTGCTGCTCGGGACCGCGGAGTCGGCTGAGACCGTGGGCATCGCTCCCCGGGGACGCATAGTCGCCGCCGCCACCACCGCGGTGAACCCGGTGCTGATGCTGACCGCGGGGCAGGCCGCGGTCGAGCAGGTGATCACCCGGTCCGGGCTGCGGCCGGCCGATATCGACGTTTTCGAGTTCGCCGAAGCGTTTTCCGCGCTGTGCTTGCGGTTCCGCCGCGACCTCGACGCCGGTCCGGACCGGATGAACCCGAACGGCGGCACCATGGCCATGGGGCACGCGTTCGGCGCGACCGGCGCGATTCTGGTGGGGAGCTGTCTGGAGGAGTTGGAACGCCGGGGCGGCCGATTCGGGGTCGCCGCAGTGAGTGGAGCGGCGGGTCTGGGTGTGGCAGTCCTGGTTGAGCGGATCGCCTGCTGACCGACAGTGTCGAGCCGGGTCAGCCGGCGGCGCATCCGCTCAGGAAAAGTTCGGCCGGGATCGTCGCGTCCGCCGGCGGGGTGCTGGTGTTCGGATCGGTACCGCACACCGCGGCCTTGTCCCGGGCGTTCCAGGATTGACCCCGCCGCTCGAACACGAACGATGTCGGCGCACCCATCTCGGGGTTGTCCGCGCTGGCCAGTAGTCCGCTGGTGACCGCCCAGCCGTCCGCGCAGGCGGCGTGGTCAATGGTGTAGAGGTTGTCCGGACCCAGTGCCCGGGCGGCCTCAGTTGCCGGCTCGGCCAGGGCGGACTCGGTGCACTCCGTTATGCCGCCGACCGGCGGATTGCCGGTCTGCGATGGCGCGGCATCGGAAGCGTTATCGGTCGCGCACGCGGACAAGCCGGCCACGACCAGGGCCGCCAGGGCGGTGACGATGCGGGCGGGCAGTCTCATCGCATCCTCCGATCCGGTCGCAGGGGGACCCTTGGCGCGGGGATGGGTAGAACTGCCGTGGTTCGGCAGTCGCTTCCGTCCCCCGCCGATTAGCTTACGGTTGTAACCGATCCGGCGTTGTCGCGGACACCACGACGGCCAGGCAAACGGAAGACGAGACCATCCACCGATGACCACCGCTGAACAGGACCGTCTCGCGGAGGCGAAAGCCGGAATCGTCGACTGGCGTCGTTGGGGCACCTACCTCAGTGAACGCGCCTGGGGAACGGTCCGCGAGGACTACAGCACCGACGGGAACGCCTGGGCGTACTTCCCTTTTGAGCACGCGCACAGCCGCGCCTATCGCTGGAACGAGGACGGGTTGGCCGGCTGGTGTGACCGCGACCAAATCATCTGCCTGGGTCTGGCGCTGTGGAACGGACGCGACGGTGTGCTTAAGGAACGCCCGTACGGCCTGACCAACGAACAGGGCAACCACGGCGAGGACGTCAAGGACTACTGGTTCTACACCGACAACCTGCCTACCCACGCCTATGCGTCGATGGTCTACAAGTATCCGCAGGCGGCCTTCCCCTATGCGGACCTGCTCACGACCAATCAGAACCGCGGTCAGTCCCAGGGGGAGTACGAACTGTTCGACGCCCTGCGTGACCAGTGGCTGGAGCAGCGCTATTTCGACGTCCGCGTCGACTACGCCAAATCGGCCCCGGAAGATCTCTTCTGCCGCATCACCGTGGTCAATCGCGGACCCGATCCCGCGCCGATCCACCTGCTGCCGCAACTGTGGTACCGCAACACCTGGTCGTGGAATCCCGGGCAATGCGCCCCGCGGATCACCAAGTGCGGTGACGGGCGGGTGCGGACCACTCATCCGCAGCTCGGTGAGCGCTGGTTCTCGGTCACCACCTCCACCGGCGAGGTGCCACCGGTGATTTTTTGCGAGAACGAGACCAACAACACGCGGCTGTTCGGAACTCCGAATAACGCCACGACCGTGAAGGATGGAATCAACGACTACGTCGTAAACGGCGATCAGGACGCGATCAGCGAATCCGAGGGCAGCAAGGCCGCCGCGCACGTCATCGCGACGTTGCAGTCCGGTGAAACCCTCACCGTCACCGTACGTTTCGCCACCGCCAACCTCGAGCGACCATTCGATGACGCGGATACCGTGCTTTCGGCTCGGCAGGCTGAGGCCGCGGAGTTCTACCGGTCGGTGGCAGCCGCGGATCTGAGCGAGGACGAACGGCTGGTGCAGCGGCAAGCCTTCGCCGGACTGCTGTGGTGCAAGCAGTTCTATAACTACCGTGTCCGACGCTGGCTGAAAGGTGACCCGGGTCAACCTGTCCCGCCGGAGCAGCGGTGGAACAGCCGGAACAGCGACTGGCAACACCTCGCGGTCACCGACGTTATTCTCATGCCGGACGCCTGGGAATACCCGTGGTTCGCCGCCTGGGACCTGGCTTTCCACTGTGTGGCCATGGCGATGATCGATCCGGAGTTCGCCAAGCAGCAGATCCTGGTCCTTCAGCAGTCCACGGCACAGCACCCGCACGGCCAGATCCCCTCCTACGAATGGTCTTTCGGCGACACCAACCCGCCGGTGCACGCCTGGGCGGCCTGGCAGGTCTACCAGATCGAACGCACGCAGAACGGCTCGGCGGACCGTGACTTCCTGGTGCGGGTCTACCGATCGGTCACGTTGAATGCCATGTGGTGGCTGAACCAGAAGGACGCCTCCGATCGCGGCGTGTTCGGCGGCGGCTTCCTCGGGATGGACAACATCGGGGTGTTCAACCGGGACCTGCCACTGCCCACGGGCGGCCAGTTGGCCCAGGTGGACGGGACGGCTTGGATGGCGGCGCTGATCTTCCACCTGCTGGAGATCACCATCGAACTGTCCCGCGCGGAACCGAACTATCTGACCATGTTCGGCAGGTGGATCTGGGATGCCTGGCTGATCGCCAACGCACTGGAGAAGGGCAGCGATCACGTCAGCTTCTGGGATGAGCGGACCGGCTTCTACCACGATGTGATCGAAACCCCCGGCGCCGGAAATCATTCGCTGGAGGTGTTCTCCATGCAGGCCGTCGTGCCACTGTTCGCGGCGATCGCGATCCCCACCACATCGGTGGAGGTGCTGGACACGGTCAACCGATGTCTCGATGAGTTGGCGCGGGTCTACGAACACACCGACCGCGATGTAAGCCTACGGCTGAAAGGGGGAGACGGTTCGCATTGTATGGTCGCCATCGTCCACACCGACCGGTTGACGGCCATTCTCGAACGTCTTCTCGACCCGGAACAGTTTCTGTCGCCCAACGGGATTCGGTCGCTGTCGAAGTTCCACCGCGATCATCCGTATGTCTACCGGGTGAACGGCGAGGACCACGCCGTCAGCTACCAACCGGCGGAGTCGGATAGCCGCATGTTCGGCGGGAACTCGAATTGGCGCGGCCCGGTCTGGCTTCCGATGAACTTTCTGTTCGTTCAGGCCCTGGACTCCTATGCGCGGTTTCTTGGTGACACCTTCACCGTTCCCGACCCGAACGAACCGAACACACCGGTCTCGCTGGCCGGCATCGCCGACCAGATGGCCCGGCGCCTGACCGGACTACTCGTCCGGGATGAGCGCGGACGCCGCGCGACCCACGGTGACAACGACTATTTCCAGACCGACCCGCACTGGAAAGACCTGGTGCCGTTCCACGAGTACTTCGACGGCGACACCGGTCGCGGGCTCGGGGCCAGTCACCAGACCGGTTGGACCGCAACGGTGGCGTTGTTGCTGCAGTTCCGGGGCAGACTACGGTTCGGTTAGCGATATCCAGCGGCCAGTTCGGCGGCCTCCTCGTCCCGGCGGGCGCGGGCCGCCCGGTCGGCGGCCATCGCGGGCGCGATGATCAGCGGGGCGGCCATCAGCCCCACCAGGCCGAACACCCAGCCGCCCAGCGTTGTGTCCGATCCGCCCAGCAATGGTCCGGCCAGACTCGGTCCGAGAGCCAGGCCGATCGCGGACATGCCGAGCATGACGGCGATCAACCGGCCGGAATTGCGGTCGAGGTCGGCAGCGACCGACAGCGCCAGTGGGAGGGTCACCCAGTAGCCGAGATTGATGGCCAGATTTCCGGTGATGTAGGCCGTCGGGGTATGCACCAGAGCCACCAGCAGGATGCCGGCCGCGGACAGCAGCAGTCCGGCGGCACCGAGGGTGCCGCGGCCCAGCCAACGGCCCAGCAACCACGGCGCCATGGTGCCGAGCAGTCCGACCAGTTGGGAGACACCCAGGAAGCTGGCAGTGGCCTCGGCGGACATTCCGGCGCTGGCACCCAGTTCCTGGGCGAAGGTCCACAGGCCGGCCACCGCGAACTGGGATAGTGTCACGGCCGCACACAGCAGAAGGGGCACCGGGCCGAACACGTTCAACGGCGGCGCGTCGCGCTTGAGTTCGGTGCCGATCTCGGGATTCAGTTGTGCCACAGCACGCGCCGCCGCCGCCCGTTCTTCGGCGATTGCCGCGGTGTCGGGCATCTTCCACCAGATCAGGCCCAGGCACACCACCTGCACGGCCACCATCGCCGCGTACGGAAGCACCACCGGGTAGATCTGGCGCAGATACGGGTTCGTGCTCATCATCACGAAGACGAAGATCATGTACCAGGTGGTCAGCAGCCCGAACGCACGCTCGCTGTTGCTGGCGAAGGATAGTGCCGCATTGCCGGCGACGAATGACAGGCCGCATCCGACCCCGAGTCCGACCATTCCCACCAGCAGCGACCAGAACCCGTTATCGCTGACATTGCTGATGTACAGCAGCGACACGGACGCGATGACGACGCCATAGGTGGCCGTGCGTTTGAGATTGCGGTGACCGATCGAGTGGGCCAGTGCCAACTCCACCGCTCCCATGGTGCCCAGCGCCGCCGTCACGAGGAACCCGGCCTGGGTGTTGCTCAGCCCGAATCCCTCGTGAAAGGAGGTGGCGTACAACGGGCTGAGCAGATCGGCCATCACCCCGGCCAGCCCTGCGGCGATCCCGCCCACGAGTAGGCCGCGGGGCTCTTTGCGTCCCGGCACTGCCGCGCCTGCGTTCACCATCGGCTCAGCTCGCTCCCGTCCGGATTCATCGGGCCGTTCCCGTCGGGGATCATCGTGCCCGCAACGGCGACCCGCCGCAGGCGGTTGCGGCTTAACCCGCGCGGTACTCCCTACGATCACCGGATGGCCGACCGCTACGGAACCGACGTACTCGCCGACGACCCGCACAGCTCCCGGCGGACTCGCTCAACCGAGTGTTGCGCCGAGATCGGGTTGGTCGTGGAGGATCCACAATCGGGGTACGTCGGTGCGGTTATCCGCATCGAGGGTGGTCGTGTCGAACTCGAGGACCGGCACCGTCGCAGCCGGGTGTTTCCGCTGGGCCCGGGTTTCCTGGTGGAGGGCCGTCCGGTGATCCTGACCGCGCCCCGCCGTGGCGCCGGGCCGGCCACCCAGCGCACCTCTTCGGGGTCGGTGAAGGTTGCCGACGCCCGGGCCCGGGTCGCCCGGGCCGGTCGTATCTACGTCGAGGGTCGTCACGACGCCGAACTGGTCGAGCAGGTTTGGGGTGAGGACCTGCGCGTCGAAGGTGTCGTCGTGGAATATCTCGGCGGCGTCGACGATCTGGTGGAAATCGTGGGATCCTTCCGCCCGGGTCCGGACCGGCGGCTTGGGGTTCTCGTCGACCACCTGGTCACCGGATCGAAGGAGGCCCGTATCGCCGAAGCCGTCGGCCGCGGCCCCGGCGGCCCGCACACCCTGGTCGTCGGCCACCCTTACGTCGACATCTGGCAGGCCGTCAAACCGGAGCGGCTCGGACTTACCGAGTGGCCGACGGTGCCGAGGAAAATCGAGTGGAAACACGGGATCTGTCAGGCACTCGGCTGGCCACATCGCGATCAGGCTGATATCGCTCGGGCATGGCGGCGCATCCGTGGTTCGGTTCGGGACTGGACCGACCTGGAGCCGGCGCTGATCGGCCGGGTCGAGGAGCTCATCGACTTTGTCACGCAACCGGTCTGACCGGGCGATCACAGGACGCGGACGCGGGCGCTCTCGATATCGTAAACGGCTCCGGTGATCTTGACGGCCCCGGTCCGTTCGGCCTCCGCCAGCATCGGGCTGTCCCGTCGGATGCGGTCGATCACCGCCCCGAC
>Ga0180430_10002986_pt1 | contig 14831 bp, 8 predicted proteins | sample SS_ome_9_FD_132999 | JGI IMG/M metagenome (GOLD analysis project Ga0180430, IMG submission 132999) | Hypersaline lake sediment archaeal communities from the Salton Sea, California, USA - SS_1_S_2 metaG | ecosystem: Environmental > Aquatic > Non-marine Saline and Alkaline > Hypersaline > Sediment... | reverse complement strand
CGTGCTCGGCGCCCTGCTCGTCCTGGCCGGCGCCTTCTTCGGAGTCGGCGCATGGCTCGGGCTCTTCACCGTGGACCCGTCGATCGTCGGCGCGGGCGCGCTGCTCTTCCCGATCGGCGCGGGGCTCATGGCGCGCTCGAAGTTGGCTGCGAACCTCGCATTCCTCCTCGCAGCGGGCGCGATCGTGATCGCTTCCGTCTCGGTGGTGCTCTACGCCGTGGGCTCCCAGGCCTTCGACTTCGAGAGTTCGTTGGACCCGAGAGGAGAAGCGATCGCCGCGCGCGTCGTGGACGGCTTGCTCGCCTGCATCGTTCCGCTGTGGTCCCTGCGCATCCTGTGGCTCGCCCACGAGCTCCGCCTGTTCGACGCGCGCGCGCTCGAACACCCCGATCGACATGAGCGGCGGCTCGCGAAGAAGCGACACGACCGCGCGCAGAGCCGATCCGGCCGACGCTCGACTCGACCCGGCGCTCCTACGACGCACCCCTGAGCACCGCACTCCTGGGCACCGCACTCCTGAGCACCGCCCCCATCACCGCGCCCGAACACCGCGCCTGAACTCCGCGCCTGAACTCCGCGACGGAGCCCCGCGACCGAGTCAGCGCCGCAGCACGCCGGCCAGCGCGAAGCACGCGGCGGCGACGAGCGCCAGCGGCGTGCGCAGGTCGAACGCCACGGGCAGCGGGTCGGGCAGCGAGCGCAGGCGCGCGACCGGCTCGCCCTGGTCCGCGCGACCGGCCGCGGGGACGACGCGCGGATCCGGCGCGAGCACGCCGTCGAACAGGGCGCCGAGCGCGGCGGCGAAGCTCGCGTCGTCGAGCGGCTCCCACGCGCCCGGCGCCACGCGCACGCGTCCGTCCCCGACGGTGAGCACGACCGCGTCGGCGCCCGTCGCGGTCGCGCGCGGTGCGAGCGCACCGACCCGTCCGGCGCCGCGCCCCGGCGGCAGCGCGAAGGCCGCCGACACGGTCGCCACCGCGCCGTCCTCGGTCTCGACGCGCGACCCGTCGGCGAGCGGCGCGCCGCCGGCCACGGCTTCGATCACGAGCCGGATCGCGCCGGGTTCGCCGTCGGCGAGGCCAGCTCCACGGACCTCAGCGTTGCGGGGTTCCGCGTCACGGGGCTCGGCGTCACCGGTCCCGTCGTCGGCCGCCTCGACGAGCGCGAGCCCGCGCACCCCGGCGTAGACCTCCGCGAAGGCGCGCAGGACGCGCGGCGCCGCCGCGTCGACGACGAGCGTGCCGGCGCCCTCGGGTGCCGGCCGCAGCTCGAGCGCACCGCCGTCCGCACCCGGCTCCCACCAGCTCCAGCCGTCCGCGCCCGCGGCCGCGAAGCCGGGGACAGCCGGTCCGCCGCTGGTGACGACGGACGCGTCGGTCACCTGTTCGAGCGGTTCGCGCGCGAGCACCCACAGCGCGCCCGGTTCGTCGTGGGCGGCGAAGGCCGGCGCGCGCGCGGCGGGCGGCGCGGCGAGCCACTCGCGGACGGGCGGCGGCGCGCTCGACCGTGTGACGCGATCGGGCAGGCCTGGCGTGCTCCAACGGATGCGCACGCCGCCGCGCTCGTCGCGCAGGAGTTCGACCGCGCGCTCGACGGCGGCCTCGAGGCGCGTGCGTCCGTCGCCCGTCGGCAGCAGCATGCGCGGGCGGCGGTCGACGAGCACGAGCCACTCCTCGCGATCGTCGGCCAGCGCGCGCGGCTGCGCGAGTGCGACGACCCACGCGAACAGTCCGGCGACCGCGACGAGCAACCACAGCGGCGGTCGCCAGCGCCGACGCGACCCCGACGCCGTCGCGTCGCGCGCCGCGCGGCGCCACAGCGCGAGCGTGCCCGTGGTCTGCCGACGCGGGCGGCGCGGCGCGAATGCGAGCGCCAACAGGCCCAGCGGAACGACGACGAGCACGAGCGCGGAGACGAACCCGAACTCCATCAGCGCCCTCCGAGGCCGAACAACTCGTGCGCCGCGTCCTCGAACGGCGCGCTCGCGTCGAAGCAGCCGTAGCGCACGCGGTGTCGGCCGCAGACGCTGCGCCAGCGTTCGAGCTCGCGCGCGAGCGCCGCCTCGTAGCGCGCGAGCACCTCGCCGTCGGTGCGCGTCTCCAACTCCTCGCCCGACTCGGGATCGCGCCAGCGCCGCGCGCCGTCCAGGCCACTGCCCCACTCGCGCGGCGCGAGCCACTGTCCGACGACCATGTCCTGCACGCGGTGGCGGTGCGCGAACAGGCGCTCCGGCTCCACGTCGAGCAGATCGCCGAGCACCACGTGCCGTCCGCACTCGAACAGGCGCGGCTCGGCGAGCAGTCCGCCGACGCCCAGCGCGCCCTCGGCGACGAGCGACTCGAGCGTCTCGAGGGCTTCGGAGAGCTCGGTGCGCCGCACGAACCGCCGCGCGCGCACGCGCTCCTGCTCGCCCCACACCAGCTCCACCTCGGCGCCCGCGCGCAGGCCCACGGCGAGCCACGCCGCCGCCACCTCGGCCGCGGCCTGCAGCTTGCCCGGCGCGCCCACGCCCATCGACGCGCTCGTGTCCAGGACGATCGCCCAGCGCTCGGCCGCCTCGCGCTCGTGCACGCGCACGAACGGACGGTCGGAGCGCGCGAGCAGCGCCCAGTCGAGGTCGCGCAGGTCGTCGCCCGCGCGGTACGGGCGCAGGTCGATCCACTCCTGACCGCCTCCGCCGAGCGTCGCGTTGCCGGCGCCCTCGCGGCGTCGACGCAACAGCTCGAGGCGCGCGGTGAAGTGTTCGAGACGCCGCCTCAGCGCCGGCGTGAAACGGACGGTGCCACGGTCCTCCGCCGCGTCGCGATCGGCGCGCGCTCGTCCCGAACCGCCTCCGAACTTCAACGCGCCGCGCTCACGCCGTGCGGCGCACCACGAGCAGCGTGATGTCGTCGTCGACGACGCCCGCGCCGGACCCGAGCGCGCGCTCGGCCAGGCTGACGAGCGTCGGCTCGAGCTCCGCGCCCTCGCCCATGCAGGCGCAGAACAGGTCGGCGAGGCCGTCCTCGCCGAGCAGCTCGCCGTCGTCGCACTTGAGTTCGCTGACGCCGTCGGAGAAGGCCAACAGCGCGTCGCCGGGCTCGAGCCGGATCGTGCCGTTGCTCTCGAAGGTCTCGCCCGGGATCATCCCGAGCGCCGGACCGCCGCCGTCGACCGTCGTGCAGGTCCCGTCCTTCGCGTGCCAGTGCAACGCGGACGGATGACCGGCATTGATCGTCTCGACCGTGCCGTCGCTCGCGAGCACCGCGAGGAACAGCGTGAGGAAGCGACCGTCCTCGCTGCGCTCGCACAGGTCCTGGTTGAGCAGCGTGAGCGCCTGCCCCGCGTCGCCGAGCAGACGCAGGTACGAACGCAGGCCGGCCTGGGCCGAGGCGGTGATGAGCGCCGGTCCGATGCCGTGCCCGGTCACGTCGCCGACGACGACGCCCATGCGATCGTCCTTCGCGGTGACGAAGTCGTAGAAGTCGCCGCCCGCGGACTCGGCGGCGCGGTACCACCCGTGCACCTCGAAGCCGGGGATGGTGCCCGGCGCCTGGGGCATGAGTCCGCGCTGGATCTCGCCGGCCAGGTCGAGGTCGCGCTCGAGGCGCGTCTTCTCGATCGAGTCGAGTTCGAGGCGCGCGCGCTCGAGCGTCAGCGAGATCTGCTGGGCGAGCGCGGCGAAGAGCGAGAGGTCGCGCTGGTCGAAGGTCCGCGACTGCGCCTTGCTGTCCACGTACAGCGCGCCCTGCGGCCGCTTCACCTGACCGTCCTCGCCGTCGCGGCCGGACGAGAGCGGCACGCACATCATCGCGCGCAGCTTGAGGTCGAAGACGCTCTGCGCGAGTTCGAGCGCCTCGGAGTCCGAGCCGACCGTCGCGCGGACCGGCGTGTTCTCGTCGAGCACGCGGTGGGCGGTCGAGGTCGAGAACTTGACCTCGCCCGCGATCTCCGCGCCGTCGCTCCCTCGCGCGACCCGCACGGACAGCTCGCCGTCGGCCCCTTCGAGGATCAACAGCCCCCGCTCGGCGCGCGTGGCGACGATCGAGCTGTCGACGATTTTCGCCAGGAGCGCCTCGAGGTCGGCGGGCTCCTTCACGGGAGCGTTCGCCACCTGCGCGATCGCGTCGAGCAACAGACGGACCGACTCGCGATCGGTGCCCTGGTCCCCGGTCAGGAACTGGGTCTCGCGGTCGGCCCCCTCGAGAGAGGTGGGCTCGGAGATCTCGGGCCACGCGGACGCCTGCGGCGCCTGCTTCTCCTTGGCCTTCTTGCGCCGGAAGAACATGGGCAGAGTGTAGCCAGCCGCGGGGCCGTCCGGCGCACCGGAGCGGGGCCCGGCCGGCCGCCGCTCGCCCCGGGGAAGCCGGACGGCTAGACTCTCCCCTCGCTCCCGAGCGGCCCTCCGACGCGCCTGCGCGACTCCCACCGCCGCAGCGCCCCGACCCCCTACCGCACCCATCCTCACCATGCACATCACGGTCGACGACCGAGACGGCTACACAGTCCTCCACCTGCGCGGCGAGTTCGACACCTACTACTGCCCGAAGCTCCAGGAGGAGATCGACGAGTTGGCCAAGTCCGGCTCGACGCGGGTCGTGCTGAACATGCGCCTGGTCAAGTTCATCAACTCGACCGCGCTCGGCGCGATCATCAAGGCGCACAAGGGCCTCGAGAGCAAGGGCGGCGGCCTGGCCGTCGCGCGCCCGTCGAGCTTCGTGCGCACGATCCTCGAGAAGGTCGGTCTCAACCGCGTGGTCGGACTCTTCGACACGGACGAGGAGGCCGGCGCCTCGCTCACCGGCGCGAGCGCCGCCGCCGCTTCCGGCGACGACGAGCACAACTTCGAGGAGGACGAGGCGGCCGTGATGTTCACGCTGGAGGACACCGACCGGATCGAGCACTTCATGCCGCACAGCGGTCAGACCAACCCGGTCCACGGCCACGCGTTCGGCAAGAACTGGCGCGGCATCGGACGCATGGGCAGCCTCGACACGAAGGGACTCACCTTCACCTGGACCGGTGGCAACACGGGCCTGACCCCGTTCGAAATGGGCCAGCTGCTCGCGCTCGGCACCGACCTCGTCATGAAGTTCCGTCTGCCCCTCCTGAAGAAGGGACACCTCGAGGCGTCCGCGGTCGTCGCGTCGCTCGAGGAGCGCCCTGACGGCGTGCGCGTCACGACGACCTTCAGCGAAGCGCTCGACGAGAAGACGCGCAAGCACATCGACCAGTACGCCGAGGACATGGCCTTCTTGAAGCAGGAGCTCAAGAAGGCGACGGACTCCTGAGCGACGCATCTTGAGCGACGCTCCCACCGACGCCCCCTCGTCGGGGCGCGACCGCCGAGGTCGCGACACCGTGACGGCGGCGGCCGGGCTGATGCTCGCCGCCGCCGTCGGTGCGTCCATCGTGTTCGCGATGCACCGCGCGCGCCGCGCGCACGTCGACGCCATCTGGGCGCGCGCGCTCGAGTCCCACGACGCGCGGATCTCGGAGGAGCGCCGCCTCGTCGCGCCGCTCGAAGCGCGCCCGCTCGCGGACGAGGACGTCGTCCTGCGCGTGCGCGGCGCGGCACCGGGCGACTGGTTCGGCTGGGCCGTCGCCGGCACCGACGACCTCGACGGCGACGGCGTGCCCGACTTCGCCGTCGGCGCGTTCCAGAACCGCAACTTCGGCACGGTCGCCGAGCGCAAGGATCCCGGCTACGTGCACGTGTTCTCGAGCCGCACCGGCGAGCGCCTGCACGCGCTCGTGCCCCAGGGCAGCGGAGCCACCGACGCGGCCGACGACCACTTCGGCGCGCGCCTCGCGGGCGTCGACGACCTCGACGGCGACGGGGTCGGCGACCTGCTCGTCGGCGCGTACCTGTACGACGCGCTCGACGACGGCCCGGACGACGACGAGAACTCGGGCGCGGCGATGCTCTACAGCGGCGCGACGGGCGAGTTGATCCAGCTGTTGCCCGGCTTCATGCGCGGCGACCTGTTCGGGATGGAGGTCATGCCCTTCGCGGACCACGACGGCGACGGCACGCCCGACCTGCTCATCTCGATCCAGAAGGCGGAGGCACGGCGCGGCCTCATCAACGCCGGCACGGTCGGGATCTACTCCGGCGCGGACTTCGAGCTGCTCGCGCGCGTGCTCGGTCCGGGATGGGAAGGACACATGGGGACCAGCCTCGCCGTGCTCGACGATCGCGACTGGGACGGCCGGCCCGAGTTCGCCGCCGGTGCGCACAAGTTCGGCAGCGGCACGGTGCGCGACGAGCCGTGGTTCAAGATCGGCGCGGTCGGCCTGTTCGATCCCAGCACGCAGGAGCTGCTCCTGGCGTGGCGCGGTGACCGGGCGCTCGACCGCTTCGGCTACGCGCTCGCCGCGTGCGCGGACGCGACCGGCGACGGCGGCGCGGAGCTCGCGATCGGCGCGCCGCAGTCGTTCTACGGCGGCGAGGACACCGGTCCGGGCTTCGTGCGCGTCGTCGACGCACGCACCGGGCGTTCGCTCGTGCGCATCGACGGCGCCCTCGAGGGCGGTCAGTTCGGCTGGGCGCTCGCGCGCGCCGCAGACCTCGACGGCGACGGCGTCGAGGACCTCTTGGTCGGCTCGCCGTGCGGCGTGGCGATCGGCGAGCCGGACCGCGGACTGTTCGGGCGCGTGTACGCCTTCTCCGGCGCCGACTTCGCACCGCTCGCGGTGGTGCGCGGCCCGGAGCGCGACGGCCAGTTCGGCATCCACCTCGCGCGCCTGCCCGACGTGGACGGCGACGGCCGCGACGACTACCTGGTGGGCTCGCCGGAGAACGACGCGCAGCAGTCCCGGCCCGGCTCGGCCTACCTGATCAGCGGACGCGCGTTCGCACCCGCGCGCGCGGACGCCGAGCGCTGAGCACGGGTCGCTGGGCGCTGGGCGTCCGGTGACGCCCGCGACGCGGCCGCCTCAGTCGTCGGCCGGGAACTCGGGCCAGTCGGCGCGACCGCGCAGGGGTTCGAGCCGCGGGTTCTCCGCCCAGTCGCGGCGGTTCCGCCACCCGAGCTCGAACGCGCGCGCGTACGAGGCGCACACGCGCGCCGCCAGGCGCTCGACGCGGTCCGCGTCGGCGTCGCCGCCGGCCACGAGCGCTTCGATCAACGCCACGTCCATCTCCACCAGCATCCGCCAGGTCTCCGGGTCGATCGGGTCCGAGGCCACGGCCGCGTCGAGCAACGCCTCCGCCTCGTCCGGGCGGCCGCCTTCGAGCGCCTCCATCGTGAGCAGGACGCGCGGCACGACGAGGCCGCGCCGACCGAGCGGGTCGCCGGGCGCGAGTTCGGTGAGCCGCTCGAAGAGTTCGAGCGCGCGGCGGGCCAGGTCGCTCGCGTGCGCGTGGTCGCCGCGATCGCGCACGACGCTCGCCAGGTTCATCGTCGACTGCGCCACGTGGCGCACGAGCGGGGTCGGCACCTCGGGCGAGTCGAGGTAGGGCGTCGCGATCTCGATCGCGCGCTGCCACAGTCGCTCGGCCTCGGCGCGCTCGCCGCGCTGCGACTCGAGCAGGCCCGCGTTCGCCACCATCCCCGCGTAGTGCGAGGCGTAGTTGGACGACGAGGGGAACGCCTCGGAGAGCCGGCGCGCTTCGTCCATCCCGATCCCGATCTGCTCCTCGGCTTCCTCGATCCGGCCCGCGTCGAAGAGTGCGGCGATCAGGTTCGTGCGCGCGACGACCGCGGACGAACGGAGGGAGAGCCGGCGCGGCTCCTCGTCGGCGATGTTCGACGCGAGCTCCAGGCCTTCGGCGAGCTGGTCGATCGCCGTCTCGACGTCGCCGTACTTGTACGCCTGCGTCCCGCGATCGATGAGGAAGCGACACAGCTGCTCGCGCGCCGTCGACCGTTCCGGGTCGTCCTCGTCGAAGCGCGCGAGCGACCGACGCGCATCGGCGACGAGCGCGTCGGACTTCGCGATCGCATTCGTCGCGATGCCCAGCTCGCGCTCGAGCGACAGGATCTCGTGCCGCACCTCCAGCCGATCGACGTGGAGGACGCCCGGGCGGTCGTCCAGCTCGAGCGCGCGCTCGTAGAGGGCCAACGAGCGCTTCGGATCGCGGTTGCGCACGGAGAAGGCGTGGCGCCCGAGGAGCGAGAACTCGAGGCCCGCCAGCCCCTCGCGCACCGCCGGATCGAGTCCCTCCATCGCCTCGATCCCGCGCAGGGTCGCCGCCTCCGCCTCCGCGCCGAGGTTGAGCTCGAGGAGCGCGCGCGCCGCCGCGTACTCGACCCGCGCCACGAACTCGCCGGGCAGCTGCGCGGCCTGTCCGTCGCGGCGCAGGCCGTCGACGATCACGAGGGCGCGACGCATCAGGTCGGCGTGCAACGCTTTGGTGTGCGGCACGTCGCCGATGAGCGAATCGCTCGTCTCCGCGACCAGCGCCTCGACGGCTTCCATCGCGCGCGCCAGGTTCTCGTCCGCGCGTCGGCGCTCGCGACGCTCCGCGTCGAGCGCGACCGTGAGGTCCGCGTTGAGCTCGGTCAGGCGCTCCGCCGAACGCTCGGTCGCGCGCCGCTCCGCCGCCTGCACCGCGCCGAACGCGAGCGGACCGCCGACGGCCAACGCGGCCACGAGCACGACCGCGAGCGCGGTCGCCGGCCGCCTTCGGACGCTCCTCCACGCGCGGCCCGCGACGCCGAGCGGGCGCGCCAGGGTCGGCAACCCGTCGCGCAGCGCCTCGAGGTCGGAGGCGAGCGCGTCGGCCGTGGGGTAGCGTCGCTTGGGATCCACCGCGAGCGCGCGCTCGAGCACCGCCGCCGCGTCGGCCCCCAGCCCGGCGACGCGCCGCGGGTCGGCGTGGTCGCCCTCGGCGATGCGACGCGTGATCTCGCCCACCGTCGACCCCGAGTACGCGCGCTCGAGCGTCCACAGCTCGTACAGCGTCGCGCCCAACGAGTAGACGTCCGCGCGCGCGTCGCCGCGCGCGCCGTCGAGCACCTCGGGCGCCATGTACGGCAGCGACCCGACGACCGCGCCCGTGCGCGTGAGCGAGGAGTCCCCCATCTCGACCGCGAGGCCGAGGTCGGCGAGCACGACCGAGCCGTCGCGACGCACGAGCGCGTTCGACGGCTTCACGTCGCGGTGCAGGACGCCGCCGGCGTGCGCCGCGGCGAGCGCGCGCGCGAGCTGGATCGACAGGTCGAGCACCAGCGCGCGCCAACCGGCGGCGTGGTGGCGCGTCGAACTCCCGCCCGATTCGTCGTCCGGTCCGCGTCCACCGACGATCTCGGCGAACACGCGCGAGTCGATGCGATCCACGCGCCCGAAGCGCTCGCGGATCTCCGCGATCATCGCGTCGAGACCGATGCCGCGCACGAGCTCGCTCGCGAACCACGGGCGGCCGTCCTGCTCGCCGACCGCGAGGATCGACAGGAGTCCGGGGTGTTCGAGGCGCGCGGCGAGCTCGACCTCGCGGCGGAAGCGCTCGCGTGCGTCGCCGAGCCCGAGCAGCTCGGCGCGCACGATCTTGACCGCGACCTCGCGTCCGGTGCGTCGATCGCGCGCGCGCCACACCTGACCCATCGCACCCTCGCCGATCGGTTCGACGAGGTCGTAGTCACCGATCCGCGAGCCCGCTTCGACGCCGGTGCCGAGCGGGAGCGGTGACGACGACGCCCCCGTGTCGCCGCTCGCCCCGCCGGACCCGTCGGCGTCCACGAGCAGCCCGGCCTCGGCCAACAGACCGAGGCGCCGTCGCAGGCGGCTGGCGTGCTCGGGGTGTTCGGCGCAGAGCGCGTCGACCGCGCTCGGGCCGTCGCGCTCGACGCGGTCGAGGACCTCGGCCACGAGGTCCTCGAGCGTGCGCTCGTCGTCGGGTTCGGTCATGGGCGGGAGCGCGCCCCAGCCGTCGGCGGGACGCGTGGGGCCAGCGTATCCTGGACCCGTGGTGCCGAGCGACGCAGAGAGCGAACGGGAGGAGGTCCGCCCCGATGCGGACGAGTCGCACCTCGTCGAGCGCGCCCTCGCGGGCGACGGCGCCGCCGTGGACGCGCTGCTCGAGCGCCACCTCCCGCGTCTCGACGCGTACGTGCGCCTGCGCGTGGGCCGCGCGTTCGAACGGCGCGAGGACGCGTCGGACATCGTGCAGTCGGTCTGTCGCGAGATCCTCGAGCGCAAGGACGACTTCCGACACGGGGCCGGCGACGCGTTCCGACACTGGCTCTACGCGACGGCGGCGCGCAAGGTGGCCGACCGCTTCGCGTTCCACGGCGCCCAGCGCCGGGACCGCGGGCGCGAGGTCGGAGCGCTCGACGCATCGCGCGCGCTCGCGATCGCGCTGGCGAACGACGCGACGCCGAGCGCCGTCGCGATGGGCGCGGAGACGCTCGACCGACTCGGCCGCGCGTTCGCACGGCTGACCGACGACGAGCGCGAAGTGGTGCTCCTCAGCCGCGTCGTCGGCCTGCCGCGCCGCGAGGTGGCGGCGGCGCTGGACCGGTCGGAGGCGGGCACGCGCAACCTCCTGCACCGCACGCTGGCGAAGCTGTCGGGCGCGCTCGACGAAGCAGCGGACTGACGGCGGGGCCGACCGGGGGACCGGCGCGGGAGGAAAGTTCGGATCGGAGCGGGACGCGGCGTGGCGCTCGCGGTTCTGGGAGGCGCGGGAGTCGGACTCCCCTCCGGCTCACCACGGAACCGCACCACGCACACCCACCCCGGATCGGCCCATGCTGCTCACCCTCCTCCCCGGCGTCGCGCTCGCGCTCGCGCCGACGACGCTCCAAACGCCGCACACCAAGCACTGGGCCCAGGGGCCCCAGACCGGCGCCCGCGCCGGGACCGCGTTCAGCCCCGCCGGCGACTGGAACGGTGATGGCGTCGACGACTACGCCGTCGGTATCCCCGGCCACGACGCGACCCAGTTCATCCTCGGTCCGTACGAGGACCAGGGCCTGCTGCAGATCCGCAGCGGCGTCGACGGCGCGATCATCCGCGAGTACCAAGAGCCGCTGCAGACCGACACCGGCGGGAACGTGATCCCGCTCGAGTTCGGGACCGCCGTCGCCGGTCCGTTCGACACGAACAACAACGGCCTGCCCGAGGTCGCCGCGTCGCTCCCCGGTGGCAACCAGGTGGTGCTCGTGGAGCGCGGCCCGACCTTCTTCCAGCCGATGACCGTCGTGGCGCGCATCGACGGCACGACGATCGCCACCAGCTCGGGCCAGATCTCCTCGCTCTACGACGAGGAGCGGCTCGGCGACACCCTCGCCAACGTCGGCGACGTGGACGGGGACGGCATCGACGACCTCGCGATCGGCAGCCCGACGACGGACCTGTGGATCGTCGCCGGGCTCGGGGGCCTCGTGATCCCCGACGCCGGCTGCCTGCGGATCCTCTCCGGCGCCGACCTGCTCCAGATCGCCTTCCTCGGCGGCGGCGACGACGACGAGCTCCTCGGTACGGCCATCTGCGGCGTGCCCGACCTGTCCGGCGACGGCCGAGGCGAGGTCGCCGCGGGGAGCCCGGGGATCGAGCGCGTCCGCATCTGGTCGCCGGTTCCGTCGTCGCTCCCCTTCGTGTACGACCGCGTGCTCGAGACGAGCGCCGCGGGGTACGGCGGCTTCGGCAGCGCGCTCGCGTGCCTAGGTGACGTGGACGGCGGCGGCGATGCCGACCTGCTCGTGGGCTCGCCCGAGTCCGTGAGCACGGGCGGTCCGCTGCCGTTCTCCCAGGGCCGCGTCTCGGCGCACGCGCTCGAAGCGGCCGCGGTGTCGTTCGCCGACACGCTGCTGTGGGAGCGCACGCGCCTGGCCAGCGACCTGGGTCGCGCGATCGCCGCCGTGGACCTCGACGGGGACGGCGTGCGCGAAGCCGTGTGCATCGAGGACTCGAACTTCGCGAACAGCCCGACCGAGGTGGTCGCGCTCGACGGCGCCACCGGTCAGCTCGAAGCGACCTTCCTCGCGCCGCAGGCGGAGACGGACGCCGCGATCGCGCGCCTCGGCGATCTCGACGCCGACGGCGGCGAGGACTTCGCCGTCGGTCTGCCCGACCTCGACTTCGAACGCGGCGGACACCTCGTGTACGGCTACTTCCTCGGGACGCCAGGCGGCGGCGGCGGTCCCACCGTGTGGACGGTGGACGACGACGGCCCGGCGGACTTCGACTCCGTCGCGCTGGCCGCCCTCGTCGTGAACTCGGGCGACGTGCTGCGCGTGCTCCCCGGCGAGTACGACGCCGCGACGATCCAGCGCCCGCTGTCGGTGCTCGGCGATCCCGCCCTGTTCGTGAGCGTGGACCTGCCCGAGGTGATCGTCGACACGGTCGGCAGCGTCTCGCTGCACCAGCTCGATCTCGGCGGTCTCACGATCCAAGGCTCGAACCAACGCACGACCGTCTCCGACTGTCGGGTCGAGGGCTCGACGACCGAGGTCGTCGACTGCGCCGACGTGGCCTTCGTGTTCTGCACGCTCACCGGCGTCGCGCCCGAGGGGCTGCAGTTCCCCGGACCGGCGGGCGCGCGAGTCGCGAACTCGAACGTGCAGTTCAGCCAGTGCGCGCTCACCGGCGCGAAGGGACCCCAGTACACCGCGGACGGTGGGCCGGGCCTGATCGTCACCGCCGGTGCCGAGGTCCTGCTCTGCGCCAGCACGGTGCGCGGTGGCGACGGGAGCGACGGCAACGCCGAATTCTTCCTCGAGAGCGGGAGCGGCGGGGTCGGTGTGCGCGTCATCGGCGACGGTCGCCTCGACGTGCGCGGGAACACGAGCGACCCGATCGAGGGCGGCGACGGCGGTCCGGTCGACCTCGGGAGCGTGGACGACGGGGTCGGTATCGCCGCCGATGCGGCCGCGATCGTGCGCGTGTCGAACCCGGTCCCCGTCGACGGCTGGACCGGACCGGTCGCCTTCGGCGAGCAGCGTCCCTGGATCTCCTACGCGGCGGGCGCACCGCTCGGCGCGAACGCCTACGCGCTGTCGTACGCGAAGCTGAACGAGATCGTCGTCGTCGTGCTCAGCGCGGGAGCGCTGTACCAGGACGAGCGCTTCGTGCTCGAGACGCCCCTGCTGATCGACCCGCTCCTCTTCATCGACTACACGGTGCAGGTCGGTCAGGGTCCGGACACGCCCGTCCTGCGGTCGTGGCCCGTGCCGAACACGCCGACGCTGCTCGGCGCGACGGTCGAGGTCCAGGCCTTCCAGTACGACCTGGCGACCGACGCCTTCTACGGCACCAACGGCGGGCGCATCACGCTCGTGCCGTAGTCCGCGGAAGGAGGACCGAAGAGCGACTCCCTCGTTCCTGTTCGCCCCGATCGGTCCCCGCGCCACGCGGCGACGGGGTCCGACGAAGGGGTCGGCGGCTCGCACCGCCGGCCCCGCTCTCGTGTCGGAGCACTCTCCCGTGGTCGGAGGGTTCGGACGGCGCGTCGCGGTCGGAGCGCCGCGGCCGGTGCCGGCGAGAGCGTTCGAAGCCTCGGACCTGGGAGGGGCGTCCGCGGCCGTCACCGTGCCGAGCGGGCGCCGGACGATTTCTCGCGATCTCGGCGGGACGCTCGGCGCGGCCTCTGGATCCGGTTCCCGTGGCGGTCCGCTCGGGGCCGCCCGACCCCCGCCCCGACCGCCATGCTCACCGCCGCACTCCCCCTCGTCGCGCTCTGCGCCACCGCCCTCGCCCAACAGCCCACCCAGGTCCGCGACGCCGGACTCGGGCCCGAGCCGGGCGACGCCGCCGGTACCGCGATCGCTCCCGCGGGCGACTGGAACAGCGACGGCGTGGCCGACTTCGTCGTGGGGATCCCCGGGTACGACACGAACCAGCTCCTCGGCGGGCCCTACGCGGACGCGGGGCGCATCGAGATCCGCAGCGGCGCGGACGGCAGCCTCCTGTACGGCTACACCGACCTGAACCTGGTCGACACCACGGCCGGCGCCCCCCCCGCGCAACTGGGCGCGTCGGTCGCAGGGCCCTTCGACACGAACGGCAACGGCGTGCCCGAAGTGGCCGCGTCCGCGCCGGGGGCCGAGCGCGTCGTGTTCGTCGAGAGGGGCCTGTTCACCGCGGTCAAGGTGGCGGAGCTCGCGCCGTTGACGGGATCGACCCCGACCGGCTACGACCTGGTAACGGGTCCCGACGCCAACTTCGGGAGCACGCTCGTCGCGCTCGGCGACGTGAACGGGGATGGGTTCTCGGACCTGCTCCTCGGAACGCCCGACGCGGACTTCGAATTCGACGACATCTTCCAGGGCACCGTCACGGTGCACGACTTGGGCATCGTGCGCATCGTGGACGGCGCAACGCTGAACGACCTGTTCGTCACCGGAGGGATCGACGAGGACGAGCGCTACGGCGCGGCCGCCTGTGCGACCGGAGACGTCTCGGGGGACGGCCGGGGCGACGTCGCGATCGGCATCCCCGGCGCGCGCAAGGTCGTCATCCTTCGACCGGCGCCCCTCCCGATCGGGCCGCCATTCCTCGACACCACCATCGAAGCCGATCCGAACGATCCGGCCTACGAAGGATTCGGCTCGTCCCTCGCATTGCTGGGTGACGTGGACGGCTTCGGGAAGCCCGACCTTCTGATCGGATCGCCCGACGCGCAGACCCTGGGTCAACCGGCCGGTCGCGTGAGCGCGATCCGGCTCGAGGGCCTCGCCGACCCGTTCGCGCAGACCGTGCTGTGGGAGCGTTCGAGCACGGGCCTCGAACTCGGTGGTGCTGTCGCGGGCGCCGACCTCGACGGGGACGGCTTCGTCGAGGCGTTGAGCTACGAACGCGAGAACGACGGGATCGGACGCGTCGTCGCGCTGAACGGTGCGAACGGCGCGCTCGAGGCCACCTTCCCCGCGCCGTTCGCGGGCGAGGCGTTCGCACTCGTGGGCCTG
>Ga0180430_10002985_pt1 | contig 14833 bp, 10 predicted proteins | sample SS_ome_9_FD_132999 | JGI IMG/M metagenome (GOLD analysis project Ga0180430, IMG submission 132999) | Hypersaline lake sediment archaeal communities from the Salton Sea, California, USA - SS_1_S_2 metaG | ecosystem: Environmental > Aquatic > Non-marine Saline and Alkaline > Hypersaline >... | reverse complement strand
TTGGGGACCTGTAGGGAATCAATGAGGTGTTTCATTATTTATATTTAATTCGCCTTTAAATCCTCACCTCGCGGACTTTCACGGCGCAATCACAAGATTGTTAACTGCTGTATCTCTGAAAAGAAGGTACGGGTAAATTCAGGCTTGTTCAATTGGCCTCTTTGATAGTTATAGTAGGTAGGCTGCCCCTTCTCTCGCTCCCTTAGGTCAAGGTATTTAGCTTAACTAAACAAATTAACCCAAATTATGGTCTGGCACAAAAGTAAGAGGATGCCCTTGTGAGACACCCCCTTTTTACTTTTTAACTGGCTTTGGTCGCATAACCTGCCCAAAACTTTTCTAGGTATTTTTAACTACCTCTCCCTTCACCCAGAGTATCATTTTACTCTTCTTGGGATCATTGGTAATAATAGTAACTGTTTTGTTTTGATTTCCAACCTTACCGGCCGAATTAAAGACGGTCTTAATGTTTACTGACTCCCCGGGAGCGATTACTGTCTTGTCTGGCTGAACCGCGGTACATCCGCAGGATGCCTTTACCTTCCGGATTACAAGATCTGTTTTACCAGAATTACTCAGAACATAAGTATGCTCCACTTTATCTCCCTGCGTGATCTTTCCAAACTTGAACTCCGGATCGTCCACTCCCAGAACCGGAGCATTTGCCAGTTCAGCTTCCGATAGGGCAGAAAAATCTTCTTCGATATTGGCACTTACCACCAGGCTATAAGTCCTGTCTGTAGTCCCGTTAATATCAAGGTTCATACGGTCAATCACAAAGCCCCAGTCATTTCTCATGGGTGCGTTATAGGTAGCAACAATCAAACCCTTTTGTTTCGCTTTCAGAACAGCAGGCACCATCTTAATGCTAACATGTTTGGGAACCTTTTGAAAAGCCACCTTCACATCCTCATCCGAATTGTTGATAACTTCAAGACTTTTCTCATTTGAAGCAGTGTTTTTCAGGTTTCCAAAAGCCAGGTGGTTTGACTTCAACCTCATGGGGCCCATGGCATAGCGGTAGTCATCTTCAATGGTTCTGGGCTTGGGCTCCACCTCACCTGCTATGGTGAGTCTGACGCTTCCTGGATTGGAATTCGATATAACGGTCACATATTTCCTGAAAGCACCTGGTCTGCCTGCCGGGTTATAAGTAGCGGCCACATAACCTTTGCCTCCTGGAGGAACCGGTTCACGTGTCCAGCTTGGCGCTGTACAGCCACAGGAGGCGGAGACATTCTGAATAATCAGGTCAGTTCCGCCTGTATTAACAAACTCAAACTTATGGGAGACTTTCCCATCTGCCTCCTTAAATTTCCCGAAATCGTGGGTCGTTTCATTAAAAGATACTTTTGGTTGTACCGTCTGGGACATCAGAGGTACAGTGAAAACGGCCAAACAAATGATCCACATTATCCGTTTCATATTCTGACTTTTTTTAATTGAATAATTATTTAAATGCACTTGGCACTGTAAAATTAACACAAATAAGCTAAAATTAGTTGCACAATTTTTGAGGTAAGCATACGAATACAATTATCGGGCCATTCAAAAAAACGCATATTACGAATAATGCTTACTTTTAAAGAGCCGAAAAAAGAAATGAGAAGCATTGCAAAAATAGGGTTTGTGTTATTCCTGATGCTCAATTCAGCTGGCTTATCTGCGCAGTTTTACAACGGGATGCAGATGAATTTTGGAAAAAACAGGGTTCAGTATAACAATCGCTACTGGAAGTATTACCGTTTTGACAGATTTGACGTCTATTCCTATGAAAACGGGACCGATCTTTCTCTTTATGTGGCCGATTTTGTGGAAAAAGAGCTTGCGCTGATTGAACGTTTCTTTGATTATGATATTGAGAGGCGGATAATTTTTCTGACTTATAATAAACTTTCAGATTTCAGGCAAAGTAATATTGGCCTGATCTCAGAGGCAGAAGAATACAATATAGGTGGGACAACCAAAATTATTCAAAACAAGGTCTTCCTCTATTTTGACGGAGATCATATGAATTTCGAGAGACAGATCAGGGCGGCTATAGCAGAAGTTCTGGTTTCAGAGATGATGTACGGAAAAGGGCTGAGGGACAATATGAGCAGCTCTACCATGATTAACCTTCCGGAATGGTATCTCGAAGGGCTGATTTCCTTTGTGTCAAATCCCTGGGACTACGAACTGGAAAACCGTGTTAAAGATGGGATTGTTTCGGGTAAATACAGCAAGTTCGTGAACTTGCAGGACGATGATGCCCGTTATGCAGGACACTCATTCTGGAAATATGTTGCAGATCTGTACGGGGCATCCATCATCCCCCAAATCCTGTACATCACTAAAATCAATAAGAATGCTGAAAGCGGCTTCCACTATGTTTTGGGAAGCAAACTGAAAGAGCTCTCCACCGACTGGTCGGCATATTACATGGGACTGTATAACGCAGCTGAAGACAATGCTGAACTGCCCAGTCAGGGAAAAATACTTAAGAACCCCAAGAAAAAAAGGGTATACCAGAATATTAAGATCAGTCCGGATGGAAGAATGGTGGCTTATGTGAGCAACCAGAAGGGGCAGTATAAAATCTGGATTCATGATGAGGCTACTGATAAGCAGAAACGGATTTATAAAAAGGGTGAGAAGCTGGACCAGATCCATGATTACTCCTTCCCCGAAATCGCATGGCACCCCACTTCACAAATCCTTGGTTTTGTGACCGAGGAAAAGGGTGAACTAAAGTTCCATATCTATAACCTCGAAACCAAAGTGATCACCACAAGGAACCTGCTTTACTTCGAGAAGGTTCTCGATTTAAGCTTCTCCCCGGATGGAAGGAAACTTGTATTCTCGGCAGTAACTGACGGCCAGACAGACATATGGGTGTTTGACATTGCGGCTTCGACCAATGAACGGCTCACCAATGATCTGGCTGATGACTTCAATCCAAGGTTCATCAACAATATGAATAACATCACTTTTGTCTCAAACAGACGAAGCGATACCATATACATGGAAAATGACCCGGAGAATAACACAAGTACTGCATTTGCAGTTTTTGTCTACGACTATGCCGGTAAAAGCCCGGAATTACAGCGAATTTCTGAAGGCGAGTACTTCAATCACTCCCAGCCCCTGTCTCCCTCCCACAATGAGTTCTTTTACCTGAGCGATAAGAACGGCATTTTTAACCGCTATTATGCAAAGTACGACAGTACAATCAGCATGGTCGACACAACCATACACTACAGGTATTTTGCCAATAGCTTTCCTCTTTCCAACTACAAACGCAATATACTTTCACACGATATCAATACCGAAACACAGGAGATTGCAGAGATTATATACAACGATGGCCGGTATAATATGTACAAATATCCCATGAAGTTTGAACGCAATTTCGGGGACGAGCTGGAATCAACTTTATACAGGGACCGGCATGTGGACAGGCTGACTGCAGATGACTCCATCCATCACGTGGAAAAGAAGGTAATCTCCATGAAAGATATAGCCGGCAACCAGCTGGTCCACCAGGGTGATACCATTGAATTACAAGAGTTTAAAATTGATATCAACAACTATATTTTCGAACGGGAAAAGCTTAATTACTATAACAATCAGCTGATAGACAGAAATCTCAACCTGGTACTGGACTCCACGGAAAATAAAAGAATGATGTATATCGATTATACTACGGCATTCTATCCCAACAAACTGGTTAACCAGATCGACTTCAGCTTCCTGAACGCATCATACCAGGCCTTTACCGGTGGGGCATTTTACTACAATCCTGGTCTTAACCTCCTGTTTAAAGTTGGGGCCAACGACCTCTTCGAAGACTACAGGCTGGTGGGAGGGGTCCGATTCGCTACGGATTTTGATAGCAATGAATACCTGCTCAGTTTTGAAAACCTCAAGCATCAGCTGGACAAACAGCTGGTATTTCACCGTCAGGTTTTCAAGAACTACATTGACTATTATAACGAAGTCAAAACTTACACCCACGAGATTCTGGCCTCTGTAAAATATCCTTTAAGCCAGACGCTGGCACTAAAAGGAACGGCTTCCTTCAGGCACGATAATTCTGTATATCTCTCCAAAGACATTGCAAGTATGAACCAGCCAAATCTTTTAAAGGTATGGGGCGGACTAAAAGGAGAGGTGATATTTGATAATACCAGAAAGCTGGGAACCAATCTTTACAGTGGAATGCGCTGGAAGGTATTTGGAGAAGCTTATCGTCAGATTAACGCAGCTAAATCTGATCTCTTTGTAGTTGGGGGCGATTTCAGGTACTATCTCCGGATTCACCGAACACTTATCTGGGCCAACAGAATTGCTGGAAGCGGATCATTTGGACGAAGTCCTTTGATCTATTACCTGGGGAGTGTTGACAATTGGATCAATCTAAACCAATCGGATAATCCCACTTTTAATGAGTCAGTTGCCATTGATTATTCCCAGAACTATGCCTACCAGGCACTTTCCACAAATCTCAGGGGCTTCTCCCAGAATATAAGGAACGGAAGTAATTTCGTGGTAATCAATACAGAGCTCAGGTGGCCCATATTTCGTTACCTGGCAGGACACCCTTTAGGTTCAGGTTTCCTGAATAACTTCCAGGTCGTGGGCTTTGCCGATGTGGGGACTGCCTGGACCGGATTACATCCTTTTAATGACGAAAATGCATGGAATACTGAGGTTATTGAGAACGGGCCCATGACCATTACCATTGATGCGAACCGGGATCCTATTGTAGCTGGATACGGCTTTGGTTTAAGGGCCCAGCTGCTGGGTTATTTTATCAGGCTCGACTGGGCCTGGGGTGTCGAGAATATGGTAGTGCAACCCCGGATGTTCTACCTCTCTCTTAGTCTCGATTTTTAATTCTACCACTCCATCTCTGATGAACCTGGAACAGCAGATAGCCAACATACTGACCGATAAAATGTTGGAGGAGATTCTTAATATACGACGTCAGCTACACCAGTATCCGGAACTTTCATTCAAGGAATACTCCACTTCCAGAACGATCAGGGAATATCTCGATCAGTGGGGAATCTCCTATACCTATCCACATGTGGAAACAGGTATAGTAGCAAGGATAGGGGGAGATACTCCGGGCCTTCGGATTGCTCTGCGCTCAGATATGGACGCCCTTCCCATTACTGAACAATCCGGGCTTGCCTTTTCATCCAGGAACAAGGGGGTAATGCATGCCTGTGGCCATGATATGCATATGGCTTCCATGCTGGGAACCATACGTGTGCTCAGTCTTCTGAAACATGAGATTCGCGGCGAGATTCTCTTCCTTTTTCAACCCGGCGAAGAGATGAATCCCGGTGGAGCAAAACTGATGCTGGAGGAGGGAGTATTTGAAGGTCGTGAACCCCATATGATCATCGCTCAGCATGTACTTCCTGAAATGAAAGCAGGACAGGTTGGATTCAGACCGGGAATTTACATGGCATCAACGGACGAGATATATATCACTGTGAAAGGCAAAGGGGGGCATGGTGCTCTGCGAAAGCATATAAAGGACCCTGTACTGATGGCCTCCCGAATCCTTCTTACTCTTCAGGAGGAGATCATGCAACTGGCACCTGCTGATGTCCCAACTGTCCTCTCATTCGGGAAGGTGGTGGCCGATGGTGCAACAAATGTAATTCCAGATGTTGTGATACTGGAAGGAACATTCCGGACCATGAACGAGGTATGGAGAAAGGAAGCTCACCGGCTCATCAAAAAGCTTGCCTCGGATATTGCTTCCGGGATGGGAGGGTCCATTGAACTTGAGATCAAAAATGGATATCCTGTTCTTACTAACCATGAGCAGCTGAGCCGTGAATCAAAAGTGCTTGCGATAAAGTTACTGGGAAAGGACCGTGTGGAGGATATGGATGTCCGGATGACCGCTGAGGATTTTGCCTGGTTCACTCAAAAAATCCCGGGAATGATGTACCGACTTGGAGTTGGAGATCCAAGTTCTGAACAGTCTCTCGCCCTTCACTCTCCCCAGTTTATAGCCCATGAATCTTCCTTGCGGACCGGGATATCCCTTATGGCCTACCTTGCCGTAGAATTACTCAAAATAGAGGCTGTTGAAAAAATAAATAGCTGACAGGGATTGCGTAATAGAAATTAGAGATTAAATTTGCCCTTTAAGAATTAAAAACAATAAGATATGGCTTACGTAATTTCAGATGATTGTACTGCATGTGGCACCTGTATTGATGAGTGCCCGGTTGAAGCGATCAGCGAAGGAGATATTTATGTGATTGACCCAGAACTGTGTACTGACTGCGGCGCATGCGCCGATGTTTGTCCCGTAGAAGCAATCAGCCCTGAATAGGGTCGGGAAGTTAAAACATGATAGAAGAGGCTGTCTCATAAGAGATGGCCTCTTTCTTTTGTGCAAAATATCCTAACTTTGACCGGAATGGATTTGAGAACGAAAATTTTCGTAATCATTTTTGGTACTGACACCAGGACCGGTCGCACCTTTGATATTATTTTGCTCTGGATGATCATCCTGAGTGTCGCCACTGTCATATTGGAAAGTGTTCCATCTCTAAAGCAGGCCTATCATGATTTCTTCATGACCACTGAATGGTTTTTCACTATTGTATTTACCCTCGAGTACATACTAAGGATATATTCCACACCCCGTCCCTTGAAATACATCACCAGTTTTTACGGGCTTGTCGATCTGCTGGCCATTCTTCCAAGCTATTTGGGACTATTCTTTGATCAATATACTTTCCTGCTAACTATCAGGGCACTAAGGCTGCTGCGCATGTTCAGGGTGTTTAAGCTGGCCAGGTATGTGAAAGAGGCGGCCATACTGGGGAAGGCTCTTCAACTCAGCATCCATAAAATTGTTGTTTTTTTTGGCGCAGTCCTTACACTAGTGCTGATCCTGGGCTCGCTCCTCTACCTCATTGAAGGTAAAGAGAGTGGATTTTCCTCCATTCCGCAGAGTGTTTACTGGGCCATAGTGACCATCACCACTGTGGGATATGGTGATATTGCCCCAGCTACGGTGTTGGGAAAAATCGTTGCATCTGTGGCCATGCTCACAGGCTACTCCATCATCGCGGTCCCCACCGGGATCATTTCTGTGGAAATTGGAAAGGCCGTGAAATCAAGCCGGAGTTCCCGGGAAGTTATTTGCAAAAACTGTGGATACAACAATCACGATAGTGATGCGAATTATTGCAAGATCTGCGGCAGCAAACTTTGATTAGCCTAAAGCAACACCGGCACCCCGATATACATACAGCGATTCGCTGTTTTACTGAAGTGGTGCAGGTGATTTTGGAAGATACTCATGCAGCATGGGCGATCACTTCTTCTTGCCCTGCTTTTTGTATAAATTGCATTAAACTTTCTTCTAATTTCCAGGTCTAATCTGCATAACCTAAACTATACCAAAACTCTCAATCATGAAATCAATCAAATTGCTGCTAATCCTGTTTACCGGGCTCTCCATTCTTATACTCAGCGGATGTGGTCCGAAATACACTGTTGAAGATAAGGACGAAGTCTTCATTATCCATAATAAGGGAGGAGAAACACTTGGCTATGCCCCTGCTTCAGGTCTTGAACTGATTGAGAAAAACGGATTTGCTTTCAAGGACCTTAACAGGAACGGCGAACTTGATATTTATGAAGACTGGCGCCAGCCGGTCGATGAACGGGCTTTGGACCTGGTAAGCCAGATGAGCATAGAGCAGATGGCCGGTCTGATGCTCTACAGCGCACACCAGTCCATTCCATCAAGAGGTCGCGGATTCGGTGGCGGGGCGACCTATAATGAAAAAGGATTCGATGAAAGTGGTGCTGAAGCATCTGACCTGAGCGACCAGCAGGTAAAATTTCTCACCGAAGACCATCTTCGCCATGTGCTGATAACTTCTGTGGCCAGTCCCTCTGTTGCAGCGAAATGGAACAACAATGCCCAGGAACTGGTGGAAGGACTGGGACTTGGTATTCCTGTAAATACCAGTTCGGATCCCCGCCACAGGACCCGCGCAAGTGCCGAATTTGATTTCGGATCGGGAGGTGAGATTTCCATGTGGCCAGCCTCCCTTGGAATTGCAGCATCCTTCGACCCGGAATTGATGAAACAATTTGGAGAAATTGCCTCCATCGAATACAGGGCCCTGGGTATTGCCACAGCACTTTCACCACAGATAGATCTGGCCACCGAACCACGATGGAGCCGCTTCAGTGGCACCATGGGTGAAGATCCCGATCTGGCCACCGATATGGCCCGTGCCTATGTGGATGGTTTCCAGACCTCTTCGGGGGAAGACGAAATACTGAATGGCTGGGGCTATCACAGTGTAAATGCTATGGTCAAGCACTGGCCCGGTGGCGGCCCTGAAGAGGGCGGACGCGATGGCCACTTTGGTTATGGAGCCTATGCAGTTTACCCCGGGAGCAATCTGGAGGATCATCTACAGCCATTTACAGAGGGCGCTTTTAAGCTTGACGGAGCAACTTCAATGGCCTCTGCAGTGATGCCCTACTATACTATTTCGACCGACATTGATTCCAAATATGGTGAAAATGTGGGCAATGCCTATAGCAAGTATATTATAACAGACCTGCTGCGTGATAAGTATGGATACGACGGAGTGGTCTGTTCCGATTGGGGAATCACCGGGGATGTCTCCAATGTTGAGATGTTTGCAGGCAAATCCTGGGGTGTTGAGACCCTGACTGTGGGAGAGAAGCACTACAAAGCCATTGATGCAGGCATAGATCAGTTTGGCGGTAATAACGATATGGGACCGGTGCTGGAAGCATATAGGATGGGGATTGAAGAGCACGGGGAGGAAGCCATGAGGACACGCTTCGAAAAGTCTGCCGTCAGATTACTGCGCAATATCTTCAGAACCGGCCTTTTTGAGAATGCCTACCTGGATCCTGACAAGACGGAAGCAGTGGTTGGCAAACCGGAATTTATGAAGGCCGGATTTGATGCCCAGCTTCGCACTGTAGTCATGTTGAAAAACGGCGACCAGGTCCTTCCTCTGGAGAAGCAATTGAAGGTATATATACCTCAGCGCTACATCCCCGCCTCTTCCAACTGGTTTGGCAGAGAAACCCCGGAAAGATGGGAGGATGCCTTTAACAGGGAGATCGTTTCCAGGTATTTCGAAGTGGTGGATACTCCGGAAGAGGCTGACTTTGCCCTGGTGAGCATCCAGAGCCCAGATGGCGGAGTTGGTTACGATGGTGCCGACCTGGAAAAAGGAGGTAACGGCTATGTACCCATAACACTTCAGTATGGCCCCTACACAGCTGAATATGCCCGTGAGACCAGTCTTGCAGGGGGAAGTCCCTTCGAGGATTTCACCAACAGGACTTATAAGGATAAAAGCATCACCGCAAGTAATATGCCCGATATGGAACTGGTAAATGAAACCCGAAAAAAAATGGGTAGCAAACCAGTAATTGTTGTAGCAAATGTTTCCAAACCCATGGTTTTTGCAGAGATTGAGCCAGCTTCCAGCGCCATCCTGGTACATATGGGGGTACAGGACCAGGCCCTGATGGAACTGATCACGGGTGCAGTGGAGCCCTCTGCCCTCCTGCCCTTCCAGATGCCTGCTTCTATGAAGACCGTAGAGGAACAATTTGAGGACGTTCCCAGGGATATGGAGAGTTACACCGACTCGGAAGGAAATGTGTATGATTTCGCATACGGACTAAACTGGAGCGGCGTAATCAATGATGAAAGGGTTAATACATACAAGTAGGGTCTAAGCATTTTTCAAAAGTAGCTTAATCAGCAGCCATCTTCGGATGGTTGCTTTTTTTTGTGCTTTATAGAGGAAAGCTTTAGGGGTCGTACCTTGACAACCTGAGCAGCTCCTGGAAATTGCGTTGTGACATGACCTGGTGAACGCTTAGTTTTGAGTTCCGCTCTGCATAGGCCTTTACAATCTGCCAACCCTGCCAGACTGCTGCCCTTCCCGGCGATTCCGAGGTGTAAAATCTTGTGGATGGAGCATCCTCAACCAGTTTACGTATGTTCATAGGATCGCTGGAGAAGAGTAATTTCTCCTCCACCAGGTGGGTCCACATTTGCTCTTCATTGTTCAAACACCACTTCATCTGCTCCTCTGAGAAGCCCATAATCATCTGCTCCTCAAGTTCCGGGTACATGGCACCCACAAACCATGAAAGCTGACCATGGTAAATCATCCTGGAGAGTACATTGTCAAGTGAATCATTGTAGGGATAGAGCTGCGTAGCCCAGGCATACATCACATCCACCGGAACCCGGACAGGCTCCTTCTTCTGTACAAGGTAATTAGGAGTTCCCATTTGCGTGTAGTAGTCACAATCCCGCCCCAGGTACTGATCCAGGCCCACACCGACAAAGTGCCCAACGGTAAACAGTCCCTGGTTGAATCTGCTGACATAAGCCACTACCCTGGGGGTCAGAGAATCGGGATAGTGATAGAGGTAATGCCTGAATCCATTGCTAAGATGGCTCTCGATATCAGCTGTAGTGGAAAAAATACTATTGGTGTATTCGTATACCTCCCTGTTAAGGGGATCATTGATAAACATCGATAGATATGAAGAGTACCTGCGGGAAGAGGCCAGTCCAATGTTGATTACATGTACGTTAAAAACATCAAAAAAATCACCGTACTTGCTGTACATGTTGCTTATACCGGCATCCATATTATTCTGATCCATTTCAAACAGATCCCGGTCGAATCGCTCCAGCTCTATGTTTAAGTCAATTTCAGAAATATCCACATCCAGGGGCATGTTCCTGCATCCGGATATCCCCAATGCAATACTAAAGAGAAAAAGCATAATCGCATGTACAGGTCTCATCATAATAATATCATTAAATTTGAGTTTTATAGCCACAGGCAAAAGTATATAATATGAAAGATATACCTATGAAACGAATACTCCTTATTATAATTTTTCTGGGGGCCCTTTTAAGTGCCGGTGCCCAGACTACTCCAATAAGATTCAGTGTACATGTGGATCCACAATCCGCCTGGTTCAATTCAGACGAGAATGAAGTAGATCCTGATGGCTCTGTTATACATCTGAATGCCGGTCTGAATATGGACTATTTTTTTGCAGAGAATTATGCTATGGTTCTGGGTTTTGGAATAAATAATATTGGGGGAAAGCTGCTCTATGCCGATTCAACCGTATTCCTGTCAAAAGGTGATACCGTGCTTCTTGAGCCCGGCCAGTCTGCCAAGCTGAATCTGCAGTACATTGAAATCCCAATCGGGCTCAAACTGAAAACGGAAGAAATGGGATATGCCACATATTTTCTTCAGCTGGGATTCAATCCCATGTTCAGGCTAAATTCCAGGCTCAGCTCCGATGAGGCTTCACTGGACAAGGAAGATGTTAGTGAGAGTACTATTCTTTTTAATCTTGGCTATCATGTGGGAGTTGGCGTTGAATATAAGTTGGGAGGAAGTACTGCACTTATTGGAGGCCTGCGATGGACAGGCGGGCTCACAGATGTTACCGATAACGACAGGGCAAATGTGAAAACAAATACTCTGTCGATTCACCTTGGAATCCTATTCTGATTTGCCATGAAGATTGCACTTGCACAACTGAATTATCACATAGGAGATTTTGAAGAGAACCTCGTCAAAATCACAGGTGCTGTATCTGAAGCCAGCGCCTCTGGAGCCGACCTGGTGGTATTTTCTGAGCTCTCCATTTGTGGTTATCCACCCCTGGATTTGCTTGAGCGGAAAGAGTTTATTCATACCTGTATGGAGAGTATTGATAAACTGGCCTCCTTGGTGGACCCTGACATAGGGGTTCTGGTGGGGGGGCCCGAGTTCAATCCCAATAAAGACGGGAAATTGCTTTACAACTCGGCATTTTTCCTGTTTGAAGGCAGAGTTCAACAGGTATTCCGGAAAGCACTGCTCCCAACCTATGATATTTTTGACGAGTATCGCTATTTTGAGCCCAACAGGGAATTCAACATCCTTGAATTTAAAGGCAAAAACCTGGCCATAACTATTTGTGAAGACCTCTGGGATGAACAGCCCTTCGAAAACGAGTTTTCGCGTAGCCGGCTTTATACTATAAACCCGCTTGAAGAGCTGTATAAGCAGGGACCGGATGCAATCATCAATATAGCCGCATCCCCCTTCGCTAATAGGAAAATGGAGATCAAGCAATCGATTTTCACCAGGAAAGCCGCCAGATATAAGCTCCCCCTGTTTTATTGTAATCAGGTCGGTGCGCAAACAGAACTGATATTCGAAGGCGGTTCCATGGCCATTCATCCATCGGGAAAGATTGCAGCCAGGCTTCCTTTTTTCCAGGAAGAAATTCTTATCTCGGATCTGGACGATCTGACTGGTCCTGAACCCTCTGATCCCATAAGTGATATCCCTGACCGGATCGGATGTATGGCCGATGCCCTGATCTGTGGTATAAGGGATTATTTTGGGAAAATGGGCTTTAGAACTGCAACTCTGGGCCTTTCGGGCGGAATCGACTCGGCAGTAACACTGGCTCTTGCAGCTGAAGCGCTGGAGCCGGACAATATGCATGTACTTCTGATGCCCTCAGAGTACTCATCAGATCACAGTGTGAACGACTCGGTCCAGATGGCCCGGAACCTGGGAGTCAAATACAATATCCTCCCCATTGAAGCTCTTTTTAAGCAATTCCGCGAGACCCTGAATCCACTTTTTAAAAACCTTCCGGAAGATATTGCCGAAGAGAACATTCAGGCCCGTATCAGGAGCACACTGCTGATGGCACTCTCCAATAAATTCGGAAATATCCTGCTTAATACCAGCAACAAAAGCGAGACAGCCGTGGGATACGGAACCCTCTATGGGGATATGAGCGGGGGCCTCTCAGTACTGGGCGATGTATATAAGACCGATGTGTACCGTCTTGCAGAATACCTGAACAGGGACAAAGAAGTAATTCCCGCCAATATCATCTCCAAACCACCCTCGGCCGAATTGAGGCCCGACCAGAAAGACAGTGATTCACTCCCTCCCTATGAAGAACTTGACCGGATACTGGAAGCATATATTGAGAAACAGCTGGCTCCAGAAAAGGCAGCCGAAATGGGATACGATGCAAAGCTGGTAAACAAGATAATCAGAATGGTAAACCAGAATGAATACAAACGATACCAGACACCACCGATCCTGCGAGTTTCATCCAAAGCCTTCGGTATTGGAAGGCGTCTTCCTCTGGTAGCCAGATATTAAGGGGAAATCGATATTTTTTTCTAATTTTGTCTGTTATTCAACTCAACTAAGAGCAAAACCAGAAGACCACGATGCAGGAAAGGAACTTTAATGCAGATGATTGCATAGACAATCCGAAATCTGTATTTACGGTACTTACTCTCAAAGAAAAAGAATTCCTGAAGCAAAATTATACATGCGCTTTCTATAAGAAGGGTGAGATTATTTTCAAGGAAGGCGATAAACCCATGGGCTTGATGATACTGGCCGAAGGGAAGGTTAAAATTTTCAAAGAAGGAGTTGGAGGAAGAGAACAAATTGTAAGAATGGCCAAGCCGGTTGGTTTTATAGGATACCGGGCACTGTTCGCTGAAGAAAACCATACAGCTACTGCCGTAGCTATTGAAGATTGCGTATCATGCATCGTAGATAAGGAAAGTGTTTTCAGAGTGATGCGAAGCAACGCTGAGCTAAGCATGAGTGTGATCCAGTCCTTCGCCTCAGAACTGGGGTTTTCACATGATCGTACGGTTACACTAACCCAGAAACATATCAGGGGACGCCTGGCCGAATCTTTGATTTTCCTCAAAGATACTTACGGATATGAGGACGACAATAAGACTATCAAAATCTACCTCTCCAGAGAAGATGTTGCCAATCTATCCAATATGACAACTTCCAATGCCATCAGGACCCTATCTACCTTTGCTCAGGAAGGAGTGATCTCCATCGATGGACGGAAGATCAGGATTCTTGACCTGCCCAAGCTGGAACGAATCAGTGAGCTTGGTTAAAAGATGAAGTTTTTAGCTTACATCTTCACCTACAGCTTTGTTTGGTTGCTACATCTCTTACCCGAGCGAATTCTTTATGCGCTTTCGGATCTCCTTTACCTGCTTATGTACCATGTTGCAGGATACAGAAAGAAGGTTGTGCTTAATAATCTTCAAAAAGCTTTCCCGGAAACAGAGAAGTCTGAAATAAAGCGAATCGCAAAGAAGTTTTATCATCATCTCTGCGATCTTTTCCTTGAACAAGCTGTTTTCCATTTCTATTCAGGATCAAAGGCTTTGAAGAGAATGAGCTATAAGAATCCTGAGCTGCTAAATGAATTATATGGCAAAGGAAAGCAAGTGATGGCCGTTCTGGGGCATTATGGAAACTGGGAATACATGGCCTCACTCGGCCTGGCCATCGACTATCCGGTTGTTGCCATCTATAAACCTCTGCGAAATAAGTATTTCGACAGGATGGTAATGAAGAATAGAAATGCCTTTGGCGTGATCCCGGTACCCATGGAAAAGATTGCACGAAAACTGATAGGATATGAAAAGAGCAATACGCCGGTCCTGACTCTTTTCCTGGGCGATCAGCGTCCTATGTATCATCAGATCCAGTACTGGACCAAATTTATGGGCCGCGATACCCCCATGTTTCTTGGGACGGAAAAACTGGCAAGGAAACTGGATGCCTCCGTGGTTTTTTTAAAGATCAGGAAGTTGAAAAGAGGCCGCTATGAAATGGAGGCTGAACTGATATGTGAAAGCCCCGAAGGTTTGAAGCCCTTTGAAATCACCAGGCGTCATGTGAAGATTCTTGAAGAC
>Ga0180430_10002984_pt1 | contig 14837 bp, 10 predicted proteins | sample SS_ome_9_FD_132999 | JGI IMG/M metagenome (GOLD analysis project Ga0180430, IMG submission 132999) | Hypersaline lake sediment archaeal communities from the Salton Sea, California, USA - SS_1_S_2 metaG | ecosystem: Environmental > Aquatic > Non-marine Saline and Alkaline > Hypersaline >... | reverse complement strand
TCTCGGTCTGGACAATATTTCTGTATACGACCGTTCGCGTGAACTGCCCGCTGGGTTCAGTCTTAAACAGGCAGATGCCACAGGGTGGATGGCCATGTTCTCATTGAATATGACAGTCATGGCGCTGGAGCTGTGTGCTGAAGATAATGACTATGAAGATATGGCAATACAGTGTTATCTGCAATTCCTGGCTATTGCCAAATCCATAGCCGGTGGAGAGAACCAGGACAGACCTTCACTCTGGGACATGGAAGCGGGCTTTTTCAAGGACCTGCTGGTGACACCGGATGGCTCAGCACATCGTATTGATGTGTATTCATGGGTAGGCCTGATTCCTTTGTTCGCCTGTGAGGTTGTTGATGAAGGCTTGCTCGCCAATGCTCCCAGGTTCAAGGCACTGTTGCATGAACACAAGGGCGGCTTGTTTCGTGGCAGTTATATCTGTGCCTGTCCTGACTGGGAAAATGAACGGGGTGAACATTTATTGGCACTGGTTGATCATTCCATGTTGCCGCGCATACTCAAGCGCCTTCTGGACGAAGAGCAATTTCTCTCGCCATATGGTGTTCGCGGTGTCAGCAAGGTTCATGAAGCACACAAAGACCTGGGCTATATTCCCGGTATCGGTCAGGCCATGATTGAATACGTCCCCGGTGAATCCAATAGCGGTATGTTTGGCGGTAATTCAAACTGGCGAGGCCCGGTTTGGATGCCAACTAACTATTCACTGATTCAGGCGATTGAAAAGTTCTATCGTTTTCTGGGGCCTGATTTCACTATCGAAGCCCCCTGTCTGGGTGGCGAACGCATTAACCTGAAACAGGTGGCCAACCTGCTATCGGAAAGGCTGGTTAATCTTTACCGCAGGGATGACAACGGCATAATTCCCGCATTGAGACGTGATAGTCCGTTCCAGTCGGATGATAACTGGCAGGATCTGGGCTTTTACTATGAATACTTTCATGCAGAAACGGGGCAGGGCCTTGGCGCAGCGCATCAAACCGGCTGGACAGGCTTGTTGGCCAACCTGGTAATGAGACGCTATGAAAAGGACATCGCTCCCTGGAGCGGCCTTGACCAGGGTAACAGGCCGGCATGGGTAGATGAACTGGCCTGATCTAAAGTTTTCACACTAATTGTCGATTCATTTTAAAAGTGGCTCTATAAAAATGCTGGCTCCGACGGCACATAAAAATCCGCCTGAAACCTGATAATGACCGACATATGGAAAGTATAAAACAAAAACGCCCGTTAAAAACGCTTTTCCGTAACACCCTGTTACTCGGTACGGCCGTTTACTTCTCGGCGATTTTCTATGTGTGGCAACTGGTCCTGTCAGATACTCAAGATAGTCTTAAGCATATCAATTCAATGCTGGTGCAGGGAGTGCGTTCAACACTTTTAGGCCATGAACTGATACTCAAGGGCCTGGGGCGTGAACTGCTGGCACAGGGCACTCTGGAGCATCCTGAAAATGGCAGGGCAACCATTGAAAGAATGAAAAGCTTTGACCGAACCATGGCCGGGTTTGGAATTGCCAGGGCAGATGGACAACTACTGCTGGTTTCGGGTATCAAGCCGGGTCAGCAATTGCCCAACCTGGCTATTGAGACACAATCAAAAGACAGCTTTAAAGAAGTTATTGAAACCAGGAGCTTCCGTACTGGCCGACCTTATTATTTTGGATTGTTAGAGCAGTGGGTAGTACCGCTGCGAGTGCCACTTCTGGATGACACAGGCGAGGTTCAGGCGGTTTCTTTAGCCGGATACTTTATTGATCAGGCTGATGTGGCCTGGTCTAATGCTGACCTGCCTGCCAACACTCATACCGCACTGATTCGGGATGATGGTTATCTGCTTTATACTCAGCCATTACCACAAGGTTCTCCAGCGCAGGTTTATCAAAGTACTTATGGAAAGCCGATATCAAAGCAAGTCCGCCAACAGATAGCACAAGCCAACAAAGTAAAGTCTTTCCTGAAAATCCATACCCCGGATCTGCAGCATAAGACAAATTACCTGGCTTATGAGTACATCCCGGAATATAACCTGCATGCGGCTGCCTATATGAGTCACAAGGCTGTGATGTTGCGCTGGTTAAAGCGCATGATAGTGCCCAGCATCATGTTTGCAATTTTTATACTCGGTGGCATTTGGGCTTATCGTCGCACCAGTCAGAGACAAGAGCAGATTAGTGCTGCAAGACGTGATAGCGAGATACGATACCGTTCGCTGTTTGAAAGCGCTAATGATGCGATTTTCCTGATGAAAGACGGTTATTTTATTGATTGCAATCCTGCAACTCTGGAAATGTTTGGTTGTACCCGAAGCCAGATTATTGGTACTACGCCAGGAATGTTTTCACCAGAGAAACAACCCGATGGCAGGTTATCAAGTGAAAAAGCCGTCGAAAAAATTAATGCTGCATTAACCGGAAAAAACCAGTTTTTTGAATGGCTTCACCAGAAACTGGATGGCACGCCTTTTGATGCCGAAGTGAGTTTAATGGCAATAAACATTGCTGAAGTGACTCATATACTGGCAACCGTACGAGACATCACAGATAGAAAACAAATCGAACAACAACTTTCATTTCAGGCAGGACATGACAGCCTGACCGGATTGCCAAATAGAAAATCGCTTCATGAAGAATTCCCCAAGCTTGTTGAGGTAGCCAGGAAGTCTGAAAAAGTTCTGGCGATGTTGTTAATTGACCTGGACCGCTTCAAGGAAGTCAATGATACCCTGGGTCATCATTTTGGTGATCAACTGCTGTGCGAAGTAGGTCCGCGGATACATAAAAGCTACGAAAATGAAGAGGTAATGATTGCAAGACTGGGAGGTGATGAGTTTGCAATTCTGGTTTCAGCTAAAAAAACACCAGATGAGGTGATGACCTCAGCTACCAGGCTTGTGTATGCATTACGTGATCCTTTTGTTGTCAGTGGCATTACGGTCAGTATCGGGGCGAGTGTCGGGGTTGCCATCTACCCCCAGCATGGAAAAGATAGTCACGAATTGCTTCGTGCAGCGGATGTTGCCATGTATGAGGCAAAAAAACGTTCTCTTGGCGCCAAGCTGTATGAGACCACTATCGATGAATACAGTCGGCAACGGCTAAGCTATGCCAATGAGCTCAAAAAGGCTGTCGAGGAGAATCAACTCGTGCTGCATTATCAACCTAAAATTGATCTTGTCACGGGTAGAACAGCCGGTTTTGAGGCGCTTGTGCGTTGGCAGCATCCTGAACAGGGGTTATTGTTTCCTGATGCATTTATCGACCTGGTAGAGATGGGTGAGATAATTCATCCCTTTACCCGCGCAGTCATCGAGTTGGCAGTTCGTGAAAAGAAATATCTGCATGCCCTGGGATATGCACAACCGGTTGCTATCAACCTGTCAGCCCGAAACCTGCTTGATGACGCCTGCTATAAAAGCCTTGAAAATGCACTGGCTGATCATCAGCTTTCAGCCGCAGAGGTCGAGCTTGAATTAACAGAGTCTGCTGTTATGCATGACCCTGAAAGAGCGATAACGATTTTAAATTTATTCAGAAACAAAGGAATTAAAATTGCTGTTGATGATTTTGGAACCGGGTATTCCTCTTTAGCTTATTTACGCCAATTACCCGTTGCATCACTGAAAATTGACCGGACTTTTGTGATGGATATGAAAAATAACGCACAGGACAGTGAAATAGTGCGCTCAACGATTGCTTTAGCACATAGTCTTAATCTCAAAGTTACAGCAGAAGGTGTGGAAGATGAGAAGACACGCGATATATTAAGCAGCATGAACTGTGACCAGGCCCAGGGGTATGGCATTTGCCGGCCCATGCCAACAGATAGACTGGTTAAGTGGTTATCACTAAACGAAAAAAGCGAAATGTAAGCACACATGGAATTATGGTATTTTTACTGATCTGAGAAGATAGCCATTCAATATTTCCTTTTGTCAGCGTTAAAAGCTAATATCCATTAAAGAGCTTTCTAATTGAGATATACGATGAAATTTATTCTACTGGTTGCAATTGCGTTGCTGTTTCCTGCCTGGCTTGTTGCAGAAGAAAAACCTGAAGTGAAAACTTCAACTGAAACCTACAAAGACTGGCAACTCGCCTGTGTAGAGCAGGGTGAAGTCAAACGCTGTGAAATAAAACAGACCTTGTTAAACAAGGATAGCAAGCCGGTTTCCGTGATTTCTCTGGCAAAGAAAAACAATAATGATCTTTTGATGCAGATAGCCTTGCCGCATATGCTGGACTTGAGTGTACCGGTGCAGCTGGATGTGGATGGTAAAAACCATGCATCGCTACCCTTCAAATACTGCAACAGTATCGCCTGTTTTATTTTCATTGATAACGATACGACACTCTTTAGTGCTTTCAAGAAAGGCTCTTCCGGTACGATTAGCACCAGGTCCGTGACCGGTGAGGGTATCAAGCTTGAGTTTTCTCTGAGTGGCTTTTCATCAGCGGTGAGTAATTTACCTTCGAGTAACTAAAGGACTAGCTTCGCAACATTTGAGCAACAGCCTCAATCTCTCCCTTTGCTTCTTCAATGATGCTGAATGAATCATCAGGTGTCAGGTTGCCACCGGCAACCTTGTGAAATGCCGGAATCAGATCAAGAGGAGGCATCTCGTTCATTTTTGGTGTGCCGATAAACGTATGTAATTGCGCAACGATGATCAGGTCGGTGTAGTTGACCTCTGCTTCATTGTTATACAGCCAGTTTTCGGCATTAAGGGTGGCATGCACAAGTTCTTCATCAAAATGCCATTGTCTTAAGGTCATGGCTCCCACTTCACCACGCAGGTTTTCGATTGCCTTCTGCAGTAACGCTGGCTGCTGGAACAGTTGCGGATAATGTCGAGCAGCGCTGGCAACAGGTATGGTGCCGATGTCATGGATAATCCCGCAAAGCATGGCAGTGTCGGGATCAAGACCGGGAGTTTTCTTTGCCAGGATGTAACTGATAGCAGCGACACGGGTACTGTGAATCCACAGGTCATGCATGTATTTGTTTAAAATTTTTGCATCAGTTTTAAAAATGTTGCCAAGGATGAAACTCATTGCCATTTGCCTGGTGGTTTTTCTGCCCAGGCGGGTGACTGCATCATGGCAACTGTTGACCCTGGCTTTACCCGCGAATGCAGGGCTGTTGGCGGCATCGATAAAGCGCATTGTCAGGGCCGGATCAAGCTGAATGATGCTGGAAATAGCCTGCGAGTCGCTGTCAGGATCATCGACTGCACGGCGTATCTTCAGGGCGAGGTCCGGCATGATGGGCAGCTCAAGTTCCTCGCGCTGCAAGGCATCAATAAAGGTGTTGTAGATTTCGTAGTCGCTAACATCTTCACTGAGTTCAATACCTTCATGCTTGTCTCGTTGAAGATGATCAATGGTTTTGCTGATGTTGCGGTAAATGGAAACCGGTAACCTGAGGAGCTGGCTGTCCGTCAGTGTAGTGGCGGTTACAGTATGAGGCTGCTTGCTGGAAAGCGTAAAGCTGGAGCGGCTCGTATCCTGGTGAACGATTTCGGGTTTGAGGATGCCTGCATCAAGACTGACTTTGCCTTCAAGCAGGTAGTAGATGTAGTCATTGTCCTGCCCGCGTTCGAAAACAGTTTCACCGGGGGCATATGTCTGGATGATGGCTGTCTTGCAGATTTGATTATTGACTACCTCGGGTAACTGGTTCATCGGGTAGAACTTCTTTATCTGCTCAAACGTCGGTCTTAACTGGGTTCCCGGCATTTCGAATGACCTTTAACCAATGCGGAATTGATTGAAAGCAGCAGCTTCAATCTGTTCACATTCAACGGATGTCACGCTGGAATATTGAGAACCTTCCCACAGCCATTCCTGCAGAGTCTTGATCTGCGATGCCTCACCACAGGCGATGACTTCAACCGTTCCGTCGGGCAAATTAACGGCATGCCCGGTCAGTGACAGTGACTGCGCCTGCCTGCGCGTGGTATCCCGATACCAGACGCCCTGAACTTTTCCGGAAACAATGCAACGCACACAAATCATTTCAGGTTCTCAAGTTTTGTAGTTATTTTTTCAAGAATATCATCATTGCCGGAGATGACCAGCACGTGTCGCATTTCATTTTTCCCCAGAGGTTCTGCTTTGGCCAGTTGTTTGTGTAACACTTCTATTGTGGCCTCAGAAGCATCATTGTCATTTTCGATGCGCCGGGTAATGCGTTTTTCCAGTATCTCAACCGGGGTTTGCAGGCTGATGATCAGGAACGGTGAGTGGCTGGAACGGCTGAGGTTGAACGCCAGGTTGCGGTATTTCTGTTCGAGGTAAGTTGCATCAATAATGACCGAATACCCGGCCTGCAATAGGCCGGCGGCCAACTCATGAAGGTAGCCGTAGGTTTTAGCTGTTGCCTCTGGTGTGTAGCGTTGATCTGTTATTGGGTATAAACGTATGCGTTCGACATCGGATCGAATTCTGATGAAAGAGAAATGCTTTAACAACTGCGCTGAAACGTAAGATTTTCCCGTGCCTGACACACCCTGCGTAATCAGCAGTTTTGGGGTTGCGTGTTTTGTATATTGATAGGCAATTTCAAGATAATGATTCAGGCTTGAAAGCTGCTGCTGAAATTCAGTGTCGTTCACCTGGAGTTGTGCCAGCCTCAGTGCGGTTACCTTGGCCCTGACCATGGCACGATAGACCTGGTAGTAGGGGAGTAATTGCAGGCCGGCATAGTCTCCGGTTTGCTCCAGGTAATGATTGAGCAGGATGCTGGAGAACGCTGTTTGTCCGACAGAATCGAGGTCCATGGTGATGAAGGCAATTTCACTCATCACATCGATCCAGCGAAAACCAGGGTTAAATTCAATGCCATCGAAAATCGTTACCTCGTCCTGATACAGGGTTATGTTGCCGAGGTGCATGTCGCCATGGCATTCACGAACATAGCCCTCTTTAAGGCGTTGCCTGAAAAGCGCAGACAGTTCGGTAATTTTCTGGTTACTCCAGTCTTCCAGCTTGCTGAAGCGTTGTTGCAGGTCACTGTTTTGGGTCTGTATGAAACTGCGAAGCTGATCGAAATTCTGGATAGTTGCCTGGATAATATTGTCAACAACCGGGATGCCTGATTTGCTGCTGACAATCTCAATACGCTGATGAAATTCAGCAATGATCCTGGCAAGCTCAATAACATGTTCTTCGCTGAGTGTGTTGTTTTTGAGTTTTTGATCGAATAGCTGGTTTTGTTCAAAACGCTTCATCTTTACCATGTATTCAATGGCGGGTTTTGAATCATTGATTTCAGGACAAGCAGTTTCTCCGGAAACTGCCACTACTTGCTGGTAGATTTCAGGTGCAAGACGGCGATTGAGTCGCAGTTCTTCTTCGCAGAAGAACTTGCGATGTGAAAGTTTGGTGAAATTCAGAAAACCAAAGTCGACAGGTTTTTTGATTTTGAATGCCTGATCACCAACCAGTAACAGCGTTGAGATATGGGTTTCGATACGTTCAACGGGTTTGTTAAACTGCTTCTCAAGTACTGGAATGAGGGCATTTATGAGTTGTTGTTGAGTTGTCAGGTTCAGTTCGGTCATCTACAGATTCTATGGTGAATAAATTTTAATGAAAACACTGGTCTTGCAATCTCATCGTAACCCTTTGCCATTTGGCTGGCTCAGGCCATGTATTGACTCGGTTAAGCACTGGTCTGATTGTAACGGTTTTGATTACAGTTTTGTTGATGATGAGCTGTTCTCAGTCATTAAAAATAGCCTGCGGTTAAAATTTGCCGGGCAGATTGTAATTCTTACTGACCTGGCCCGTCTGTTATGGATACGTCAATTTCTGCAACAGGACTATCATGCGGTTGTCTGGTTTGATGCTGATTTTCTGGTATTCAATGAATCAAAACTTCAATTGCCGGATTCGGACTATGCACTTGGCAGGGAAGTGTGGGTACAGGAAGATAAAAACAGTAAGCTCAGAGCCTATGTCAAGGTTCACAATGCTTTTCTGATGTTTCGACAAGGCAATGCTTTCCTGGATTTCTATATTGAAACAGCACAGCGCTTGCTGGATTTGAATGAGGGTAATGTACCACCGCAGTTTATTGGTCCAAAGTTGTTAAGCGCGCTGCATAATATTGCCCATTGTCCGGTGATGGAAACCGCAGGAATGCTTAGTCCACTGGTAATAAAAGATATTCTCAAGGGCGAAGGCAAGGCGCTGGAGTTGTTTAGCAAAGCATCATGTGAGCCGCTTTATGCGGCTAACCTTGGCGCATCCGTCGCCTCAGATGAAGGGCTGTCTGAAAAAGACATGTTAAGAGTGACAGGGCTGCTGGGAAGCAAGCAGAGCCCCTTGAGAAGCTACTGATATCTCTAATTGTTCAGTAATATCGGATACAGGTGGTGTATATTTATAGTTAGGTGTATCAATTATCAAATTAACAGGAGAAAAGAATGTCAAATGAAGGGTACCATGAATCCATTGAAGAACTGTCAGACGAAACACGAGATATGCACCGAGCGATAACTTCATTAATGGAGGAATTAGAAGCGGTTGATTGGTATAACCAACGAGTGGATGCATGTAAAGATGATGAGTTAAGAGCAATACTTGTTCATAACCGTGATGAAGAAAAAGAACATGCAGCAATGGTATTAGAATGGATAAGAAGAAAAGATCCAGCCATGGACAAAGAGCTGAAAGATTATCTATTTACTGAGAAACCAATTGCACATAAATAGTCAGTGCCTTACAAGGTGCTCCTGTGGGACGCTCCTAACCATGCGTCCCACAGCTTAAACGATAGTCATCAAAACGAAAGGAGGAGCGCAAAAAAAATCCGAATCATTGTTGAGAAAAATTGCTATTAACCATTTTATTCAACGGGAGAAATCTGATGAGCATGAAAGACGCATACGAACAGAAACTACAGGCACAATTAGACGAATGGGGTGCGGAAATCAATAAGCTCAAAGCAAAGGCAGACAATGCGGAAGCTGACGCACAACTTGAATATTACAAACAAATTGAAGAATTACGGTCTATGCAGGAATCGGCTAGCAACAAACTTGTTGAGCTAAAGGAAGCTGGTGACGATGCGTGGGAAGACCTCAAAGCCGGCATTGACAGTGCGTGGGACTCTCTCGGCAATGCATTGAAATCAGCTGCTTCCAGATTCAAGTAACCATCACATGATCCTAGCCAAAAGGTAAAATTAAGAGGTTACAAATACGATCATACATTGTGCGTTGAATATTCTCGCAAAATTGTTGTACGCAGAGAGAATACCTCAATTATCAGGAAAGAGGGGTAATCAATATCCTCATCTGTTGTCAGAAAAAAACAACAGGATCAGGCTCCGATAAAGTTCACCAGAAAGTCTGCAGCAACAATCATGACAACGGCTTCGATCGCCAGCATGCGAAATGAAATCCTGGGTGGCTTTTTCTGTAATTCAGCTTTTGCACCAATATAGTTCATTTTTTGCCTCTCAATAATGTACATCAAAAAGATATTAGATGTATATACATTATATATCTAGTTTTTCAGTTTATCAAGTATTTGGTTAGCTAACTTTTAAATTACCTTATAATTATGTGGTAACTCTTTGTAATTAATATAAAAATAATAAGGTTTTTTATAGTAGATGAAAGTAAAAGATCATAGGATGGCCAGCTACTCTGGTGAAAACCTGTCATCTGCCTGTCATCTTTGTAATGCAGCGACCTTCAAATATAAGTTACTGAAAAAAAGTTAAAAATCGATTAATCAATGAGTCAGTCAATTCATTTCTGTGGGCTGGTGAACTTAATGAAATTGAAATCTGTCTATTGTTCGTAATAGACCATCTGTTAATATGCTTATATGACTTTAATTCCTGAAAATATGGAGCAGTTCAACATGGAATATCTTGTCTGGTTAAATGTCATCATAGTGGGAGTGATTGCCTTGCTGGGTTTACGGTCAGGTTATTGCCGCTATTGTGAGTGTTGCAGCAATCACAAGTCCGACTGAGAGACAACGGTAATCGCACCCTGGAGGGATGGGGGTTGTTGGTGCGATTACCGGGTTGTCGAATATTATTGTAGCCAACCATAGACTCAGTTCGTGAGTCTTTGAATAAAATAATCACTTTCCTCTACACTTTTTTTTTGTCCCAAAGCCATAAATCTGCAACACTGGGATTTAATAATTCAATAGATTGAATTAAAGTTAATTTCTTGATTAATAATGGCGATAACCGCCTAATTCACCTACTAAATTTAGGTCTATAACGACAACGAGCTGAAATTTTGCCAGACATCGACCTCATCAGTATCAGTGTCACTGTTTTATTTATGCTTGGCCTGGGTGTGATTTTGTCCGTGGTACTTGCCATAGCCAACAAGCGCCTCTGGGTCTATGAAGATCCGCGCATCGATGAAGTGGAAGACCTGCTGCCCAAAACCAACTGTGGCGCCTGTGGTTCTGCCGGTTGCCGTCCTTTTGCCGAGCTGTTGATTGCCGGTGAAATATCTCCTGCTAACTGTACCGTCAGTTCCGCTGAAAACATCGAAGAGATTGCCGAATATCTTGGCGTCGAGGCTGGTGATGTCGTCAAGCGTGTTGCCCGACTGGCTTGTGCGGGCGGCTCACATGTCGCAAGGCTTCGTGCTCATTACGATGGCCTCGGCTCCTGCCGCGCCGCCGCGCTCATTGGCGGAGGCCCCAAAAGTTGTGTGTGGGGATGTATTGGCCTGGGTGACTGCGAAGATGTATGTGATCATAACGCCATCAAGCTCAACAAGCATGGCCTGCCGATCGTCAACAACGATAAATGTACAGCCTGCGAAGACTGTGTCGATATTTGCCCCAAAAATCTTTTCTCCATCCAGCCGGTAACCAACCAGTTGTGGATAGCCTGTAAAAACCAGCTCAAGGATGATGAAGCTGAAGCTGTCTGCGAGGTGGCCTGTACCGGTTGTGAAAAATGTTCAGTCGATGCTGCTCCGGGATTGATCCAGATCAGTAACAATCTTGCGCAGGTCGACTATTCTCGAAACCATCTGGCATCAATCGACGCGATCCAGCGTTGTGCCACTGGTGCAATCGTGTGGATGGATAAAGACAACAACATCACAAAAGGCAAACAGGCCAAGGTCATTATTCGGGAAGAGCCGCTTCCTTTTTAAAAAGCTAATCAAAAGGTGTATTCATGAACTTCGGTAAAAAAGCAGAGAAAACCTTCAAGTATCCTGGCACACGCATGGCTATGGATGGCAACCAGGCCGTCATCATGTGTGAACGTGAAGCTTCTGATGCTGCCGGGGCTTATCCGATTACACCATCAACCCAGATGGGCGAGTTCTGGGCTGAGGAAACCGCCAAGGGGCATGTCAATATTTCTGACCGTGCGCTGAAGTTTATCGAACCTGAGTCTGAACATGCGGCTGCGGCTGTGACTGCCGGTATGTCAATGACGGGCCTGCGGGCGACCAACTTTTCATCGGCACAGGGCATCGCGTTCATGCATGAATCGCTGTATGCCGCTGCCGGTAAGCGCTTGCCTTATGTATTGAACATGGGCTGTCGCGCCATCACAAAAGCCAGTCTGAACGTCCATTGCGGTCATGATGATTTTCACTGTGTGGATGACACCGGTTTTTTCCAGGTGTTTGCCAATGATGCACAGGGAGCTGCAGATCTAAATCTGATTGGCCGCAAGATCGCCGAACTGGCACTGACACCTGCGGTTGTTGCCCAGGATGGTTTCTTAACGACACACCTGATCGAGCCTTTGCAGGTACCTGAAAGGGAACTGATTGCCGAGTTTCTGGGGCGTCCTGATGACGAGATTGAATGTCCAACGCCATCACAGCGTATGCTGTTTGGTAATACCCGTCGCCGCGTTCCGGCCATCTGGGATGTCGACATGCCTTTATCTTCCGGTTCGGTGCAGAACCAGGATGCCTACATGCAGACTACCGCTGCCCAGCGTCCTTACTTCTATGATCACATCCCCGAGATCGCCGATCAGGTGATGGATGAGTACTACGAACTGACCGGTCGTCGCTATGGTCGTGTTCATAGCTGGGATATCGAAAAGGCCGATTACGTTATTGTCGGCATGGGCTCCATGCTGGTGCAGGCACATGCCGTGGCACAGTATCTGAAAAAGAGCCGTAAGCTCAATGTCGGTATTCTTGATATCACCATGTTCCGTCCGTTCCCCGGAGACCTGATTGGCAAGATGCTTAAAGGTAAAAAGGGTGTGGCGGTACTGGAACGTACTGACCAGCCGCTGGCTGAAGACCTGCCATTGATGCGTGAAGTGCGTGCAGCGCTTTCCAAGTGTATAGAGAATGGTCAGGCATCCGGTGAGCAGCCTTATCCTGACTACGAGACCTATAAAAACTTCAAAGACTTACCGACCATGTATTCCGGTGCCTATGGTCTGGGGTCACGTGATTTACAGCCGGAAGGTATTATTGCTGCGATTGAAAACATGTTGCCTGACGGCAAGCATCTGAAGTTTTTCTACCTGGGTATCGATTTTGTACGTGAAGCGGCCAACCCGAAACAGGAAGTGCATATCCAGAACCTGATTGATTCCTATCCTGCGATTGATCGCATGGCAATTCGTGGTTCAGAAAATCCAGACCTGATGCCGGACAAGTCCATTACCGTGCGTATGCATTCGGTTGGTGGCTGGGGTGCGATCACCACCGGTAAAAACCTGGCAATGACCCTGTATGACCTGCTGGGCTTTGATATTCGCGCCAATCCGAAATACGGTTCAGAAAAGAAAGGCCAGCCAACAACTTATTACCTGGCAGCAGCACCGGAGCGTATTCCGTTAAACTGTGAATATCACCATGTTGATGTGGTGATGTCTCCTGACCCTAACGTGTTTGGTCACTCCAATCCATTGGCGGGTCTGAAAAAAGGTGGCGTGTTCATTATTCAGTCGGTACTAACGCCGGAAGAACTGTGGGCCAGCTTTCCGCGTAACGCACAGAAGTTCATTATTGATAACGAGATCAAGGTATTCAGTGTTGACGGTTTCAAGATCGCACGTGAAGAAGCAACCAATCCTGAATTGCAATTGCGTATGCAGGGTAATGCCTTCCAGGGTGCATTCTTCGCCGCATCTCCATTGATGGAAATGTCAGGTCTCGATGAGCGTAAGCTGTTTGATACCATCGAAAGTCAGTTGCAATACAAGTTTGGTGAGAAGGGTCAACGCGTTGTCGATGATAACCTGCGCGTGGTGCGTCGTGGTTTTGATGAAATACACCAGATCAACCCGGATCAGTCGGTTAGTACCCAGGGTCAGATCATGACGGCATCTGCTGCGATGCCGGTGATGCTTAAAGAGATTCCTGAAGGTGATGGCATGATCAGCGATGTGCACCGTTTCTGGGAGCAGACGGGGTCTTTCTATGCCAGCGGGCAGGGTGATGCCAACCTGGCAGACCCTTTCCAGGCCTTGTCACTGGTGCCTGCCTCTACCGGTGTGTTTCGTGACATGACCGGTATCCGCTTTGATTATCCCCAGTGGGTAGCCGAAAACTGTACAGCCTGTGGTGACTGTTATACCGCCTGTCCGGACAGTGCTATTCCCGGGCTGGTTAACAGTGTCAGCGAAATTTTCAATACTGCCATTGCCCGTGTTGAAGCCGGCATGCCAACGCAATACCTGCGCCGTGAAACCCGTGAAGTGGAAAAACGTTTACGCGCTTTCATTGAAGAAGCCGGTGAACAGTCCAATGTGCGTGAATTACTGGATCGCGCCGTACTGGAACATCTGGCTGACGTTGAAGATGAAAAAGCCAAGTCAGGCATGGAAAAAGAGTTTGGTCGTTTTATTGAAGCATTGGGTACGTTTGATTTTTCCGTGACCAAGCCTTACTGGAATACCAAGGAAAAGAAAGCAAAAGGTTCCGGCGGTTTATTCTCCATCACATTGAATCCTTACACCTGTAAAGGTTGCATGGAGTGTGTACAAGTCTGTGAAGATGATGCCTTTATCGATAAACCACAGGATCAGGCTGCGATCGACAAGATGCGCGCTGACTGGAAGTTATGGCTGGAGCTGCCAAATACCAGTGATACCTACAGCCGTATTGATGACCTTGATGAGAAGATCGGTGCGCTGGAAACCCTGTTACTCGATAAGGAAGCGTACCAGGAGATGGTGTGTGGTGATGGTGCCTGTTTAGGTTGTGGTGAGAAGACCATCATGCATTTGTTTACGGCGACTGCTGCGAAGTTGATGCAGCCGCGTGTTGAAGCCCACGTTAAAAAGCTGGATGACCTGATTACCCGCCTGGAACAGCATATTCGCCTGAAACTGGCAGCCGGTGTTGATCTGAACAATGTGGCTGCCATTGATGAAGCCGCTGATGCTGAAGGTGATCTGTCACTGGCAAAACTGTCTGACAATCTTGATCCCGGTCATGAAGCTACTCTCGTTGACAAGAACTGGCTGAAGTGGGCCACCGGTGTACTGGAAGATCTGCGTGATCTACGCTGGCGTTATACCGAAGGTCCAACCAACAATGGCCGTTCCAAACTGGGTATGGTCAATGCGACCGGTTGTACTTCGGTATGGGGTTCAACCTATCCGTATAACCCTTATCCATTCCCATGGAGCAGTCACCTGTTCCAGGACAGTCCATCAGTAGCGTTGGGTCTGTTTGAAGGACACATGGAAAAAATGGCGCAGGGCTTCAGGGCTATTCGTCTGGCTGAACTGGCCCTGCAAGACAAGTACAGCCCGGTTGAACATGATGCCATGTTCCAGCAGTTCAACTGGAAAGATTTTACCAATGAAGAATGGGATCTATGCCCGCCGGTG
>Ga0180430_10002980_pt1 | contig 14848 bp, 15 predicted proteins | sample SS_ome_9_FD_132999 | JGI IMG/M metagenome (GOLD analysis project Ga0180430, IMG submission 132999) | Hypersaline lake sediment archaeal communities from the Salton Sea, California, USA - SS_1_S_2 metaG | ecosystem: Environmental > Aquatic > Non-marine Saline and Alkaline > Hypersaline >... | reverse complement strand
GGCAGGTCTGCCGGTGTCCTGGAGGTGACAAGATTGCCGTCGACCACTACTTCCTTATCAAGATAATTGCCCCCGGCATTCTTAAGGTCGGTGGCAATAGCAATAAAGCCGGTGACATCTTTGCCCCTGCAGATATCAGCCTCCGCCAGCATCCAGCCCCCGTGGCATATGGCAGCTATTATTTTGCAGGCATCAAAAGCTTTCTTAACAAGGTCTACCATGGCCCTGTTTTGCCTCATCCTGTCCGGGGCAAATCCCCCGGGAATGATGATGGCCGCCGTTTCATCCAGGTCCGCCTGGTCAGGAGTTAGGTCTGATTCCATGGGAAGCCCGAATTTGCCCGTATAGGTCTTTTTCGCTTCAGGTCCCACCAGCTTCACATCATATCCGGCCTCAATAAACCTGTAGTACGGATATACCAGTTCTTCATCCCTGAAATTGTCCTCTATAAATACAATTATTTTGTTGCCCATTTTATCCTTCCTTTCCTGCCTTTTCTTATATCTTACAGCAATTTAGTTTATTATTTAATATCAGCCTAAAATTATGCTAATATATAATAGCACATATATATAAATAAATTCATGGGAGGATATGAAGCTTCTTGACCTGAGGGAGACATTTTCCAGGATCATATTCTGGTTCCAGAATATAAGGTATGTCACTAAAAAGCATCACATGATAGCAGTATTCATGCTGGTCTTTATCATTCTTATAATCTTTACTGCGGTGTTTGTCAGCCAGCAAAAAAGGCTGGAAAGGAAAGAAAATATCCTGAAGAGTTTCTATGAAGCTGGCAGTGAAGGGGATGAGAAAGATAATTTGCCTCTCATCCATGATGAACCTGCCCTTATAATCGTCCATATCTGCGGCGAAGTCAAAAATCCCGGCGTATATGAGATACAGGAAGGCAGCCGGGTCATAGACCTTATTGAAAAAGCGGGCGGAGCTACCGGGGCAGCATGTACCGATTCGCTTAACCTGGCCCGAAAGGCCATGGACGGCCAGAAGATATATATCCCCTCAAAAGAAGATGCTGAAGCGGGAATATTTGAAGGGCCGGCAGGAGAAGATAGCGGATACAGTCTTATCATAAATATAAATACGGCCTCGCAGGCCCAGCTGGAGAGCCTCCCCGGCATCGGTCCGGTGACTGCGGAAAAGATCATCCAGTACCGCAGCGCAAACGGCCCCTTTGCCCGGAAAGAAGATCTTCTGGATATAAGCGGCATCGGGCCCAAAAAATTCGAGGCCATAAAGGATCTCATAGATATATAGGGATAAGAAAAAAGGCGGAAGCATGATGTTTGCGTTATGAAAAAGGCTGTTAATGCTGCAGCGGGCAGGCATTATTATATAGCCTGGACAATATTATACGGTGCCGGTATTTATGGGGGCATAAAGGCATCCTGGCGGATCGTCATACCGGCATGCGCCTGCTATATGATAATCGTCCTTATGTTTCTACTCCTGGCAGGCTCATCGGTCTTCTATATCCGAAGCCGGGAAAGAAAATGGGATAAAGCCTCCCGGCCCGGGCCGGCACTTCTGGTAATAGTGCCTTCGGTCATCCTGTTTTTCTGCGGATATCTTATATCAGCCTCTAATCTGCCAGAAAGTTATGAATATGGTCCGGCTGTATTTCCGGAAGAGGTCAGGGTGCATGGAAGGGTCGCGGACCATCCGGAGACATTTTTGGGGACCATGTATATGGATGTAGTTATCACCGGGTCAAGCTCCCCGGTACTGCAAAAAGGAGATATCATAAGGGTAATGGTCAAGGACCGGGAGGCCATAAACAGGGATGACATGGTGGAGGCCGGAGGAGAGCTCAGGCTGTCAGGCGCCGGCCTGGCGCTGAGGGCAGTGTATATAGAGGCGGTACCGGCGGGCCATAACGGGTTAAGCGGTATGATATTCGGGCTCAGGCAGAGGACATACAGATGTATAAGCGGGGCATTCTCATATTATCTGGACAGCAGGCATGCAGCCCTGGCCCGGGCCCTCATACTGGGGGACAAAAGGGGACTTAAGGAAAGTACCTATGATATATTCAGGCAGAGCGGAACCGCCCACCTGCTGGCCATATCCGGCCTGCATATATCCTTTTTGGCCCTCACCATATATATGATACTCAAAAAAGAATTCACCGGATACATCCTTATAACGGTACTTGCCCTGGTGCTTGGAGCATACAACTTCCTGCTGGGGCCGGGCGCCAGCATCATGAGGGCTACTATCTGGGTACTGGGAACGGCTGCGGCTGACTCATGGCACCGGAGATTCAGGCGGGAATATGTGCTGTGCATCTCTTTTATGATTGTTTCCATATCAAATCCTTCCTTCCTGATGGAGGCTGGTTTCTGGCTGTCATTTGCCGCCATGGCAGGAATAGTCTTTGTATATCCTTCAGTCAAGAAGATCCTGACGGCATTTAAATTGCCTGAAAGAGTCCTGGACAACTATATAACTGCTTCCGTATTTATGACTGTTTCTATACAGCTGGCATGCGGCCCGCTGCTTCTACATTATTTCGGAAGCCTTCCCCTTATATCTCCAATATCGAACCTGGTGGTCCTGCCCTTTTTCTATATGCTTATATTGATCCTGTTCCTGGCCTCGGCACTGTGCATAATATGGCCTCCTGCCGGCGGGGCAGCGCTGAGGCTGGTGCCTGCTGCAGCAAGGCCGGTACTGGGTTTAGCAGGTTTTTTCTCCCGGAGCTTCTTTCCTTCCCTGGAGATGGAAAGCCCGGGAGAAACGGGGCTTTTCCTGTACTACCTTGCCATCCTTATAATCTTTTCCGTTATCAAAATAATATCGGCCAAAAGAATTGATTTTTAGTTTTAAGTAGTAGAGAATAAAAAAGCATATTAAACACAAGGGGACCTGATGAAAAACGGCAAGGGGACATTAAAAAAAGCATACCTCTACATCAGCAGGAACGAGCATGCCCTGAAAGAAAAAATAGGGGAGATAAGGGATTATATGAGCAGTGGTGCCGGGTCTGCAATAGATCTAAAGGTATTTGATACTGCCGACCGCCAGTCCCTGGAGGAGCTTGAAGCCTTTGTATCCTCGCCCTCACTCTTTTCAGAGCAAAAGGCGGTCATACTGGAGCATATAGAAAAAGCTCCGGCAGGCTTCCAGAAGATGGCTGCAGAAAAGATATCCCGGGACGACGGCGCTGATACCACCTTCATATTCACTGCCCCCGGCGAAAAGATAAACAAAGCGCTTATGGATGCTGTAAGGCAAAAGGGTGTTATAAGGAGCATAAAGCCTCCATCATCGGCGGACCTGCTTAAATGGCTTGACAAAAGGTCAAAGGGGGACGGGATAGGATTTACCGAAGATGCCAGGCATCTCCTGGTAGAAAATGTAAACCTGGATATAAACCTGTTAAAAAATGAATACAGGAAACTGTCTGATTATATCAGTTCGGAAAAGGAGAAGATCATAGATGCCGGCACCGTAAAAGCTCTGGTGAGCAGGGTCTATTCCATGAAGATATTCGACCTGGTGGATTTTTTGGGGGAAAGGGACAAAAACAGATGCCTGGAAGCCCTGTATGATATACTGGATGAAGATAAAAAACTCCTGGGTCTTATTACCCTGGTGTACAGGATGTTTAAGAGCATGCTTTATATAAAGACTGAAAGCGGAGGAAAGGGTTCTGCAACCAGCTATCTTGCCGACAATATCAATATGTCCCCCTATTTTATCGGCAAGACGGTCAACAAATATATCAGGTTTTCCCAGAATTATACCGGGGAAGAGATCGTAAGCATCATATGCATGTTAAATGATTATGATATGGAGCTCAAGAAGAGCATTGTCGACAACGGCAAGCTGGTAAAAAAATTGATAGTCAGTATTGCCGGCACCAGTATACGGGATCAGCATGGCAGCCAATCAGGATCTATGCAGTAAAAATCCTGCCCATTATTCCAATCCAAATTCTTCACAAGCATCATTGACATATTTTAAATAAACAAAAGACGGACTTCCGCTCATAAATACAGCAACCTGGCATGCTTCCAGGATCTCTTTTTTAGTCACATTGATCTCTGCTGCATTTGAAATGTGAAAAGCAATACAGGGCAGGCATTTGGATGTTACGGCTATTGCGATCGAGATCAGGACTTTTGTCTTTTCGGAAAGTATTCCTGTTTTTTCGCTATCAATAAAATATTCCATAAAACTTTTCATATATTCAGGAGCTGATTTTGACATTAACTCATATGCGGAATTCAGCTCATGATACATCCCCTTCATGCTGATCTTGGATCCTTCTTTACTTCTTTTTTTCATCTTCCCCTCTTCTTTGACCATGTCCCCACCCGTCCCTTCAGTCTTATGTAAATATTATATTCACTATCCATTATATATTCATTAATACTAACCTATTTACCATCAAGCCTTTTCTTTATCTCATCCAGTTCTTCTGCCATTTTTTCCAGGGAATCAAAGATACAATCTACTGCCTTGTAGTTAAAATCGCAGCTGAAGATGTCAGGCCTGGAACAACTATCTTTGAACTTTAATTCACTCAGCACGATGAATCTCTGACAATTGAGGTATTCTGTCAATTTACTCATATCTTCCCATGATAATTTGTAATGTAAGTTATTATACCAGATTTTTTGTATTTACTGTCTATTTATAAACTGCAGCAGTCCTGTTCAGGAAAGAACACAGGCAAAATAATAATCCTGACTGAAGACCCCCAGTCTAAATCCAGCTGCATGATACATTTTGAAAATGCGTTTTTTTGTCCCCAAAATAATTTTTTAAAATATTGACAAATATATTTATATATATAAAATGATAATCATTATCATTATCATTATCATTTACAAAATGGAACCATATAATTACTGGAGGAGCAAATTAAAGGAGAATGGTTTCAGGCAGACCGCTGCCAGGGATATCATACTTAAGACAATCCTTGATGATCCAGGCAAGAAAAATATTGAAGAGATACATAAAAAAGCCCTGGAACTGGATCCTGATATAGGAATTGCCACAATATACAGGAATATAAATATTCTTAAGGATCTAGGATTATTAAAGAAGATCGAGACAGATAATAATAGATTGCAGTATACCTTTAATTGTGCCGGTATAGACGAGCTGGATAAAGAATCAGATGTCCTGCGAAATATCGGATATTTAAAAGATGTCAGGGATATGATGTCCAGGCAATTGAAAGAAGTTGAAAAAATAAAGAAAAAAAAGGAGATAAAATTGGAAGAGATGCTAAAAAATAGGATTGACGTCAATAGTGTCATGGAAAAATACGGCAGCCGCGAGGATAATCTTATACAGATACTTATTGAAGTCCAGGAAGAGTATAACTGGCTGCCGAAACATGCCCTCTGTCATATAAGCGACAGGCTTAGTGTCCCATTGACAAGAATATATAATATTGCGTCATTTTATAAATTTTTTGACCTTGAGCCCCGGGGCAAGCATTCCATTGTAGTGTGCACCGGTACCGCCTGCCATGTCAGGGGCTCCATGAACCTTCTCCAGAGGATCGTCAATGTGCTGGGAGTAAAACCGGGCGATACTACTGAAGACCTTAGATTCACACTCGATACTGTTAACTGCCTGGGAGTATGCGCGCTGGGTCCAGTGATGATGGTTGATAAGCAGTTTTACAGCGACCCTTCCACGGCCGGATTAAAAAAGATCTTTAAAGCTTTCAATTAATTTATATTAGAAATATAGAAAAGAGGTTGAACATGGAAACCAAGATCAAAAAAATCAAGTCTGCAGCCGGACTTGATTCAGCAATAGAAGAAATAAACCGGAAAAACGGGAAAAAGACCGTTATATCGATCTGTTCCGGGACAGGCTGCAGAGCTTTTTCATCTGACAGGCTGGTAGAAGGACTGGAGAAGGAATTAAAAAAACTAGGCGGTAAAAGAGCTGACGACATAGAGATAAAAAAGACAGGATGCCATGGTTATTGTGAAAAGGGCCCCATAATCGTGATACATCCGGATGAGACCTGTTACCTGGGCGTAAGGGAAAAAGACCTTCCCCGTATAATACAGGCCGTGCTTGACAAAAAGGTGGTAGAGGACCTTCTTTATAAGGATGAGGAAGGGGTTAGATCATGCCAGGAAAATGATATACCGTTTTATAGATTTCAAAAGAGGATAATACTTGAAAATAATTCAAGGATAGATCCGGAAAGCATCGAAGACTATCTGAGGGTGGGCGGCTATAAGGCACTGGCAAAAGCCCTTCTGGATCTGAGTCCGGAAAAAGTCCTGGAAGAAGTAAAGAAAGCAAATCTGAGAGGAAGAGGCGGAGGAGGGTTTCCGGCAGGCATCAAGTGGGAGACCACCAGAGATGCTGATGGTGATATTAAATATGTAATAGTCAATGCAGACGAAGGTGATCCGGGCGCATATATGGATAGAAGCCTGCTAGAAGGGAATCCTCATAGTGTGCTGGAGGGCCTGGCCATCGGGGCATATGCCATAGGTTCCTGCCAGGGCTTCATATATGTCAGACAAGAATATCCGCAGGCAGTAAGCGCTGTTTTAAAAGCTATTGATGATGCAAGATCATATGGTTTTCTGGGCAAAAACATACTTGGTTCCGGTTTTGATCTTGATGTAAAAGTACACCGGGGGGCAGGCGCTTTTGTATCAGGCGAATCCAGTGCATTAATATCTGCAATAGAAGGAAAGGTGGGAGAGCCAAAAGTCAAATACATAAGGACTGCAGTCAGCGGCCTGTGGGATAAGCCTACTAATATCAATAATGTTGAGACCTGGGCAAATGTCCCATATATAATAAATAATGGCGCAGATTGGTTCAGGTCCATCGGTACAAAGCAAAGCAGCGGGACTAAAATATTTTCCCTGGTGGGCAAGGTAAATAATACCGGCCTGGTAGAAGTCCCTATGGGAATAACCCTGAGAGACATTATCTTCAAGATCGGCGGAGGAATCAAGGACGGGAAAAAGTTTAAGGCGGTCCAGACCGGAGGACCTTCCGGAGGCGTCCTTCCCGAAAAACTGCTGGATTTGCCGGTGGATTTTGATGAGCTTGATAAGGCTGGTTCCATGATGGGTTCCGGGGGTATGATAGTTATGGATGAATCTGATTGTATGGTAAATATTGCTCATTACTTCCTTAAATTCCTTTCTGATGAATCATGCGGCAAATGTGTTCCATGCAGGGAGGGCCTGAGGCAGATGCTTTATATCTATGAAAGGATAATGGAAGGCAAGGGGAAAGAGGAGGACCTGAAACTTCTAAGCGATCTTTCAATACTTATGAAAGAGGGCTCGCTGTGTGCCCTGGGTGCTACGGCGCCTAATATCGTTCTGACCACTCTGAAATATTTCAGGCATGAATACGAAGCACATATTTATCATAATATGTGCCCGGCAAAAGTATGCAAGCCTCTTATACGCTTCGAAATAAATGAAGAAAAATGTGGCGGCTGTGCAGCCTGTTCCAGCATATGTCCTGTAGACGCGATTATGGGAGAGCCCAAAAAAACCTACCGCATCAATCAGGACCTTTGTATAAAATGCGGCAGCTGCGTGGAAAGCTGTCCTGCAAAATATAGTGCTATAGAAAGTCTTACGGGGCTTTCTGAAGAAAGAGACCTTGCGGGCAGGGAGATCAAATTATCATAAATACCTATATTCATAATCTGCCATATGGCAGCAATGGGAGGAAAAATGAAAGTAGAACAGGCAAAAATAAAGAATAAAGTCGGACTGGTAATAGACGGTAATAATATAAAAGTTGAAGAGGGGACTACCATACTTCAGGCTGCCCATATCTTAGGCATACACATCCCGGCACTGTGCTATAATGACCAGGTAAAGCCGCATGGAGCCTGCAGGCTATGCATAGTGGAGATCGAGACAAACGGAAGGTCAAAAATAGTGACCTCATGCGCCTATCCTGCAGAGGATGGCCTCATAGTCCATACCAGTAGTCCAAAGGTAGAAGAGATAAGGAAGAATCTGGTTGAATTATACATGACTTTATTTCCATATAATCCGGAGATAAGGGATCTGGCCAAAAAATATGGCCTGACCTTTACCAGATATAAAAAGGAGAATAATTATTGTATCGTTTGCGGACTATGTGTGAGGTATTGCGAAGAGGTCAAAAAGAGGAATGCTATCGGCTTTATAGGCAGGGGGATAAATAAAAAAGTAGCATTTATACCAGAATCTTCATTCTTTAAGAACTGCCAGGACTGTATGGAGTGTGTGGGAATATGTCCCACAGGGGTTTTCCCGTCAAATTACGGCATGGACAGGATCCCCCAGATAGATGATTGATCATACCTGAATGCAGTAAAACCCAACCGTTATTTAGACGGTTTATGGGCTATGGCATCTTGGAGTTTAAAAGCTTATTTACTGGTCCCGGGCAGACAACTGCATTGCCCGGGGTTAAGGCAGCAGATTTCCAGGAGTTCCAGCGTTATCCTAAGGTCTATCATCTTATAATAAAAAACGGGGGATCCATTACCGGGGCGGTCCAACTTCTCCTGAGCATTCCTCACATAATCCTGAAAAAAATATCTTAAAGCTGTTTACCTGCAGCCTGCAGTTATCAAAAATTTTTTTAGCAGCATTATCTATCAGCCTCACCTTTACCGAGTTATTAAGACATTTGTTATGCGATACCAGCTTCCCGCAATTATCACATACCAGGTATACTGCAGAATTATCCCTGGAATCTTCGGGGAAAAGATAAAATGACTTATTGCTGGCAATATTTACTTTCTGTATCAGTTTTAGATTTAAAAGAAGGTCAAGCGTCCTGTAGAGCGTGGCAATGCCGATCTCAGGATATTGACTTTTAAGTTCGATATAGATGTCGTCGGCGCTTCTTGGATACCTTTCCTTTGCCAAAAAGGTGATAATATTTTTTCTCTGCGTGGTAAGCTTGTACTGGTTTTTCTTGATCACATTTATCCATTGTTTTTTAATACCGGCTCTTTCTGCTTTATTATTCATATTTGCTTTTTTCCAATTATATTTTTTACCATTCTTCCAATCCCAGTATATAAATTGCAGTATTTTATCACAAACCCACGAACAACATATAATTGAACATGTCTATTAAATATCGATTGATGATAATCCTTAACTGCAATCAATATCAAATGATATTTTATACTCTGGCCATTTTTTATTAAGACGGCGGATTGCTTTATAAAAAAAACATCTCCTGCTTCTTTTAGCAAAATAAGAAGCTTATAAAAAAATAAGACACCTTTTTGATAGTGTCTCACTTTTTATAACTGCTCTGCTAAATGGTTTAAACCCCAAACTACAGGACAATGCTGTTAAAATACTGGATCAGCTCCGATCGAGAGATCCCCGGCCGCAATGTTTAAGAAGCCTGTTTTTCCTTTATGGAATTGACAAGCCCGGCAGCCTGTGATTTCTTATTGGCAGAATAGTTCTTATGTACGGCACTGTTCTTTACCGCCTTATCCAGGGCCTTATCCAGTGCTTTAAGACTGGCTTTTGCCTCTTCCAGGTTCCCGGACTCGACATTTTCTGCAAGGTTTTTACGGGCAGTCTTTATCTTTGACTTTAGGACCTTATTCTTTATAGTCCTTTTCTTATTCTGCCTGTCCCGTTTTATCTGGGATTTTATATTCGGCATTTATTTTTCCTCCGCATAAAATATTCATCAAAAGCAAAGACACATTTTAGCACTTTTTGATTTAAATAAAAACACTTATTGGCAGCCGGTGCAGGAATATTTTTTAAGGAAAAACATACCTTGACCAAATGCCGCCTTTTGCATGCATCCAGTTTCTGCAAAGGCTCCTTAATGCTATAATACAATCTTTAGATGAGGCGGTATATATAATATTATGATAGAAGACAGGCTGATATCAAGAAAAAAAATACTGGGGGCCACTGCCCTGGTCGTGGCAGCCATACTGCTTTCAAAGATCTCGGGACTGGCAAGGGACCAGATAATGGCAGGTTATTTTGGCCTGAACTATGACGTGGATGCCTTCACCTGGGCTTTTTTCATACCCAATCTTTTCCGAATACTTTTTGCCGAATCGCTCATAGTGGCTGCATTCATCCCCATATACTCCCTGTATATCAAGAAGAAGAGGCAGGCCGACAGCATGGTCTTCGTTAATTCCATAACCAATATAATGCTTATAGCCTTTATACTCATATCCGGGATCATCTATGTACTGTCTCCCCAGATCGGCTCCCTTCTTTCCCTGATAGCCGATAACCAGATGGATGTGGTCAAATTTGTACTGATGAACAGGATAATGATATTCTCCCTGGTGTTTCTGAGCCTTTCCGGCCTGGCTGCGGGGATCCTTAATTCACATGATATCTTTACCATCCCCTCGCTGGCCCCTTTTGTGCTGAATATCGTGACTATAATATCTGTTATTATCTTTTTCAGGCAGCTGGGGATCTATTCCATGGCCATAGGGGTGATGGCGGGCTCAGTACTGCATCTGGCCATACAGTTTCCCCAGCTCAGGGTATCCCGTCTTGGCTACAGGCCTGTCATAGATCTTAAGCATGAGGGGGTAAGAGAGATATTCGGCCTCATGTTTCCCATACTTTTGAGCCTGGGGGCAGTCCAGCTCAATAACAGCGTGGATAATTTCTTTGCCCTTAACCTGGGTGCGGGAAACACTACCGCCCTGACCCTTTCCTGGAGGGTGGCCAACCTTCCCCTGGGAGTCTTCTCGGTGGCCATAATAACCGTGCTCTATCCCCTCATATCCAGGCAGGCGGCAGAAGGCGATATAAAGGGCATAAAGGAGAGTTTCTCCCTGGGAGTAAGGGAGATAGGATATGTGATGCTGCCGGCATCAGCGGGTCTGGTGATACTGTCATATCCCATAATAAAGGTGCTGTTTGAGCATAATAATTTCGGTACCGGAGATACTTCCAGGGTGTCCTTCATCCTCATATTCCACAGCCTGGGACTGGTATTTTTCGGACTGCTAATGATACTTAACCGCATTTTCTATGCTTTTAAGAATGTCAGGACACCGCTCAAGGTGGCCGGGGCGTCCATACTGGTAAACCTGCTTTTGGACTGGATACTGATAAGGTATATGGATGCAGCCGGACTGGCCCTTTCCACTACCCTGGTGGCAGCCTTCAATGTCATAGTGCTCCTGGCGATACTCAGGAAAAAAGTGGGCAGCCTGGGGGCCAGGAGGATAATCGGCGCCTACTGGAAGATAATCCTTTCCACAGGCATGATGGGCGGTATAATATATGCTGCCTGGAGATATATATCGGTATTTGCCTACAGGGGCCTGGCATGGATGATCATTCTGGTGCTGGTCATGATAGTTGCGGGAGCAGGGATATATCTGGGCTTTACCATACTTTTAAGGATGGACGAGGTAAGGTTTGTGATGAATATGCTGGGAAGTCTAAAAAACAGGTTTGGCAGAAAAGGCAGGGATGATGACAGATAAGAGGCTTATCAGGAACTTTTCCATAATAGCCCATATAGACCATGGCAAGTCCACCCTGGCTGACAGGATCCTGGAGATAACCAGCACAGTCAGCAAGAGGAAGATGCTGGAGCAGTTCCTTGATGATATGGACCTGGAGCGGGAAAGGGGGATAACCATAAAGGCCCATGCCGTAAGGGTGCTTTATAAAGACAGGGTCAATAATGAGGAGTATATATTCAACCTTATAGATACGCCGGGGCATGTCGATTTTTCCTATGAGGTATCAAGGAGCCTGGCTGCCTGCGAGGGGGCTATACTGGTAGTGGATGCCACCCAGGGCATACAGGCCCAGACACTGGCCAATGTGTACCTGGCCCTGGATAATGAACTGGAGATAATCCCGGTAATAAACAAGATAGACCTCAAAAGCGCCAGTGCAGACGAAGTGGCCCAGGAGCTGGGTAAGATACTGGGTGTGGAGAAAGACGGGATACTCCGGGTAAGCGCAAAGACGGGAGAGGGCATAGATGATGTCCTGGAGAGCATAATAAACCGCATACCGGCTCCTTCGGGCAGCAGGGAAGCTCCCCTGCAGGCTCTGGTATTTGACAGTCAGTACAATTCCTACCGGGGAGTGGTGGGACTTATAAGAGTGGTAAACGGCAGTCTGGAAAAAGGCATGAGGATAAAATTCATGGGAGAAAAAACGGTATCCGATGTGGAAGAAGTAGGTATATTCGGCCCCGAGATGATCAAAAAGGACAGGCTTGCACCCGGCGAAGTGGGTTATTTGATAACAGGAGTAAAGGAAGTAGAGAATGTGGTGGTGGGCGATACCATAACATCAGCAGATGACCCGGCTCCCTCAAGCCTGCCCGGCTATAAGAAGCCCAAGCCCATGGTGTATTCCGGGCTTTTCCCCCTGGACGGCGGCGACTATGAGGATCTGAGGGATGCGCTGGGTAAGCTGGCCCTTAATGACTCATCCCTGGATTTCAGTCCGGAATCTTCCACGGCCCTGGGATTTGGATTCAGGTGCGGCTTTCTGGGGCTTTTGCATATGGAGATAATAAAGGAGAGGCTGAAGAGGGAATATGACCTGCATCTAATAACCACTGCTCCCAATGTGGCTTACCAGGTCACGCTTGCCGAGGGCGAAGTCATTGAAGTGAAGCGGCCTTCTGATTTTCCCGACCAGGAAAAGATGATAAAGATCGAAGAACCCTTTACCGAAGTCACCATAATAACCCCCAAAGAATATATAGGCAAGATAATGAAGCTGGCAGAATCCAAGAGGGGGGATTTCGTGGACATGATATATATATCAATAGAAAGGGTGGAATTAAAATACATACTTCCACTTTCAGAGATAATCGTTGATTTCTTTGACCAGTTAAAATCCATCTCTTCAGGTTATGCGTCTCTTGACTATGAAGTGATAGGCTTCGAGGAATCTGACCTGGTAAAACTGGATATACTGGTAGCGGGAGAAAGGGTAGACGAATTATCGGTAATAGTCCACAGGGATAATTCATATTATATAGGCAGGGAACTGGCTCTCAGGCTGCGCAAAGTGGTCCCCAGGCAGAATTTCGAAGTGCCCATACAGGCAGCCATAGGAAAAAGGATAATCGCCAAGGAAAGGCTGGCCCCTTACCGCAAGGATGTCACTGCCAAGCTTTACGGGGGAGATATCACCAGGAAAAGAAAGCTTCTGGAGAAGCAGAAGGCAGGAAAGAAAAGGATGAAAAAAATAGGCAGGGTGGATATTCCCGATGATGCCTTCATGAGTTTCTACCAGATAGACAGGGCAGAATAAAAACAGTTTGTCATAGTCCCGGTATTCTAAATTAATCATTAATCTAGTAAAATAAATCACCAGACCCTGCGGGGCAATGCAGGAATAATATAATACGGAAAAGGAGCATGAATGAAAAGGGTGATGACAGCAGCAGCACTAGTAGTCTGCATAATGTTTACTGTAGCGTTTGCAGGAGGCTGCCTGGGCCAGAGGATAGCAGAGAAAGTGACAGAAGAGATAGTGGAGAAAGCTATTGAAGGCGGAAGCGGAGGAGATGTTGAAATAGACTCTGATAATGACGAAGTGACCATAAGAGATGAGGAAGGCGAGACTACCATCAGCGGAGACGATGAAAACGTCACCATAAAATCAGGTGATGATGAAGCTGTCTTCGGCGAGGATACAGAGCTGCCTGAAGATTTTCCGGAAAGTGTACCCCTCTATGATGATATCAACCTGACCAGCTACTGGAAGACTTCCGAAGACGACAGCACCACTTTTTCCATAACAGCTGTCTCGGAAGACAGCGTAGACGATATTTTTGGCTGGTATAAGGACCAGCTAAGCGGCTGGGAGATAAGCGGCGAGTTTACTATGGAAACGGATGAGGGAAAAAATTCTTCCTTTACTGCCGAAAGCGGCGGCATGGAGATCGTTTTGATGGTGATGAATGCGGATGAGGGCACCACAATGGTCCTGACAGTCACAGAGCGGTGAAGCAGGCAAACAGTCTTTAACCGGGGGAGAATCAGTTTTCCCCCATTTTGATTTTTGCCATGCGATATAATATAATCTTTTAGATCTAAGGCAGGCTGTTTTTTTTAAGAATAACACTTCCGCTGCAGCCGTAAAACAGTAAAAAAGGATGAGGAAAAATAAAAAATACCAGGTAAGTTTCCTTCCCTCAGGTAAATCCATCAAAGTATCCCCCGGCTATAATCTCAGGCAGGCCATACTTGATTGCGGGCTTACTATCGACTCTTCCTGCGGGGGCGTGGGGACATGCGGGAGGTGCCGGGTAAAGGTGCTTAAAGGCTCGGCAGAAAGCAAGAAGACAAAGTTCATAAGCCCGGAAGAAGAGGCTGAAGGCTATGTGCTTTCATGCCTGGCAGAGATAAAAAGCGACCTTGAAGTAGAGGTCCCGGAGCAGAAAGAGTCCAGGGCAAAGATAATCGGTGGTAAGTTCAGGCCCGAGGAATATGCAGGAGTCAGCAGTTCTGAATTATCCGAGGTAGAGGTAGAACCCTGGATAATAAAGGAAAACCTTACCGTAGAAAAACCATCGCTTTCTTATGGCACCAGCGACCTTTACCGGCTAAAGAAAAGCATAGCCGGAAAGACCGGCATAAAAGGCCCGGAAATACCCATAACTATCATAAGGAAACTCCCCGATGACCTCAGGGACAGGGACTGGGATATAACCGTAATAATGGACAGGGAAAACGGGGTACTTATAGACCTTCACAGCGGACACCTGGACAGGAACATATATGGTATAGCCCTGGATATCGGGACCACCAGCCTGGTCATGTACCTGGTAGACCTTTTAACAGGGGAAGTGATGGGGACTCAGTCCG
>Ga0180430_10002979_pt1 | contig 14860 bp, 12 predicted proteins | sample SS_ome_9_FD_132999 | JGI IMG/M metagenome (GOLD analysis project Ga0180430, IMG submission 132999) | Hypersaline lake sediment archaeal communities from the Salton Sea, California, USA - SS_1_S_2 metaG | ecosystem: Environmental > Aquatic > Non-marine Saline and Alkaline > Hypersaline >... | reverse complement strand
CCGGCCGAACAGAACGTGAATCTGTCCGGCGGGATGCTCAACGGAAATCCTCTCATGCTTGGCGGTGTTGCCCGGGCGGTGGAAGCAATCCTCCAGCTTCGCGGGGAGGCCGGTGACAGGCAGGTGGACGGAGCCAAGAGAGCCCTGGCGCAAGGAACCACGGGTGGCGCGTCTCAGCATCAGACCGTACTCATTTTAGAGAAATAGGATGGGAGCCATGGCGCATAGAAAAAAGAACAGAAACGTTGGCGTAATCGGCGTGGGGCAGACCAAACACTCCAGCCACAGGGAAGACGTGAATCAGCCGGAAATGATCTACGAGGCGGTACAGGAGGCCCTGGACCACGCGGGACTCAAGATGGACGACATCGATTGCCTCGTGCACGGGAACATGGAACTCTTCGAAATGATCCATCAGCCCGACCTCTGGCACGAGCTGGGGATGGGCGCGCACGGCAAGAGCACGTTCCGCCTCACGACGGGTGGGACGACCGGCGCGACGCTCTTCTGTGCCGGGGACAACCTGGTGGCGTCGGGTATGTACGACACGGTCATGGTGATCGGGTTCGAGAAACTCCAGGAAGGGCACACCACCGGCGGCATCACGAACATGGCCGACCCCCTCTGGTTCAAGAGTCTGCAGACCGGCGCGCTCACCGGGACGTGCGCGTACGACCTGATCCAGGAGTTCGGGGAAGAGAGAGCCAAAAAAGTGTCGATGATGTACAGAATCATCATGGACCAGAACGCGGGCCTGAACCCGAAGGCCCACAGGGCCTTCGGCCTCGAGTGGGACCAGATGGATCACCTCATCGAGACCTCGGCGAAACTGATCGGGGAACTGAAGATCATCGACATGTGCTCCCAGTCAGACGGGGCCTGCGCGGTCATCATGGCCAGCGAGGAGAAGGCGAAGGAACTGTCCGACAAGCCGGTGTGGATCAGGGATCACATCACCATACATCGAGAAGAGACCAGCACCACCTTCCTGGGCTATGATAAGGCCTCAGCAACACCCTTGACGCACAAGGTGGCTGCGGAAAGGCTCTTCAAACGAAACGGCATCGACAATCCGCTCGAGTACTTCGATGTGTTCGAGATGTACGACCCCTCCTCCTGGTGGGGGGTGGACTGGTTACGAGCCTTCTTCCTTCTCGAGGGAGACGAGCACTTGAAGCTGGTGGAGGACAAGGAAATCGCCATCGGCGGCAAGCTGCCGGTCAACCCGTCCGGAGGGGTGATCGCGTCGAACCCGATCGGGGCCACAGCGCTGGTCCGTCCGGCAGAAGCGTGTCTCCAAGTGAGGGGGGATGCGGGTGCGCATCAGATCCCCACGCCCGTGAACCATGCCCTTGCCTCTGGTTTCGGGGGGACCATGTGGACGGTGTTGATCATGCTCGAGAAGGAACTCGGTTGGTAGGAGGAACGAAAAATGAGCGAGAAATTCGGAGTCAAGGTAGAAGATATCTTCAACACCATGGAAGAGCGGTTTCGTCCCGAAGGGGCGGAAGGCGTGGATGCGAGTTTCGGATACGACATCAAGGGGCGGGGAAAGTGGAAGCTCACGGTCAAGGACGGGGCCATGAAGATCGAGCAGACAGACGATCTGGGCGGCTGCGTTGCGGTGAGCAAGGCGGACCCGGACACCTTCGTGGGCGTGAATATCGGCCAGGTGGATGGGACGGCGGCCTTCACGAGCGGGAAGCTCTCCGTGGACGGGGACATAGGCGCCCTGGGCACTACCGCCAAGATGTTCAAACGATACTCGCCGCCCAAGAAGGAGTTGACCGTAAGCGAGTACATCCTCGACATGTTCGGTACGCTGGAAGCGAGATTCCAGCCGGCTGCGGCCGAAGGGCTCGACATCACCATCGGATACGACATCAGTGGGGAGGAAGGGGGGCAGTGGACGGCCACGATCAAAGATGGGAAGTGCGCCGTATCGGAAGGGCTCGTTCCTTCGCCGAGTCTCACGATGGCCGTGAAGGCCAAGGACTGGGTAGAGCTCATGCTGGGCAAGGTGGAGGCTGCGACCCTCATGACCACGGGGAGGGCCAAGGTCGGGGGAGATATGAACCTCGCCGTCAAGTTGCCCGAGCTTTTTGCAAAGTACAGGGCCCCCGGGGAAGAGGATGAGGATGAACAGGAACTTCTCGTCCTCAAGAAGACCATCTCCGTGAATCAGAAGTTTCCCACAGGACCGGTGATGGGGAAATTCCTGAACGGGTTGAAGGACAAGAAGATCCTCGCGAACAGGTGCCCGGACTGCGGGCGGACACAGATTCCGCCGAGAGAAATCTGCGCAAAATGCAGAGTCCGATGTGACGAATTCATCGAAGTGGGGCCCAAGGGCAACGTACGTCTGCTCGATACCGCCTACTACGCGAGCCCGGACCCTTTGACCGGGGAGACCCGGGAAACCCCATATGGACTGATCTATGTCCTGCTCGATGGATGCAAGGGCCAGGATGTGTTCACCCACTTCCTGCGAGACGATCAACTCGATCGAGTCGAGATGGGCTGGAACGAAAAGAAGGGCAGCATCGTGCGTCCCGTCTGGGCCGAAGAGCGGACCGGGAGCGTTTTCGACATAAAGTACTTCGAGATCGACGAATAAGGAGTTCGGTCATGAAAGAGGGATTTGACACAAGCAATTGTTTTACCGTTGATGGAAAGCTCGCACTCCCTTACACCTATTTCGCCGGAAGGGTGGGCAGCAAGTTTTTGACGACCATTCGGGATGAAAAGAAGATCATGGGGATCAAGTGCAACAAGTGCAACAAGGTTTACGTGCCGCCACGCCAGATCTGCGACGTTTGCATGGAAGACATCCGGGACAACTGGGTGGACGTGCAAAACACGGGCGAGGTGACCAATTTCACGGTGGTCCGGTACGATGACAAGCATCTGCCCAAGAAGGCCCCGTACGTACTGGCCATGATCAAGCTGGACGGTGCGGATACCTCCATGGTGCATGTGGTGGAGGGCGTTGACGTCGACAAGGCCAAGATCGGGATGAAGGTTCAGGCCGTGTTTGCGGAAGAGACCACGAACACACTCATGGACATTGACCACTTCACCCCCGCGTAAAGGATAGGGAACAGGGATCGGGGGTCAGGGCTCAGGCCCGGCCCCGTCTGCCCGACCCGTCATGTCCAAAAAGCCCACGTCCCCGCGAAAGCGGGGACGCCGCGGCACAATGGCGTCCCTTCTCCCCCTTTGGGGGAGAAGGTTAGGATGAGGGGGCTCGGGTCACCCCGTCACACCCTCCAGTTCGAGCAGCTTCTTCTTGGCGGCAATCCCGCCGCTCTAGCCGGTCAGGCTTCCGTTCGCCCCGGTAACCCTGTGACATGGCACGATGATCGAGATCGGGGACGGGGCTCAACATCGTGGTCCAGCATTTCTTCAGCACCGGTAGCGTCCGAAAAAAGGTTGCTGGCAGCTTCTTCTGGGTCCGGTCCTCTCCAGTGGTGGTATCGGAAAACCCGACCGGGTCGATCATGACCTGTGCCTGACCTGTGCATGGACGCCCTGGCCGGAATGGAGTAGAGTAGTGAGGTCCTGTTCATGAACGAGAGGAGGCCAGGAAATGATCAAGACCAAGATTACGGAAATGTTGGGCGTCAAGTACCCGATCGTGGGAGGCTGCATGATGTGGATCACGACCCCGGAATTCGTTGCATCCATCTCGAACGCAGGTGGACTGGGGATTCTGGCCTCGGCGATCTTCAAGAGCAAGGAAGAGTTCGCAGACGCTATCGATCGAGTGAATGAACTGACGGACAAGCCCTATGCGGTGAACATCAATCTGTTCCCTGCACTGGCCCCTGTGGACAACAAGGAATACGTGGAGGTCCTGGTCGACAAGGGCGTGAAGGTCGTCGAGACCTCCGGGCACTCTGCGCCCGCGGATCTGTGCGAACGCTTCAAGGAAGCGGGGATGACGTGGATTCACAAATGCGTGGGGGTTCGTTACGCCCTGAAGGTCCAGGAAATGGGTGCGGACATCGTTACGGTGGTGGGCTATGAGAATGGGGGGGCCACGGGCAGGCTGGACATCGGAACCCTCGTGCTCGTCCCGAGGGTGGTTGAAGCCGTAGATCTCCCGGTGATCGGCGGCGGAGGCGTGTCGGACGGCCACGGGGTGCTGGCCGTGCTCGCGCTGGGCGCCGAAGGGGTCATCATCGGCACCCGAATCCTGGCCACGAAAGAGGCCCCGATACACGACAACCTGAAACAGGCTCTGGTCCGGGCCTCAGAATTGGACACGATGTTGATCATGCGTTCGATTCACGCAACACATCGTGTCTGGACGAATGCGGCGGCCCGGAAATGTGCGGAGCTGGAAGCACAAGACGCAGATCCGATGGAGATCTTCGAGGTCGTGGGGGGTGCGAAGACGAAGGTGATGTACGATGAAGGGGATCTCGATGCGGGCGTCATCTCCTGCGGCCAGGGCGTGGGCCTCATGCACGACATTCCTTCCATGCAGGAACTGTTCGATCGGATGATGGGAGAGGCCGAAGGCGTGGTGAACCGATTCGCCACGGCCTGAGCGGAACTATACCCAACACGCGTAGAAGTAGGAGGGTGCCTATGGCTTACGAAGGGTATCAATTCCTCAAGATCCATGTGGACCGCGGGGTAGCCTTCGTCACGATTGACAACCCACCGATCAACCTGCTTACCCTCGAGTTGTGCGCTGAGCTCGTTCGGCTGGGCGGGGAGATCCTGGCAGACGACGCGGTGAAGGTGACGGTCTTCGACAGCGCGAACCCTGAGTTCTTCATCGCCCATTTCGATGTGAACGTGCTGGTGATGCTCGGTGGACAGCCCCTGCCGCCGAGTCCCGAGCTCAACGACCTCGTCAAGGCGACCGAGATCTTTCGAAGGATGCCGAAGGTAAGCATTGCCAAGATCGAAGGAAGAGCACGGGGGGGAGGAAGCGAGTTCGTGCTCGGCTTGGACATGCGCTTTGGTGCCATCGGAAAGGCCATCCTGGGTCAACCGGAAGTCGGGGTCGGCATCATCCCCGGCGGGGGCGGCACCCAGCGGCTTCCTCGTCTCATGGGCCAGGCCAGGGCCCTCGAAGTTGTGCTGGGTTGCGGCGATTTCGATGCAGAGACGGCGGAACGGTACGGATACATAAACCGCGCGCTGCCACCGGACGATCTGTCGGCCTTTGTGGAAGACCTGGCATACAGGATCGCCATGTTCCCGGCTGAAGCAATTACTCTCGGCAAGAAATCGGTTCAGAATGCCGCCGAGATGTCGGTCGTGGAAGGGCTCTGGGAAGAGACCAACCTGTTCATCGAGTCGATCCGTTCCGCCCCTGCACAGGCCCGCATGAAGAAATTCATGGAGCTCGGCGGCCAGACACGCGAAGTAGAGCTCGACGTGCAGGGACTGGTCAAGGCGTTGGGAGAGGGGTAGGATCGGAATGATCCCCCTCGGCCTTCGTTAGAAAGCGAGTGGGCCCGCGCCGGGTGCGGCCTGCACAGCGTACACTTCCGGCTCGACGGTCGTCTCCCTTCGATGCCGGGCGGTGACGTACTCTCTGAATGCATCCACTGAATTGCGTTCCACAAAGGCTACCATGCAGCCCCCGAAACCGGCCCCTGCCTGTCTGGCGCCGACCACACCGGGCGCGCACACGACGGCCTCCATCATCGGCTCTGTCACCGGCGAGACGATCCCGTACAGGTCCCGAGCCCCGCTATAGGAGGCTTCGGTTGCCGTCCTTATGCCGGGCCTGTCGTCGTCCGTCAGGGCGGTGGCCAGGTCCAGGACTCGCTGGTTCTCTTCGATGACGAAACGGCAGCGCTTGGCCACGACTTCGGGCAGGTCGGCCTCGTGCTGCACGAGCTGCTCCAGGGTGAGGTCGCGCAGATGAGTCACGCCCGGGTAGAAGGCGGTGAGGCGTCGCACACCTTCCTCGCATTCGGCCCGGCGCTCCCCGTACGCCGAACCGGTCAACTCTCGTTCGATCCGTGCGTCACAGATGACGACCTGCAGGTCGTAGGGAATGGAGGTGGTGCGGTGGGTCAGATTTCGACAATCCAGCAGCAGTGCACGGCCGGCCTGCCCAAGGGTGGAGCTGTACTGGTCGAGGATGCCACAGTTCATCCCCACGAATTCGTTCTCGGCCCGCCGGCAGAGCCGGGCGGACTTCACCGCATCGATCTGCCAGGTGCCTGCCAATTCCCTCAGAGCCGTGGCCGTGACCACCTCCAGGGCCGCCGAGGAGCTAAGGCCGCTGCCGAAGGGTATGGTGCTGTGGACCAAGCCGTCGAAGCCGGTCAGGGAAAACCCTTCTTTCTGGAAGACATCTGCCACGCCGCGGACGTAGTCGGTCCAGGGGGATTGCTCGTCGTGACGGATGTGGTTCAGGTCGAACTCTCCTCCGCCTTGAACATTGAACGAATGGATCGAGATCTTCCGGTCCTGTCTGGGCCGGGCGGCCAGCCAGGTGTTCCGGTCGATGGCCATGGTCATCACGTAGCCTTCGTTGTAGTCCGTGTGGTTGCCCATGAGGTCTACGCGGCCCGGGGCCTGGGCCCACAGGGTGGGGACCCGGCCGAACCGTTGCCGGAACGCCTCGGAGACCATCGTCTTGCGCTTGGCCCGGTTCATGCCGTCCTTCTTGGATTGGTGTGTGAAACAGGCAAACCTGTGAGATCCACGGAACGGTTCTTTATTTCATTTTCCCCGAAACTTGACAAGTTTTCCCTTGATTGATGAGCTTGACTCGGTTAACGTAACAAACGATTTCATTCAGTTGGCCATCTCACCCAGGTTCGGTTTTCCGTATGGATTCCTCCAAAATTCTCGGGGTTCTCTTTCTCTCTGCATTCCTTTGCGCGAGCCTGTGGGGTTGTTCGAGTAATGACGGCGCGCCGGAATCTACCACGCCTGCCTGTGAATCGGTTGGGTTCTGCGGATGCCGGGAAATGGCTGTGGAGGCCCTCGTCTCCGACATCCTCGCCGAGATGACGCTTGCGGAAAAGCTGGATCAAATGCACGGCGTCGGGTTCCTGCCCGTGGAGGGCCTCTGGCACACGGCGGAGAACGAGCGGCTCGGGGTTCCCGGTTTCAGGATGGTGGACGGGCCGAGGGGTGTGGGTGCCCTCGCGGGCACGGCGACAGCCTTTCCCGTCGGAATGGCCCGTGGGGCCACCTGGGACCGCGAATTGGAGAAACGAGTCGGCGAGGCAATGGGAAGAGAGGTTCGCGCAAAAGGCGGGAGCGTCCTGCTCGCACCCACAATCAACATACTCAGCCACCCCCGCTCGGGACGGGCCCAGGAAACCTACGGTGAGGACCCGCTTCATCTAGGACGAATGGGCGTGGCCTTTATCCGGGGTGCACAACGGCACGTTGTTGCGAGCGCCAAGCACTATGCCCTGAACAACATAGAGAACACCCGATATTGGGTAAACGTGTCTGTGGACGAAAGGACTCTCAGGGAAATCTACCTGCCCCATTTCCGGATGGCCGTCCGGGAGGGCCATGTCGGGTCCGTCATGTCCGCTTACAACCGGGTGAACGGGCACTATTGTTCCGGCAACTTCGCGCTTCTCGGCAGGATCTTGAAGGAGGACTGGGGATTCAAAGGGTTCGTGGAGTCGGACTGGTTCTTTGGTGTGTGGAGTTCCGTGGAGTCGGCCCGGGCCGGGCTGGACATCGAGATGCCTGCCCCCATCTTCTACGGGAATCGGCTGTTTGCTGCCGTGAGGGGGGGAGCCGTACCCGAGGAGACGATCGACGATGCCGTCCGGAGGATTCTGCGTGTGAAGTACTGTTTCGATCTCGACACGGATCCACCCGAGCGGAACCCGGAAGAGGTGGCTACGGAGGAGCACGCCGCGCTCGCCCTCGAGGTGGCTCGAAAGGGGGTCGTTCTTCTGAAGAACGACGGGATTCTGCCCCTGGATCGGGAGAGTATCGAATCTGTGGTCGTGGTCGGGGAGCTTGCAAATACGCCCAACCATGGTGACAAAGGGAGTAGTACCGTGGATCCCCCATACGTGGTCACGCCTCTGGAAGGCATACGAAACAGGGCAGGGGGCCTCCGCGTCGACTATGTGGTTGGGAATCCCCTTTCGGAAGACGATCGGGATGCCGTAACGGCGGCGGATGCGACTGTGGTGGTGGTGGGTTTGACGGCCGAGGAGGAGGGGGAGGCCATTGTTCCGGGCAAGGGGGATCGGGCGAACCTCAGGTTGCCTCACGAACAGGAGCAGCTCATCCAGGCGGTAGCAGCCCTGAACCCCCGTACGATCGTCGTGCTCGAGGGTGGCAGCGTGATCACACTCGAAAGCTGGCTGCCATGGGTTGAGGCGCTTCTCATGGCTTGGTATCCGGGCCAGGAAGGTGGAAACGCAATTGCCGATGTGCTGTTCGGGGACGTGAATCCTTCCGGCAGGCTGCCCAGTACATGGCCGCGACGCGAGGGGGATTTGCCCCCATTCGTCAACGATCAAACCCAGGTGGAGTACGGATACGACCACGGATATCTATACGTGGATCGGCAGGGAATCGAGCCCCGCTTTCCCTTCGGGTATGGCTTGAGCTACACCACCTTTGCCTACACGAACCTGGCATTGTCGGACGAGACGGTGCCGGGTGACGGCGCCCTGCGGGTGGGTGTGGATGTCTCCAACACGGGCGCCGTGGCAGGAGAAGAAGTCGTGCAACTCTACGTGAGCTACACCGGCTCTCGGGTGCGCCGGCCCGTAAGGGCGCTGAAGGGATTCGAGAAGATCCTCGTAGCGCCGGGCAAGACCCGAAGGGTACTCTTCGATCTTGATGTGGAGGACCTGGCGTTTTACGATGTGGAGATGGGGGCATGGGAAGTCGAGCCGATCTCTTACACGGTGCACCTGGGCCGTTCGTCGCGCGACCTTCCGCTTGACGCGACATTTACCGTCGATTCAATGGGATCCTGCCGGCAGATCAGGTAGGGTGGAAACGAAGCCAAAGTCGGCCCATTCTCGAAAGAATTGCCCTGAGTCGGAATTTCCGGGGGGAGGAAGGCATATTGCATTGCACGAGACGACAATTTCTCAAGGCAGGTGCCGGGTCTTGTGTGGCCATGGGAATACCTCTCGTGCTCCAGGGATGCGGTGGCGACGAAGAAGAGAGCAGGGGGTCGGTTCAGGCGACTGTGCACACGGTTCTGGGGGACGGGCCTTCCGACCTCCACGAAATGGCGAAGAGGGCCGCAGGGGCGCTTGGCTTTTGCGATAACGGTGAGCTGTCGGGCAAGACGGTCTTCATCAAACCGAATCTGGTCTCCTTCGGAACAGGATTCCCCGTCGACCCGTTGACAGGCGAATGGACAAAGGCGGAGATCCTTGTCGGGGTTGCCGAACAATGTCTGGAGGCAGGGGCAGCCAGGGTCACCATCGGGGATGGCGCACAGGGACTCGAATGGGACTGGAATTCGCTCGTCTTCTTCGAGGGAACGACCCTTCTCGGCGGCGAAAATCTACAGGAAGCCACCCGTTCTCTCGCGTTGCGGTTCCCCCGGCAAGAGATAGAGCTTCTCTGCCTGAACGCAGTGAACGAATGGGAACACATTCCGTCGTCGAGTGATCACGAGATGATGCGGTCGGGCCTGAAGGTCGCAAAGTCCTTCTACGAGGCAGACCACGTAATCTCGGTGCCCGTCTTGAAAACCCATACTTTTTCAGACCTGACCTGTTCCATGAAGAACTACGTGGGGGTCACGCCTGCCATCCCCCCTTATGGGCTTTACGGAAAGGTGCTGCAGCGCACTGAACTCCACAGGGCCTATGCGAACGCCACGAGCGCGGGGATCGAGGAAGCAGGGATCGCAGCCTGCTTCACGGACATAGTCAAGTGGAGGAAGAAGGCCGGCAAACAGGACTATGCGATCGTGGATTGTTCGATCGGGATTGAGGGAGATGGACCGATCATCATGACGGGAGGCAAGCCGATCGACATGAAGGAGCGCTGCCCGGCAGGCAAGTATTTCTTGATGGCGAGCGACGATCTTCCTGCAGCGGATGCGACCGCCGCAAGGGTGATGGGCATGGATGCAGGACGGGTGAAGCAATTATGCATGGCGAGAGGACTGGGACTCGGAGCGACACGCAACATTCGTGTTGTAGGTGACGCGACACTCGATCGGATACGCATCCCTGACTTTGTGGCGGCCGAGCAGGTTCCCGAGTGGGAACCCTCGGCTACGGTTCCCCCTTGCTGTGAGGGCAGAGCCGAGAAAGGGCCGTCCCACGCCGCGAACGTGATCGGTTCCTTTGGGCTCGCCGCCGGGTCGATCCATCTGTACCGGTCTCTTTCCGGGAGGGAGAAGCCTTGAGGAGAAAGCAGGGCGGCGATGGGCCGCGCATCGCCATCATCGGTTCCGGCTTTTCGGGTATTTGTCTGGGCATTCAGCTCGAGAAGGCCGGCATCCACTCCTTCACCATCTTCGAGAAGGCCGCCCGCCTGGGGGGAACCTGGCGCGACAACACCTATCCCGGCGCGGCCTGCGATGTCCCGGCGTTTGCTTACTGCTTCTCCTTCGAGCAGAAGACCGATTGGACGCGCAAGTGGGCGGGTCAGGAGGAGCTCCTGGCATACATGGACCACTGCGCGGAGAAATACGGTATCGTGCCGCACGTCCGGTTCGGCGCGGAGGTCGTTTCCGCTCGCTTCGACGAAACTGCCGCCGTGTGGCGGCTTCACACCCAGGCGGGGGAAGAAATCGAGGCCGAGGTGCTGATCAGCGCCGTCGGGCAGTTGAACCGCCCCAAAGTGCCGGACATCGCGGGGCTTACGGATTTCCAGGGAGAGCAATTCCACTCCGCACGTTGGAACCACGACTACGACCTCACGGGCAAGCGCGTTTCGGTGATCGGCAACGCAGCCAGCGCCATCCAGTTCATCCCGCAGATCGCCGGGCAGGTGGAACACCTGACCGTGTTTCAGCGCAGCGCCAACTGGATGGTCCCGCGCATGGACCGTGCGTACACACAGAAGGAGATCGACCGCTTCGCGCGCCGCCCCTGGCTGGCAAAGCTCTACAGGTGGTGGATCTGGGGCAGTTTCGAGTTGCGTTACCCGATCGTCTTCCGAGCAGGCTGCCGGCTGGGCCCGCTCTTCGAGCGCTTGGCCAAGAGATACATGAGGAGCATCATTACAGACCCGAAGCTGCAGGCGGCCCTGGTTCCGGACTACCCGATTGGAGCCCGCCGCATCCTCATCTCCGATGACTACTATTCGGCGTTGGAGCGCGGGAACGTGGAGGTCGTGACTGCAGGAATCGAGCGTGTGACCGAAGACGGGATCATGGACCGGGAGGGCAGGACCCATTCGGCCGACGCCATCGTGCTGGCCACGGGCTTCCGGAGCACCGAGTTCCTTGCGCCCGTGGAAATCCGAGGCCTGGAAGGCTGCTCGCTGGAAGCGGAGTGGAAGGAAGGCGCCCATGCCTACCTCGGGATCACGGTCTCCGGCTTCCCGAACTTCTTCATGGCCTATGGGCCGAACACAAACCTTGGACACAACTCGATCATCTTCATGATCGAGTGCCAGACCCGTTACATTCTTCAGTGCATCGAGCGGCTCCGAGAGGGCGATCTCGCTTATCTGGACCTGCGGCCCGACGTGGAGGCCGATTTCAATGCGAAGATCCAGTCGGAGCTTCGACGTACGGTCTGGGCGGAGACCGATCATAGCTGGTACAAGGACGAGGCAGGGCGCATCACCAACAACTGGTCCGGCACCACGACGCGGTACTGGTGGAAGACGCGAAGGCTCGACCTTGGCTGTTACAGGCAGGTAACAAGCACCAAGTTGGCGGGCTGAGGCAGAGGAGCGCTACGACGGGTAGTGACGAGACAATGACACGCAAGACAGGAGGCTATCGCATGCAAGTACCCGTAATCTGTACATCCATACTGGCCCTGTTGATCTTCCTTCTGGGGTTTCTCATCTCCATGGTGCGGGGCAAGACGGGCATCATCTACTACGGGGGTTCGCTCGATGACCCGACGAGCTTTCTCACAAAAGTGGTCCGCGCTCTGGGGAATACGGTCGAGTTTGCACCGATTCTGGCCGTCATGTTTCTCTATCTGGGCACCACCAACCCGGACGGATGGGTGTGCTGGACGATCATCATCGCAACCACAAGTCGAGTATTGATGGTGATAGGATTCCTGACTGCCGAAACGCTGGCCAGGATTCACCCACTTAAAGCCGTTGGCGCGATCGGGACGTATTTTTCCGGTATCGCACTGTGTGTTGCGATGGTCATCAGCGTCTTGTAACCCATTCACAGAAACGGGACACTCAAGAAAGGGAGGAAGACCCATGGAAAAAGGACTGTTTGCTGCCTTGATCGTTCTGATGAGCGTCTGTTCAATCTGTTTTGCCGATGCCGTTCCGGATATGCGGGAAGGCAAGTGGGAGATCACGACGAAAGTGGAAATTCCGGGCATGCCGACGAACATGCCGCCAATGAAGACGACGCAGTGCCTGACGAAGAAGGACCTTGTTCCTGAGAATTCCCAGCCTGGACAGGAGTGCAGTTTCCCCGAGACAAAGATCACGGGAAATACGGTGACATATAAGATGGAGTGCAAGGGCAAGCAGGGAGAAATGAAGGGGGCGGGGGAAGTAACCTATAGTGGGGACACGTTCAAGGGTACCATGAAGATGCAGATGCCTCAGGCGAATATGGAAATGATCAGCCACATGGAGGGCAAGCGTATCGGAGACTGCGAATAAGGGAGATGATCATGAGGATGAGAAGAATAGGACTGAGAGTTCTTCTGTGTATTTCGGTGAGCATTTTGGCTGTAGGCACGTCTTTGGCCGGGGAGCTCTTTGACAAGGTCTATGTGAATGATATGGAAGGGGTAAAGAAACTTCTGGCCGCGGGCGCTGATATAAATGAAGAGAGCGAAGTGGGCGGAGCGGGAACGGTTACTCCGCTTTTCATCGCCTCCAGTTATTATGAAGACATGGCTAAACTGTTGATCTCAAAAGGCGCTGAGGTCAATACGAGGACTAGCAAAGGGCAAACGCCGTTAATGGCGGCCTGTTACCTGTCCGAAGAGGTCGCCAGACTGTTGATTGAAAAAGGGGCTGATGTTACCGCAAAGTCAAATGATGGGACGGGAACCTTCACTTATTGCTTCATGGGTATCATGGGGGGTAAGACATCAACCGGCCTGGCCGAATTGATGCTGTCGAAGGGGGCGAACGTTGATGATGCAGCGCCCTCGGGTGAGATTGCAGGGTATACATGCCTTATGATGGCGTCAAGGAACGGGAAGCCTGAGCTTGTTAAGTTCCTGGTCAAAAATGGTGCAAATGTAAATGCCAAAGCCAAAGACGGATCTACTCCCCTTGGTTTAGCCACCAAGGAGAACGATGCTGAAATGGTTGAGCTTCTAAAGAGCCTGGGCGCAGAATAGCAGACGATACCCGACCGAAGACTACTGCCCCGACACCTCGGAAAGGCACACAGTCAGAAGTGACAACCTCGGGTACGATCCTTCAGTCCAGGTAGACCGAGAAAAGGTAACGGTCTTCATGGAGAGGAACAATCCGAAGAAGTACTATGTGGACCTGTCATTTCTTCCGGCTCAGAAGCAATAGCCTGCTGCAAGAAGAGCCTGGCCTGGTTCGGTTCTCTAGGAGGCTGTTGAAAAGGTCCCATCTGCGGCGTTCGGCTTCATCCCCCCCGCCTTTGGCGGGGCAGGTCCCGTCATTCAACGTACAGAAAGTACGCCTCATTCCTCGGGATTTTGCCTGCCTTGCATCTGGATCTTTTTGAACAGCCTCCAGTAGGCACTTTTTCAACGGCCTGCTAGGACGGCAGCGTTCCCATGAAGCACTCGACTGGCCTGCTGCTGATTGAAATGATGCAGTAGCCGCATTCGATGCACTGGGATTTGCAGGTGTTGTCCTTGCTGAGCTTGTTGACGAAATCGGGTTCGGTGAGGAGCGGCCTTCCAAGAGAAACGAAATCGGCGGCGCCCAGGCGGAAGATGTTGTCCATGTCCTCCATGTTGCGGATCCCGCCGACCACCATGACCGGGATGTCCACGTTCTTCTTGATTTCCCTGGCCTGACATACGTTGTAGTTCCAAAGGGGTCCGTAGGTCTTGATCATGAAGGGAACGAGCCAGGACAGGACCTTCTTCGTGATGTCTCCTTTTCCTTTCATTGGCGGCGACCACTCGAGGATCGCCTCGACGGGTAGCTCGTGAACGCGAATGGTGGCCAACCCGTCTACGCCGAGACCGGACGATACCTCGACACAATCACATCCTGCCTCCTGAAGCATGCCGGCTATCTTCGCGGCCTCGTCGGTTCGCATGCCGTTTTCCTGAAAATCATAGGCATTGATCTTAGCCCAAAGGGCGAAATCAGGGCCGACTCGCTTTCTTGCTCTCCGGAATATTTCACGGACTGCTGCAAAGCGCTTCTCTGTCGACCCGCCCCATTCATCGGTTCTCTCGTTCAGAGAGGGACTGAGGAACTCGGAGAGAAGATAGCCGTGCGCGCAGTGCATCTGTACTCCGTCGAAACCCAGTGTCTGGCACTTGGCCGTTGCATCGACGTACTGTTCGATAAGGCTCTCAATCCGGGCAGGGGACAAGCTGGTCACGAACGGGTTCTTCAGGTTATCGAATGTCTCCTGGCGGCCCTCATGGCTGATCTGCTGCACGACCGGGATGTCGTGCTTGTGAAAGAGGTCCGGAACTTCCTTGAATTTCTCGGCGTCCGCGTCCTGATAGCGGAAGTCGTTGAGAAGCATGCCTCCGTCTATCATGCCGGTGATCATGCAGCCCACACCGCCCTGTGCCAGTTCCTTGTAGGT
>Ga0180430_10002975_pt1:5000-14866 | contig 14866 bp, 7 predicted proteins | sample SS_ome_9_FD_132999 | JGI IMG/M metagenome (GOLD analysis project Ga0180430, IMG submission 132999) | Hypersaline lake sediment archaeal communities from the Salton Sea, California, USA - SS_1_S_2 metaG | ecosystem: Environmental > Aquatic > Non-marine Saline and Alkaline > Hypersaline... | reverse complement strand
GCGGTGGCCCGCTTTTCGCCGGTCATGGCCGCGGTGGAACGCCACGCTGCCGACGGCAAACTGCTCATCGGCATCTGCAACGGGTTCCAGATCCTGCTCGAGGCCGGCCTGCTGCCCGGCGCGTTGCTGCGCAACAGCAGCGTCAAGTTCGTCTGCCGCGAGGTGGGGGTGCGAGTGGAGAACACGGCCACGCCCTTCAGCTGTGCCTGCAACGCCGGTGAAGTGATGCGCATCCCGGTGGCCCACAACGAAGGGTCCTACTTCATCGACCCCGAGGGCCTGGAGCGGATCAGGGCCAACGGGCAGGTGGTCTTCCGCTACGCGCCGCTCGACGACCTGACCCCCGGCACGGCCAATCCCAACGGGGCGCTGGACGACATCGCCGGCATCTGCAACGAGGCGGGCAACGTGCTGGGCATGATGCCCCACCCCGAGCGGGTCTGCGAGCCGGCCTTTGCCGGCGGCCAGGGCCGCCGCGTGTTCGATTCGATCGTTTCCTGGCTGGACCGGAAAGGGGATGCATGATGACCGACCCGAAAATCACTCCCGAACTGGTCAGGGAGCATGGTCTGACCGAAGAGGACTACCAGCGGCTCCTCGCCATCCTCGGGCGCGAGCCGAACTACACCGAGCTGGGCATCTTCTCCGTGATGTGGTCCGAACACTGTTGCTACAAGAGCTCCAAGACGAGCCTCAAGCGCCTGCCCACGGTGGGGGCCTGCGTGCTCCAGGGGCCCGGCGAGAATGCCGGCGTGGTGGACATCGGCGATGGCCAGGCCGCCATCTTCAAGATGGAGAGCCACAACCACCCCTCGTACATCGAACCGTACCAGGGGGCGGCCACCGGCGTGGGCGGCATCCTGCGCGACATCTTCACCATGGGGGCCCGCCCCGTGGCCTCGCTCAACTCGCTGCGCTTCGGCCAGCCGGACCACCCGCGCATGGCCTACCTCGTGGAAGGCGTGGTGGCCGGCATCGGTGGCTACGGCAACTGCATGGGCGTGCCCACGGTGGGCGGCGAAGTCTCATTCCACCCCTGCTACAACGGCAACATCCTCGTCAATGCCTTTAACCTCGGCATCGTCAAGACCAGCCGCATCTTCCTCGGCACGGCCAGCGGCGAGGGCAACCCGGTGATCTACGTCGGGTCGCGCACCGGCCGTGACGGCATCCACGGGGCCACCATGGCCTCGGACGAGTTCACCGAGGAGACCGAGGAGAAACGCCCCACGGTGCAGGTGGGCGACCCCTTCACCGAGAAGCTGCTGCTCGAGGCCTGCCTGGAACTGATGAAGACCGACTACCTTGTGGGTATCCAGGATATGGGCGCGGCCGGGCTGACCTGCTCCACGCTGGAGATGGCCGGCCGGGCGGGCAGCGGCATCGAACTGGACCTCGACCTGGTGCCCCGCCGCGAAGAGGGCATGACGCCTTACGAGCTGATGCTCTCCGAGTCCCAGGAGCGCATGCTGCTCGTCTCGCACAAGGGCACCGAGGACAAGGTGCTGGAGATCTTCCACAAGTGGGACCTCCAGGCGGTGGTGGTGGGCCGGGTCACCGGTGACGGCCGGCTCAAGGTCCTGGACAAGGGGGACGTGGTGGCCGATCTGCCGGTGGCCCCGCTTTCCGACGAGGCGCCGGTCTGCGACCGGCCGGAGGAGCAACCGCCCGATCTCACCGAGCGGCAGTGCCTGGACAGCGGTGAGCTGCCCGAAATCGGCGACCTGTCGACGGCCCTGGAAACCTTGCTCGCCGCTCCGAACATCGCCGAAAAGCGCTGGGTCTGGGAGCAGTACGACCACTCGGTGCGCGGCAATTCCATGGTGCTGCCGGGGAGCGACGCGGCGGTGATCCGGGTCAAGGGTACGGACAAGGCACTGGCCATGTCGGTGGACTGCAACAGCCGCTACTGCCACCTCGACCCGCTGACCGGCGGGATGATCGCCGTGGCCGAGGCAGCGCGAAACGTGGCCTGCAGCGGGGGCCGCCCCCTGGCGGTCACCGATTGCCTCAACTTCGGTAACCCGGAGAAACCCGAGGTGATGTGGTCCTTCCGCCGGGCGGTGGACGGCGTGGCCGAGGCCTGCCGGGTGCTCGACACGCCGGTGATCGGCGGCAACGTCAGCTTCTACAACGAGACCCAGGGGCAGGGCATCTACCCCACGCCCACCATCGGCATGGTCGGGCTGCTGGAGAACGCCGATCACCGGCTGGACCAGTGGTTCAAGACCGAGGGGGACGCGGTGGTGCTGCTGGGCCGCAACAGCGACGAAGTGGGGGGCAGCGAGTATCTCGCCACGCTGCACGGGAAGGAGTGCGGCCGGCCCCCGGCCCTCGACCTGGAACGTGAGAAACGGTTGCACGCGCTGCTCCGCCGGGCGGCGGCGGCGAGGCTGCTTGCCTCGGCCCACGACACCGCCGACGGCGGCCTGGCCGTGGCCCTGGCCGAATCGTCCTTCGGGCCGGGGGGCATGGGCTGCCGCATCAACCTGGCTTCCGGCGGATTGCGCCGGGACCTGCTGCTCTTCGCCGAGACCCAGTCCCGGGCGGTGGTCAGTTGTGCCCAGGAGAACCTCGACGCCCTGCTGCAGATGGCCGAGGACGCCGGCGTTCCGGCGGCAGCCATCGGTTCGGTGGCCACCGGCGAGCTGACGGTGAGTATCGACGGCGAGCCGGCGGTGGCCGGCGAACTGGAGCGGTTCCGCCGGCCCTGGCGTGAGGGGTTCACCGATGCCGTGTTCGGGTCGGACACCAATTGATGACCGTGCCGGCGCATGCCGGCTTCATGGGGGGAGGCGCCGATGCCCTTCGACGATGACCGGTTTCACGACGAATGTGGTGTGTTCGGCCTCTACGAGCACCCCGAAGCGGCCAACCTGACCTATCTCGGGCTCTATGCCCTGCAGCACCGGGGGCAGGAAAGCGCCGGCATCTCCACGTCCGATGGGCGCGAGGTCAAGCTCGAGCGGCGGATGGGCCTGGTGGCCGAGGTGTTCAACGAGGATAACCTCAAACGGCTCAAGGGGCGCATGGCCATCGGTCACGTGCGCTACTCCACTGCCGGATCGAGCATGCTGGGCAACGCCCAGCCGATCATGATCAGCTGCCACCGCGGCCAGATCTCCCTCTGTCACAACGGCAACCTGGTCAATGCCTTCCAGATCCGCGACGAGTTGGAGAAGCAGGGGGCGATCTTCATGTCCACCTCGGACAGCGAGGTGGTGCTGCACCTCATCGCCCGCTCGCGGGAAGAGACCATCGAGCGGGCGATCATCGACGCCCTCTCGCAGGTCGAGGGGGCCTACTCGCTGCTCTTCATGACCCGGGACAAGATGATCGCCGTCCGCGACCCCAACGGTTTCAGGCCGCTGGTCATGGGCCGGCTGGGCAAATCAACGGTGTTCGCCAGCGAAACCACGGCCCTCGACCTGATCGATGCCGATCTGCTGCGCGAGGTGGCCCCGGGGGAGATGGTGGTGGTGGATCGCGAGGGCGTCAACGCCTCGTTCCCCTTCCCCCGCCGCGAGCCGAAGCACTGCGTCTTCGAGCACATCTACTTTGCCCGGCCGGACAGCACGATCTTCGAGCGTCACGTCGACTTCAGCCGACACTGCCTGGGTGAGACCCTGGCCCGGGAGCACCCGGTGGAGGCGGACATGGTCATCCCGGTTCCCGACTCCGGGGTTTACGCCGCCCTGGGCTACTCCAAGCAGTCGGGCATCCCGGTGAAGTTCGCCCTGGTGCGCAACCACTACGTGGGGCGCACCTTCATCGAGCCCAAGCAGTCGATCCGCCACTTCGGCGTGAAGATCAAGCTCAACCCGGTGCGCGGGCTGATCGAGGGCCGAAGGGTGGTGCTGGTGGACGACTCCATCGTCCGCGGCACCACCAGCCGCAAGATCGTCGAGATGGTGCGCCAGGCCGGCGCCCGGGAAGTGCACCTGATGATCAGTTCGCCGCCGATCATCTCCCCCTGCTACTACGGCATCGACACTCCCACCCGGCGGGAACTGATCGCCTCGTCGCACTCGGTCGAGGAGATCGCCACCTACCTCGGGGTGGAAACCCTGGGTTACCTGAGCATCGAGGGGATGCTCGATGCCGTGCAGGCGGAGAAGGACGGGGCGCCGTTCTGCACGTCCTGTTTCACCGGCCACTACCCCATCGACCCCCCCGGCGACCGCCTGGAGGGGGATCAACTGCTGTTCGAAAACAACAGGTGAGATGATGAAGGACGAGAAGACGGGAGCCGACGGCGGGATGACCTATGCCGACGCCGGGGTGGACATCGATGCCCAGGACGAGGCGCTGGCGCGGATCAAGGGCATGGTGCGCGGGACCTTCGATTCCCGGGTGCTCACCGATATCGGCGCCTTCGGTGCACTCTATCAGCCGTTTCCCGAAGGGCCGGCCGCGGAGCGCATTCTCGTCTCCAGCGCCGACGGCGTGGGGACCAAGCTGAAGATCGCTTTTCTCACCGGCGTGCACAACACGGTGGGCAAGGATCTCGTCTGCCATTGCGTCAATGATATCTTCGTCCAGGGCGCCCGCCCGATGTTCTTCATGGACTACCTGGCCACCGGGGTCCTCGAGCCGGACACCATGGTCTCCGTGGTCCAGGGGCTGGTGGAGGGCTGCCGGGAGGCCCGCTGCGCCCTCATCGGCGGTGAGACCGCCGAGATGCCCGATTTCTACGGCCCGGGCGAGTACGACCTGGCCGGCTTCATCGTCGGTGAGGTGACCCGTGATCGCCTGCTCGACGGGTCGGCCGTCCGGCCTGGTGACGTGGTGCTCGGCCTGGCCTCGAGCGGCCTGCACACGAATGGCTACTCCCTGGCCCGCAAGGTCTTCTTCGAGGTGCTGGGGCTCACCGTGGAGAGCCACGTGGAGGAACTAGGCTGCACGGTGGGCGAGGAACTGCTCAAGATCCACCGCCAGTACCGCACCCTGCTCGAGCCGCTGGTGGACCGCGGCCTGGTCAAGGGCCTGGCCCACATCACCGGTGGTGGCCTCACCGACAACCTGCCCCGGGTGCTTCCCGCGGACTGCCGGGCCGTGATCGACCTCTCCACCTGGGAGGTGCCGCCGGTGTTCAACGTGATCCAGCGGGCGGGCCGGGTGAAGCAGGCGGAGATGATGCGCGCCTTCAACATGGGCATCGGCATGGCGGCGGTGATTGCCGCGGAGGACACTGACACCGTTGTCGGCGAGCTGACCGGGCAGGGGGAGACACCCCTGGTCATCGGCCGCATCGAGAGCGGCGAAAGGGGGGTGGCCTATGTCTGAGCGGAGGTTCGGCATTTTGATTTCCGGCCGGGGCTCCAACATGGTGGCCCTGGTGGAGGCGGCCCTGCGCGGCGAGATCGCCGCCCGGCCCGCTGTGGTGATCAGCAACCGTCCCAAGGCCCCCGGGCTCGAGCTGGCCGCCGGGCGGGGCGTGGAGACCCTGGCGATCAATCACCGGGACTACGAGAGCCGCGAGCAGTTCGACCGGGCGGTAGTGGCGGCCCTGGAAGAGCACGGCGTGGAGCTCGTCTGCCTCGCCGGTTTCATGCGGCTGCTCAGCCCGTTTTTCATCCGCGCCTTCCCCGACCGCATCATCAACATCCACCCTTCGCTGCTGCCGGCCTTCCCCGGCCTCGACGTGCAGCAGCAGGCCCTGGATCACGGGGTCAAGGTTTCAGGCTGCACGGTGCACTTCGTCGATGAGGACCTGGACGCCGGGCCGATCATCGTCCAGCGCACGGTGCCGGTGCTCGAGGGTGATGATGCCGACAGCCTGGCCGCCCGCATCCTCGTCGAGGAGCACCAGGCCTACACCGAGGCGGTGCGTCTCTTTTTCGAAGATCGGCTCACCGTCGAGGGGCGCGTGGTCCGCATCCGTCAGGAGTAACACCTCACCGGAGGCCCGAGCGCGGCGTTGACGGCGTCTTCGGAATGCTCACATACGAATAGAGTATGCTCCGCTTCCTCACCAGCCGTCGCCTTGCTCTCGAACCACAGTTGAGGTTTTAATACCATATTCCGAAACTCGTTGATGCAAACCAGAAAAGGTTGAATCAGATGACACTGGAAGAACAATACGCTCACCTGGCCCGCGGCACCGAGGCGATAATCCGCCCCGAGGAACTGAAGGCCAAGCTCGAGCGTTCGATCAGGACCGGCACGCCGTTGACGGTGAAGGTCGGCTTCGACCCCTCGGCCCCGGACATCCACCTCGGCCACACGGTGCTGTTGAGCAAGATGCGCCACTTCCAGGACTGCGGGCACCGGGTGGTTTTTCTCATCGGTGACTTCACCGGGATGATCGGCGACCCCAGCGGCAAGTCGAAGACCAGGCCCCAGCTGACCCGCGAGGACGTGCTGGCCAATGCCGAGACCTACAGGAAGCAGGCGTTCAAGGTCCTCGACCCCGAGACCACGGTGATCGACTTCAACAGCCGCTGGCTCGGCGAGCTGGGCTCCGAGGGCTTCATCGGCCTGGCCTCGAAGATCACCGTGGCCCGCATCCTCGAGCGGGACGACTTCACCAAGCGCTTCGGCGCCCAGCAGCCCATCGCCCTGCACGAGCTGCTCTACCCCCTGTCCCAGGGCTACGACTCGGTCTTCCTCGAAGCCGACGTGGAGCTGGGGGGGACCGACCAGACCTTCAACCTGCTGCTCGGCCGCGACCTGCAGCGGGAGTACGGCCAGGAGCCCCAGGTGATCTGCACGGTGCCGCTGCTCGAGGGCCTGGACGGGGTGGAGAAGATGAGCAAGTCGCTGAACAACTACGTCGGGGTGGAGGAACCGCCCTCGGAGATGTTCGGCAAGCTGATGTCGATCAGCGACGAGCTGATGTGGCGCTACTACGAGCTGCTGACCAGCCTGCCGCTGCCCGAGATCGAGCAGATGAAGGCTGACACCGCTTCCGGCGACCTGCACCCCATGGCGGCCAAGAAACGCCTCGGCCGCACCATCGTCGACCAGTTCCACGGCACGGGGGCCGGTGAGAAGGCCGAGGAGGATTTCTCCCGGCAGTTCAGCCAGCGGCAGACCCCGGACGAGATCGAGGAGACGACCTACGCATCCGGCGGCGAACCGGTCTGGCTGCCCAGGCTGCTCACCGCCGTCGGATTGACCAAGTCCAACTCGGTGGCCCGCCAGGTAATCAAGCAGGGCGGGGTCTCCATCGACGGCGAAAAGGTCACTGATCCCTCCTCCGAGCTGCCGGGCACTCCCGGTAGCGAAGTGTTGCTGAAAAAAGGCCGTCTCTACCTCAAGGTGCGCTTCGAATAGGGGCCCCCGGCCCGCCATCTTTCCAGCCTTGACGCCGGGGGGCTTTCCCTGTACCTTCCTTTTAATATTGAAAAACGAGTTTGTTTCCGTTGCTGCCAACACCAATTACATATTGTTGAAGAGGCCCTCCATGCGTGGACTGATTCGTATTGGTGCTCTGTTCATATTCGTTCTCTTTTCGATCACGCCCCTGGGTGCGGCGACGATCCACGTCCCGGCGGACCAGCCCACGATCCAGGCCGGGATCGACGCAGCGGGCAGCGGAGATGTTGTGCTCGTAGCCGACGGCACCTGGACCGGGCCCGGCAACCGCGAGCTGGACTTTGACGGCAGGGCGATCACCGTGGCTTCGGCCAACGGGCCCGGAAACTGCATCATCGACTGCGGCGGTGACCAGTATGATGGCTTCATCATGGACGGCGGCGAAGGGCCAGGCTCGGTGGTTCGCGGGTTCACCATCCGCAACGGTCACTTCGGAATCGAAACTGCTTCTACCTCTCCGGTGATCACGGGCAACGTGATCACCGGCTGTGCTGGCGGAATCCACGCCAGTACGGGTTCCCAGCTGATCACCGGGAACACGATCAGCGGCTGCAGCATGAGCGGGATTTCCGGTGGCTTTTTCTACAACACCGGCTACAGCTGGGAACCGGTGATCACCGGCAACACGATCACCGGCAACGGGGGGGACGGCATCAGTTTTTACAGCGAGTACGGCTTTGCCCACGTAGAGATTTCGACGAACATCATCGAGGGTAACGGTGGTCAAGGGATTGGTGTCGGTGGGCATATCTCGATCACGGTCACCGGGAACACCATCTCCGGCAACAGCGGAGGCGGGGTCCGGGCCGCGGGGGGAGAAACCGCGGCCACGGTGGAGGGCAACGTGATCACCGGCAACAGCGCCGAGCGGGGGGCCGGGGTCTACATGACCGGCGGCGAGCTGCGCAACAACCTGATCCAGGACAACCACGCCTCCCTCGAGGGAGGCGGGATCTACACCCATTACTTCACCTCGACGATCACCAACTGCACGGTGGTGGGCAACAGTGCCGGCAGCCGGGGCGGCGGGATCCATCTCAACGGGGGTATCGATCTGCTGGTGGCCAGCTGCATCATCCGCGGAAACCAGGCGCCGGTGGCCGCGGAGTTCTTCGCCGGCAACAATGATCCGAACCACCGCTCGGAGCTGCGGGTGCGCTACTCGAACATCGGTGGCGGCGTGGACGGGATCGTTCTCGGTTCCGGCTGGGACCAGGTGCATCTCGGGCCGGGCCTGATCGACGCCGACCCGCTCTTCGCTGCCGGGCCCAATGGCGACCACTACCTGAGCCAGGTGGCGGCGGGGCAAGCCGTGGACAGCCCTTCGGTGGACAGTGGCGATCCGGGGGAGGTGATCACCGGCACCACGCGCACCGACGAAGTCCAGGACACCGGTGTCGAGGACCAGGGCTACCATTACCATGGGTACGCCGCGAACTGCGACCTCGACGGCTCCGGCCGGGTGGACGGCCGGGATCTGGCGATCCTTGCCTGGGCTTTCGGTTCCTACATCGGCGACTGGCGCTACTCGAGCACGGCCGACATCGACGGCAGCGGCACCGTGGACGGCGAGGACATGGCGCTGCTCGCCGCCTACTTCGGTTCCGGCGCCTGAGCTCCGGCGCATCGAGTTTCCGTTTCCAGGGGCAGAAACCGATCCCGGTCGGCCTCTGGTGGGGCCCAGCACCGATCCAGCCTGCCGAACCAGCGGTAGCGCCGGCGGGCGACACCGCTGTAGAGACCGTCGCGCAGGGCACGGGGCACCCAGCGCAGCAGCCAGAGCAGCCGCAGCGGCCCGGGCAGCCGGCGGGCGATCCGCAGCGCGGCCTCGCTCTCGACAAAGGCCCGCCCGCTCTCGATGAGCACGACGCTGGACAGCGCTTCGGCGTCGATGCCGTGATGCCGCGCCAGGTCCCGGCCGGCCGGCGACTGAAGCGACGCGAAGCGGAACCAGCCTTCCCGGTCTCGACGCCGCACGAATTGTACGGCGGGTACGCAAAGCCCGCAGTGACCGTCGAAGAGGATGATGCCCTTTCCGTTCATACCCTCAACTCCCCTCGCCTCAAGGTTGGTGCCGCCATACCTCCCGCATGCATCCTGGCATGGGCACGGCCACCTGCCCCGTCTCGTCCGGGGTGTCGTCCCGACCGTACCGGGGCAGGTTTGCGCGCCACCGATTCATCGCCCCTCTTGCGGTGCGTCGGCCGCGAAAGCGGGACCAGCCTCGACCACGCGCCTGCCTGTATCTTAGCGCAATCGGGGGAAAGCGTCGGAACTGGTGTGATTCCGGTTGCCGGTCAGGGGTGATTTGAAGCGCAGCCCTGTTGGCCAAAGCCATCAGCCTGCCGCGTCTTCAAGCGTAAACAGCTGATTTCAAATGCATTAAATATTCCGGTTTCTTGGCGCGAATCGGTCAAAAAAAACAGGGGGATTGGGCTTGCTATCCGCGAATTGTTTATGTTACTATCCGCGCTCCGTCAGGGGGAGAGCGGCTCGAGAGCGTCCTGAAGCGGACCGGATCGATGCCGCGCAAACCTTGACAAAGT
>Ga0180430_10002975_pt1:0-2500 | contig 14866 bp, 7 predicted proteins | sample SS_ome_9_FD_132999 | JGI IMG/M metagenome (GOLD analysis project Ga0180430, IMG submission 132999) | Hypersaline lake sediment archaeal communities from the Salton Sea, California, USA - SS_1_S_2 metaG | ecosystem: Environmental > Aquatic > Non-marine Saline and Alkaline > Hypersaline >... | reverse complement strand
GGAGCGAACCGAGGGAAGTGAACCATCTCAGTACCTCGAGGAAAAGAAAACAACCGTGATTCCCTGAGTAGCGGCGAGCGAACGGGGAACAGCCCAAACCGGCTGTGTGCCAAGCTGAGGAGCGTTGCACAACCGGGGTCGTGGGATTCAGCGTGACCGGGTCCTTGACCGGTCGAAGAGTTACAAAACCAATAGCTAGACGAACAGTCTGGAAAGGCTGGCGATACAGGGTGATAGCCCCGTAGTTGAAAGTTATTGGCCTCTTTGCTGAACACCCAAGTAGCGCGGGACACGTGGAACCCTGCGTGAATTCGGGAGGACCATCTTCCAAGGCTAAATACTACTCGACGACCGATAGTGAACCAGTACCGTGAGGGAAAGGTGAAAAGTACCCCTTTTAGGGGAGTGAAATAGTACCTGAAACCGTGCGTTTACAAGCAGTGGAAGGGCGTTTACTCTTCGGAGTGTTGCCCGACCGCGTGCCTTTTGCATAATGAGCCGGCTAGTTACTCTATGTTGCAAGGTTAAGCGATAAGCGAGCCGTAGCGAAAGCGAGTCTGAATAGGGCGATAGTTGCATGGAGTAGACGCGAAGCTGAGTGATCTATCCTTGGCCAGGGTGAAGCTTATGTAACAGTAAGTGGAGGCCCGAACCTGTTTGGGTTGAAAACCGATTGGATGAGCCGAGGATAGGGGTGAAAGGCCAATCAAACTCAGTTATAGCTCGTTCTCCCCGAAATAGCTTTAGGGCTAGCCTCATGTGATGAGTAACGGTGGTAGGGATCTGAATGGACTAGGGGCCCCAAAAGGTTACTGAATCCAACCAAACTTCGAATGCCGTTAACTGCAAACATGGGAGTCAGACTACGTGGGATAAACTTCGTGGTCAAAAGGGAAACAGCCCAGACCGCCAGCTAAGGTCCCCAAATTCAGGCTAAGTGGGAAAGGATGTGGAGACGCCCATACAACCAGGAGGTTGGCTTAGAAGCAGCCATCCTTTAAAGAAAGCGTAACAGCTCACTGGTCGAGCGGCTCCGTGCCGATAATGTAACGGGGCTCAAGCCTGATACCGAAGCTGCGGAGTGTCTTCGGACATTGGTAGGGGAGCATTCCATTCAGGAGTGAAGGTGGACCGTGAGGACCACTGGACCGGATGGAAGAGACTCTGCCGGCATAAGTAGCGATAAGGCAGGTGAGAAACCTGCCCGCCGAAAGTCTAAGGTTTCCTGAGGAAGGTTAATCCGCTCAGGGTTAGTCGGTCCCTAAGCCGAGGTCGAAAGGCGTAGGCGATGGAAAGCAGGTTAATATTCCTGCACTACCGGGAAAGCGTTTGAGCGATGGGGTGACGCAGTAGGATAGGCATACATGCGATTGGACGTGCATGGCCGCAATCGTAGGGGGGCTGGTTAGGCAAATCCGGCCGGCCGTTAACCCTGAGGAAAGCGGGGAAGTGCGCCTTCGGGCAAACCAACTTGTTGATTCCACACTGCCAAGAAAAACCTCTAGTGAGTGTTCCAGGTAACCGTACCGTAAACCGACACAGGTAGACAAGGAGAGAATCCTAAGGCGCTTGAGAGAACTCTTGCTAAGGAACTCGGCAAATTAACCCCGTAACTTCGGAAGAAGGGGTGCCCCGTTAGGGTGATTCTTTTACTTGATGAGCTCGAGGGGGTTGCAGAGAAATGGCCCAGGCGACTGTTTACTAAAAACATAGGACTCTGCTAAGTCGAAAACGACGTATAGGGTCTGACGCCTGCCCGGTGCCGGAAGGTTAAAAGGAGGGGTTAGCTTCGGCGAAGCTCTGAATTGAAGCCCCGGTAAACGGCGGCCGTAACTATAACGGTCCTAAGGTAGCGAAATTCCTTGTCGGGTAAGTTCCGACCTGCACGAATGGCGCAACGATCTGGGCGCTGTCTCGGCAAGAGACTCAGCGAATTTGTAGCACCGGTGAAGATGCCGGTTACCCGCGGCAAGACGGAAAGACCCCGTGCACCTTCACTATAACTTAGCAATGAATTTTGGTGCAGTATGTGCAGAATAGGTGGGAGGCTTTGAAGTGTGGACGTCAGTCTGCATGGAGCCAACTGTGAGATACCACCCTTATTGTATTGGAATTCTAACCTTGGTCCGTTATCCGGGCCGGGGACATTGCTAGGCGGGTAGTTTGACTGGGGCGGTCGCCTCCCAAAATGTAACGGAGGCGCCCGAAGGTTCCCTCAGGCTGTTTGGAAATCAGCCGATGAGTGCAAAGGCATAAGGGAGCTTGACTGCGAGACATACAGGTCGAGCAGGTGGGAAACCAGGGCTTAGTGATCCGGCGGTTCCGTATGGAAGGGCCGTCGCTCAACGGATAAAAGGTACGCCGGGGATAACAGGCTTATCGCTTCCAAGAGTTCACATCGACGAAGCGGTTTGGCACCTCGATGTCGGCTCATCGCATCCTGGGGCTGAAGCAGGTCCCAAGGGTTCGGCTGTTCGCCGATTAAAGCGGTACGTGAGCT
>Ga0180430_10002974_pt1 | contig 14866 bp, 6 predicted proteins | sample SS_ome_9_FD_132999 | JGI IMG/M metagenome (GOLD analysis project Ga0180430, IMG submission 132999) | Hypersaline lake sediment archaeal communities from the Salton Sea, California, USA - SS_1_S_2 metaG | ecosystem: Environmental > Aquatic > Non-marine Saline and Alkaline > Hypersaline > Sediment... | reverse complement strand
CGCAGCTTCTTTACAATCTGTTCCGGCGTGTGACGCCGACGTCGCTTCGTCATCAAAAAGTCTCCTTGCCAAATGGGCCCGAAAACTTCATAACCGATGGATCAGATTTTCAAAGGCAGACCATGAGCAGGTCGAGTTCTCCGAAAAGAACACCTTCAGTGACTTTTGAAACGACGCGTTCGGTATCGCCAACCGCTACTTCTGCATATCCCCGCAACAAAATAAACGCTTGCAGGGCTGTGTCCCCTGCTCTCAATATTACTTCGCCTTCCGTAACGGTCTGCGTCTGCAGCTTTGCAGACACCTGTGCCCACGCGGTGTCCGAAAGAGCGTGAAAAGGCTCGAGCGTTCGCCAACTTTTGGCAGCTTCACGTTCACAATGAGTGTGAGCACTATCCGGCGTGTCCATCAGAGAGCCCGATTTGCAAATTCAACAGCGTGTTGGAGGTATCTATGAGATTTATACTATCGACAGCACGCTGCAGCAAAATCCCCGTCACCTGATGTATCAAATCTTCTTCACAGGGAACATGAACGACGGCCCCGAAGAGCAACTCAACTTCAACCGCTGTCAACGGCATCAGCGTCACTGGCACAAATGCGGCGGGACCATCGGTCGGAACCTGTGACAGCTTCGTCCGCCAGCAACAGAATGAACTGGCGGAGACACCGATTGCGTCAAAAACCTCAGCAACCGACAGCCCGAACTGACACGCCACTTCGACCCATCCCCCCCACTAGCTCTGCCGGATATCGCTCGTCGCCCAGCGTCTGTCCTCCGGAAATCCCGGACGGATAAAACATCGCCAGGATGCAGCTCCTCTCACATTGCCATTTGAATGAATCTCACACCGGCATTTGTTGCCGATCGTCAGGCGAAAAGGGCTGTACTCATTTGCTCTGTGTGGCAAAGGCAGCCGATCGATGCGTTCAACTGATCAGCAGTGTCTTCAACTCGTGTTTTTGTGGCATCTCGACATTGTCGGTTTTCTGACAGTTAGCCATACCATCAGATTGGTATCAGGGTTCTGAGCCAAAGAAACAACACATCTGCAGATCAAATGCCGCGGAATAAGGACAATGGCCTGTCCGGAAATACGTGAGTCCGTGGCATGAATCCGTAATGACGTCCAAACGCAAAAAAAAGTCCAAGAGCAAAAAAAAGCGTGAAGTGGCCAGACGCCAACGGAGAGAGTCCGTCCGGCACTGGATGCTTACGGGAATGCTGTGTAGTGCGGCAATGATGGGGATCACCGTAAGCGTACTTCACATGCGTCCTCAGACATTTACGAATGATCCCGAGATACCACTGGTGATTCCAGACGATATTCCGGAGCAGCGTCCTCCCGCCGCTATTCTGAAACCTCTGCAGGAAAATGGCAGTACCCGTCACACGTCGGGCTCAGCCCCGGTCCTAGTGCAGGAACCAAACGAACATCTGATACCCCGACTGAAACCGTCACCTGCACCCGAAAAACCGACCATCTCGTCCAGTCCGGATATCAATCTGATCTATGAAATCGGCCCACCCACCACAAACAGCGGCAGTCCAGTTCGCAGGGTGGCGTATGCCGAGCCGGAAACCCCGACTCTTCCAGCGGTCGTGCCGGTAGCTGCCGCCGCACTGGCAACCAGTGAGACACCCATTGTGTTCAACTTCGAAAATGCGCCCTGGAATCTGGTTCTGCAGCAGTTCTGCGAGCGAGCAGGAATGGCGCTGGAAATGGAAGCTCAGCCTCCAACGCTGTTCACTTATCAAGATCAGCAGCCACATACAGTCAACGAGGGTTTAGACATCCTGAATGGTTTTCTGATCCGTGATGGATTCATACTGGTGCGGCATGGTCGATTGATGCTGTTGGTCACCATCGACAATGTCCCACAGCACCTGATCGATTCTCTGCCCATTGAAGAATTGAAGACACGCAGCCGGTTTGAGCTTGTTTCGGTCGAAATTAAAGTCGACGAAGTGTCTGTAGTAGAAATGGCACAGCAACTGCAACCCTTGCTGAGTCCGCTGGGTAAGATCATTCCGCTGACGTCTGCCTACCGCCTCGTGATCACAGATCTGCGAGAAAAAGTGGAGGAGGTTCTTAAATTCATCAGGATGGCGAACATCGAAAGTGCAGAAGTCGTCAGCGAAGTTGTACAGCTTCGAAATCTCAGCGCAGAAGAAGTCGTCAAATCGTTGCAGCAAACCATGGGCAATCAGGTTGCTGTGGCAACAGCCGGTAAGCCGGCTTCGTCCAGAAGCAGGGGCGGGTCCCCCGTGGTTTCAGTGGTGGAATCCAATGCGCTGGTGATCAAAGGCCGACCTTTGGAACTGCAGCGGATACGCGGTGTCATCGCTGCTCTCGATCAGTCACCGGCACAAGTCCACATTCAGTGTCTTCTGGTGGAAGTGGAACTTTCAGATACAGATGAATTTGGTGTGGAAGTCGGTATTCAGGACAGTCTGCTGTTTCGCAGAAGCATTGTTGATGATGTGCTGACCATCACTGAATCCACGGCTGATCCGGCAACAGGAATCATTACGACGACAGAAAACATTATCTCCCAGGTGACGAATCCCGGCTTCAACTTTAACGGAGCGGTTCCCGGAAACAACACAGCTCAAAATCCCGGACGGCTTGCAGGGCAGGCGCTCGCTAATTTGAGCGTTGGACGGAGCAACCCCAACGAAGGTTACGGGGGTCTGGTCCTGTCCGCCGGAAATGAGTCCCTGAGTATTCTGCTGCGGGCTCTGGCAGCGAACCGGAAAGTAAATGTTTTAAGCCGACCCACCATTCGAACCGTTCACAATCGGCCGGCTTCCATCCAGATGGGTGCGCAGGTTCCCATTGTCGACGGAGTCAGTGTGTCTCCTAACGGCAGTGCGAACCCCGTCGTCCGTCAGGACAAGTCCGGCATTATTCTGGAAGTCACGCCAAAGATTTCAGATCGAGGTCTGATCTTCATGGAGGTGCGGGCCGAGAAGAGTGAATTTCGCAGCGGCCCTGGCTCGGGAACCCCGATCTTTACCGATGCGACGTCCGGCAACGTGATTGAAGCACCAATCAAAGATGTCACCGAAGCCGTTGCAACGGTGAACATATCTACAGGGCAGACCATTGTTCTGGGAGGAATGATCACCTCGGGTAAAATCGAATCCAGTCGAAAAGTTCCGGTACTGGGTGATATGCCCCTGCTGGGCCCGTTATTCCGCTATGAATTCTATTCAGAAAGGCGGAAGGAACTTCTGATTTTTCTGACACCAGAGATCGTTTACGACAACGCAGAATCGTTTCGGATATCACACCGCGAGTTGACCAACTCTGCAGTCGATCTGAGCGATCTGAGCCCGCCTCTGGAAGAGCCAGCCGTTGCCGGCGGTCACTCACACGTGCTCTACGACGACGCCCAGCCTCTCGCGCCCTCCTTTAAGCCCATGGGCAACTGGGCGATCCCTCGCCTGAATCCGACGTTTGAAACGCCGAATGCAATGACACACGTGCCATCGATGCCACGAGCTGTTGAAGCAGAACAATTCCTGAATCGCAATCAACCGTTTGGGCCGGGCGCTGTCATGCAACCGGGCGCTGTCATTCAACCGGGCGCTGTCATTCAACCGGAACAGGGTGCGTACCACGGATTCAGTTCGCCGGATGTTCCTGCATCCGCTTCCGCGGTCGGTTCAGCAAAACTTCGTGTTCCTCCGGAACCTGTTCCCAGTGTTCCTCCGGAACCTGTTCCCAGTGTTCCCACGGAACCTGTTCCCAGTGTTCCCACGGAACAACGTCTGGTTCCGTTCTTCAACCCATACAAAACCAACCCTTGAACAGATAATTCATTTGTGCAGGTATCTATGATGGTTGTTTCATCTTTCAGCCGGTTACGCAATTCGCCACTCACTTCACCATTCGGCAGCCGCTGGTGGCTTTGTGGCTTGCTGTTGGGGGGGCTGACATTGGGCTGCGCTTCAACGAGCGGCTCGTTTTACAAACAAGAGGCCAGTATCAAAAAGGCAGGGTCCGGGAGTGCACGCATCGGGAGAATACTGCCACTGTGGAGTATTGCGACTCAACAGGATTCCAGTGGTGTCGAGTCACAGGGATTCCTGGGCAAAGTCATGTTCTTCAGCGCCGGCAGCGATCGCTCGCGCACAGTCGATAATGGCGTTCGTGTATTGATCTCCGAAGCCGTTGATGACACGTGGAAACTGAAACAGGAATTCATCATCACTCCCGAAGCACTCACCAAAAAACGCAACTCCACAGCCCTCGGCGAAGTTTACGAACTCTTCATTCCCCATGACATTCAAACGGAGGGGCTGTACGGCATCGTTGTCGAATACACAGCAAAGGATGGATCAAAAACGGTCTCGCCGGCAACCAAACTCCCTTAGCTACGACCACAGGTTCATTCTCACAAAGGCCTCGGCTTATACATTTTATACATCTGGGTAATCGGTACGTTGCACTTGTTTCTGACACAGACTAAGCAAGCATTTTCCCGGTACAGACGTCTTGTCTGCCGAGAACTGCTGGCGTTATGTCTGTTGAGCAGCGTTACCGGGCCAGGGAGTCTTACAGCAGCCGAACCGGTCGTTCGCTACACGCAGCAAACCAGCTTTTCTGTTCCGTTCAATATCAGTTCAGATCACACCGAAGAACATCAGGCGCTCCTCTGGCAGCGTCCGAAAAATCGTGGTGAATGGAAACTGGTTCAGGCGATTCCGGCCCGTATTGGAGCCTTTAACATCGATGCTCCGCAAAACGGAGAGTATCGCTTCGCCGTCACAACGTCTGATTTGGGCAATACGATTACCCCCCCCGAATCCGGCGCGGGCGAACTGGTCGTTGTTGTTGACAACCAAAAACCGGCTGTCTCACTGACGATGCGGAATTGGGCCTGGCGCACTCCACAGTTGGAATGTCTGATCGCGGACCCCAATGCAGACTTTAAATCGATGAAGCTGCAGCTGTCTCTGACAGGGAGTGACAGCGTCATTGATGTTCCGTGCCAGCCACAACTCGTGCAGCGTCAAACCGAGTCCGGTATCTGGCACTGCTACGTGCCCCTTCCACCGGTGGCAAGTCCAGCTGTACTCACATGCGAAATTCGGGATTTCGCCGGCAATGCAACGGTCGAAACGATTCATTATGTACCGTCTTTGGATCAGCCATCACCATCCCCGAGCCCCCAATCACAACGAACCGCTTCCACAGCTTCTGCAGAACCGTCAATATCTTTCGATTTGTCCGGCCAGCTTTCGGACTCCGACAGCCGCAGGATGCCGGAAAAAGATCAGCGTCCCGGGCATAACAACCGTGGAAACGATCTGAAAGCACAGCAAAATCGGTCGACTGCTTTACGCCCCAATGAACCGAAAGATCAGCTAGTGATCCCGGTTCTGCAGTCCCTCTGGGAACCGTCCCTGACAGCGTCAGAGTTTTCAGACACAGGAAAAAATCACGATCCACCGAAGTCAGCACCCTTCCATAACGCCTCTTTCCAGGATGACAACTCGCAGGAGCGCCAACGAAAGCAGAAGCTGTTGCAGCTGCCGGCATCTGAAAATCCGGAAGCCGCCAGTGACATCGTTCTGCCACCGGTGCCTACGGACAGACCGCCTGTTCCCGCAGTGCCCCCCAATCAATCGCCGGCTGAAACATCACCTGAGTATCCCGCGGCACCAACGGTAAACCCACTGCCGGTGATCCGCGAGACGCAAACCAATTCCGATTTGGTTACCGAATTCGATGTTTGGCTGCGATCCGCCAGAAACAAAAGAACAACAGGCGATCTTGAGCAGGCCCTGAGTCATTATGATCGCTGCCTGCAGCTGAACCCTGACTCGACAGACGCATTTCGTGAACGGACTTTGCTGCTGGCCGAAATGCAGCCAGCAGCAGCTGTACCGCACCTGCGAACTTTATTAAGCAAGACGCCACAGGACTACGATGCCGCTTATGCCCTGTCCCGCATCTATTCAGAACAATCGCGATACGATCAGTCGCTGAAGATTATTGAAGAGACGCTCCAGTACCGACCGGAGGATGTCCGCTTACAGGCATCGCGAATTCAGCTTCTGGTGGACGCTGGCAGAATTCAGCAGGCGCTTTCGGCACTCCAGCAGTTATCCATGGATCAGGTACAACAACAGCCTGACTACAGCAGCGCCTCATTCGTCCGTAGCCTGATGGTCCTGAATCGCGCCGACACTGCAATCACGATGGCCCGTGCTCTGTACGACAGCGACCCTCTCAATTCGAACTACGGCTTCGTGCTGGCAGAAGCTCTGGCAGCAATCAAAAGCGAGCAGGAAGCGATCCTGATTGTTAATGCACTCGATGCTGATGATCCGGGATTCCTCAGCAACATTCAGAAATTGACAGATTTTGCGATCGCTCAAAACCTGCTGGATCTCGCCGGCACCTGTCTGGCAAGGGCACGCGAACATTCTGCCGACAGCAGCGAACTGCGGATTCTGGCCGTCAAGCTCAGTCTGGCTCGTCGAGATTACCAGGCAGCGCAGCTGCGTATCTCTTCGGCACCCGACCAATGGCAAAATGACGAGCTGATCCTTGATAACGCCCGAATTCAGATGCAACTGGGACTTTACGCCGAAGCCGAAACGGTGCTTCGACAGTTGTCGAAAGAAGGTGCTGGCAGCATTGATGCGAGTCTCATGTGGGCAGAACTGTACACTCGACTTCAGGCCTACGATCTGGCGGAAAATGCACTCTCCGTAGGACTTTCGCACCACCCGGGCAACACGCGTCTGCAGAACGCCATGGCCCGGCTTTACACGGCCGCAGGGAAACCCGCACTGGCCCTTGGAATGACAGAAACGACATTCGAAAGTGACCCGTTAAATGCAGAAGCATGGATGCTGTGGGCCGTGGCGCATGCGGTCAATAAATCTTCGCTGGAAGCTGAAATGCGTCTCCAGACAGAAGATCTCAACGGTCTGCCTCAGCAGATCCACGGCAACCTGCTGCAGATTATTTCCGCCTTTTTTAAGGCAGAACAGCACAACTACCCCGGTGCTTTAACTGAATTCGAACTCACTGGATTCCCCGATGATCCAGCCCGCTATCCGGTCGAATTCGGATATGCGTATTACCGGTCTCTCAGTACCTGTCGCTCACCGCAGGATGCCCGACGATTTCTGATCAAGATCACCAGTAATGTCAAATATGCGATTGAACTGGCTCAGACTGCACAGAAACACAATGACTTTCTGCTGGCCAAACAGATTCTGTTAAGTGTTGCAGCCGAACGATCCGGAGATCCCGGTGTTCTCGATGTTCTGGGCCAGCTTCTGATTCGCACTGACGGCCCGGCAGCGGAAGCGGTGTTTCAGGATATTATCGCAATGCAGCCAACCTCGATCCCCGGCCGACACGGATTGGCGATTGTCAAGTGGCGTCAACGGGACTTCGAAACAGCGCTGGTTCTGCTTGATGGGCTGCTAAGCGACGTGACTTACTATCGATCCGGGTTGCGCGATCGCGCTCGTCTGGTTGCCGACTGGAAGGGAGCCGCGGCAGCTATGCCGGAATATGACAGAGCTGAACAGGCCCTGCAAAATCCGATTTCCAGCTCAGCGGAACGAGCTCTGCTCTCGGATACGGCACTGCTGCGGAGTGACCTTGGGTACCGATCCATCTCCGTGGAAGAGTTATTCGCGATTCGACTGGAGAAGCAGGCACGCTTCCTTGCCGACTGGCGTCCCGATAACGCCACAGCCACACTCCGTCGGCTGCAGAAAATTCGTCCGCAGGACTCTATGGTGGCATTCCTGCTTGCCGAGCAGAACCTGCGAATGGGACGGTACAGGCAGGCAGAAATGTCGCTGCAGGAACTGTTGGTGCAGGATCCGGAAAACCCGCGGATTCATGCGGCGATTCGCCATACTCAAAAAGAACTACAGCCTACAATTGATGCTCACGCAGAATACTTCGATCAATCTGGACGAAATGGACTGTCAGAGATTTCGCGTCTGCGTTTGGGACCCACGTTCTCCCAGCCTTTCGGTTTGGGACACAACGTTGTCTCTTTCGGTTATCGCCACATCCGGTTGATGCCGCCGACGGATTACGATGGCCTGCAGTTGATTGAAACTGCCACACAGGCGTTAGCGTTTGCTGATACGAATGTCGAAGCAGCCAATCAGGCGTTTAATGGACTCATTCCCGGCACACCGGAATTCCAGCAGGCAGTGGACAACGTGAATGCCGCTCGAGCTGCTCAGACCAGCGCTCTGAACGCTCTGAATGAGGCGAATCAGGCTCTGGTCACGGATACGCTTGGAAACGCTCTTCAGTTTGGTTTGCATCTGGAACCCAACCAGAACTGGACGGTGGATCTGGATCTCGCGGCAGAGTTCTACGACTCCGGGTTCGCCAGCCGACCGGTTTTTGAACTGCAGGCCGTAAACAGGCTGCTGGACGGCTTGAAGGCGGGGTTCTCTTTTTCCCTGGAAAACGTAGCGGAAAACTCTGAGTCCATTCGTCAGGATATTTTTCGTTATGGGGGTGGTCCGCAGTTCCATTGGCAGGCCACGTCGCGATGGACCGTGGACGGACGCTCACGATTTATTCGTTATTCCGATGACAATTCACTTTTAGAGTTCGATGTCAATAACGAAGTTGTACTTTACAGAGCACCGCGCAGCCTGACGGCCGTGGTAAGATTTCACGGCGAACAGTTTTCCAAAGAGACCGTCCGAAATCCAGTGCTGACGAATCTGGCCGGAACCGTGCATCCGTACTTCGCACCCAGCGATTTCGCCTACTTCACAGCTGGCTTACGCTGGAAGCACTGGCTTTCCCGACTGGCTCTGGGTGAAAATGAGCTGAGCTATTCTGCGCGCAGTTTCATCCAGTGGGATAATGCTGGAGTCTTTTACAACGTCGCGGGGGCTTCGCTGGACTGGGACATTACCGATAATCTGACGCTGGCAACCGGCGTCGACCTCGTCAGGTCCACAGAATACGACTCAACCAGTGCGTTTGGCGTGCTCGTATGGTATATGCCGTAATCTCGTCTTGGGTGTCCGACGACAAACGTCGGACCGATTCCGCGGCAGATCTGCCCGGCTTTACCCGCTCCCTGACAGGCAATTGAGTCAGTCCGTTAACCGTTTCAGGGCATCGTTACTGGCAGCGATGTCCCCCAGTTGGGCTGTCAGATCTGCATACAGAAGCAGCAGATCACGCCGCGTGTAATTCAAATCGCGGTTCAATTCTCTGAGCAGCGAAGCCCCCTTCTTCACCGCACCAGACTGAACGCAACAATAAACAACATTTTCCGTCAGTCGCGAGTGCTCGGGCGATCGCGGAGAAACCCTTAGTCGATCAATGATCTGCTTAAGGCATACGTTCATTTCTTCTGTGTACTGCATTTTTGCGTTCAGCAGGCCACTTGTCAGACAGATCAGAGATTCCAGTTCGCAGGTTTCGAAAGAGATGTGTCTTTGAAAATAATCGAGGGCCACTTCGGTGTGTCCCGCGAGGGCAACCTGACATGCATATCGTTCCTGAGCTTCCTCTCGGTTCTGTGCTGACGTGTTCAAATACTGCCGATACAGATTTGCGGCCGCGGCATGCTTTTCAAAGCTGCTGCTGATCCCGGCCAGTCGCCACAGCGCTGCCGGCGGCAGGGCTGTGGCAGAAAATCGCTCCAGCAATTCGTCCAGCTCTTCACCAGTTCTGACCGTGTCGTCTGCGGCCACCAGAATTTCCAGACGTAATAATCGCTGCTGCAGAGACAACTCCGGGGTGCGTGCCGGCAGGACTTCCCGAGCTTCTTGAAATTGCCGATTGGCCAGCAGAACACCTGCATACTCGTAAGTGGTCGCAGTATCAAAAGACCGCAGCTTTGAGGCACGTTCAAAGTAGAATACGGCAAGATCCGGTCTCTTCGCCCCGACACTACTGCGCGCCGCTGCCAGATTTGCATCGACCAACAGGTTTGTTTTTCTCTCGTTCGCCTGAGCGATACCATCAAAACGTACCCCTCTGTATGGCGTGCTGGCCACGGCCACACGAGCCACAAAAGGCTGTTCGTTTTCCACCTTGAGAATCACGTCCTGAAAACAGTCAATCGCCTGCTGGTAGTTCTCTAAACCGTGCAGTGCTAATCCGCGATTGAACTGTATCCATGGATCCTGATCCAGAGATTCCGGATACAGCTCGATCAGCTCGAGGGTCGTGTCGTAAACCTTCTGACGAAGCAGGAATGAAGAAGCCGTGTTGATCAGCTCCACCGTCAGGGGTGTCTCTGATGCCACAATGTGGTTATAGCTTTGCGATCCCAGCCACAGCTCCTCCGCCGTTAGATTTTCCAGACGAGATGCCGCATACAGCACTGCTCGATGATCGTCTTTTGTTGTTGCCGATGGATCAATTCTCGCGACAACAGTCAGCTCTTTCAGGCCACCCCGCCAGTCATTGTTCCAGATCATCGACCGCGCGATCAGGCAACGCGTTTCCAAAGCTCTCTGCGAATCAGTATCCATCTCAACAGAAAGCCGCAGGTTCTCAATTCCCTTTTCAAATCTGCCGGTACAAATCCGGGCCACTCCTGCCAGACGGCGGAATTCAGAATCGCGCGGAAATAACTCACAAGCTGAACTGACTTCGGCTTCCAACTCGCCCCATTTCATATTCGCTGCCAGAATCCCGCATTTAAGCCGATAATAATCCTCCGACTTGTCTGCAACAGGTGTGTCCTGCAGCAATTGCAAAGCCTGCTCAGAATATCCCTTCTTTAAAGCCAGCCCGGCTGCCTCAAGGCGATGCTCTGAACCCACCGTGCCGGTCTGTTCACTCAATTCCACCAGTTCGGCGTAAAGAACCTCTGAATCCGCTGAAGCCTCCATCGCCGCTGTGCAACGAATTTTCAGCATTTGCCGATCAGCGGTCGACCATCCAGTGGCACTCTCCACAGCATCAGCCTGCTCCAAAAGGGCCAGTGCATCCTCGAACTGATCTGCCAGATAATGCAGATTCGCACTCTGCAGAAGTAAATCTGTGTTTTCAGGAAATCGATCAACGCCAGCTTTCAACTCTGACAACACAAAATCCGGATTGGATTCTCCATACGTATCAACAAGGGCCCACAACAATCGTTCGTTGCCAGAGCCCGGTCGATAAGTGTCCTTCACCAATTTTCTGATCTGCTCCTGTCTGCTGACAGGAATGTTTTCAGAAGACTTCAGCGACTCCAGCAGCAGGCTTGAACGCAGCCCCAACGGTTCCGTCACGGTCAGGCAAATTTCTATACAGCCTGTTGCATCACCGCTCTGCAGACAACATTCGGCCATCTGCAGTGTCTCCTGAGACGTGAATCGTTCTGCAGGTAATCGTCGATAGGCCGCTAACGCTTCCGAGTAGTTTTCCCCCCAATACAGCCCATTTGCGGCAAACAGCAGAACTTCATCGATCGCACTAAATCGATCGATCAATTTAAGGCATCCGTCTTCTGCAGCGTCCCATCCACCCGCTGCTGCCAGTGCATAAATCCTAAGAATTTCAGCATCAAGCCGCTTGTCATCAGACAGTGACCCGGGTGTCGGTAACAATTCCGAAGCAACATCCAGCTGCTGCGCATTAATCGCATAACCAACACACTCCAAACGCTGTTCCGGAGACAACCTTCGGTCAACCCGAAGTCTCTCGAGTGTGCTGAAAATCGCTTCTGTACTGTCAAACGCGACTGCTGTTCTCAGTGTTTTCAATAACAACGGAACAGAAGAAACCGTTCGATTTCCGATCCGATCCAGACACTGCTGCAGATACTCTTCGTCTGTCCAGTCAGCACGACTGGCTTCGGCGTATCGTAAAAAGTACCCGTCGTTGGAAGGGAACTGACTGCACAGCCATTTGGTCATTTCCACAGATTCTGCCGGGCAATTATTGTCACGCAGCACATCCACCAGTCGCGACGCAGCGAGTTCATCGCGAATTTCACCGTTCAGAAACCGAGAAGTAAGCTCGATAAGCTTTGCCGGTGTCTCTTCGCTGGAAACCAAACCCTGTTCCAGCATTGTGAGCGACATCTGCGAATGGTGAAAGGAGTAAATCACACCCGCCGTGATTAACAGACTAAGTCCACAGGCCAGGCTGGTGGTCTGTAAAAACCGCTTCGTTGTGCGAAAGGGAGCTTTCGTCTGTCCGTGTTCAAAAAGGGCGGAAACAGTTTCCGTATTCGTCGTTTCAGCAAGGATGCTTCTTCCCTGTTCTTCAAATTCGTCAAAGGTGATTGTTTGCCCACCTTCATTGCTCATGCTTCGCCCCGAACCTCGAACCGCACCCAGTGGGGTATCGATCCAAAATTCTACGTCTCCATCCGAAACATCTGATTCTTTCAGCGTAATCTTCCACTTGTCCGCAACTGTGCACAGACCAATGGATCTGTGTCCGTTGACATGGCCTGTCTCCGAGACTTCCTGCCCGACAACAGATACCGGCAGCTGAAAAGAATCTTCCGCTGCCGACAACTCGCCGTCTTCATTCGGTGTCAGACGGTCGTAGACCTCCTCCACAACTTTTCCGACTCCAAGCTGCCACAACTGGCAAATATCCTGTTCGGACAGGTCTTCAAACCGAATCCCGATTTTGTACTCAGAGCCGGCGAGACGGTGAGAAAGTCCCTTACTGGCACTTCGACAAACCATCCCCCTAAGCCGCAAGACACGACCATCGTAATACAGGTCGATTTCCACCTTGTCATTCACCGCCAGCGGCTCGTAAGTACGAACCCCCATCCCCGTTTCGTTGATGTCCGTGCAAACACCCAAAACAGTCTTATTGTTCTGTGGGTCTGCCGAAACCAGCGTCATTTCAGCCGGGATGCTCGCGTTTTCATGGCGTGTAGAAAACCGTTTTTCGCCGGGCGACAGGGCCCGCCTGAGATACATCACGGCGACCGAGGCGTGCAGAGCCGTCAAAAAACCACCGATTAGAAATGTTTCCAATGACTGCGAAATTCCAACCAGTTGCCTCCCCAGACCAATCGCAAACGCAAGTATGCTCAACAAAAGTAAAATGGTCTGCGGCAGAACAGCCCCAAGCACTTTATTGGACTGTCGTCCTCTCTTCTTGGTGACGACGAATTTGGTGTTCTTGCGTTTAATGGCCCGCCACGTGGCCTGAATCTGCACCCAAAAACAGGCCATCCCGCTGAACTCATTGCCGATCAGCGAAAAACATCCTCGACCCGTCGCATATAAGGCGGTCCATGCAAGCGAGACGTGCAGAAGGAGCAATGCAAAATACGTGGCCGTCACATTGGCGACAGGGCTGATCCCCGTAAGCATCATTAAGATCGGCGTCGCATAAATAATCAGACGCGGTACACCACTCGTCCAGCCAAGCATACTACCCGCGTACTGGACGCGCTGAGACAGCGACAGCCCCGGCATCGTGAGTGGATTGTCGAATTTGACAATCGACATATTTCCTTCGCCCCAGCGAAGTCGCTGAGACTGAAAGGTCGTCACATCCGGGGCGGCCTGTCCGGAAATCAATCGTTCTTCACAAAACGCAGACTTCCAACCGGCCGCATGCAAACGCAGCCCGGTATGCATATCTTCGGTGATGGTTTCTGTCGCGATACGGCCCACGTCTTCCAGCGCCTCACGCCGAAAAATTGCCGCACTACCACAGAACACAACAGAGTTATCGTTATGCTTTCCAAGCTGAATACACTTATAGAAGAGGTTTCCTTCTTCCCAGTAGTAGCGATTCTTCAGATCGTAAAAGCTTGAGAAATTGAAAAAGTTGTAGAACGCATGGGGCGTCTGCACAAACGCCATTTCGGGATCGTCAAAGTAACCGATCGTGCGACTGATAAAGTTAGGGCGAGCCACATGATCCGCGTCAAAAATGATGACAAATTCGCCGTCGGTCTGCTCAAGGGCGTTGTTGATATTCCCCGCCTTGGCATGCAGGTTGTTATCCCGCGTGATGTAGTTCACTCCCATCGTTTCCGCGAGCTCACGAACTTCCTCACGGTTCCCATCATCCAGTACGTAAATCCTGCACGGATAATCGAAAGTCAGATAAGACTGAATACTCCCGCGCAGCAACGGAACGTCTTCGTTGTACGTTGCCAGAAAAACGTCAACCGTTTTACCCGGCGACGGTGCGGGGACACCCGATGGTGCCGTGTCACGAATCTGATAGTAATAAAGCAGCATTAGCATGATGCCATACGCTTCGCCGATGAGCAGTAGGATGGAAACGACGGTTGCGTAATATCCATCCAGATTCATCGTATACAGCGATCGATAGACGAGGTACATGACGCTCGCCATCGCACTGAACACCAAAATGATTCGTTTTGTCGTGGAATGTTTCATGGCTGCAGAGAGGATCAAAAACGGCAACGCGAAAGACGAATCACATTTTCGGTGTCTCTGACACAGCAACCGATCTTTAAAACCCGTCGCCTTTGCCCTGCAGCTGCGCAGGACTTCAGATCACTCGATTCACCACCGCGCTGCTGCCACTGAATTCCTCGCCAGTAAAAAACCGGTGTTTCAAAACGTCACAGAAACCTGGACACGTAAAACATTTCATATTTTGATTACTTAAACCTTCCTTCTGGACCCTAGTTCGCAGGCGGACGTATTGGTTTAAAGTTTTCCTATATAAATGTTGCAAACAGCTATTCGTGCCGTTCTGAACAACACAGCCCGCATCACCTGTAACATCCTGCTTTCCTGCCGTTGACCTGCGAGCGATCCAACGAGTTAGTGGCAAATGTTGTGTTTGAAGAACGTGGTTCAGGCGACGATTTCGGTTTGAATTGTACGGGTGTGTGAAGGTTTACGGTCTTCTTCCTTGAGTTGATGTTCATTCACTCCATCGAT
>Ga0180430_10002969_pt1 | contig 14881 bp, 13 predicted proteins | sample SS_ome_9_FD_132999 | JGI IMG/M metagenome (GOLD analysis project Ga0180430, IMG submission 132999) | Hypersaline lake sediment archaeal communities from the Salton Sea, California, USA - SS_1_S_2 metaG | ecosystem: Environmental > Aquatic > Non-marine Saline and Alkaline > Hypersaline >... | reverse complement strand
TTTAAGTGGACTGAGTATTGAACTGCTATCCCCTAAAGACCTCGATCTTGACATCAAAGTCAAAGAACGAGGCTTAAATTATCTGGAGAACGCAGTGCTCAAGGCAGCTATCTTCGCAGATGCTGCCAAGATCTGGACCCTGGCTGATGATACCGGTTTGGAAGTAGAGTCGCTTGACGGTGCTCCCGGGTTATATTCCGCCCGTTACTCTCCAGACCCGGATGCTACTGACAAAGACCGACGGAGGTACCTGATTCAGAACCTCGAAGGTACTCCCCAACCCTGGAAGGCGTGCTTTCAAAGCGTAGTGGCTCTGGTAGGACCGGAAGGATCGCCGATTGTCACCACTGGAACCTGTCCAGGTGAAATAATCCCGGAAGGACGCGGCCACGGCGGATTTGGTTATGACAGGATCTTTCGTCTGGAAGATACTGGCTTGACCATGGCTGAGCTGACCACTGACCAGAAAAACGAATTAAGTCACCGGGCTCTGGCTGTGAAAAAACTGATACCAATTCTCGAAAGCCTGTTTGTTGAGGAATTGGTCAACGAGTAGATAGAGAAATAACCCGCAAGAAGGGGTAATTTTGTCACCATGAAAAGTTGTTCATTTTGGGTTATGATATATGGGATTAACCCGATTATTGCTTGAGTGATTATGATAGCAGTTCAAGAGTTTTGGATCATCCTGGGATTGACTGCAGTAATCGCCCTGCTATTAGGAGCAGGTGCGGCCTATTTCCTGCTCCCAAAAACCAAATCCGAACCAAAACAGGAAATAGAACCCAGGCCGAAGAAGGGCAAGAAAAGCGATGAGCGAATCCGCCGCTTATTTGCCTTGATCACAGACCTGACCGTAACGCTGAACTATTCCCGCGTGCTGGAAAAAAGTCTTGATGTCTCCTTCCTGGCGCTCCGCGTCTCGAATATGGACACGGACAGGCTGATCAGCGCTGTTCTTCTATTCACGTCAGATGATGTCGCTGTGCCAGACCTGGAAGTTGCCTATGGACGGGGTTTGCCCCGGCCAGATATGACCACCAGGGTGCCAGGCATTGATGGCCTGTTAGAACGTATCATCGAAACTGGCGACCCCCAGATGACCGACAATCTGGCAGCCGATCCAGAATTGAGAACCTTCATCTCTTTCAGGGCCTGCCAGAGCGGCTTTGGTATCCCGCTGCGAGCAGGATTGGACACTTTTGGTGTAATGCTATTTGGCCATCCAGACAAAGGATATTTCACTGAAGAAGCCCAGGAAACGATCAGCACCGTAGGCCATCAAGCCCAGATCGCCATGCAGAACGCTCACCTCTTCTCGGAGCTGAAAGCTGAGCGAGACCAGATCATCAAGATCCAATCCGAAGCCCAAAATCGGCTGGCAAGGGCTCTTCACGATGGACCAACCCAAACCGTGGCCGCTATCCCGATGCAGATCAGCCGGGCCCGCCATCTGCTCAACCGTGACGTCAAAGCAGCTGGCGAAGCCCTCTATCAAACCGAGGAACTGGCCCGCCGAACTTCCAAGCAGCTGCGGCACATGCTCTTTACTTTAAGGCCGCTGGTTTTGGAATCTGAAGGTTTGATCGCGGCCTTGAACTCTATGGCTGAAAAGACCAAGGATACTTTTGGTCAGAATGTGATCATCGAATGTGATCCTCAGCTGGTAGATGAACTTGATATGAACACCCAGACTGTGATCTTTACGATCTCTGAAGAAGCTGTCAACAATGCCCGCAAACATGCCAAAGCGGACAAGATCTGGGTCAAAGTGCAGCGTCTGCAAACCGACCTGGCTTTCCTGGAAATTGAAGATAACGGAAAAGGTTTCCTGGTTGAGAATGTGATGGATAATTATGATGACCGCGGCAGCCTGGGCATGTTGAATATGCGCGAACGAGCTGAGCTGGTCCAGGGTGTCTTCCACATCAAATCTGTTCCCGGTGAGGGAACTCAAATCCAGGTAGTGCTTCCCCTCACTCCCGATGCCGCCGACCGTTTACGATTGATCTAAGAGCGCCTTCGGCGCGACCGATGTGCGCCATACGCACGACCGAAGACCGGTGCGGGCAAAACCCGCGACCGGTCTTTTTTTTAACCTGTCCTCTCTTCCGAACTCATCATCCCGGTATTTTACTCCCGTCTCTTTTTCTCGGTCTCATCACCCCGGTCTTTTCATCCCGGTCTCTTCACTCCGGTCCCTCCTTGAACAACAAGGGGCTTTCTGTATATAATAATCTCCATGCCCTACCTCAATGACCTCTACTATCAGGCCTACCAGGCCGAAGACACATCTCGAAAAACATTGATCTTGATCCACGGTGCTGGCGGAGATCATCTCTCCTGGCCCACTCAGCTGCGGCGTTTAAGCGGCTACCGGGTTTATTCACCAGATCTGCCTGGCCATGGGAAATCCAGGGGGCACGGTTTGCAGCGCATCCCTGCCTATGGCGAAACGATCCTGAATTGGATCCGGGGGCTCAACCTGCCCAAGGTGATCCTGGCCGGTCATTCTATGGGCGGGGCAATCGCCCTCTGGCTGGCGGTCAACCATCCCGAGCTGATGCACGGCCTGGTGCTGATGAGCACAGGCACCTCTTTGCCTGTAAATCTTTCCTTGATCGAGGAACTGGCCACGCAAGTCGGTTTTACTACAGCAGTAGACAATATCATGCGCTGGTCCTTCAGTCCAAAGATCGAGCCTGCCCTGGTTGAGAATGTAAAGAAGCATATGCTGAAAATGCGGCCTTCCGTGGTGGCTGGGGATTTCAGGGCCTGTGATCGCTTTGATATCAAAGAGGAACTGGATCAGATCCAGGTTCCCACCCTGGTGATGGTAGGAGATGAAGATAAAATGACCCCGATCCGATTTTCTGAAGAGCTGGTGCATGGGATCAAGGGAGCTGAGTTAGAGGTGGTTAAAGCCAGCGGTCATATGATAGCCATCGAGCAGCCGGAGGTTGTGGCCACAAAGGTCCGGAGCTTTATGGAACAGGTACTCACCTTCTGAAAGTATTGCCTAATCAGGGTTGAGGTTGTATAATGTTTTCTCGATGGGCGGTTAGCTCAGCTGGTTAGAGCGTTGCGTTGACATCGCAAAGGTCGTTGGTTCGAGTCCAATACCGCCCACTTCGCTGCTGAAGGGTGCTTGTCAAAGAACAGGCACTCTTTTTTGTTAAGGGCTTGTGGTACTGAGAACGTAAGGCGTAGTTTCGCAAGTAGTAAGTCGATCCACGATTGGTGATTAAAGGGCAGCCAATTCAATTACATCTCTGACCACCAATCGATTTACATTTTACGATCTACTCCTTACAATCTTCCCTGGCTATGCTCAGATTTAATTAGAAGCACCAGATAGAAAAGCTCTCAGTAGTCCTCAAGTGAGGTAGGGATGGGTTCTTCTTTTAATATCAAAACGGATTATATGGGGGATTATATCTGTGAGAACTGCTGCCGAGATGAGTGGATACAATCAATAATACTTAAGAAGATTGCTCAGAGGAAATATCCTCAAATCCAAAAGGTTAGGGCAACTTTGGTTGATTCATCGGACCGGATTTGCTGAATATCTAAATCATGCAAGGCTTTCAGTAGATAAACGATTTGGATCACAATAGATCTATATCAAACATGTACGGTGATTTTTCAGGAAAAACCTCATGTTATACTTGTAAAAGCATGAAGTGTTGAATTTTTTAAACCAGTTCTATTTTCTGTAGAAGTTGTTATTAACCTCATAGATCATATTTTGTAACTTACATTGAACTCAGAAAACGATAGTGAAATATACAAAGACATTAATTCTTGTATGGATGTTATTAGCAATCACTGCCTGTACTATGCCTGCCCTAGAACCTTCGATTGAGGTTTCTCAATCACCTCCAACTTCAACCCTAATTCCCACTCACACTTTGCAGCCCAGCCCAACACTGACGTTTACTCCATCATCAACTTTTACTCCAACACCAAATATAAATTTGACAACATCAGGTGTTATTGCTCATAATGAAATTTGGCAAAATGAAATTCTCATAACTGGAGATATTCTCATTCCTAAGGGGATTACTTTGAGAATTGAGCCAGGAACAATCGTGCGTTTTACTGCACAAAAAGATGACTTGCTCAAAGGGGGCAATGATGATTTAGCAATCCCAGAAAGAGTATATTTCCCCAACGATCCACCAGCAATACCGTCAAAAATGATTGTCATAAGAAACTTCGGGACACTTGAGTCAGTTGGAACACTCGAAGATCCAATTATATTTACATCTGATAGTGATTATCCTTCTGTTAATGATTGGCAAGGATTTAGAATTTCTGGTGAAGCTGAAATTAAATTTTCAATAATCGAGTATTCTTACTGGGCTGTCCAATTGGATAAATCTTCTGTACTTGATTTGAAGAATACTATTTTCCAGCACATTGCCACATGTGCAATATGTACAGGTCGAACTAGTATTCCCCAGGAAATCAAAATAACTGAGAATACATTTATCGATTGTGGTCATGAGGGTGTTGATACATATCAAAACCAAAACATTATAGTACGGGATAATTTATTTATTGAAAACGTCGTAGGTGTTGTTGCTAATTATGGAAGTGAAATATTGATAGAGAATAATTATTTTTATTACAATGATTTGAATATTGGAATATTTAATAAATCAGATCCAACATTAATTGATAATGAAATAATTTGGAATATTGAAGGTATCAATTTAATGGATTTTTTAAGCCATTTTGAATAATGTCTTAATTGAATTCAACAAGATCTTTCTGATTACATATGAAAATCCAATTAACCTATAAATTAAATCAATGTCTAGAGACTGAATAGCATAGATAAAAAAACTAGAAAACCAATAACAGACAAGTTCGATGACCAGATCCGCTAGTATGCAGCTACAATTCCAATTGTGAAATAGAAATCTGGTTCGATACGAGTCAATTACCATCCACAATCATGGACCCATCTCAAACCTCATAGTGAGACTGTAGAGCAAATCCCGACCACGCTCAGAGGTGAGCAGAAGAGCCAGGCAGAAAAGCTCTCAGTAGTCCTCAAGTGAGGCAGATATGGGATGAAATATTCAGATCATCTTCCAGAATGAAGAGGTTGGCAGAGTAGTTTTACTGCAGCAAGAATCGGGTGCTCTTCCAACAAGATCTGTTGAGATGATAGATTTTATTTAGACAGGGTAACTCAAATCAAAATGATTCCGGGGTAAATGCCTGATGAGATCACCTCATTGGTGGGTTAAAGAGCAACAAAACCCCTGGATCAGACTTCCAGGGGTTTTAGTCTGTAGTTTTGACTAATTATCTTCTAATAATGTTCCTGCCCTCCAGTCATAAGATCCTGAGACTGATCGAGTATCCCCGCCGCTGACGGAGGAGTAAAATCCGCTGGCTGTATTATCATACCCGCCGCTGACGGATGAGCAGTCAGCGCTGGCTGTGTTATCACGTCCGCCGCTGACCGAGGCGTAATCAGCTGTGGCTAGATTGAGTTTTCCCGCCAGCACTGCACTGCCCTCACCTATGGTGCGGTCCGTTCCACTATCATCCCCGGCAGTGTTGCTCTGTCCGCCAGCCACAATGCTGTAATCTGCCCAGGCTTCATTGCCGCCGCCCGGCCAATCGCCACCGCCACCCAGGACTGCGGCGTACATCCCGCTGGAGATGTTGTAGCAGCCCCCGCTCACAGAAGACCTGGTACCGCTGGCCGTATTGTTGCGCCCCCCACCCACAGAAGAGCTTAGGCCGCTGGCGTCGTTATACGACCCACCACTTACAGAAGCATAATCACCACTGGCTTCATTCCCTTTTTCACTGGCATCTCCGCCGCCCCCCAGAACACTGCTGTAATCCCCGCTGGCCACGTTGTAGCTGCCGCCGCTGACGGAGGAGTAGTTACCGCTAGCTGTGTTGTTATCCCCGCCGCTGACGGAGGAGTAATATCCGCTGGCTGTATTATCATACCCTCCGCTTACGGATGAGTAGTTTTCGTTGGCTGTGTTGTAAATCCCGCCGCTGACAGAAGAAGCTCCCCCACTAGCTATGTTGTTATACCCACCGCTGACCGAGTCGCGGTAACCACTGGCTGTGTTGAACAACCCACCGCTGACAGAGGATTGTAATCCGCTGGCTGTGTTGTGTTGCCCACCGCTGACCGAAGAGTAGCCTCCGCTGGCTATGTTGTACGCTCCTCCGCTGACTACATCATATTCTTCGCTGATGGTATTTTCCGATCCCGCTACCAAACCACCATAACTTGTGTAATCATTCTCAGTTCCCAGCACCAGGTTGTGCGATCCAGTGCGGACTTCATCATCTCCCACGTCCTCGTTGTAGCCCACGATCAGGTTGCCCAGGCCGTTTAGGGTTCCATCTGTTGTGCCGCTTCCGCTGCGGACATGCAGGTTCACCCCCGTGAACACAAGATCATCCCCTCCGTTTTCCAGGCTGATAGAAGCCAGGAGCGCCTCCAGGGCAGCGATATTGTTCCCCAGCCCGATCAGTGAGCTGTCGCAAACCCAGGCGGACCCGTTCCACTTGGCGATCTGGTCCGTGGTGCAGGACAGGTCCCCCAGGGTATCGGACCCACTTCCGGACAGATCTGCCTGGCATTCCCAGGCGCTGCCATTCCACTTGGCGATCTGGTTCGTTGCGCAGGACAGGTCCCCCAGGGTATCATCGTCCTCACCGGAGAGCAGGTCATAGGAGTTCTTCATGAACACGGCCATCTCGGCCCGGGTGACGTTGTTCTCGGGTTTGTAGGTCCCGTCCGGATAACCGCCTGTCAGGCCGCTGTCGCTCATCCAGCAGATGAAGGTTTCAGCCCAGTGGCCGTTGGTATCCGGGAAACAGCCCGTGGAGGCTGCAGCCCGGGGGATGAATACAAATAATAAGGCGATTACGATCAGAAAAGTTATCAATAAATTCGCTCCCAATAACAGCAATACAGATCTTCCGGAAATGGTTTTGATCTTCACGGCAATTCCTCCCTTGATGTAGATAGATAGAATCCAGCTGTCCACCCTAAGAAACCTGGTCCACCTCCTTTGTTATATTGTCCCGGAGAAGAAAGGTTCTCATGTTAAAGGTAAAACCATCCATTCTTCTGATCTCAAAGGATGATGGGGAGGGATGAAGGAATAGTGAGCTGGGTATGGGAGAGATCCGAGCCGGGGCAGGTATTTATTTGTAGTGCACTAAATATATTACACCTAATGAGAGATTTATCAAGGGATGAATTTAACCCTCGAGATTCCAGCAGCCCAGGAGTTTTGTTACTTGATTGAGTCGAATGGGCCGTCTTTCCAGCGCATATCCGTAAAACGAAGATACCGTCAGGCTGTGGCTTCCATAGTTCGAGTTGAGTCCAATACCGCCCACACATAACAGGAGCCGCTGTTCATTTAGAATAGCGGTTTTGTTATATATAATACAGATATGCAGATATCAATCTAAAAGGACTAAGTATTGCCGTTTTTCGGTCCGAATTGAACGATATCAATGAGTCAGATAACCCTTGAAAAAAAGCACGAAGTGAAAGTTGATCCAAGATCCAATTTGGAAGGAAAATTTAATGACAATCTCTGATTTCTACAAATGGCTGAAGCGTGATTGGGCAAAAACAGGATTCATTCTTTCCATTTTCCTATTAGTTTTCTTGTTCATTTTTGTGCGCAAGGTCGATAAAGTAATTTTTATTCTTCTTTTACAAACGCCACTATATATGCTCCATCAGACAGAAGAGTATATATTTCCAGGTGGATTTGGAAAATTTTTCAACACACAAATATTCAAACTTAATACTGAAGATAAACCTTTAGACCAGAATTTCATTTTCTATATTAATGTAATCTTGATATGGATCATCCTGCCGTTGTTTGGATTGCTGTCAATCATTAACTATCAATATGGTCTCTGGATTCCTTATTTTTCATTCTTCGCTGGGGTAGCTCATATTCTGTTGGCAATAAAAGCTGGCAAATTATATAATCCAGGATTAATCGTAAGTCTGTTCATAAATATTCCTGTGGGGTTATGGTCAATTCTTTTCCTGATCAATGATGATGTTCTTAATAATTTCTTCTTGAATTTCCATTTCATAATTGGATTAGGATTGAATGCATTACTTCCAATAATGGGAGTAATCTTGTTTCGAAACTATCAAAAAAACAGTTGATGGAAATATACGCCATCTAACCCCAGCTCCAGGCGACTCTTCGACTGCCCCTTTTCTTCACTCGGGTTTCGCTCACAGCAGGTGAGCCAATCATAAGAATACATTCGTAAATGGCTTCAGCAGGCTCTAGAGCCGCGAAATTACCGAAATAGGAATTTGAATGAGTACACTATGTTACGTTAATGGAGAGATCCAAGCAGCGAGCGAAGGAGTAATTGGTGTCTCGGATCTTGCTTTGCAGCGAGGATACGGTGTTTTTGATTTTGCGCGAACTTATAATCGAAAGCTCTTTCACTTTGATGAGCATATCCAACGCCTTCGGCATTCAGCATCAGAGCTGCATTTGAAATTGCCAATACCTGATGGGGAAATTACTTCAATTGCAGAACATCTGATAAAGGAAAGCGATCTGGACAATCCAGCGATACGTCTCATACTGACTGGAGGCTATTCAGGCTCTCCTTTTCTCCAACATCCGAACTTCATAATCATTGCTGAAGAGCTCCCAACGTATCCGGCGTCGGTTTACTCAAGGGGTGTGAAATTGATCATGGTGGAATATCAGCGGGAGCTGCCTCATGTAAAATCAACTAATTATATGAATTCCATTCGCCTTGAACCTTTTAAGCGTGAGCAGGATGCATTCGATATACTTTATCATTCTGAACATGGAGTCACCGAGTGTCCAAGATCGAACTTTTTTATTTTTCAGGGCAACACGCTGGTTACACCATCATCCCATATTCTCCATGGAATTACCCGGGAGAATATCTTGAAACTTGCTTCAACTCATTTCCCAATTGAAGTCAGAAAGATTAACCCAGAAGAGCTCTTCTCTATCGATGAAGCCTTCGTAACAGCAACTAGTAAATGTGCTATTCCGGTAACAAGAATTGATGATTATCAAGTGGGCAACGGTTTAGTGGGGGATCGTACAAGGAAAATTATGCGGCTTTTTGATGAATATACTGCAAACTATTGAAATTAACGGACTGATCATTTCCAGGAGCAGTGTAATTTGAATCAATACTTCTGACATATAAGGAAAACGTAGTCTACATGTCTTCCGGTTTCCTGGAGATCTAAAAGAGAAATATTGCCCTGTCAAAGGGCATATACTAGATTGACACACTTCAAAAACCACTCCATGGGTGGTTCTTTATCATCCATGTGAGGTCCTGAAATTCAAACCAAAGGTAATATTCATAGACTGGGGAGCTGCGGCACGCAGCCTGGCAGCCGAGATCAAGCCCTGAACCTTTTCCGCTCTTGAACCCGTCAATTCTACCCGGACCACAGCATCCTTTTTGACCAGGGAGAGTCGATCTCTGATATGGACCAATACCTGGTCTGGGGGGTAGTCCTCAACTGGAAGGCTTACTTTTACCATCGGTCGGGTTGGCAAGGGATGGGTTTCTATCTCTGTGGTCATTTCGCCCTTCTCCCAAGCCAGTTTGATCAGATGGAATGATTTCTCTTCGAAACGCTCCGCGACGGATGTTCTTTCGATTGAGCCGGGATAGATCACCGGGACAGCCAATGGCTCATCGTCCAGAGTCTTTTCCAGCATCTGAGCCCTGTGAATATGGCCAGAAAGTACCGCGTTGAATTGCCCCGGCATCCACTCGGGTGGGATATTATCCGGCCCCTCGTGAAAAGTGAAATCCACCGGGCCTACCACTGCACCTTCAAATGTCTGATGAACACAGAGGAAATGGGCATCCGCTTGAGAACTCTCCCATCCCGTTTGTCGCAGCAGATCCGGAAACTTTTCCCTGACACCCCTAGTAAAAGGGAATCCAGATAGGGCAAGCGTTCGCTCCTTTACCTTCAAGGAATATGTCATCGACTGATCAAATATACGAATATTCTCGTGCGCCAGATAGAGGTGCTCCGGCAGCCTTGATCGTTCATGGTTTCCCGGGACAATATAGATGGGGATGCCACTATTGGCGACTTCAAAAAGAGGTTCGTATGCCTTATCTATGATCGCCGGGGAAACCTTGCTGCGGAAAAAGAGGTCTCCGCCGTGTACGATCAGATCTACTTTCTTTCGGCGGGCGAAATCCAGGATCAGCTGGTAATTGGAGAAAAAATCATTTCCCCGCCTGCGTCTCTCGATCCGGGGCTGAAGGGGCAGGTCATATCCCAGGTGGGAATCGGCAAAGAACAGGATCTTGATTGATTCAAACATAAATGGCTATCCGATTATATAAAAAATCACTCGATTGACAGTTAAATAATAGCACATTTGTTCTAGTTTTACGAGGGGTCTTGACATTTTCTATTCTAATGTTAGAATAATACTATTCTAAGGCTAGAATATGACAACAAACGAGTTTTCTGACAGTGAATTATTGATCCTCGGTTTGATCTCCGAAATGCCGCGGCATGGCTACGAACTGGAACAGGTCATTGAAAAGCGCGTCATGCGTGAGTGGACCCAGATCGGATTTTCCTCAATCTACTATGTACTCGGAAAGCTGGAAAAGAAAGGCCTGGTTTCGGCCAGCCAACCGGAGACCGCCAAGTCTAAAAAACGCTACACATTGACAGAAAAGGGCCAAAAGGTATTGATCGATCAGACCCTCGCTGCCGTAGCCAATGTTCAGCCCACCTACCCTTCCCTGCTGCTGGGCATGATCAACCTATCCGCGCTAGACAGGGATCAGGTCCTGGCGGCTTTAAACGCAAGGAGAGAAGCTGTGACTGCAGAGATGGAAAGAATCAAGGAAATCCACTTCGATCAGCAGCCGCTGCCCGACCACGTTGATGCGATTTTCGAGTATTCAATTGGCCAGCTTACCGCCGAGTCATATTGGATCAATCGTACATATAACTATCTAGAAACCAAAGCCTGGCTGGACTAGTCATTATCAGGAGAGATGTATGAATGTAGAAGAAATCCACAACCGTTTAAGGGAGCTGTACCTCCCTCCTCAAGGTGAATTCACCTTGATCGATGTCCCCGAGATCCGCTATGCCATGATCGACGGGGAAGGTAATCCAGAGAATGATGAAATGGCGACTGCGTCGAAGTGGCTCTATTCTTTGGTCCATATTGTCAAACCGTACATGAAGGAGCGCATGGGCAGGAACTTTGCCGAGCCGCCCCTGGAATATCTGTTCTGGGCGGAGAACGAGAAGGATTTCATCGAAGGCAATAAAGATGCCTGGCGCTGGCGGGTGATGGTGGTTTTCACTGATTGGATCGACCAGGAAATGTTTGAAAACGCGGTCTTGGAAGTCGAACAGAAGTTAGGACCTGCGCCTGACTCTCTCCGGTTGGAAGATCTCCATGAAGGAAAATCGGTCCAGATCATGCACGTTGGCGAGTATGAAAAGATCAAAGCCGTCTGCCATGACCTCTATACTATTTACCTGCCAGAGAATAACCTTAAGCCCAACGGTTGGTATCACGAGATCTATTTGAACGATCCCAACCGAACTGCACCGCTAAAGCGCAAGGTAGTCATCCGCCAGCCTGTGACCTGAAAATTTAAATCTTTGTCTAAATCCCCACTATCGACCCGGTCCTATGTAAAGACTGGGTCTTTTTCTTTCATATACCAAATAACTCACCAGATCAAGACAGGATTCCATCCTGAAATATGATGCAGGGTCATCCAAAAGAAGGATTACAATAAAGGTAAAAATGTGTATTATAGATAGGGAGCAATACAGATCTCAAGATAAGCTTTTTATCGATCCCAGGAAATGGAGAATAATGATGATCAATTGGAACAGTTTTGATAATTATGACAAACTATATGTGATCTGGGCATTCGCTTTTCAGATCATACTTATCGTTCATTTCGCGATTCGTAAACCGTTTTTTGAAGTCTACACCGTAAAATACGGCTGGCTGGTCTACGCGCTGTGCATTCCGGCAGTGATTATCAGCGTCATTCTGATGAGGGCAGGGAAAAGCTGGCATTTCTGGCTGGGCGGATTCCTGTTCCTGCTCTATGCTATCTTCGGATTCTACATCGATTACCTGGCTCAGATCGAATTCAGAACCCCATTCAACGCTGCGGTTGGCATCCCTTATGTGCTCATGTATTTGGCCACGGTGATGTTCTACTGGTGGCCGCTCTGGCCCATGAGCCGCCTGCTGTGGGGTGGGTATACAGTTCTATATATCATTGCCATGGTGCTGAATATTCGATCTCATTGACAAAATCCCCACAGGGATCACGACCAAACATAATTGCACACCATCCTAGACAATAGGCACTAATAGAAAAAGCCCAAGCATGATCTTGGGCTTTTTTAGTGACACTGATAAAAAATACAGCAAATAGTATTCTAGACCTCTTCTTTTTCTTCTCCTTCATCTTTCTCTTCACCCGAAATCCCATCCTTAAATGCCTTGATCCCGCTCCCCATCTCGCCAGCGATCTTGCCAATTCTACCAACGCCGAACAGGACAATGATGATCACCAGGATGATGATCAGTTCAGTAGTACCCAAGCCTGCCATAGTATATCTCCTTAAGTTTTTTCCTGTCTGAAACCAATAAAAACTCTTAGGCCGTTGGGAAATCTGATGATTTCACAACAGCGAGGTTCTTCGTGATCAGGTACCCTTCTACACCGGGTATCGAATCTATCAATCTCATTCCTTGCTCTGCCCCAAGTACCATCACTCCAGTTGCCAGCGCATCACTGAGGGTTGCCTTTCCACTCACAACCGTTACTGACGCCAGACCAGGATCGGAATAGCCGATCCGGGGGTCAATGATGTGGTGGTGGCGCATATCCGCTGAATAGTACTGGAAGTAATCTCCTGATGTAGCCACGGCTTGATCTGATACATTGAGCTTGTCCATTACCCCAGATTCAGAGTCCCGCGGGGACTTGATCCCGATCTTCCAGGGGACATCTCCCTCTTTCACACCTGACGCCATCAGATCACCGCCAGCCTCAACATATACGTTCTTATAGCCCAAGTCCTTCAGCACCGCTGTGCCAGCATCCACGATATAACCCTTGGCAATCCCATCGAGAGTGATGGCCATGCCGGGCTGCTTGAAGGCGATCTCCTCTTTAGAGATCGAGAGTTGATTGTAGCCCACCAGCGCCAGGACTGAGGCAAGCGTATCATCCCCTGGCAACGCGGGCTGCGAACCCTGGTATAGATCCACCAGTGGTTTGATCGAAGCGTCGAAGGCTCCCCCAGTCATCTCGCTAACCTGATTTGCCAGGACCAAAACTTCGACCAGTTCTTTGGGGGGATTGAGCAATTTACCAGTTCGATTGAGGGTGGTGATCGCGCTTTCCGGATCGCGATGATTGAAGATCTCAACCTGGCGGGTCAATTCAGCAAAAGTGGATTCAACCGCTGCTTCTCCAGCCGCCCTGCTTTCCGCCACCACGGACAGATTGATCACTGTGCCCATCAGGGTGCGAGCTTCTTTTACAGTGACGATCTTATCTGCAGCCAGGTCAAATAACAGCTTGCCGCCAACCAGCATACTCCCGGCAACGGCGCTGATCTTAATAAAATTCCGTCTTGAAATTGAATTTGTTTTCATCTCGTTTCTACTCTGTCATTCTCCGTTAATTGTTAGCGTAACATCCGGCGAAAAGGTGGGAGTTGGTTGACTCGGAACCGATGTTTCCACAACCTGTTCGTTATGGGAAATATCATTAAGGACATTGGTGCCAAAATCAATCAAAATGAAGCCCATGCAGACCAACACCATGATCAGGATCAAATAATGAGTTAATGTGCTTTTCTTTTTCGCCATACTTCCAAACCCCATTTCCTAAAGGTTCTATATAATGATGTAACCGGCTCTAAGGGGCATAGATGGGTGCACCAGGGCCTCTTTATAAATAAGGAACTGATTAAGACAACCCCCAATAATGCAAACTGCCAGGTTGTGCCGGTCAGGTCAAACAGGGTGCCAAAGATCTCATAACTGGTTAATCCCGGATCCCTTAAGATCATGGCAATCAGGATCGCTGACCACACCAGTCCCCTCCGCAGCCACTTCAAGAAGTTATTGAATTTCCCAGCAGATCTTACCTTTGCCCCGCCAATGGCTCCCAAACATTCCTGGGCTGCCCCAAAAGGACAGAACCATTCACAGTATGGATTCTTGTTATCTACGGTAAAGACAAATAGAACTCCACCTAAAAGGAGATACCAATAAATGGTCGTCTGCCAGACGGGAAAATAACCCAGCAGGAGCTGATTGAAATTCGAGAGGGTCAAGGGATGATTGAACATAAAACCGAGCACGACCAAGCCAATGATCATCGTCCCCCATCTCAGTTGTTTGGTGTATTTGAATTCACGCCTGTGACCCACATAACCAGCAGCATACAACAGGACCAATGATATTTCCAGTAAACCAAATTCGATTTTCGGCTTTACTGGCTCCGGCACGGTGTAGTCATAGTATGTAGAAGCAATTTCCCAGGTTTGATCAGCAACAGCTTGCACAATCCCCCTGCTGGAATAGGTCGCGCCTGAAACGCCATCGACATCCTGATCCAGGATGAAATCATCCTCATAAGACATACCGATCAAATTATCAGAGAAATCAGTATCCAGGATCTTTTCGAGATATGATGGTGTTTCTTTATGATCAACGATTTTAAAATCGATCACTTCACCTTGAGGGCTTACAGCGACAGCGATCTGAATCGGACCACCATAGCCCATCGCTTCCCCAAT
>Ga0180430_10002968_pt1 | contig 14883 bp, 11 predicted proteins | sample SS_ome_9_FD_132999 | JGI IMG/M metagenome (GOLD analysis project Ga0180430, IMG submission 132999) | Hypersaline lake sediment archaeal communities from the Salton Sea, California, USA - SS_1_S_2 metaG | ecosystem: Environmental > Aquatic > Non-marine Saline and Alkaline > Hypersaline >... | reverse complement strand
CGCCGGCGACGGGGACTGGGCCGAGGTCGATCGACTCGCGTCCCTGATCCTTCGTCGCGACGGCAAGGACCTTCGGATCGCCCTGCACCGCCTCGAAGCCCGGGGACGCCTGGACGGATGGACCGGCTGGAGCGAGGGTCTCGCGACGATCGCGGCGATCCTCCGCGAGCACTGGCCCGATCGGGTGTTCCCCTCGCCGAACGATTCCGGCCGAGCCGTGGCGGGCCTGTTGTCGCGACTCGCGGATCGGATCGAGACCTGGCCGAGTCCCTCGGATGCGGACGCCCACGACGCCGCGACGGCGCTGGGAGCGCTCGTCGACGCCCTTCGCGATCGATGGGGACCGTCGATGGGGACGTCCGCCGAGGGCGAAGTTCCGCCGGATCGCCTGTCCGAGGCCGCGGAGCGTCTCGTCGGAGCGCTGGAACGGCGACGCGATGCGTTGCCGGCGGCGTCGCGGGGCGGAGGCGTTGCGTCTGCGGAAGACCCGACGCCCGCAGTCGCGGCGGAGGCGCGGCCGTCGGCCTCGCGGGTCGGCCCGGACGTCGAGGAGGCCGACGGGGACGACCCTGCGGCGGTGGAGGGGTGGCTGGACCGCCTCGCCGCGGGGCAGAAGTCGGCGGCGCTCGCGATGCTCGCGCATCGCCCTCTGGATCCGCGTCCGTACGTGCTGCTTCGCGCCGCCGCCTGGGCGAAGGCGGAGGCGCTGGGCATCGACTCGGCGACCGGCGAGGTGCAGCTTCGCCCGGTGGAGGAAGGCGCCGATCCGCTCGCCGCCCTTCCGGAGAAGCCCACGTCCGCGGATCTGCTCGCGGCGGAGAAGCGGGTGGCGGCGAATCCCTTCTGGCTCGATCTGACCGTGCGGTCGCTTCGCCTTCTCGAACGTTTCGGCGCCGACGGCGACAAGGCGCGTCGGGCGGTCGCCGCGGAACTGCAGGCTCTGCTCTCGCGACGGCCCGATCTTCGAGGCGCCGTGCTGAGGGGGTGCGGCAGGCCGCTGCTCTCGGTCGCGATCGGCGGCTCCGAGTCGGAGGACTCCGCGACCAAGACCGTCTCGACGGAGCCGCGCCCCGAGGCCGCGGGCGGCCTCGCATCGGTGGCGCACGCCCGCGGCGGCCGGGAACGCTTCGAGGCGTCCCTTGCGGCGGTTCGCGATGGAAATCTCGCGATGCATGTCACACGCGATCTGCTCGAGTCGCTTCTGGAAGTGACGGAGTCGTCGGATCTCGAGTCGTGGGAGCCCGCGCTCGCATCGACCCTCTTCGAGCAGGTGCTCGCCGCGAAGGGTTCGGACGAGCGATGGGAGCGCATGCGGGATCGGGCGGCGCTCGGTCTCGCCCGAACCGCCCCCGATCGCCTCGCTCAGTTCCAGGTTCGTCGCAGTTCGTCGCGGCGTTGAGTTCCGGATCCGACCGCCCAACCCAGGAGACCCCCATGGCAGGACAAGAGCAGACCATCGCGCCCAAGGAGCGGATCAACATCAGTCTGAAGGACGCGATCACGGCCGCGCCGGACGTCGAGCTTCCGTTCGCCCAGATCGTCGTCGGCGACGCCACCGGTCGCCCCGACGACACTCCCGTGGGCGAGCGCGAGGTCGTCGGCATCGACGACGAGAACTTCGACACGGTGCTGAAGTCGTACGCCCCCAGCCTCGATCTGCTCGTGGACGACCGACTCGGCGACGACGCCGACGATCGGCGGCGGGTGCAGCTCGAGTTCGGACGCCTGGCGGACTTCGGCCCCAAGGCGGTCGCCGAGCAGGTGCCGGAGCTTCGCGAGCTGCTTCGCCTCCGCGATGCCCTGGTGACGCTTCGCGGGCCGCTCGCGAGCGAGCCGTCGTTCCGCAAGTACCTCCAGGAGGTCCTCGGCGACCCCGAGAAGACCGAGCGTCTCGTCGCCGAGCTCGGACTCGGGGGCGACGACGACGCGACCTCCGCGGAACCCGAGGAGCCGTCGCCTTCGCCGGACGGTTCGTGACCCCTTCCCGGCTCCACGTCTCCGCCGGCTCCACGGGGCGTTCCCGTGGAGCCGGTCGGGGAGACCCCTCCGTCGCGCCGTTCCGGAGGGACGAGGCCATCCGGCATCCCGATCGCACCCCCACGGGCACGCCCCAAGGAATGCACCCATGAGTCAGTCGACTTCGCAGGACATGTCCCACGCCCGCGAGACCGGAACGGTCTCGCTGCTCGAGGAGATCACCGCTCGCACCGGGACCGGTCGCGACGATGCCGAAGCCTTCGGCCTCGTCCAGGACCAGGTCCAGCGGGCCATGCGCGAGATCCTCAAGCTCGTCGGCGGGGAGTCCACCCGCCCCAACGTCGATCGCAACGCCCTCGACGGCCTGATCGCCGAGTGCGACCGCCGCCTGAGCGCGCAGATGGACGAGATCCTTCATCATCCGGAGTACCAGCGCCTCGAGTCGTTCTGGCGAGGACTGCGCATGCTCGTCGACCGGACCGACTTCCAGGGCGACAGCAAGATCCGGATCGACGTGCTCTCCGCCCGCAAGGAGGAGCTGATCGACGACTTCGAGGAGGCGGGCAAGCCCGCGTACTCGGGCCTCCACAAGCTGGTCTACACGCGGCACTACGGCCAGCACGGAGGCAGCCCCTACGGCGTCATGGTGACCGAGTACGCCTTCGGGCCGGGCTCGCGGGACGTCGCGCTGATGCGGAACCTCTCCGCGGTCGCGGCGATGGCCCACGCCCCGGTGATCGCCGCGGCGGGACCGGAGTTCTTCGGCAAGAGCTCCTTCACGGAGATTCCCAGGCTCGGGAACCTCGCGCCCATCGTGGATCGTCGCAACGCGAAGTACGCGAAGTGGTACGGGTTCCGCGACAGCGAGGACGCCCGCTACATGGGCCTCACGCTTCCGCGGGTCCAGCTCCGCAACCCCTACAGCCCGGAGGAGTCCCCGGATCTCGGCTTCGACTACCGCGAGCGGGTCGAGGACGGCCACGAGAAGTACCTGTGGGGAAGCGCCGCCTTCGCGTTCGCGACGCGTCTCAGCGACAGCTTCTCGAAGTACGGATGGTGCGCCAACATCGTCGGGCCCCGGTCCGGCGGCGAGGTGTCGGACCTTCCGATCCACGTCTTCTCGGAGAACGGCCGCACCGTCTCGAAGATCCCCACGGAGATCCTCGTGCCGGATCGCCGCGACCTGGAGTTCTCCGAACTCGGGTTCATCCCGTTGTCGATGCGCGACAACTCCGACAACGCCGCCTTCTTCGGCGCGAACTCCGTCCGGCTTCCCCGGACCTACCCCGACACTCCGGAGGGACGGGCGAGCTCGGTCAGCGAGAAGCTCGGCTCGCGGCTGCCGTACCTCTTCATCGTGAGCCGCCTCGCCCACTACATCAAGCTGATCCAGCGCGAGAGCATCGGCAGCACCCTCTCCACGACCGAGCAGTTCCGCAAGCGCATCGACGACTGGCTCCAGCAGTACGTCAACCGGAACGACGAGGCCGACCCCCGCGACTTCGCCAGGCGTCCGCTGCGCGACTACCGCATCGACGTCTCCGAGGTGCCGGGCGAGGCGGGCTGGTACCGGGTGAAGCTCGCGATCACCCCGCACTTCAAGTACGAGGGTTCGTACTTCGAACTGTCGCTGACCGGCATCGACAAGCAGAGCGACAACAAGTGATCGGCACGCCGTCGCGGCGTGCGGCGGCGACGAATTCCACGGGTCCATCGAGAGAACCATGGCCAACTTCTACGTCACCATCGAGAACAGCAAGGGCACGCAGATCAAGGGCGACTGCTCGCAGGAGGGTCGGGAGGACACCGTCCAGGGGTACGAGTTCCGCAGCGGGGCCTTCATCCCCACGGATCCCCACCAGAGCCGCCCCAACGGCGTGCGGGTGCATCGTCCCGTCAGCTTCCGCAAGCGGGTCGATCAGGCGACGCCGCTCCTGTGGCAGTCGATGTCGCGAGGCGAGAAGTTGAAGAAGGTCCGCTTCGACTTCTTCGAGATCGACGAGGCCGGAAGCAACAAGAACACCTATTCGATCACCATCGAGAACGCGGTGATCACCGACATGGAGTCGGTGCTGCAGCCGGAGGGCCGGTTCGGAGGCGCCGAGGAGCTGGCGGAGGTGCTGTCGTTCACCTTCGACAAGATCACGTGGGACCACCACGCGTCGAGCCAGACCTCCTCGTCGGAATGGAAGACCACCTGATCCGGCGCCGGGCCGGGGCGATCGGCCCCGGCCCGGGCCCATTCGGAGCGACTCATGCACTCCAATCGATGTCGCACCCTTCTCGACAGCCCGCGTCTCGGAACGATCGACGCCGACCACTGGATCGACCGCGTCGAGGAGCTGCTCTGGTCGATCGACGGCGTGGCCCCGCAGCCCAGGCGGGATGGGTCGGAGGTCCTGGTGGAGGCGGGCTCGGTGCCACGCGACCTTGCGGCCCGCGTGATCGATGCGGCGATGTCGCGTTGGAGCGACGTCGATTCGATGGCTTGCCGATGCGATCTCCCCGCCGAGGATGCGGTGGAGGGCGATCTGCTCCTCGAGCTCGCCGACGGCGGTCGACTGGTGGCGTCGTTCCGGGTGAGCGGCGGTGCGCCGCCCGCGGTTCGCGGGGTCTGGATCGATGAGTAGCCACTCCGATCGATGGGTGCGCAACGGAGGCGCGAACGGTCTCGAGGTCGAGGAGGTCTCGCACATCGACGGCCTGGTTCGCGAGATGGGCGGGCCGAGCCTCGACCAGGCCGGGGAGCGCGATCGCCGCCTCGCCGAGGCGTGGGGGCGCACGCTGGCGGAGTTTCGCCTCGAGGCCCTCGCCCCGGTCGCGGAGTCCTCCCAGACCGCGCTGCGGGCGCTGTATCCGCAGGAGCTGCGGCCGACCCCCGCGTTCACGGTGCTGCGCTTCGAGCCGAGGGCGGGCACGGTCGCCGAGCGAAGGACCGTGCCGCGAGGGACGCTCGTGCCCTGTCGTCCGGAGTCCGATCGGGATCGGGGGACCGCGGACGGGCCGACGCTTCGCTTCACGACGACGGCCCCCTTCGAACTCGCGCCGCTGAGAAGCACGGGGTGCCGTCGGGTCCGTGCCGGAGACGGCGGCGTGCTCGAGCTCGCCCTTCGGGCCCTCGAGGCGGGGCCGGCGCGGATGGTGCTGCCGCGGCGCCTCCGCCTGTTCGCGAGCCATCCGCATCCCGAGGGCACCCTGTCGATGCGAGGCGACCTGCTCGATCGGCAGGTGCGGGTCGTCGTCGAGGCGACGGAGGCGTCGGGAACGGTGCACCGTCGGACGCTTCCGGGTTCGCGGACGCTGCGACCGGTCGGATTGGACACCCGCGGCGTCCGGCGCTCCGAGGCGGAGTCGACGAGTCTGCTGCCGTGGCCGCGCCGGTCCGACGAGGGGGTGCGCCTGCTCCAGGAACTCGCGGTCTTCCCGTTGAAGTTCGCGTTCGTCGATCTGGATCTCGAGGCCTTCGGCATCGAGGAGGCGTCCGACGGCGGGGCGATCGCATCGCTGACGGTGCGCTTCGAGGGGCTCCGAGGCGAGGGATCGGGCGGCGAACTGCTTCCGTTCTGCACGCCGGCGGCCAATCTCTTTCGGTGGGAGGCCCGCCCGATGCGGTTCGGCGAAGGCCGCACCGATCACCTGATCACGCCGGAGTCGCCGCTCGGACCCGACGGCGAGGTGTTCTCCGTGGAGGAGGTCCGCTCGCTCGACGCCGGTGGGGCGACGATTCCCAGACTCGACCTGCGCGACGCCGCCGAGGCGGGATTCGAGGTCGTGCGGCGCAAGGGACCACGCGGCACCCGCTGTCTGCTGCGGGTGGTGGGAGAGGAGCGACTGGGGGGCGGAGGCGTTGCGGCATCGCTGCTCTGCACCGACGGCACGCTCGTGGAGACGCATCGAATCGCCCGCCTCGTCGCGGAGTCCCTGCCGGAGGCGTCGGTGTCGAGCGTCGCGCCGATCTCGCCGGCGCTTCCGCCTCGCGATCGGGAGGACGCCTGCTGGCGTCTCCTCTCGCTGCTCGGGGGAGAACGCGACGAGCGCCTGTCGGCGTCGGGACTGCGCCGGGAGTTCGAGTTCGCGATTCCCTGTGCCCACCTCGCCGCCGGTCGCTTCGCCACGTCGCTCCGGAACCTGAAGACGACCTGGCGGGACCGGATCGCGGGAAGAAGCTGGGTCCGCTGCTGTCGTGCGACGCTAGACCTCGACGGCTCCGAATTCGGAGGCCTCGGCGAGTTCACGCTGTTCGCGGACGTCTTCGGAGCGTGGGTGCGATCGGTGGCGCCGATCAACACCGTCGTCGAGTCGCTTGTGGAGGATTCCCGTCGCGGCTGGCGTCGCGAGGGACCGAGCGCGGCGGAGTCGACCGGAGTCGGGCATGTCCGCTGAACGCCGCGCCGACGAGGCGATCGCCTCGATCGCCCCGGGACTCGGGTTGAACTCGGCCATGCTGCGACTCGCGGCGCGGCTCGGGGACGACGCCTTCGGCGCGGGCGCGGACGTCGAGGTGCCGGTGCGGCTCCGTCTCGAGACCAGCACCGCATCGCCGCCGGGCGAGATCACCGAGGTTCACCGTCGTCCGATCGGAGGTCGGCCGGGCATCGAGCTGGTGGTGGCCGCCCCCGGCCTCGCCGGCTCGATGCATCGCGTCGATGGCGGCGATCCCGATCTGATCGAGGATCTCGGCCCGACGATGCGGGCGCTCGTCGACGCCGCCTTCCACCGCCTGCAGGTGCTTCGACATCTGGCGTGGCGCCGCGCCACCCGGCGTCGCGAGGCGATCGGGATCGCGGATGCCGACGTCGGCATGTTCGGCGCCGAAACCGCCGATCCGGCGCCCGGACTCGCGGCGACCCTGCGGCAGCCGATGTCCGCCGACACGCTGCTCGGCCTCGTGCAGGAGCGGTGCGATCCCTGGCCGGTGCGTCTCGAGCAGCGTTGCGAGGTCCGATCGCGATTCCCGGGCGAGCCGGAGCATCGCCTCGGTCGGCGGGCGGCCCTCGGCGACAACTGCCTGCTCGGCGGCGTGGCGTTCGAGCGGATCTCGACCTTCGACCTCGTCGTGGGGCCTCCGCCGGAAGGGGAGGCGACGGACCCGCCGGCGGCGCTGCAGCGGGTCGATCGCCTGCTGGGGGCGTTCCCGGCGGCGCTGGTGCCCGCGGGCATGACCTGCCGGATCTGGCTGGAGCTGCCGCGACCCGCGGCGCCGTGCCGGTTGGGATCCGGCGCCGCGTGGGCGACCCTCGGTCGCACCGCGTGGCTCGGTCGCGGTCACGGGGGACACGTGCGAATCGCTGTGGGGAGTGCGGGTCGCGTGTCGGCCTCGCCGCGCGCCGTCGAGAGGACGATCCGCCAGGGAGACGTTGCATGAACGTGACCGACACCCGTGCCCTGATTCGCATGCTCGGCCCGATCGCCAAGGAGGCGCTCGAGGCCGCGGCGGGGCGCTGCGTCGCCGCCGGCCACCGCGAGGTGGCGCCGGAGCACCTGCTGCTGGAGATCCTCGCGATCCAACGGAGCGACGCGGCGACCATCCTGCGCTCGCTCGAGGTCGATGCGGGTTCGGTCCTCGATGCCGCCGAGTCCTCGCTTGCCCGAATCCGAGCGTCCGAGGCGTCGCGGCCGGTCTGGTCGACGCGACTGCTGCAGACCCTCGGGGATGCGGCGCTGGTCGGGAGCGCGGAGCTCGGCGAGACCGGCGTCCGCACCGGCACGATCCTGATCGCGATGCTGCGGCGTCCCGACAATCTGTCGGAGGCGGTCGTCCGGACGTTGCGCGGCATCGACGACCGGGAGATCGCGGAGCGGTTTCGGGAGCTTGCCGCCGGCAGCGCGGAGTCGGGCGTCGGCACCGTCGCGACGGCTCGCAACGAGTTCGACGATTCCGGCGATCGCCGACTCGGCCCCTACACCCGCGACCTGCGGGAGGCGGCGCGTCGGGGCGAGATCGACCCGGTCTTCGGGCGGGAGCGGGAGCTCGAGCAGCTCGCGGTGGTGCTCTGCCGCCGCCGCAAGAACAACCCGATGCTGGTGGGGGAGCCGGGCGTCGGCAAGACCGCGATCGTCGAGGCGCTGGCCCTGGCGATCGAGAAGGGCGAGGTGCCCGAGGAGCTTCGAGACGTCGATCTGCGTCTGCTGGATCTCGGATCGCTTCGGGCCGGAGCGTCGATGAAGGGCGAACTCGAGCGGCGACTCAAGGGCGTGATCGACGCGGTGGAGGGCGCCGAGCGACCGATCGTGCTCTTCGTCGACGAGGCCCACACCCTGCTCGGCGCCAAGGGAGGGCAGGGCGGCGACGAGACCGCGGACCTCCTGAAGCCGGCGCTCGCCCGCGGCCGCATGCGGATGATCGGCGCGACCACCTGGCGCGAGTTCAAGCGGGACATCGAGAAGGATCCGGCGCTGGAGCGGAGGTTCGAGACGGTCTCGGTGGAGGAGCCCGACGAGGCCCACACCCTCTCGATCCTGCGGGGCCTTCGGGAGGTCTACGAACTTCGCCACGGCATCCCCATCCTCGACCGGTCGCTGGCCGCGGCGGTGTCGCTCTCGACGCGTCATCTCGCCGGACGCTGCCAGCCGGACAAGGCCATCGATCTGCTCGACGGTGCGGCCGCGTTCGCGCGGCTGCGGCGATCGGCGGCCCCGTTGGAGCTTCAGCAGCTGGAGGGCCGCCACCTCTCGATGGTCCGGGAGTGCGAGGCGCTGCGCCGCGAGGAGGCCCGCGGTCACGATTCGCACACCGATCGCATCGCGGAGCTCGAGCACGAACTCGAGCGGATCGGGGAGGATCTGGAGGCGCAGCGTGCGGACTGGCTTCGTCGAAAGTCGATCGTCGAGCGGATCGACGCCCTTCGAGACGACCCCGAGGCGGGCGAGGCCCTGGCGAAGCTGCGGGCCGAGGTCGAGCAGACCACCGGCGGACGCCCGGCGTGCGAGGCCGTCGACGACGTCGCGGTCGCGGACATGGTCGCGCGACGCACCGGAATTCCGGTGGGCCGCCTGCTCGAGGATCGCGCGTCGCTCGCCGAGACCCTCGAGGACCAGTTGCGGGATGCCGTCGTGGGACAGGACCACGCCGTGGCGACGGCGGCCCGAAGCGTTCGGAACGCCCTCGCGGGCCTTGCGGCGCCGGATGCGCCGGCCGCGGTGCTGCTGTGCGTCGGTCCGAGCGGCGTCGGCAAGACCCAGCTGGCTCGATCGCTCGCCGAACTCGCCTTCGGCGGCGAGCGTTCGCTGATCACCGTCAACATGGGCGAGTACCAGGAGCGGCACACCGTCTCCCGCCTGATCGGATCGCCGCCGGGGTACGTCGGCTACGGCGAGGGCGGCCAGCTGACCGAGGCGGTTCGCAGGCGCCCCCATTCGCTGGTCCTGCTCGACGAGGTCGAGAAGGCCCATCGCGACGTGCTGGGCGTCTTCTACGAGGTCTTCGACCGGGGCCGCCTCGCCGACGGCGAAGGACGCATGGTCGATCTCCGCAACACCATCGTCATGCTGACCTCCAACCTCGCGTCCGAGGTGATCGTCGCGGCCTGCGAAGGCGGACGGCGACCTTCGTCGGAGGAACTCGAGGAGCTGCTGCGCCCGCATCTCGAACGCCACTTCCTGCCGGCGCTGCTCGGCCGGATGACGGTGATCCCGTTCCTGCCCCTCGGGCCCGAGGCCATCGGCGGAATCGTCGAGGCGCGGCTCGCCCGCCTCGACGAGCGGATGCTCGCCAACCACGGCGCCTCCCTCCAAGTCGCGCCGGAGGTGGCGCGATGGCTCGCGTCCTCGGGCCGCGGTTCCGCCGGCGTGCGGGGCATCGATGCGGCGATTCGGCGTCACCTGATGCCTCCCATCGCCGACGGCATTCTGGCGTCGGTCGGCGGCGACGCCGCCGTCGAACGGGTCTCGGTGACGCTCGTCGACGAGCGACCGGAGGTCTCGATCCGCCATCGCGGCGCCGTCGCCGAAACGGTCGAGGAGGCGCGATGCACGGGTTGAACGGAGTCGGATCCGAACTGCTCGGAGCGGCGGACGACGGGGGGACGAACCTCGAGTGCGCGGTCGAGCTCTCGATGCCCGGCATCGATCGGGAGGATCTCGAGGTCCTCGAGTTCGCGGTCTTCGAGGCGCTGAGTCTGCCGCACGAGGTGCGGACGACCGTCGCCATCCGCGGCACCGCGCCCGCCGCCGCCTCGCTGGTCGGTCGCCAGGCGGTCCTCGACTGGCGGGTCGGCGGCATCTCGCGTCGGGTCCACGGCATCGTCGAGAACGCGTCGCGCGAGGGCGAACGCGACGGTCGTGCGATGTTGGAGCTGGTGATCCTGCATCGGGTCGCGACGCTGGGTCGCAACCTCGCCTGTCGGGTCTTCGGAAAGGCGTCCCTGCCGGAGGCGATCCGCCGGGTGATGTCCGAGAACGGTCTCGCCGAGGGCACGGACTTCGAGATCGCGTTCGGCGAGTCGCACCCGCCGCGCCCGCACCTGGTCCAGTACCACGAGAGCGATCTGGCGTTCCTCGCCCGCATCCTCCGCGAGGAGGGCGCGTGCTTCCGGCTCGACCCGTCGCGGATGGGCAATCCCATCGTCTTCATCGACGGCGGGTCGGCGATGCCGGTGAGCGAACCGTCGTCGATTCCGCTTCGTCCCGTCGGCGGAGGCATCGGCAACGGCGAACACGCGTCGCACCTGTCCATCCGTTCGGCCGCGACCGCCGCCTCGGTCCGTCTGCGGGACTACGGCTTCGAGGCCCCCCGGGACGAGAGGACCCACCGTCGCAGCGCGGACGGCCAAGGCACCGATCCGGAACGCTTCGAGTTCATCGATGCGGCGCTGGAGAGCGACGTCGTCCAGGAGAAGGCGAGGCGCCGTCTCGAGGCGGAAGTTGGCCAAGGACCCCGACTCGAGGGCAGCACGAACCTCCCAACCCCGGTCCCGGGCTTCGTCGCCGGCTTCGCCGATCTCCCCGAAGCCGAGCGGGCTCGCGAGCAGAAGCACGTCTTCGTCGAGGTGGTCCACCGCGGCGAGTCCGCGGGGACCTACGCCAACCACTTCGAGGCGGCGTCGATCGAACCGGCCTTCCGGCTGGCGACGGCGGGCGATGGTCCGCGGATTCGCGGCATCCAGACCGCCTGGGTCGCCGGCCCGGAGGGTCGGGAGGGTCATCCGCACTGCGACGAGCACGGCCGCGTGAGGTTGCGGTTCCATTGGCAGGACGACTTCGATCTGGAGCGGGCGCCGTGGGCGAGGGTCGCCCAGACGCTCGCCGGTCCGGGATGGGGGTTCACGGCCCTGCCCCGCGTCGGGAACGAGGTTCTCGTGGCCTTCGCCGATGGCGATCCGGAGCGCCCGGTCGTGATCGGATCGCTCCACAACGGCGTCTCGGTGCCGCCGCAGAAGCTGCCCGACCACGCGGCGCGGACGACGATCCGATCCCGTTCGCTCGACGGCGGCAGCGGCCACAACGAGATCGTGCTCGACGACACCGCCGGAGCGGAACGGATCTCGATCCGTGCCGAGAAGGATCGCGAAGTGCTGGTCCAGCGGGACGACCGCCTCGAGATCAAGGGCGGGCGCACCGTGCGAACCACCGGGAAGGACCTCGCCGAAGCCGCCGAGATCGAGTTGTCCGCCACGCGGTCCATCACGCTCCGATGCGGTGGGAGCACGATCGAGATCACGCCGTCGGCGATCAGCATCGATGCGCCGATCGTCAAGTTGAACAGCTGAGATCGTCATGGCTCGACCAGCGGCCCGCGTGGGCGACATGCATGTGTGTCCGATGTACACCGGCGACTCGCCGCACGTCGGGGGTCCCGTCGCGGCGGGTTGCGCGACGGTGCTGATCGGCGGCGCCCCGGCCGCGAGAGTCGGCGATGCCGCGACCTGCAGCGGACCGTCCGACGCGATCGCCAGCGGTTCTGCGACGGTGCTGATCGGTGGCGCTCCGGCGGCGCATCTCGGTTCGACCACGGTGCACGGCGGCTCGGTGGTGGCGGGATGTCCGACGGTGCTGATCGGATCCTGAACGAAGTTCGAAGGGAGACCGCACCCATGGAATCGTCCACACTCGAGATCTGGTCGTGGAACCTCGAACGGGCGCCGCAGCCGCTCGAGGAGTGGAGCTGTGCGCCGGATCGGCCCGGCTTCTACGAGATCGGATTCGTGCGGGACGGAGCCTTCGTGGCGATGTACGGCGGCATGGCCCGCCGCTCGTTGAGGGCGAGACTCTCCCGGCACTTCACGGACAGCCACCACGACGAGGTTCGGCGGAATCGCGATCGCCTGTGGTGCAGGTTCAAGAGCCTCCCCGGCGAAGCGGCATCGCGGTTCGTCGAGAGCCACATGATCGTGGCGTACGAGTATCCGTGGAACCGCCGAAACGAGTGGGCGGGGATGTGGGCCTTCCAATCGGGCGGGTGATCCGAGGCGTCGTCGGACGGCGCTCCCGAGCGCCGCCCCATGGAAACGAAGGGGGCACCCACGTCGTCCAACGGCGTCGATCCCGATCCGGTCGCCACGCGAAGAGCCGGTTCGCCGATGGTGGACAGGGCCGACGACGGTCGAGGGTCGGGATGGACGGGGCAGAGGAAGGGCCGCCGCGATTGCCGTCCCCCTTGCCGGCCCTCCCTGGTCGTCACCGGCGGATCTGCGGCCAGACGGCCCCTGAACCCCATGGAGCGACACGATGAATTGTTCGGCAGGTGCGCCGAACTCGTGTCGGGTGTCCGGGCGGGCTCCGCTTCACATGGCTGGAGTCTGCTGGAGTCGGCTCCCCTCCGGTCCCGCCGTGATCTTCGACACCGGCGGACCGCGTGGCTTCCAGCTTCTCGAGAGCACGATCCCTCGGAACCAGAATCATGTGGACTCGCAGAGGTCCTGTCCGAACCTCGGCCGTCATGCTCGCAGCGCTTGGGGTGCCGCTGGTCCTGCCGGCCGGTTGCAGCATGTTGTTCCAGATGCCGCGCGAGATGACCTCGCCGTGGCCGGTCGCGGTCCAGCCGGACGGCGATCCGATCCCGTCGGCCGAATGGTCTCCCGAACTGATCGATCGTCTGCTGGACCGCCGCGCTGCGAATCCCGCGCAGTCCCCCTCCTTCGACCTGGTGATCGAGGCGGCAGGCCAACCCTCCGCGATCTTCTCCGAGGACCCGGCCGCGGCCTCGCCCCCTGCGATCGTCGCGGCGGCACTCGACGAGGCGGCCCGCTCGCGAGCTCGTTGCGAGGTCCTTGCCGTCGCCGCGGCGTTTGAAGGCGAGCCGGCGAGACGCAATGCGATCGGCTCGCGAATCGAGACGCTCGACGAACGCGCTGGCCTGATCGACGCGCTCGGACGGGTGGCGAGTCGGACGGTGTCCGAGTCCCTGCAGTCGAGGCGGCAACTGGTCGCCGAGCTCGAGGACCCTTCGACGATCGAGTTGCCGCCGCCGCCGCGAACGACCCCGGTGTTCGAGTCCTACGAGTTTCTCGACAAGGCCGGGCCCGCGCCGCTGACCACTCCGCTGCTCGAACATTGGCGAGCGCTGATCGGCGGCCTCGACACCAACGAGCTCTATCGAGCCTACGACCAGATGACGCGGGCGGAGATTCTCGAGTCGTTCGATCGATTCTCGAAGACGATCCGCAGGAGCATCGAGAGGCGCAAGTGGGATGGGATCCTCAGCGCCCAGTCGAGGAACGATGCTCGATGGCAGGAGCGGATCCTCTCCCGCGTGGAGCGGGTGCACGGCACCTACTTCCGCCACCACGCGGACGTCGCGCTCGGGCCGCTCGAAGACGCCGGGGAGATCGACGCCCTGCGTGCGGAGCTTCTCGCGCTCGTCCACATGCCGAGCGACGAGACGGACTCCACCGTCGTGACGGACCTGCTCGGCGTCGATCGCTCGCGACGCTCGTCGCTCGGGCCGGCGATCGGGGCCCTCGTGCGTGGGGAGATCGTGCGTGGCGACCGCATCGTCGTGGAGGAGTCGTCGTCAGCCGGCGGAGATTCCGCTGTCTCGTGGGTCCTCTGTGTGGCGAGTCTCGCGTCGGCACGCTGGGACTCGGCGGCGAACCACCTCCGGGACTCGGTGGCGATCGGCCTCGATGCGGAACGACGCGAGACCGCGCAGCGCATGATCGAGCGCCGGCTCGCCGCCGATCCGTTGGTGCCGGATTCCGCGGAAGAGTCGGCACCCGGGGCCGGTTCCGACAAGGATCCACGCGTTCGGCGACTGGTCGAGGCGTATCGGCGAGCGGTGGACGTGCGTCGACTGGTGCTCCGGTCCGAGTTCGTCGTCGAGGACCCCGACCGCATGATCGCGGCGTGGGGCGAGATCCCGAGCGAGGCGGACCTCTCCCGTCCGGTGCTCCGCGGGTTGATCGACGGCGAGTGCTGGGTGATCCCGCTGCGAGACCCGGATGGAGAGATCCGATTCGAATGGACCGCGGACGTGGCGGCGCGAGTCGATCCGCAGCTCCACGCCCTCGCCTACGAGGCGTGGCGAAGGGCCCGTTCGGAGAATCACGAGCAGCTCGCCGCCGTGTCGGCCACCCTGTCCTGGATGGCTCGGGATCGCATGTTCGTGGGCGATCGCTCCATCGATCGAGCGGAGTCCTTCGGGCGGGCGTTGGAGCGGGAACTCGTGGCCGCCCCCACGAGCCTGACGCTGTGGCTCGCCGCGTTCTCGTTCCAGCCCGTCGGCGGTCCCATCGATCTCGCGATCTCCGACGGCGTGGCGACCCACTGGGGCGTCGCCACCGCTCGGCGCTTCGGCGAGACCGCGTGGCCGGTCGCGGCGCTCGCGGCGGAGGCGGCACGCGGCTTCGCCCGCTGAGGGGTCGCCTGCTCAAGTCGTCGCGGCGGACGGCTCGAAGTCGTCGCATCCACGTAGGGAAGCGGAATCCGACCCCGCGACGAGATCAGCGACTGGTGATACGGATCCCCGAT
>Ga0180430_10002964_pt1 | contig 14887 bp, 10 predicted proteins | sample SS_ome_9_FD_132999 | JGI IMG/M metagenome (GOLD analysis project Ga0180430, IMG submission 132999) | Hypersaline lake sediment archaeal communities from the Salton Sea, California, USA - SS_1_S_2 metaG | ecosystem: Environmental > Aquatic > Non-marine Saline and Alkaline > Hypersaline >... | reverse complement strand
TGAACGGGTATTCTCCCTGCTTGCCCGGATCGATCCGGTCCATCTGCCAGACCAGCCGGCTTTCGGCCATGTCGTTTTCATACTGGAGTTTGAGGTGTCCCTCTCCTTGGGCATCCGGAAGGATGGCCGTCAGAAAATACCGGTCCGTGTATCCGGTCCAGTCGACAGTGCCGTTGAACGTGTCCTGGTCCTCGATATTTTTGGGTTTGATGGACAGAAATTCGTTGTTGACATAGGCCACCGGCCCTTCAAAGGCGAACCGGGACCGTTTTTTGGTTTCGTCGTCAAATATGCCGGGGGTGGTGATCACCAGGGCATCGGTCAGCGGCATGTCCGAACCGTTCTGAATAACGATGTCACAGTCGATCAGATAGGAATCCGCCTGAAATGTGTAGATTTTCTGGACCGTGATACCCCGGGGACTGGTCCATGAAAAGGACAACGTCCGGCTTCCCCGGGTCAGGTTCAGGGCAGTGCTGTCCGTGTCAGCGGAAAATACGGCATTTTCGAGTCCTTCGATGATGCCCCCCCGGGTGGTGGTGATCAGGGTACCCTTTGACAGCCGGGGATCCACCATCTGTTTCTGGTCCGTGGATGATCCGTTACTGGATTTGTATTTTTTCAGCAACTGGCTGGTGACCGTTGCCAGATGTTCGGAGATGACAATGTCATACAACGGCGTGGAAACGGAAATGTTCCTGAAATCAGCCGGTTGGGTCTGATCGAGGGAAACCGGTGTTTTGCGGTCTACCGGTGTATAGTCGGACACGGCTGAAGGGGTGTCATGGGTTGACGGGGCCGTTTCCCGGGATTCCCGGGTGGTCTGGGCAGGATCGGTGTCAGGCGGCGGGGTGATAAAAAAGAGCTGATAGCCCACAAGGACCACCACAGAAAGCAACACCGCTAACAACAATCGTTTTTGTTCATCCATTTTCTCTCCTCGGTTTGAAAGCGTTTTTCAAACATCTGTTACAAGGAAGAGGAAACAGTCGGGCGTATGGGTCAATTATGGAACCGGATCAAATCCGCCTGCATGAAATGGATGACAACGCAATATCCGTTTTGCCGCCAGCCAGCTGCCCCGGAGGCTGCCGTATTTCTGAACCGCCTCGACCGCATAGGTGGAACAGGTCGGATAAAACCGGCAGTTCTGTCCTGTCAGCGGTGATATAAAAAATTGATAAAATTTAATCAATAGTAACAATAGCTGTTTCATCAGTCATTTTGCCAGTGCTATTTTGGTAAAAAGTTTATCAAGGCTCTCAGTTATCTGCCTGTTGGATAGCGAAGTCAGACCCTTTCTTGCAATGATATTGATATCCCTGGTTCCCGGGATCGAATGTTTCCTGTGTCTGAAATATTCTCTGATAAGTCGTTTGATCCTGTTGCGCGCGACTGCATTCCCCACTTTTTTTGATACGGTAATACCGATTCGGTTGTGTTCGTTCGACCGGTCACAGATAAGGGCTAAAAAATAATCCGAGTATATCGGTTTCCCCTGTTTCGAAAGCGTGACATATTCGACCCGTTTTCTGAGCCGGATTTCTTTGGGTAATGAAAAGTCCTTCAATCCATCTCTTTTTACAATGCCAGTCTTTTTCTGCCTTTGGCCCGTCTGGCCCGAATCACCCGCTTTCCGCCCGGGGTGGACATTCTTTTGAGAAATCCGTGTTTTCTGGTTCTTTTCCGGTTGCTTGGCTGAAATGTACGTTTCATAAAATTAAAATCCTTACACTAATGAGATTATCACCTTGGGGTTGTTCCACTGATCATCATAAACATAATATAATATTTTTTTTAGGTCAAAAAGTCAACTGTGGAATCTGTTCATTTCACCAGGGACTCAAAAATATGATATTCCTCCAGATGATAGTGGGGTTCCGGATAAATGGCAATGGGTTTGGAGAACTGGCTTTCCAGCGAGGCGATCAAATGTTTTTCCCTGCCGTGGAGCAGCTGGGCAATGTCCGGATGGACCTTGACCGTGAACCGGTTGCCCATGATGTCCCCGGCTTCGGACACCAGGTCCCGGTAGATTTTGTGGCAGATGGATTTTTTCGACAGCAGGTGACCGGTGCCGTTGCAGTAGAAGCAGGGCTCGCACAGGGTCCGGGTCAGGTTGCGCCGGGTTCTCTTGCGTGTCATCTGGACCAGACCCAGTTCGGTTAACGGCAGAATATTGGTCTGGCTTTTGTCTTTTTTCATGGACTCCTCGATCAGCATCATCACTTTTTCCTTGTGAGCATCTTTTTTCATATCTATGAAATCGATAATGATGATACCGCCGATGTTGCGCAGCCGTATCTGATAGGCGATCTCCTTGACCGCCTCCAGGTTGGTTTTTAAAATGGTCTCATCAAAGTTGTGTTTGCCCACGTACCGGCCGGTATTGACATCGATGGCCACCAGGGCCTCGGTCTGCTCGATGACAATATAGCCTCCGGATTTGAGCCACACCTTTTTTTTCAGGGCCCGGGCCACATCCCCTTCGATGTTGTAAGCTTCAAAAATCGGCTCTCTGCCCTGATACAGGGAGACACTCAACTTCACATCCGGCATCAGCTTTCTGAGAAATCGGCGGACCTGCTCATATTCCACCGGAGAGTCGATGACCAGCTTGTCCGCCTCGTTGGCCAGAAGGTCCCGTACCGCCCGGTAGGTGACGGTCAGGTCTTTGTATACCAGGGAGGGGGCCGAGGTGATCTGATTTTTGCTCTGAATCTCTTCCCAGGTGTTGGTGAGAAATTCCATTTCCTTGTGAATGGTGTCGGCGGTCACGCCCAGAGACTGGGTTCTTAAAATATACCCGAAATCATTTTTCCGGATGGAGAGCAGCAGTTCCCGCAGCCGGGATCTTTCCACCTCGTTTTCAATGCGTTTGGAGACACCGATGTGATCCACGGTGGGCATGAGCACCATGTACCGGCCGGCCAGAGAGATATGGGTGGTGACCCGGGGGCCTTTGGAACCGATGGCGGACTTGGACACCTGCACCAGGATTTCCTGGCCTTCACAAAGCAGGTCTTCGATGGCGGTATCGGAACTGGGTCCCGGTTTCCACGTCTGCTTGTCCATGGACAGGCTTTCTTCATCATCAGATTCGGTGTCAGATTCCATATCCGGGTCCTGTTCAAACCGGGTGAACATTTTGTGACTTTCCGTGTCCAGGACATCATCCACATAAATAAACGCGGCCTGTTCAAAACCGATATCCACAAACGCGGCCTGCATGCCCGGGAGCACCCGCTGGACCCGGCCCTTGTAGATGTTTCCGGCAATGCTGGTCTCGTCTTCCCTTTCGATGAATACTTCCACGATCGTGCCGTTTTCCAGCAACGCCACCCGGGTTTCATGGGGGGCGCAGTTCACGACCAGTTCTTTGAGCATGGTATTATCCTTGTTTGAGTTTTCTGATCCGTGTGCGGCCGATGGCCGGGTCTGAAAGGCCAAAGCCGTGTTTCAATATGGCAGTGGGCCTTAGCTGACGTCCCTCATAGGGCTGCATGGTCATTTTCAGGTTGTCCGGTTCCGGCTGCCAGGTGATATCTGACACGGTTTTCCGCAAATCGGTTCTTCGGATTTTTCCTTTTTTGGACGTGTCTTCCACCAGGACTTCTTTTTTTGCCAGAAAGGCATCCACAAGTGGTTTGTCCAGAACACCGGCCGGCGGCTGCACCAGATACCCCTCGATATCGGGCGGATCCGGCTGTTTTTTGCCGGCCGGGTGGCAGTTTGTGACGGTGAGGCCTGCGGGCAGCTGCTGATTCAACCCCGTTTGAATGGCTGCGGGAGACAGTTGCCGGTCCAGAAAAATGGTGAAATATTCTTCTTCGCTTTCCATGCCCACGGGCAGGGCATTGTCAAACGCCAGGCGCATGGACGGATTGAACCCCTGTGAATATTTGACGGTCAGCCCGGCCCGTTTCACGGCCCGCTGGACAATGGATGCCAGCTCCAGATGTCCGAAAAACCGGGCGTCCTCCAGTTTTGAAAACTGAACCCGGTACCGGGCAAACGCGCTGTCAGGCAAAAAGGTGTGTCCAAAGGGGGTGGTGTCGGAAACAGGTCGGGTGTCCCGGGTTGTGTGAAGGACCGGCCGGATCTGCCTGAAATCACACACCCCGCAGCCGGTGCAGTCATGATCCCGGCAGTCCGGGGTGGTGGCCTGACCGGCTGCATTTTCCCATTCGGTTTCCAGGAACCGTCTGGAAATGCCGGTGTCTATGTGATCCCAGGGCAATGGTTCGGCAGGTGTCCGGGTCCGGGACGTGTAAAAGTCCGGATCGATACCGGTCCGGTCAAACGCGGTCTGCCATTTGTCAAAATCAAAATAATCGTTCCATCCGTCCAGGCGGCATCCGGTTTCGAACGCGGCGGTCAAAAGCCTTGACAGGCGACGGTCCCCTCGGGAAAATACCCCTTCCACCAGGCTCATGCGCGGGTCCTGCCATTTGAGATTGGTTTTTGGATGGGTCATCTGTTTTTTCAGAAAATACAGGCGTTCCATGGTGCCGTCCAGGGTGAGCTGGGGGTGCCGCTGAAACGGTGTGTGGGGTTTGGGAATGAAGGTGGTGACGCTGACATTGATGCCCTGTTTGCCCCTGGCATACGTGGCTGCCAGATGACGGGACAGATCGCAGATTCCCTGGATGTCGGCGGTCTCTTCAAAGGGCAGGCCCATCATGAAATACAGCTTGATGTGTTTCCATCCCAGTTCAAACGCGTTTTTCACGGTGTCCGTGATACTCTCTTCCGTGAGATTTTTGTTGATGATGTCTCTGAGACGCTGGGTTCCGGCTTCCGGGGCAATGGTGAATCCGGTTTTGCGCACGCGTTTGATCAGGGTCATCAGCTCCGGAGTGAGCCGTTCCGCCCGGATGGAGGGCAGAGAGATGCTGTTGCACTGGTTGCGGCTGATGGCCAGCAGCCGGGTCATGAGCGCTGCCAGGCACGAGTAGTCGCCGGTACTCAAAGACAGCAGCGAGATATCGGAATATCCAGTGGCGGCCAAAGATGCCCGGGTGATCTCCACCAGGTCGGTGAGCGACCGTTCCCGCACCGGGCGGTAGATCATGCCGGCCTGGCAGAACCGGCATCCTCTGGTGCAGCCCCGGGCAATCTCCAGACGCAGCCGGTCATGGACCGGTTTGCCAAACGGAACAATGGGCGCGGCAGGAAAATTGTCGGTGGTCAGTTCCGGCAGAAACGCCCGTTTGACACGGGTGTAATCCCCGTACACCGGCGAAACCGTCTGGCAGCCGTTCTTATCATAGGATACAGTGAAAAACTGCGGCACATACACCCCGGAAATGTTGGACAGTTCTTTTAACAGGGTGATTTTTTTTCCGTCTCCCTGGTGTTTGAACCGGATCACGGTGTCTGCAATTTCCAGGACCGCCGCTTCTCCGTCTCCGATGACAAAGGCATCGAAAAAATCGGCCAGCGGTTCCGGATTGAAGGCACAGGGCCCCCCGCCGATGACCAGGGGAAAGGCCGTGTCTCTTTGCTGCGCATGAAACGGAATCCCGGACAGGGAAAACAGGGTCAGGATATTGGTGAAATTGAGTTCGTACAGCAGGCTGATGCCGATGATGTCGAACCGGTCCAGAGGATTGCGGGATTCCATGGACAGGCAGGGCATATTTTTGTGCCGCATCAGGGCTTCCATGTCCGGCGCCGGGGCAAAGAAGCGTTCTGCGGCAATTCGGGGGTCTTTGTTCAGAATGGAGTACAGAATCTGAAGTCCGAAATGGGAGGTGCCGATTTCATACAGATCCGGAAACACCAGGGCAAAGGTCAGGTCCACATGGTTCCAGTCCTTTTTCACGGTGTTGATTTCATTGCCGGCATACCGGGTGGGGGTCTGGACCTGCCCAAGGATGTCTTGATAATTTTGTTTATGCATGATACTGAAATTAAACCCAATCGCCTTTCTTTATTTGATATAAGGAATTCAAATTTTTTAATATATTATTTTTTGCGGGATAAGGCAATGAAAAGAATAAAAATCAAGCGGTTGACAGAATCTGACACCTCTCCGGGACAGGTGCTGATCAAGGGATGGGTGAGGACCCGGCGGGATGCCAAGGGATTTTCCTTTATGGAAATCAATGACGGGTCCTGCCTGGAAAATATTCAGGTGGTGGCGGACAGCCAATTGATCAATTATGCCGATGTTCAGGCAATCACCACCGGGTCGGCTGTGGCTGTGACAGGGAACCTGGTGCCGTCTCCGGGCAAAGGTCAGAAATGGGAGATTCAGGCCACAGCGGTGGAAATCATCAGCCTGGCACCGGATACCTATCCGCTGCAGAAAAAACGGCATTCTGATGAATTTTTGCGCACCATTGCCCATCTGCGGCCCAGAACCAATAAATACGGGGCCGTGTTCCGGATCCGGTCTGAAATGATCCAGGCGGTTCACCGGTTCTACCGGGAAAAAGGGTTTTATTGCCTGACGCCTCCGGTGATCACCGGGTCGGACTGTGAAGGGGCCGGCGAGATGTTCCGGGTGACCAGTCTGGACCCGGATGACGTGGCCAAACAGGGAAAAATGGATTTTTCACACGATTTTTTCGGGCAAGTTGCCAACCTGACCGTGTCCGGGCAGTTGTCCGCGGAAATGTTCGCTCAGGCCCTGGGCGATGTGTACACCTTCGGCCCCACGTTCCGGGCGGAGAATTCCAATACCAGCCGGCATGTGGCCGAGTTCTGGATGCTGGAACCGGAAATGGCGTTCTGTGACCTGTCCGGAAACATGGATCACGGGGAGGAACTGGTGAAATATCTGGTGGACCATGCCCTGGATGCCTGCGGTCAGGACCTGGAACTGTTTTTCAAGTTTGTGGACAAGGACCTGGCCAAACGGCTGGAGATTCTCACCAGCAAGAACTTTGAGCGCATGTCCTACGCCGAGGCCATTCATGTCCTTGAAAAATCGAATAGAAAATTCGAATACGAGGTTCATTTTGGTATCGATCTTCAGTCCGAGCATGAGCGGTTCCTGGCTGAAGAACATGTCAAAAAACCGGTGTTTCTGTACGACTATCCCAAAACCATCAAACCGTTTTACATGCGGGTCAATGATGACGGCACCACGGTGGCGGCCGTGGATCTGCTGGTACCCGGCATCGGGGAGCTGATCGGCGGCAGCCAGAGAGAGGAACGCATGGATGTTCTGGCGTCCCGTATGGAAGAGATGGACATGGACAAGGCCCCCTACTGGTGGTACCTGGATTCCAGGCGGTATGGATCCGTGCCCCATGCCGGGTTCGGCCTGGGATTCGAGCGGTTTCTGATGATGATCACGGGCATCAAAAACATCCGGGATGTGATTCCGTTTCCCAGAACCCCGGGCAGCATCGACTTTTAAATAGGCAAAAAAACATGATAACTTTACTGGATTATGGTGCCGGCAATGTCCGCAGTGTGAGGAATGCGGTTGAAAAGCTGGGCGGCACCCTGAATGTGGTGACCAGTCCGGAAGATATTCTGGCGGCGGAAAAAATACTTTTTCCCGGGGTGGGCAATTACGAGAACATGATCCAGGTGCTCAACCAAAAGGGATACATGATCCCTTTGCGGGAATACCTGGCCGCCAACCGGCCGTTTTTCGGCATCTGCTTGGGCATGCAGGCCCTGTTTCAGGGCAGTGAAGAGGATCTTTCCAACAATGAATCCATCGGTTTTTTCGAGGGCCGGGTGGAACGGTTCAAAACGAAATTGTCCGTGCCCCACATGGGATGGAACGGCATTCATCTCAAACAGGATTCCCCGTTGATGGACAAGATCGATCCGGATGCCCGGTTTTATTTTGTGCATTCCTATCACCTGGTGCCCCATGACCCGTCCGTGGTGCTGACCACCACCACCTATGACTATGAATTTGCCAGTGCCGTGCAGCAGGGCAATATCATCGGTACCCAGTTTCATCCGGAAAAAAGCGGGAAGCACGGGATGCAGCTGCTGGAAAATTTCATTAGACTGTCTGATTTTACGCCGGGAGGCCGGGTGGATATACCGGGATGCGGGCTTTCCAAACGGATCATCGCCTGCCTGGATGTGCGGTCCAACGACCAGGGAGATCTGGTGGTCACCAAGGGAGACCAGTATGATGTCCGGGAAAAGGCGGACGCCGGTGACAAGGGCGGTGTCAGGAACCTGGGCAAACCCGTGGACCTGGCCCGGCGGTATTACGAAGAAGGGGCCGATGAGATCACGTTTCTGAACATCACCGGATTCCGGGATTTTCCCCTGGCGGATCTGCCCATGATCACGGTGCTGGAACAGACCTCGAAAAACGTGTTCGTGCCCCTGACCATCGGCGGAGGAATCAAGGATTACACGGATGCCGACGGCCGGCATTACACAGCCCTGGAAGTGGCGGACCGGTATTTCAGGTCCGGTGCGGACAAGATCTCCATCGGCAGTGATGCCGTGCATATTGCCAAAGCGTTTGTGGAGACCGGGGAAAAAACCGGGCAAAGTGCCATCGAACAAATCTCCCGGGTATACGGGGCCCAGGCCGTGGTGATCTCCATCGATCCCAGGCGGGTGTATGTGGCCACCCCGGAAGCGGGTGCCGGCCACCATGTGATGGAAACACACATTCCGGGTCCGGGCGGGGAAAGGTACTGCTGGTACCAGTGCACGGTCCAGGGCGGCCGCACCGCCGTGGATCTGGATGCCGTGACCCTGGCCAACGCCTGTGAAGAACTGGGGGCCGGCGAGATTCTGCTCAACTGCATCGACCGGGACGGCACCAAAGCCGGCTTTGACCTGGAACTGATCCAGGCCGTGAAGCAGGCGGTGACCATTCCGGTGATCGCGTCTTCCGGGGCCGGCAGCCCGGCGCATTTTTCCGAAGTGTTTGAACACACCCAGGCGGATGCGGCCCTGGCCGCCGGCATTTTTCACAGAAAAGAGGTCCCCATACCAGAGGTGAAATCCTACCTGGCCGGGCGCGGAATACCGGTCCGCCGGCTGCAGTAACCCACAGCCGGGAAAAACCGGCCCGGTTATTTGTTTACTTCAAAGGTGATGGGGATTTTCACCCACATGCCCGTGGGAACCCCGTCTGAGGTTCCCGGTTCAAACCGCCAGGCGGCAACCGCTTTTTCAGCGGCCCGGTCCAGAGAGGTATATCCGCTGGATTCAAAAATCCGTATCTGTTGGGCCGCCCCTTTTTCGCTGACAAACACCATAAGCATGACGGTGCCGGCATGCCCCCGGCGCCGGGCGTTGCCGGGATACCGGGGCAATGGATTTTCCTTGTATAGCGGCACGGCTTCTTTCCGGCGGGGGGGCACGTTTGGGTCTATCGCATCCCGGCTTCCGGCGGTGGATGCGGTCATGCCGGCGGGGGCGGCTTGCGCCTTTCTTGTTTCAGGGCGATCCTGATGCACGATTTTCCGGGGTTGGCGGTCCCTGTTGTCTGAAGAAGGCGCGTCAGGTGGTTTGGGATCAAGATTGACAGGTTCCGGCACATCGCGTTCAGGCGGGTGTGCCTCAGGTGGTGGCGGGGAAAGTGTCAGGTTCTTTTTTTTGGGCATGAGATCTTTTCTTGCAGTGATCTCAGCCGGCGCGGGTGTCGCTTTGATTTGAGTCGACGGCGGTGGCGGGGACTGGATGTCAGGGACCGGCTCCGGCGGCTGTTTTTCTTCAGGCCGGGGTATCGGCGGCATGTCCGGTGCAAGCACAGCCTCCGCTTTTGGTTCCGGTTCCGGGGACAGATGGGAGATCTGGACGGCAATTCCGTGATCTTGAGGAGAAATGGTTCCCGGAGGGGCGGCAAAAAACGGTAAAAAAAACAGCACGGCCCCGTGAATCAGTACCGCAGCCATTGCTGAAATCAGGATCCGTGTCATCTATTTTTTCAATTTTGCCTGCAGGGATATGTCGTGAATCCCCGCCAGGGTGATCTGGTCCAGAACAGCGAACAGGGTCTGGTATGAGACCGATTCTTCGGCAAACAGCAGAATTCCCGGGGAAGCGCCTTTTTCGGATGCAGATTGCAGCCGCCCGGGCAGATCGGCCAGAGACACCCGTTCATCATCCACATAGATGTTGTTTTCCCCTTTGACGGTCACGGAAACCGGGGTTTGTTTTTCAATGTCTGCCACGGCCGATTCCGGCAGGGTCACGGACAGGCCCCGGTGAACGGACATGGACAGCATGGAATAGATGAACACCACCAGTAACAGAAACACGATATCGATCAGGGGCAGCATTTCGATTCTGGGTTGGCCGCCTTTCGGAACATTAATTTTCATGCCCGCGCCTTTCACAGGAGTTATGGTCGGTGACATGCTTTTCATGCATGATCTCGAAACTGGTGGCGTATTTTTCTATGATCTGGGCCGCCCGCTGGATCCGGGCATTGAAATAATTATAGGGAAACACGGTGACAATGGCGATGGTCAGACCGGAAGCGGTTGTGATAAGGGCTTTGGCAATCCCGCCGGTCACGGCCATGGGGTCTTCGATACCCGAGGCCCCCAGCATGTCAAAGGATTCGATAATGCCCACCACCGTGCCCAAGATTCCCAGCAAAGGGGCGATGGTGATGATGGTGTCCAAAACCCCCATGAACCGTTTCATCTTGAAAATTTCATCGGCGGCGGCCGATTCCATGGCCTTGACCGGGGAGTAGTCCCGGTGAAGAATACCGCTCACCAGGACCCGGACCACGCAGTTTTTCGACCCCTGGGTGATATTGCGGATCTCTTCCCAGTTCTGCTGGGCAGACAGTGTCAGGATCCGGTCCATGAGGGGTCTGCCCCGGTCGATGCCCGAAGCGGTCCAGAAAAGGGTGCGTTCAATGATCAGGGTCAATGCGATGAGGGAGCATAAAAGCAGCGGATACATCAGAATGCCGCCATGGGTAAACAAATCAATCATGGGGTTACCTTCTTATAAATCGGTTTTGATAAAAATGCCCGGCCGTCCGGAGTGGGGGTTGGACGCCACCACCACATCCGTGTGGTATACGGCCCGGATATTGTCCCGGTTGATCACGGTGTCCGGGGTGCCGTATTTGAAAACGGTCTGTGTCTGTTTGTCCAGCAGCAGTACCTTGTCTGAATATTCCGAAGCCAGATTCAGATCATGCTGCACCATCACAACGGTCAGGCCGTACCGGTCCTTCATGGTTTTGACCCGGTTCATGATCTGGGCCTGGTGGGAGATGTCCAGGTGAGAGGTGGGTTCATCCATGAGCAGCAGGATCGGTTCCTGTACCAGTGCCTTGGCGATCCCTGCCAGCTGGCGTTCACCGCTGCTGATACAGCTCAAGGGGGACCGCCGCAGGTGATCGATATGGGTGAATGTCATAAAGGATTCGGCAAGCTGTCTGTCTGTCTGGTTTTCAAGAAACTGCCAGGCAGTGAAATGGGGCAGCCGGCCTAAAAGCACATATTCTTCCACGGTCATGTGAATGCTTTCCAGGGTCTGCATGACCATGGCAATGGTTTGTGCCCGAAGGGGACGGGGCATGGTGCTCAGGTCCTGTCCCTGCATCGTCACCCGGCCTGCCAGAGCCGGAATCAGTCCGGGCAACGTTTTTAACAACGTGGTTTTCCCGCACCCGTTGGGGCCGATAATGGTGACGATCTCTCCTTTCTGAACAGAAAAAGTGATATCCCTGAGCACCACCTGGCTGCCATACCCGCTCCAAAGGGCTGCAATGTCCAGAAACGGGTCGGTCATAACGCCACCTTTTTTTGGCTCAAGACATAGATGAAAACCACGCCGCCGATGATTCCGGTGATCACGCCCACAGGCAGTTCCAGCGGGGCGATCACCATCCGGGCCACAATGTCACAAAAGGTGAGAAAACCGGCCCCTGCCAGAAAAGAACTGATGATCAGAATGCGGTGGTCGGATCCCGCCACCATGCGCATGAAATGGGGCACAATGAGTCCTACGAACATGATGATGCCCCCGGCGGACACGCTCAGGCCCGTGAGCAGCGATGCGGTGACAAACAGAATTTTCCGGGCCCGGGCCGTATGGATCCCCAGCAGGGCGGCTTCATCATCTCCCAGCACCATGGCATTCAACGCCAGGCTGTGGAACAGGGCGATGATCAGTCCTGTAATGGAACCGGCCAGTACCAGCCGGATCAGGACCGGGCTGGGTTCATCCAAAGACCCCATGATCCAGAAAACGATATTGCTTAAATCATCCTGTTCCGATACGGCCATGAGCAGCATCACCAGGGACGAAGACACAAAACTGATCATCACGCCGATCAGCAGCATGGTGTTGGGCTGGAGCCGGCCCGTGCGAAGCCCCAGTCCATATACCAGGACAATGACGATACCGGCCCCGGCAAATCCGGCCAAAGGGTAGGCCGTGACCCCCATCAGGGCGGGAAGGCCCATAAGGATGGCCATACAGACCCCCAATGAGGCCCCTCCGGAGATGCCCAGGGTATAGGGTTCCACCAGAGGGTTTCTGAAAAGGCCCTGCAGCAGGGTGCCGGCCACACTCAAGGCCCCGCCCACGGCAATTGCCAGAATCACCCGGGGCAGGCGGATGCCCAGGATAATGCTTGCGGTCACACTGTCCCGGTCATGAAACAGGGCTTCGAAAATCTGGGCGGTTGACAGCCGGGTGCTTCCCAGGCGCAGGGCCAGCAGGGCACAGACCATCAACAGGATGGACAGGCTGCCGATGATCAGAATCCAGCGCTTTGTTCCGTGGTCATTCAAGGGTGGTTTCCATTGGTTTGAGTTTTTTTGCGGCGTTTGGATGAATATGGGAGAAAAACAACATCAGTGTCCGGGCAAATGTCACGGGGGTGGGACTGAACACACTGTCATGGGCCAGCACATGGACCTCATTGTTTTTGACCGCATTCAAAGCAAAAAAATTCATCCAGGCCGCTTTTTCGGCATTGCCGGCTTTGGTGGACGTGCCCATGGTGGCCACGAAAATCACATCCGGGTTTTTTTTGAGCACATGTTCCCGGCTGAAGATGCCGGATCCGGTATGGCCGGCGATGTTGATGCCGCCGGCCAGCTCGATATAGCTGCTGATAAAGGTGCCCTGCTCCGCAGTTTTCAACGGCTTGATTCCGATCTGGATAAACACGGTTCGTTTTTTCAAGTTTTTGGCGGTGTTGTGGATCAGATTCACTTTTGCAGCGGCCGCCCGGATAATTTCCTGTGCCGCCTGTTTTTTTCCCATCCGGGTTCCCACCGCCAGAAACATGTCGCAAAGGGTATCAAAATTGGTGGGATTGTCAAATTGGATCACCTGAATGCCCTGCCTTTTGAGTGCTTCCACCTGTTTGATCCGCGTCAGGGTGCTGGCAAACACCGCATCCGGCTGGAGGCGGATGATTTCTTCCACATTGATCTGGATCACCGTGCCGATGACCGGCTTGCTTTGTTTGCCTTCAGGAATGGTGCAGTAACTGGTCACGCCGGCCAGGTGTGATTCCGCACCCAGCTGATAGATCATGTCCGTGATCAGGGGGCCCAAAGACACCACCCGGGTGAAGGATGTCTGTTCGGCCGCGCTGACAGTCCGGACCCAGGGGACGGCCGGCAGGCCGGTCATCAGACCGGCCATCATCAGGGCCACCCCCAGAAGGATTTTTTTCATAACGATCCTCCGTTCTGCGCGGCCGCACCGTTGAACAGGGTGTTGAGCGCCAGGGCCATCACCGGCGGTACATCCGGGTCCGAAACAAAGAGATGCCATGTCTGCAAAGGTTTTCCGGCAATCATGGCCGCGGTGTCCCGGCACAGCATCTCAAATGCGTCCAGGTTTTTGATCAGGCCTTTGTCATACTCATCGCTTACCGCGAAGGCCGTGGTCATGAATCCCTGATACAGGGGGTCCAGCAGAAGGGTTTCAACAGTTTCAATCAGTTCATTTTCCAGGTTTTCACACTGGCAGGCAGGGGCTTCCAGGATCCGTTCGTGCAAAAAGATGCCTCTTTTTTCCAGGCGCTTGAAAATGTTGAGGTCCGGGGTGATGCTGTTCTGCTTTCTGACCGCTTCAATGACCGCCCGGTGAACCGCTTTACCGATCAGTTCTCCCAGTTTGGTATGGCCCCCGGCATTGTCCAGGACAGCCGGGCCGTTGCCTTCCGCCACCAGGATGTTGTCGGTGCCCGTGCCCGTGGCCCGGTACCGGCCCCGGGCATAGCTGGACCGGATATCCAGGTCCAGCAGGGCGGCGGTTTTTCCTTCCGTGGCCGTGATCATGGCCCGGGTCATGGCCCGGGGGGTGAGCCGGTGGCTGGTCAGGATGATCAGGTTGATGGTGCCGGGCTCATAGAATCCGCCGGTATCTCTGGACGTGCGCATGGCGTTGCCATCCACGCCGGCTGTGGCAAAGACCGTGACCTCGATGTCTTTAAAGGCTTCTTTGGCTACACTCAGATGGTCCATGTCTGCGCCGGTGAACACAAATGCGGTTGACTCCGCGGACAGGTTCAGCACATCAAACACCTGTTCTTTAAAGGCATCCAGACCCTGGTCATGGAGCATCTGCCAGGTTTCCGGGGGTATGTAATGGTTGCCGACAACCGTGACCCCGTGCTTGAAGCCCTCCAGTGTGGAAAGCACTGACATGGGCTCGTTCAGTGTGATCATCAGGGATTTGTTGATAAAATCATGGATTCGGCTTTGTTTGACCGCAGCGGCCTGCACACAGGAAACATCCGTTTCCATGGCAGTGACTTGCGTGACCTGGTTGTTTTGAAGCAGGGCGTTCTCATCTGCCAGGGCGCTGCCGTGGATGGTGGCAAAAAGCCGCTTGACAAACTGTCCGGAATGGATCGATGCCCGGCAGGTCAGGTCGCAGGAAAAATAATAAATCCGTTTGTTTTTGACCGCGTCCACATCCTTCCATCCGGGAAGAGAGAAAAACC
>Ga0180430_10002962_pt1 | contig 14898 bp, 7 predicted proteins | sample SS_ome_9_FD_132999 | JGI IMG/M metagenome (GOLD analysis project Ga0180430, IMG submission 132999) | Hypersaline lake sediment archaeal communities from the Salton Sea, California, USA - SS_1_S_2 metaG | ecosystem: Environmental > Aquatic > Non-marine Saline and Alkaline > Hypersaline > Sediment... | reverse complement strand
AGAACAAAAAAATATAAAAAAGAGGTGATTGATAAAGTTACTGTTCAAGCAACAGGATTACCAGGTTATGGAAAAGAAAAAAAAGGGTTTTTCTTCCATGACTGAATTATCATAGAAGAAAAAAAGAGAAAGGGCTCTTAAACCCCTAATATAAAGAATAACAGCACTGTACCAGATGCTTTTTGAGTTGCACCACCAACCGTTACCGTAATCTCTGTTGCTCCAAATCCAAGAATAAAACCAGTTTTTACTGCAACAGATTCTCCAACAGATAGAGATTGAATTGTTCCACTGGTTTCACCACCTATAAACGCACCACCCTCTAGAGTAATACTCCAGTCAATATCTGTTGCATCTGCAGTCCCAGTATTAACAACTGTTGCTTTTGCTCCAAATCCACCACCAACAGACTCGATTTCAATGATAGGTATAGCGATTTCCGCTTGATCAAGATATACTCCATTTGTACCTTCTCTATTATCTGTCCAGGTAACATACATCCCTGAGACATCAGTGCAATGGCTTTGTGAGACAACCGTGTCTTCCTCATCATTGACTTTGAGAGTTTCTATCCAAGTTGCTCCACCATCCTCAGATATCGCTGAGTATAGATTTGCATCTCTAGTATACGAACACACAATGGTGTCACCAACAGCTGTTATCGATGGAAATGAACCATCATTTGCAATTGTAACAGTATTCCAGGTATCAAGATCCCCTGTGGAATACGTACATTCAATACTGCCATCAAGTTCATACACCACATAACATTTTCCACCTTCAGCTTTGATATCCTGGTTCATTGCACCAGGGATATGAAATCCACCCCAATCTGATTCCCACCAGGTATCTGTTCCATCTAGTTGACACCATTCAACAGAGACTCCATCAGGGTTTGGTTCTTCAGAAACATCATCATACATATATGATGCATCAAAATACATACCTGTTGAAAGATCAACATCACATTTTGCATCAGACCATTCATAGAGTAAATCTCCACTACCCGTCCAAAGATTTCGAAGTCCGTCTCCACCATCTACATGCCAGCTAATCCACATTACATTGGTTACACCAGCTATTTCAGTCCCTGTACGAACGGTAACACCTGTTGCACTGGGATCAGGTGCATATTGACTTGGGACACCCGCAGCATCAGCACTATCAATTTCTTCCATCCGTGAATCCGTATCCCATGGGTTTATTAACCAACCTTCCCCTGCTTCATGATCATTAATATCATCAAAAGTGAGTGTAATAAAACTCGGTGGATCAATAGGCGTCATAGCACCAAATCCTCCGTTATCCCCTGAGAAATCAATAGCAGGTTTTGATTGTAGGAGTTCATTATCTGGTAACGCCCAGCTCAATACTGAATCTTCTGGAACCCAAGAGGAACCTCCATCAGTTGAGTATCGGAGGTAAATGTTTGATGTGAACATATCTTCCCATCCTTCTGCAGCCATAACAATCGTGTTTGCTCCATTATCAAACAGTGATGGGTTTTGTACATCGATATCATCTTGTAACACAATAACAGGGATGTCTCCAGCTAAACTTTGTGAGAATGACTGAGATGATGGAGAAGAAATTGGAATAATCTGTGGTTCTTGATTATAGTCCTTTATTAAACTATATGAGGCGCATGGTGTAAACCTTGATTCATGGTTGGAAACAGTAATTGTTGATGACATGCTTTCATTTTGTTCAGTTTCAATGGAAATTGCACTGAGTTGAATACTTACAAAAATTAATGATAGTGCGATTAATGTGCTCATCAGCGTCTTTGTTTTTTGTTGTTTTCGGTTTGACATTTCTTTAGCCCCCAAGATTTTTTTTAATTGATTAGAAAAGCTGGAAACCAATTCCTTGGTTTCCTTGGGTTTTAAAGGAGGTATTTCTCGGAGCAATGAATTGAAATATCTCCCAATTGATTGCATTTCTAATCATTGGTACACAAGAGTACCATCAATATATTATAAACAGAATTAATAATAATTATTCTTATTTTTTATAACTATTAAACAAAATAGTTGATATAATTGTCACATAATACAAATAATAATTTTCTTATCAAATCAAAGTTGCATTATCAAGCAATTCAACATGAAGAAGTTTACCAGAACTAACCAAACCCATTAAACCAATCTGAATAAAAAACATAAACACAACATAAATTCAAGAAAAAATACCTTAAACACGTTTGGAATTCAGCAAAAAAAACCGATACATATTTAAAATAGAACAGTCGATTATTATGTGATGCACTACCCTTTATTTTCATAAAGAAATACTAGGATGTTACCGGGATGAAAAAACTAAATAATAAAGCCATATCAGAAGTAATAGGATCAAATCTTCTCCTCCTTATCACTGTTGCAACCTTTTCAATAATTTACGTTTCTGCATTTGCATTACTTAGTACAGATACAGCTGAGGCCAACTCAGACATTATCTGTCAAGTAGAAGGAAACAATATCATCTTTTCCCATATGGGCGGAGATCCATTACCTATTGAAACAATAATAACACTAAGAAATAATTACGGATATGACCAACAATTCATTCTCACAGATCACCTAAGCGAAGGGGCAAAATCAGATGGACTATGGAGTATGGGAGAACAACTCGTTTACACCAGCGTAGAATTAACCGGTAGCCCCATAGAAGTTAATATTCTTGATACCAATCACAATTCATTGATACTTTCAACAATAATTCCAGCATCCAACCCAATCATAACTTATGTCAATAGTATTTATCCCTTTTTACAAACAGCATCACCAATTACCATAACAGCATCTTCTACAGGAGTTGCTCCAGATAACGTTAGTTTGTATTATCAATGGAGAGGATACTGGGAAGACACCTTTGATAATGATAATGCAGAAGTATCATCATATCATAATATGAGTTTTGACCAAGGTGATTATGTTATTATCAATAGAAGTGGCGAAGGATCAGACAACACTTCATTCGTAGATCAATATAATGCATCAATTGATGGTATAAGTGATATTGGTACTCATAGTAATTTTGCAGGAGAACAAAACATGCCATCTGAAGGTACCGATACCTTAACAGAGATCAATGTCAATGAATCAGTGATTGACTATGTGGACTCACAAAATTCAAATATTGATAGTAGTCCTGATATTGGAACGCATAGTAGTTTTACTGCCCAACAAGCTGGACCAGATAGCATTTACGATCACATTAGCGAGGAAGAAGTAACAACTTCAAGCTCGCAAACATTTATCGATGAAGAAAGTTTTGAAGGAACTTGGACTCCATCCGGATGGAGTGAAACCGGAAGATGGAACAAAGAAAACGATGATGCCGCACCAAGTGGAGGAACTTATTCCGCGGATTTTGACGGAAGAGATAATGGTCGATCAGGATTTCTCACCTCACCTTCAATGGATTGTTCTGATGCTGATAGTATTACCATTAGCTTTTGGTACAAAGAAGAATTAAGTTATTATGATGAATTACAAATTGATGTTTATGATCGATATGGGAATTGGGATACCTATGATAGCTTAGGGACTGATTCCTCAAATAGTTGGGTTTTTTGGGATGAAACTCTTAGTGATTCACAATATATACATAGTAATTTTCAAATCAGATTTGAAGCCTATGATGTTGAATCAAATGAACATATCTATATTGATCTAGTGAGTGTTGAAAAATCGTATAATTCACAAAATTTTGAATTAGATCTTGAAGTACAATGGACAAATGTAGATTATACTAATCAAGAGGAAATCCTATCGATATATATGCAAGAAAGCGTCAATTCACATTCACTTGATTGTTCAGGTGGATACATGCTTGTGGGTGATGGATCACCAGATTGGGGCTCTGAATCAGGAACTATATCATTCTGGTTAAAATGGGATTCTTTATCTGGCTACACTTCCCCATGGGGGCAGCAAGATAATATGGAATTAGTAGAGGCATATGACCGTTTATACATGGACTGGGATAGCTCTAATACATTGGTCAGTTCTACATCATTTAACACCAATCAATGGTACTTTATCGCAATAACTTGGAATGAAAACATAAATAGAGTGTCTCTCTATATCGGCGATGAAACTAATGCTCCAACGCTTGATGCCCAAGCCAACTGGTATGGATCAGTAACAAACAGAAATCCATCTGGTGTGGGCAATACCTTTATGGCATCTTATGGAAATAATATAATAGATGGGCATGGAGATGATCTTCGATATTATGATATAGATCGTTCATTAACAGAAATTCAAAGTGATTATAACATTGAATTAGCTGGAACTGAATCAAACCTACGCTCATATTACAGACTTAATAACGTGTTCACTGATCAAGGACCAAATGGAAATGATGGATCCGCAATAAGCAGCCATTCCTTTAGCTCAGATGTTGCCTTTGGATCTGGCTCTAGTGAAAATCTTCGAGTAGATATTTGGGATGGAAGTACCTGGCAGACATTATTCTCAAACCTAAACAATGGATGGAACTCTGCTTCCATTCTTAGCTATCTAACATCAAGTACGCTTACTATTAGATTCAAAGATACTGATACCACAGACACTAATTTAAATAGTTGGCTGATTGATTGTTCACTCCTCAATCTATCATCAACACCAAATTATCAGTTAAACCTTCAAGTACAATGGACCGATCTTTCCTATTCACTACCCAATGAGGAATTATGCATTTATAATGCTGGATCCAGTGGAGAAGAATTACTCGTTGATATTTGGTATAGTGGTAGCTGGCAGACAATTATTTCTGTGTTAAATCCTGGTTGGAATAATGTGTCTATTAGTCCCTTTTTAATATCAGATACTTGTACCATTCGATTTCGTGGAAACACCGAAATAAATGATGAGACACAAGACAACTGGCAGATAGGTTCTTCTCTTATTCATGTATGGAAGCCTGGAATTGGTATTTATTACGAGGGAAACCTCCAATCCAATCAAATCACAAAAGGAGGAAGTACAGGTTGGGACCAATTTTTTGCAACGGTCAATAACACAGCGGATAGTACCTTTAGTATCCTTGATAGCAATGGAATACCACTTCTTACCGGATTGAGTGGTTCTGGTGACGACATTTCTTCAATAACCGACGACATCATTTCAATTTATGGTGAGTTTACTGGACCGGTAAAACTTGATGATTGGAAAGTAACTAGAGAACTGAGCGATTGGACACTTCATGAAATTGATACTACTGACTCAGAATGGAGCTGGGAATTTTCATTTACAGAAACAGGAGAATATTGGTTTTATAGTGTAGGAGATAAAGATGGATGGATGACAGAGCTTCCACCAGATGTTCCTGCATATGATACATCATGTAAATATGAATCATAAGGTGAAAAAAATGAAATTAAGAAAATTACGATCAAATGAATCAGATCATGCATTTGTCGGAATAGTCACAGCTGTTCTTCTCATCGGGCTTATTGTTGTAGTCCTTGCTTTAGTCAATGTGACCTATGTTCCCCAATGGGTGAAAGATCAAGAAGCAAGTCATATGGATACGGTTGGGAACCAGTTTGCCCAACTTAAATATGCAGTATCCATCCAATCAATTGCCAATGATAGCACGGTTTTATCCTCACCAGTCACCTTAGCAAGAAACGAAATACCATTTTTTGATTCGACAAGGTCTTCCGGTAGTTTAAAGATTACATCTGACACATGTTCACTATCTATTGAGACAAATACAACTGAAAATCTCTCCATTAGCTCGGATTCAATTAAGGGATTTATTCCGAATACTTATTTCGTGCAACAGGAATATATCCTTGAAGGAGGAAGCCTTATTCTACGGCAGGATGATTCGAATGTTCTTTTAGGAAAGCCCTCATTTCAAATTACAGAGTACGGAAAAAATCTCAGTATTACGTTTCTAAAAATTAATGGAGTCAGTGGAAAAACCTTTGTAGCGGGGCAAAGAACCTATCCTATTTACACGGAAGTCTTAAAAAATGATGTACAAACACATACTCTTAATAATGTCACCAATGTAACAATTGAAACTGAGTATGCTGAATCCTGGTATAATGCAATTAATTCTTCTCTACTATATTCCGGGTTTAATTTTACGATGACCGCTCTTTCCGATAGCGTTCGTCTTGATTTATATGATGAAACTGGGGATTTTTATAATGTTATCATCAGAGAAGTTCCCATATCTTGTCAGATTGCATATGGAATCGTTGAGAGTTAAGAACAATAAATATAGTAGGGTCCAGGTATGAAATCACTAAAACACAACCAAGCAGTTTCAGAAGTCCTTGGAGCAGTCCTTCTCTTACTAATTGCTACTGTAGTCATGTCAGTTATCTATCTTGGAGTTCTCTCAGATACAGGAGCAGAGCAAAACACCTATGTGAAAATAGCTGGATTTGTTGATGGAACTAATCTAATAATGCAACATAATGGTGGAGAAAACCTAGATCTCGACACCTTAATAAATTTTACTCTCGCAGGTGAACAATATGAATATCAGGTTGGAGAGTTACTGCTAGATGAAAATAATGATTATCAATGGAATCTTGGGGAACGATTAATCTATCATTTTGATGTAGAAATGAGTAGACTTGATGAATATGTTGAAATTGATACAATGGCTGTTGATGATGATTCAAATTCTATTGTGCTCATGGGACCAATTGACATTAATCTTGTTAGTGATGTCGGGATGTCAATTAGTGTAAATAACACGAATCCCGAACCATATAGTAAAATTCAGATAACCATTACCGTTACTAGTTTTGGTGGTGATGTAGATGGTTCAGGTAATGTAAGTGTCCGATTTCAATTACCGGAGAATCTTATACATGTTTCAAATTACAGTTCTTCAGGTCATGGATCATTTTCTCATGCAACAGGTTTATGGAAAATTGGGAACATAATGACGGATAATCCAGCGGAATTGAAAATAAATGTGACAGTTCAAGTGGTTGAAATACGGGAATTGATGCAACTTGCTATGGTTCTTGATGGGTCGGGAAGTATATCCTCAACAGATTGGGATATAATGGTAAAAGGACTATCAAGAGCGGTAAAAAATGAAGATGTTTTTCCACATGATGGAACTGTAGAACTCACCGTTGTTCAATTTGGAACCTATCCAAATAATCATTGCACGGTTGAAATATCCCCAACAATTGTAAATGAATCCAATTACATATCTATAGCAAATACGATTGAATATATGGACCAAGGAGATGGCGGTACACCGATGGCCGCAGGAATTTATCTTGCATCTGATACCATGGAAAACTCAGTGAATTATAATCCATCACTTCGACAAGTTATTAATCTTGTCACCGATGGAAAACCAACATATTATTCAAATGAAGGTGAATATATTGGACTTGGTGATGGATATTACACCAATTCTATTGATTTGGAAACAACAGAACAGGCAAAAAATTATTCAGTAAATAATTTAGCATTAACTGAAGATAAAGATGAATTTAATGCACTTGCTGTAGGATCTGGACCAGATATTGAATGGTTGAATGGAAGTATTGTTTGGCCTGGACCCGGTGTTGAATGGGATATTGAAACAACTGAAACACCACCTGGACCTGGATGGGTTGCAAATATTGATAGTTATGCTGATTTTGAGTTTGCAATTGAAAAAATGTTTAAGGTTTATTTTAACAGCATTCCAGTAACAGTAGAATATATTGGCTCAAGTACTATAGATCCAAATGATTTAAATGATCTGGCAACGATTTCTATATTACCTGAGGATTAAAAAAAAACATATTTATTATTCAATCAAGTAAGTAAAAAGGGGAGACTAATGCTCCCCCTCATTTTTTCCTAACAACGCCCCCTTTCTCCCAATCTCCGTCATTGTTAACGAATGTTAGGTCGATAGAATCTACCAACCTATTTAATAAATAAATATGTAGTATATAAATATTGGTTAATAGCATTATACCTATAATTCACCTAATTAAAACCTAAAAAATTGTTCTTCATGATATAAATATATTAATACGTATTAAATTTTTCTCTTTCATTTTTTTTATGTTTTTAATATAGTTCTTTTTCCTTGTCTCTCAGTTCTTAAGAAGAGAATCTATCTTTTGATGAATGTCAGTATCATCTGTTTTATTAGCAATATCATTTGATGTTACAGGCTTCTTAGCATCTACTGGTAGTGTAAAATAAAAAATACTTCCTTTCTCGAGTCCTTGGCTTTCAGCCCAAATCCTGCCACCATGTTTTTCTACTATACGCTTCGCAATTGATAACCCCAGACCACTACTCTCAAAATCATGGCGAGACTCATCAGCCTTATAAAACTCATCAAAAAGATGTTCTAGTTGTTCATTTGTCATGCCGATACCTGTATCCTGAACAGCAAGTTGAATTTCATTGTTTTTTTGTTCAGCATTAATAATAATTTTTCCTGATTCATGAGAATATTTTACTGCATTATTAAAAAGATTTGTCAATAATTCCTCCAGTCTCAGTTTATCAGCAGCAATGCACATATCATCAGAGACAGTATTTATGACATCAATGTTTTTATCCTGAAAAAGAAGAAAATTATTCTCAAGAATGGTATCTATTTCATTTTTTAATGATAGAGAAGAAATATTAAATCTTGTGTTTGGAGAATTTAATTGTGCTAAATCCAAGGTTTTTGCAACAAGATTTTTCATATAACGTACATTTCTAATAAGAACCTTAAAAATCTCTTTATCCCGCTCATCTGCTGCTTTCTTTTCTAATACTGGAAGAAGATTAATCAATGGACCTAATGGATTTTTCAAATCATGACCGAGTTGCCCGATAAACTCATCTTTTTGTTTCAGTAAATAGGTTATTTTCTTTGTTCTATCAATTACCTTTTCTTCTAAATCCTTATTCATGTCTCTAAGTGTATCATGAGCTTTTTGTAATTCAGCCTGAGTTTGTTTTAAATCTGTCAGATCAATACCGGTACCAATAACATAGTCCTTTTCATCAATGATTACATGATAACCAGTAAGATAATATGGTGTTTTCTCCCCGGTTTTTGAAAGAAAACTAGCCTCTATAAAACCATATCCTTTTGTAAAGACATCATTGAAACGGTTTTGAATTAAATCTTTTTCTTGAGTATCAAAAAGATCCTTTGGTGTCAGAGTGTTTAATTCATCAGCTGAGTACCCTGTCACTGTTTCAAAATTCTTATTCCATCTGATAAAATGTCCAGTAGCATCAAAAAAATAGAATACTCCTGGTAAACTACTCAAAAGAGAATCTGAAAATGTTTTCTCTCGGAGAATCTCTCGTTCCGCTTGTTTTCGATCTGATATATCACGAGCAATACCTTGAATGGCAAATGGTTTTCCATCTTTGTAAATAAGGGTACTCATGACATCAACATCGATAATTTTTCCATCTTTTCTTATAATTCGAAACTCCTCTGGTTTTAGTTGTGAACCTGTCTTCTTAATCTCTCTTACAAGATGAAATGCTTTGAAGAGTTGTCCTTTGTCAAGAAAATCCTTGAAATTGAGTGATGTAATCTCATCTTTACTATAGCCAGTGAATTCAAGTGCTGCATTATTTGCATCTATAAAATTTCCTTTAAAATCATAGATATAAATCAAATCAGAATGACTGTTAAAAAGTGCAGAGTAGCGAGCATATATTTCTTTTCGTTGTTTCTCACTTTCAGCTAATTGTTGCTGTATAGAAAATATTGATTTCGTCCCGGTTTGACTGGATACATTTTCCGGGATGATAAAAATGAGGTATAAAAAGAAATAAGCAACAAAAAAACTCATAATTGGAAAAAATTCTGAAATATCAAGGGAGCCTTCTGTGATACACCCAAGACAAAACCCTGAGATGGTGAAAAAAATTTGGGAGAGTAAAAAGAGAACTGATGATATATCCCTTGCTTTTATTATTAGAAGTGTTGCTGAAATAAGAACCAAACAGGATAAAACAAGCATATAACTGGTGTAAAGCGCATCAGTCATTAGTCCAGAGATAAAAATCAATAAAGAGATAGATATGATGATAAAATAAAGCGATAAAAGCATCTTTATTTTTTTTTCAAAATGTAATAATCGATCCAAGATGGAAAAAAACAATGCATATATCAATGGTGTTGGGCTCCAAATATAGAGTCCTAGGAGATGAGAATCTGTTGTTACTCCCCGATGCAAGCCAAGAATAATATAGAGATATGTAAAGATATTTAAAAAGAACCCGATACTAATCATGAGTTTTTTAACATCGTGATCTTTTCTATACATTCGGAGAAAAATAAGCGCTAAAACAGGGCAACTTATGCTAAGAATGATCCATAGAATTGTTGTTAAATCCAAAGAACACCTCCTAATAAACATATGTTCTGCTTGTAGGGATTCTGATGCATTCTAAGTTTTACTCCAAGCTATATGATCAATATAGCATCACATCCACATAACATCATAGTAATGATAAACTGTTAAAAGAGAAATGAATTGATATTATTTTCTATTTAATTGATATTTATGTACTTGTTATTTTCAAAATCAATAACATATTATTCATAGACCTAGCTTATTTTTTCAATAAAAATCATTATATGAATTATTCGCCATCTAATTTTAGTAAAAACATGTAAAAACCAGTACCTATTACTACTGGCTATGGGAGTTTCTGTGGAAGGTAAATTTGCTAGATACTATGATTTATTTTTTGATGGTATTCTTAAATCAATACGGCAGAAACAGCTTGAGATAATAAAGAAATACCAATGCAAGAATATTATAGATTTAGGATGTGGAACAGGCGCACAAGCAAGATTACTTTCTTCTCACGGATACAAAGTAACAGGGGTAGATGCATCTCCTCAAATGTTACAGGTGGCTCATCAAAAAAATAAGTATCAAACACGATACATCCTTGGAGATATCACCACTGAACTTCTTCCAAATGAGCAGTTCGATTGTGCTCTTATTAGCTTAGTACTGCATCCTAATGATATGTCAATAATACAGCGTATTCTAACACAGGCTAAACGATTAACTCAGAATCAAGGCATTATCATCATAACCGATTATGATACAGGTTCCCATTTCAAAGGAATGATTGCAAATAATGTTATCCGCATCATTGAAAGCTGTGCTAATCCAACCCATAGAAAGAATTATTTTGAATTTATGCAACAGGGTGGATTAGAAAAAATTATCGCCAAAAAAAAGCATACACTCCTTGAAACCTATTTATTTTATCAAGGTGCAATAAAAATATGTGTTGTACAATAAGATCTCTGTTTTTATTATGCTACCGAAAGAGTTTGTCAATGTTATTATGCAGCTCATCAGTACTAATATCCTTAGCTGACTCTGTATTCTCTTTATGAATCTTTGGAATAGTAAAATGCACAATAGTACCTTTACCAATCCCCTCGCTCTGTGCCCAAATACGACCACCATGCCGTTCAACAATTCGTTTACATATTGGCATTCCAAGGCCGCTACTATGAAAATCATGACGGGAGGAATCAGCTTTATAAAACTCATCAAAAAGACGATTGAGCTGCTCAGTAGTCATTCCAATACCGGTATCTTCAATAAAGATTTCTATCTCAGTATCATTTTCATCTGCCTGGATGGTAATTGTACTTGTGTTATCAGAATATTTTACAGCATTTGTTAAAAGATTCGTGAATAATTCATCAAGACGAAGTTTATCTGCATAAACCATGAGATTAGATGAAATATTATTTTTCACATTAATCTGTTTTTCCTGAAAAAGAAAAGTATTATTTTTAAGGATATTATCTACCTGTTTTTTCATTGGAACCAATTCAAAATTAAAATTTGTATTCGGTGAATTCAACCGTGCAAGTTCAAGTGTTTTTGTAACCAGATCCTTCATATAAAAAACATTTCTTTGAAGCACTTGAAAGATTTGTTTCTCTCTTTCCCCTGTTGCCGTCTTTTCTAATATCGGTAGAAGATTAATAAGAGGGCCAAGAGGATTTTTCAGATCATGCCCAAGTTGTCCGATGAACTCATCTTTTTGTTTTAAAAGATGTTGGATCTCTTGTGTCCGCTGATTCACTTTATGTTCAAGATTTCGATTCATATCTTTTAGTTTATCTTGCATGACTTTTAATGGCGTGATATTGATAAGAGACACAATACGCACGGATGAATCTGGAAGAATTCCAATGTTAACATGAACGGTTTTTTTATTACCATGTTTATCAATAATATCGCAATCATATTCACTGGGTGGTTTTGCATGATTATCTGAGCGTTGTTTGTGATACGCAAACATTTTTGTTTTATATTCCTCAGTTATAAAATCATACCAATGCATCTTATGTTCAACGTCTTCTTTTGTGTACCCACTGAGTTTTTCAAACTCAGAATTCACCATGGTAATAATACTATCCTCACCAAAAGTCCCAATGGCAGTTCCAGTTTTTTCAAAAATGGTTTTATATTTAAGTTCAGTCTGTTCAAGTTCTTTTTCAACTTTTTTTCTCTCTGTTAAATCCCGAAACACTGCCATATCAGCAGATTTACCTTTATACTGGATTTTACCTGCGTGTAGTTCATAGAGTATTGGAGTACCATCTTTTCGAAATACATTAACTTCATAAGGAGGAATATGTTTCCCAGCGAGTCGAAGGACTATATTTTTCAAAAGTTTACTTTTTGTTTTTGTATCCAAAAATTTCATAGTTAAAAAATTTTTTCCTATGAGTTCTTTCCGAGTAACTCCAATATCTTCAAAGAATTTATTAGATGCTTCTAAAATTGTACCTTTAACATCAACTATCACCACTCCATCAATCATTTGATCAAAGAGATTGCGAAATGTTTGCCTCGTTTCAGAAAGCTCCTTTGTTGTTGTCTCAAGTTTTTTTTCAATTGAAAAATAGGAACCAATAGTCTTTTTACTCGTTGATTCTAAAGGACTAACCATAAAAATAAGTCCAATAAATATATAGGATACAAAATAGGCAAAAATACTGACATAACTAGTAAGGAGAACATCCTGCTGAATGTTGATAAGGAGGGCTGAAGCAACAAGAGTGGAAAGTAAAGAGAAAAGAAACAGAAAACTCGATACACCTCTTTGTTTGATGATGAGAATAATACAGAAAACGATTGATATAATTGTTCCTAATATCATAAAAAACGTAAACATCATCGTTGATATCATCGTGGATGATAATATCACAAAAGAGATGATTAATGTAAGTAAAAACAAATTAAAAAGAATGTTTATTGTAATTTTCTTACTAAAAATACGTTCTAAAAGTACATAAAACAACAATATGAGATATGAAGTTGCACCCCAATGATATAAAAGATTTGGCACATAGGAAGTTACGCCATATTTTACGAAACCAAAACTAAGCATAAGAAAACCAATAGAGGAAACTAAAAGACCTAATCCAAACATCAGTTTTCGTTTATCTTTATCAATAAAAAATAATCGAAATGAGAATAGACTTAAACCTATAATATACAATGTCAGTAACAGCCACATAATGGATAGTACATCCATTCCATTTACCCCGTATTCCATCAGTTCATATCTTAAAGTGTAGAATTGGTATCCTATTTCATCATTTAATGATTATCATTTTTTTTATATTCAATGATGAATTGATTTTATCAATTATTATATGAAGTAATAAATTCAAAATTATACTCGTTGTAGCAATATGATTATTCAGAGGACAATCAAGTGATTGATCATCCCTATGAGGAGATTATTACTCTAAAACTTAGTTGACTTCTTAAATTTCCTAGTAATACAACATTTTAAAAACAGGTTTTTTGAAGGATATATAGATTAAACATTAAATTTACACTCATAAAAGTAAAAAAATATAACCAATCATATCATTTGCCCAATTTTAATTCTTAATACCATCAATAAAAAAAGTTCCTTAAAAGAAAGAAAAACAGATAAAAATCTTTAAGAAACATGAGTATATATTTATTATATCGATTAATACAATGGGGGATTAAATGAAAAACATAGTACCAGTATTTATTTTAGTAATTTTAGTTTCAATAAGTAGTATCAATATTACAATTGCAATGAACGATTCATATAATGAAAAAAATACAGTACCGCAGCATACAAGTAATGGGTATGGTCTACAATGGATGATGGAATATGGATCAAGCCCTTGGACCGATGCACGATATCAAGGTCCACAACCCATTGGAGATGCAGATAATGACGGATTAAATGAACTACTGATCAGTGGACGAGACAGTGCTATACGAGTTATGGAATGGAATGAAAACACACAGACCTATGAACAGAATCACATCTTACGACCACCCTTATATCCATTTATAAACTGTGATGCTGGTGGTATGGCAATCGGAGATGTCACCAATGATGGCGCAAACGAGGTTGCTGCAACCTGGTATACAACAGTCTACAAATACATCTCCTCAACATACAAAATCATTGGATTAAACCCGTATATCTTTTGGAATAATGGTGGTAATCCAGACTGTCTCATCGGGGATTTTGATACTGATGGAAAAAACGAATTAATTCTCAGTGGTGGCCCATTAGGAAGACGTAACAGCCCTGTTGGTGAGATAACTGTATTTCGCTGGAATGGATATTATCTCGAACGAATCGCAGAATGGGATGACCCTGAAGATCAAGGATATGTGTACATGGCTGGTCTTGGGGATGTCGATAATGATAACGAAAATGAAATTGTTTGTGCATATGAGGGCAAAGTCATAGTGTTAAATTGGGATGCAGTGGATAATGAGTTTATCCCAACACAGATCAACAGACCCGCTCCTCTGTCAGATTACCCATTTGGGATAGTCTGCAAGGATTGTGATAATGATGGATCTGATGAAATCCTTTTAAGCTATTATGT
>Ga0180430_10002961_pt1 | contig 14903 bp, 8 predicted proteins | sample SS_ome_9_FD_132999 | JGI IMG/M metagenome (GOLD analysis project Ga0180430, IMG submission 132999) | Hypersaline lake sediment archaeal communities from the Salton Sea, California, USA - SS_1_S_2 metaG | ecosystem: Environmental > Aquatic > Non-marine Saline and Alkaline > Hypersaline > Sediment... | reverse complement strand
GCGCTGGCCCTGATTGGTCTGCTGCTGATTGCCGGTATCGGCCTGGCCGCCTGGTTTTTGCTGAGCAACAGAACCGCTTCGCCCACAACAGGAACTCCGGCCCCGGTTATGGGCGCCACCGCGACAATCGTCACCACCCCGGCGCCCCCCGTCGAATCGGCTACGACCAGCCCGGCAACCAGTCCGGCGGCGATTATTGATTTCAGCAGCAGTAAAACCACCGTGCCGCTGGGGGAGTGTATCACCCTGCGCTGGCAGGTTGATAATGCCCGCGAAGTCCGGCTGGATGGCGAACTGGTGCCGGCCACCGACAGCCGGCAGGTCTGTCCCCGCGACCCATCAAAAATTTACCGGCTGACCGCCACCAGCGAAAACGGCGAAACCATCGAACAGACGGTGACAGTCAGTGTGCCACCCACCCTGCCACCGCCGCCGGAAATAGCGGTTGATTTTAGCGTAGACCAGCGTGATATTGCCTACGGCAGTTGCACCACCCTGCGCTGGACTGTCAGCAGCGCCCAGGCCGTGCTGCTCAACGGCGAAAAAACGTCCCTGACCGGCAGCGAGCAGGTTTGCCCCACCGCCCCGTCGACCAGCTACCGCCTCAACGTGCTGCCGCTGGAAGGCCAGCCGGTAGAGCAAATTGTGGTGGTCAACGTGGCTGCCACGCCGGTGCCCTCGGCCACGCCCACGCCCACCCCGCTCCCCACCGCGACCTCGCCGCCGCAAGCGCCGGGCATCAACAAATTTATTGCCGACCAGTACAATCTGCCTTACGGCAGTTGCACCATTTTGCGCTGGGAAGTATTCAACGCCCACACTGCCCGGCTTGATGGGGGCGTGGTTCCGAATCAGGGCAGCCAGCAGGTATGCCCGCCGGCTACAACCAACACCTACACCCTCACCGCCACCGGCAACGGCGGCACCGTGCAGGCTTCCGTTACCCTGACAGTATTGGTGCCCACCCATACCCCGGTGATTGTGGCGCCTCCGCCTCCCCCGCCGCCCAGCGGGCCGCCCATCATCATATTTTCTGCCGATGAAACGACCATCAGATACCCCAACTGCACTACCATTCGCTGGCACGTGGAAAATGTACGCGAAATCTATCTGGAAGGGCAGGACGTGCCGCGCGAGGGCGTAGTCGGCGACGGCAGCAAACGGGTGTGCCCCAGTTTAAGCTCCAGCCTGTATAAGCTGATTATTATTTTGCGGGACGGGTCGGTACATGAAGAGAAGTTATACATCACCGTGGTCGGTTAGCCGCGGGAGTAGATTATGATTGATGAAACGCCAAAACTAACCCGAGCCAGAGCCGAAATGGTCAAAAATCAGTTGCAAGGCCGATTTATTAATGACCAGCGCCTGCTGGACGCCATGGGGACTATTCCTCGCCACCTGTTTGTGCCCTCACATTTATGGGACGATGCCTACAAAGATGGCCCCCTGCCCATTGGCGCCGAGCAGACTATCTCCCAACCGTATATTGTGGCTTTTATGACTCAGGCGTTGCAACTGCCCGCCGATGGGCAGGGAGTGGTGCTGGAAATCGGCACCGGCTCCGGCTATCAGGCGGCGATACTCAGCCAACTGGCGGCCCGGGTTCACACCGTCGAGTGTATTGAATCGCTGGCTCACCGGGCAAAGCGCTGCTTTGAGCAGTTGAAGCTGGATAACATCGAACTGAAAGTGGCCGACGGCGGTTATGGCTGGCCCGAAGCCGGCCCCTACGACGCCATCATCGTGACCGCAGCCGCGCCGGAACTACCCGCCCCGCTCACGGTGCAACTGAAAGATGGCGGCTATTTGCTGGTGCCCATTGGCCCCCGCTGGCAGCAGGAATTAATCCGGGTGCAGCGGCAGGGAGATCGGCTCATCGAAGAGAAGTTGGTCCCGGTGGCCTTTGTGCCGCTGGTGGGCGAACACGGCTGGGACGAGTACGAATTTTACAGATAAACAGTTGTCATCAGCCAATTTGTCGTTATACTATCATAAAACAATTCTTGAGGAGTCGGACAGTCCCTGGCGGGACGACACCAAAGAATGAAAATAGGAGGGATTTTGGGGGGACACCCCCCACTCCCCCCGCCTTTCAATTTTATTTTCAAGGGAGATTTCAATGGCAGTTGCTCAAGACCTGTTAGAAATTTTACGATGTCCTTATTGCGTTAGCGGCGAAACCCGCAAACCCGGCGATGATCCGGGCCGGCTGGAACTGGTACAAAATGGCGCCTGGCTGGTTTGTCAGGAAGCGGATTGCGGACGGAAATATCCCATCAAAGAGGATATTCCGGTGATGCTGATTGATGAGGGCGATAAATGGATTAAAACCGCGGTTGAAGATTTGCCGGAACCGGGCAAACTGGTTGACTGATGGTAACCCGGAATTATTGGGGGACGCAATGAAACAGCTGTATTCAAAAATAACAACAATCCTGATGCTGTTGACGATGCTGGCGATGATCCCGGCCTGGCAGCCGGTGACCGCGCAAGGAATTATCCAGGCCGCGGAATCAACGTGGGATGCTGATTTTCGGGACCATATCACCTTCAAGCTGAATGCCGCCAGTTCGACCGAAATCACCGAAGTGCAGTTGTATTATCGGGTGGTGGGCCGCCCCGCCTCCTCCCGCAACGACGCCAGCTTTACGCCCGGCGATACGGTTGAAGCCGAGTTTGTGCTGGATCAAACCAAGCCCGAAAATTACCTGCCGCCCGGCACCCAGCTTGAATACTGGTGGAAAGTTGTCGACGCCGATGGCAACGAGCTGAAAACAGACAAACAAACGATGGTCTATCTGGATAATCGCCATCCGTGGCAAACGCTGGAAAATGACCGGCTGACGTTGTACTGGTACGATGGCGGCGATGAGTTTGGCCAAAGTCTGTTTGACCGGGCCAACCAGGCCCTCGACACGCTGGAAAGTGATGTGGGCATTGGTCTGGAAAATCCCATCAGGATTTTCATTTACGCCAATCACAGCGACCTGCTGGAAGCAATTTCTACCAACTCACAAGAGTGGACCGGCGGGCAGGCCTTTCCCGATTACGGCGTCGTCGTCATCGGGGTGGCGCCCAGTCAACTGAACTGGGGCATGGGAGCGACCACCCACGAAATGACCCACCTGGTCATCCACCAGGCCACCGATAACCCCTACGGCGATTTACCCCGCTGGCTGGATGAAGGCATCGCGGTTTACAACGAAAATCAGGAAGAGTTGGATGATGATTTCCGGGGGATTTTTGAGCAGGCGGTCCAGGATGATAAATTGATGACCCTGCGCACCCTGTCCAGCCCCTTTCCCGCCGACCCCATCAAGGCCAATCTGGCTTACGGGCAAAGCGGCGCCGTGGTGATGTTCATCATCGACAGCTACGGCCCGGAGGCCATGGAGAATTTGCTCAATATTTTTGCTGACGGGGCGCTCTATGATGAAGCGCTGCAAGAGGCTTTGGGGGTTGATACCGACGGGCTGGATAACCTGTTTCGGGAAAGTGTCGGATTGCCGCCGCTGCCCGGCACCGAACTGCCCGCGGTTGAAGCGGAACCGGACGCCGCCCCGGTAGAGACCGCCGTCGACACCGGTTCTGCGGAAAGCGATGCAGCGCCTGTCGAGCCACCAAGCGAAGTTGAAGAAGCGGCCAAAGCCGAAGCGCCGGCACCCGCCGCAGCCGAACCCCAGCCCGCCGAGTCGGAAGCGGGGGGCTTGCTGAATAGTATATCGTGCCTGGCCGGGCTGCTCATTTTACCCGGGTTGGGGCTGGCCGTTTTCAAACGCCGCAGCTAACCCCAAAGCAGAGAATCAAACAGCGGACGCTTAATTGAGCGTCCGCTGTTTTTTGTTGCCGGTTCAGATCGCCCCGGCCTCACTCAATTTTGATGCCGACTATTTTAGCCCGGATGGTGGTGTCGTCACCCGCAACCGGCTGGCCGATGACCAGCACTTTGCGGCCCGGCTGCACATCCGCCGCGGTCGCTTCCTGCTCAGCGCGGGCGCGGTACTCGGTTGAGTCATCGGTGAGGATGGTCAATTCGCCTCGCTGCAAAGATTGCAGGGTGAACCCGTTGTCGGTCAGGGCAATCACTTCGCCGGCAGCCCGACCGGCGGCATTGTCCGGCAGAACCACAATCAACCGGGCCAGGCCGACATTTTCACCATCGTCCACTTTCCTGCCGACAGCCGCAATGTTGGCGCCAACCGGAATATCGGCCAGGGTGGGGTCTTCGACATTACGGATGCGGATTCTGGTTTGCTCATTAGTTTGCACCGTCCAGATGCCTTCTTTTTGGCCCAGCCCCTGAACGGTCAAGGTGCCGGCGGCCTCATCCACGCTGAGAACCTCGCCGCGCAGGGTATGCCGGCGCAACTGCTCAGGAGTGACGGCAACGACCAGCCAGGCCTCAAGCGTAGCGTCATCTTGCTTCTCGCCCACAGCCAACACCAAATGGCCCGGTTCAATATCTGCCAATTCGGCCTGTTCTCGGCCCAGCCGAAAACGGGTTTCGGCGGTGGTGATGATCCGGGCCTCTTCGCTTTGCCGGTTCTGCACCAAAATTGTATCGCCTTCGATGGCGATAACCTGCCCGCGCAGGGTGTTTGCCGGATTTCGCGGCGGGGGTGTCTCCGTTTGGGCTGAAGCTGTCGCACTCATCATCCCGAAAAGTAAAATTGCTATGACAAATAAGCTGATCCGTTTCATTTTTTTCTCCTTAATGTAAAAAATAGGGTGTGTCATTGATATTTTTATCTTAACGGGATAATGTAAAGCCCTCATTACTCAACTGTAAAAATTCTGTAAAACAAAAACGCCTCCGGAGAAATTCCCGGAGGCGTTGGGTTGACCGCTAATTGACGAATAAAAATTAATAGGTTCGTTCAAAAATTACTTCAAAAGAAACGTGGTACAAAGAGTTGGCCACAGCGTTATCTCCACAAGCTTCGCCGGTACCGTAATCGGGAGTGATACCGTCGGCCACTTCGCTGGTGCCGCCCTGAACCTGAACAGAATAGTTGCCTTTGAACATAGCAAAATCTATACGGCCGGCCTCAAGCTGGCCTTTCAGGTTTGTTTTGGTTTCGGTTTTGGTGGTGATGAAGCCATCGGCGGTAGGCGACCATTGTACTTTGATGGGAACACCGTTGATGCCCTGCCCGGAGGGGTCCTGTACCTTGATGAAAATATGGTGTTTGCCCTGATTTTCACAGGGAGTAAGCTGGCGCACGCTTACCAATCGAAAATCTACATCAGGGGTGGGCGTCAGGGTAGGAGTGGGGGTATTGGTGGGGGCGCGGGGTGTGTTGGTGTACGCCGGGGTAGCGGTGTCGGTCGGAGTCGGTGTAAATTCGGGCGTGGGGGTATTGGTGGGGGTAGGGGTATTGGTCGCGGTAGGAGTGCTGGTGGGGATGGGGGTTTCGGTGGGAGTCGCGGTTTGGGTGGGCGTAGTACTGGGGGTGGGCGTAGTCGTTGGGGTGGCGGTCGCGGTTTCTACAAACGGCAAAGCTGCGACCGCGCCAATGGCACCATCTTCCTGAACTTGCATGGCTACACTGCGGTTGTCGCCGGGCAATGCACCGTCGTCTTCAAAGGTGGCGGCCAGGGCCTGAATAATCCAGGAGGGGGCCATAATGCCGCACAACCAAATAAGAATCAATAAAATTGCCAATATACGGAGTTTGGCTCCGATAGTCCGCTCGGCGAACCAAACAGACAGGCCGCTTCTCCGTCGGTCAAGCTGCCGGTTCGACACGGCCCGCGGTTGGCGCGGCACTGGTTGAGACCGGGATTTTCGTCGTTTTCGGCCGCTGGGTTTAGCCGGTTTTGAGGCTGGGGGTGTTGGTTTGGCCGGAGTCGATTCAGCCGGTTCATGTTGAGCCGGCTCGGTCGCGGCCACAGGTTGGGGCGCGGCCTGGGGTTTGGCACGGGCAACCGGTTTTCGTCGTTTCTTACGCTTAGGCTTGGCTCGTTTTGGTTTGGCCGATGGCGCGGGCGCGGATGCAGCTGATGCGGGCGCCGGAGGCACAGACCTGGGAGCCGACGGCGGCACGGGTCTGGCGGGTGGCGGAGGGGGCGCGGCAAAAGCCGGCGGATTTGGCGGCGCAGGCGGCATCGGTGGGGGATATGGTTGGCGGGGCGGCTGCCGATATTGGGGCGTGGCCGGCGGCAAGGCCCGCGATTGGGTTGGGGCGACCGGTCTGAGCGGCACAGGCGGCATAGCCGGTGCCGGAGGCGGCCCCGGTTGGTAGGGGTGGACGGGTTGAGACGGCTGAGGTCGGGGCGAGGCCGGGGCGGCAGGCATGCCACCAGGCGGCGGTAGCCCTTGCTGTGGGGCACGACCGCGCAAACGAGCCAACGTTTGCTCCAACCTTTCGCTGAGAATTCGGCTCAGGGTCAGGCCCAAATTGGGATAGCGCTGCAGATAATCATCAAATTCAGGTTTGATTAACGTCCACACGCGGGTATCTACCACCGCATAAGCCGTGGTGGGATGCCCCTTGCCGGACAGCAGGGCGATTTCGCCCAGAAAGTCGCCTTGTTCCAATGTTTCCAGCAAAATAGGGCCGCGCATCGAAGTGGCCCACTGCTCTACCTGGCCACTTTCAATAAAAAACATCTCTTCGCCGGCACGGCCTTCTTGATAAACGGTGCTGCCGGCCTGGTAATTCCGGGGCTGCAAAACCGCGGATAACTCGTCAAGCTGGAGGCGGGACAGACCGCCTAATCGGGCAAATTTTTTCAGATGTGGTTCCGCGGAATGGCTGCCAAAGGAGCCTAGCTGGTCGCGCAGGGCACGGCTGAGGGCCGCGCTGAGTTGCGGATATTGGACCAGCAGGTGGTCGAAGTCTGTGCGATACAGGCCCCACAGGTTGGTGTTGCGGGTGGCATAGGCGGTAAAGGCGCGGGGTTTGCCCACCAGCAAGGCAGATTCGCCAAAGTAATCGCCTTCGACAAAGTTGGCTACCACCTGATTGGCCTGGCGGGCGGTTTCAGAGACAGCTTCGACCGCGCCGGTGTCTATGATGTAAATCGCGTCGCCGGGATCACCCTGGTTAAAGACAATTTCACCGGCTGGCACGTGCCGCAGTAAAAGAAGCCGGCCGATGTGTTCCAGGGCTTCCGGCGGCAAATCGGCAAACAGCGCGATACGCTTGAAAATACTGACCGCGTGCGCCCGGTCGGCTGCGGTCAGGCCGGCCCGCAAATTTCGGCTAAAATTGGTTTTGATGGTCGGGTTGGCTTCGGTCAAACTGATGAAGTCAGCCGGGGTTAACTGCCAGAGAATGGCTTCGGTGGCGGCCTGGGCGGTGTTGGAGTGCGGTTTGTTGGCGATGATGGCCATTTCGCCAAAGGCGTCGCCGGGGCCAAGTTCAGAGAAATCTTCGTCATCACCATCACCCAGCAGCCGCACGGTTCCTTCTGAAATAAAGAAAATACCAACCGGGGAATCGCCGCTGTGATAAATGGTGTTGTTGATAAAGAATCGCTGGGGAGACAGCCGCTGAATTATGAGGTTCTGTTCTCGTTTGGAGAGGTTTTTCAGCAACGGCGAATTGCCCAACACATCAACCAGTACCGGCCAGTATTGAGCCACACCAACCCCCAACGACAACCCTAACCCCAAACCGATACGGGGTTGTTCGTTTAAAAGGTCGGTCAGGGCGGAATTATCCAAAGCCCAAACCGTCACATGACCGGAGGCGTAAGCCGACATGCGGTGAGCTTGGGCCTGGAAGAAATCACCTTCCCCCAGGATACTGCCGGGGCCGAGGTTGGCTACAAGGCCGGTCTGGTCATCGGACGAGAGCTTGACCCAGCCCTCTTTAATAAGATAGAGGGTATCAGCTTCGCCACCTTTTAAAAACAGAGCCTCACCCGGTTTGTAGGCTTCCGGGCGCATCCTTTTACCAATGGCCCGCTGTTCATCAACAGACAGTTCGGCAAATAGCGGAGCGTTCTGTATAAATTCGTCTTTCAAATCTTTCCTTCCTTACATACGTATGACGCGGCCAGTCTGGTGAAAAAAACGTATGTGAAAAAACACAGGCAAACGCCCTTTGCAGCGGTTGATGTCAACCGAAAAAGGCCGGTTCCCTTTGCCTGGGTTTGACCGCTAGCGAGTAATGCCTTGCTCAAAAACTAATTGCCACGATGGCGTCAGAGTATTCGACAGGTCGGGGCACAGGGTGGCGGGTTCGATAAGAATTTCCGGAGGCGGTTGAACCATGTCCACGTTAAGTAATTCGAGCCGATAGATTGTATCCGATTCAAGTTGAAAATCGGCATAGCCGGGGTCAACATCCGGTTTGAAGCCGGTAAAAAATTTATCCTGACCACCGGGCCATGTAACTTTTATTTCAACGCCGGGTACACCTGCTCCCAGTCTATCACGGACATAGATTCTTAGCAATCCGTCATTGGTATTATCACACAAGGGAACAGATTGTGCCACGCCATAGGGCGCATCCGGACCAGGTGTGGGGGTGCGGGTCGGGCGACGGGTGGGCGTGGCCGTTGGCGTGCGGGTGGAGGTAGGCGTAATCGAGGGGGTGGCAGTCCGGGCGGGGGGGCGAGTGTGAGTGGGTGCGGGGGTAGGGCTGGGCGTTATCGGCGTGGGGGTGTGCGCTGGTCGGGGTGTGGACGTGGGCGCCGGGGTGGGTGTGGCTGTTGGTTCCGGCGTGTCGGTAGCGATAAAGGGGAGCATGGCACTGGTTGTTTGCCCCAATTTACGCGATAAGGCAATCAACGCTGAAATATCGCGCATATCCCGTTCGGTTGAAATATATTTTTCTGTTAAAGCCACCAGCGCGGCGTTGGGGTTTGGCTCCCCCAAACGAACCAGCCGGTCTGCGGCCAGCGACGCATCATTATTATGCGCGTAGGCCAGGGCAATTAACCGCAAATAATGCTCTTTATCGGGAGCCGCCAAATCGGCGGGCCTCACCGAGGCCGGTCGAGGGTCTAACACCCACCCATAGGTTAGCGCCAGAGCCAACCCCACCACAAAGCCAAACAAAAAACTGCCAATCCACCACCCCAGGTGTGGAGGTGTGGTTGAGGGCGGTTTAGACCGGGAAACATCCGTCGGCGCGGCCGGGGCCGACCGGCGAGCAGAATCCGACCGTTCCGAAAACGGCCAATAGGTTATTTTGCCTAAGCAAAATATCTTACGCTGGATGTTCGATAAAGTCAAATACATAGCCGGCTGTTTTTGTAGCTGGGAAGATTCTCCTCTAAAATCTCAGGCCAGGACATGGTATAATGAGGTGTAGATTCTGCCAAATTCGGAGTATGATGTGTCTTTTGAAGATCGAATTCAGTTACCAATCACAAATATTATCCATCGCCGGATACGGCTGCTGGATAAATTAACGGAATTTGTCAACACAGACAAGCGGCTGATTACTATTACCGCGCCGGGCGGATATGGCAAGTCTATCTTGCTGGCTGATTTTTCTCAAACCGCAGATTGGCCGGTGTGCTGGTGTTCGCTGGATTATCCCGATCAAGACCCCATCTCTTTTTTAACACTACTGGCCCACAGTATAGCTCACCGCTTTTTTTATATTGAGACAGATACGCTGTTAGAGATACTGCAACAGGGAGATACGCAAACCGCGATTCACCATATCGGTGAATTGCTGATGACAGCCGGGCCGCACATCATCATTCTTGACGACTATCATAAAGCAACCAGCGCCGGAACCACCCTGGCTTTGAACCGGCTCTTACGCAGACTGTTACCCCACAGCCATATTATTATTGCCACCCGCGGCAACTTGGGGCTGGAGACCGGTCAGGTGCTGGACCTGGTTATCACGGAACGGATGACGGGGCTGACAGAAGATGATTTACGCTTTACGTCGGAGGAGCTGCAACGAGTGATGCTCAAGCGGTTTGGCCGCCGCATTGAAACCGATACCGCCCAAAACCTGGCCCGCATCACAGACGGCAATATCGCCCAAATTCTGTTGACCGGACACATTACCCACGCCGGACACATCCTCAAAAAGTTACAGACCCACACCGCAGAAGAACGGGAATTAATTTACAACTATCTGGCCACAGAAGTTTTTGATAAACAACCGCCGGAGCTGCAAAAATTTATGCTCTATTCGGCAATGCTGCCGGATATCCGGGTAGAATGGTGTAACGAACTGCTGGAAACCTCGCAAGCCCAAACCTTCCTTGACAGGCTTGTGCAAAAAGATTTGTTCATTACCCAAACCGGCACCGGTATCAAGTATCATGATCTTTATGCCGACTTTCTGCGGGGCAAACTGGCCGAAGCCCCCTCTCTCTTTCAACAGGTCACCGCCAGAGCCGCCCAGGTCTTGATGTCCCATGCTCGTTTTGAGGCGGCCATCAACCTGTACATTTCTCTGCAAGCTTGGGAACAGGTCATCGAAATTCTGGAAGAAAAAGGTTACGTTTTTTACAATACCGGCCGGGCCTTGACTGTAAGCGCCTGGCTGGAACAGTTGTCCGGGGAAAAATTGACCAGTCACCCCCGTTTGCTTTTGCTGCGTGGGCAAATTTTAAATAATGATCAAGGTGAGTTGCAAGAAGCGCAAGAGGCGTTTAGGCAGGCCGAGCAAAATTTTCAACGACAAACCAACCACGTTGGGGCAGCCGAAGCACAGGTGTGGCGCGGTATCAATTTAAGGATGATGGGCCAGGCTACCGCCGGGCTGAATATGATTTCAAGAGGATTGGCTCAACTCGAAAAATACCGGGCAAAGGCGCCGGTCATTGCCTGGGCCATCGAAAACAGAGGAAAAGCTTACTCATCAGCCGGAAATACAGAAGCGGCCATCACCGATTTACGTCGGGCTATGGAAATGTTTCAAACCCTGGATAATAGCTACCGGGTGGGGAACTGCCATCATGATTTGGGCGTTTGTTTGGAAAAGCAGGGTAAAATTAGCGGGGCCGAACACCACTACAACCAGGCCATGCAAATATGGGAACAAATTGGCAACGCAAACAGCCTCTCGAATACATTGAACAGCCTGGGGGTTTGCTCGTTGCTGCAAGGAAACCATGAGCAAGCGATGCAACACTTCCGGGAAAGTATGGAAATCGGGGAGAATATTGGCGATAATCGCCGCATAGCCTATGCCCTGGCCGGTATCGCCGAAACACATCTGGCCAGCAGGCAATACACCGAGGCCATCCAGAGCTTTGATGTTTCAACCAGTTACGCCAGGGTGGTTGGTAGTAAAGCGCTGGAAATTTATAATCAAATCAAACAGGCCGAGGTGTATTATCACCAGGGCAATATGACCCAGGCGTTAAGCCAGACCAAACAGGCCAAAGAAATTGCCGGAGAAATCGGTTTAAAAATGGAATATGGCCAGGTATGCGCCCTTCAGGCCAAAATATATGTAAGCCAGGGGCAATTTAAAACCGCGTTTGACCTGTTTGCCACCGCCCTGGATTATCTGGCCGACAATGACCTGCTGGAACAAACCAAACTTCACCTGTGGTGGGGCTACGGCCTGCTGTTAACAGCGCGACCAACAATGGCTTTGGACCAATTGGAAAAAGCCATCAACCTGGGGTTATCATTGGGAGAATTGAGCCGCGGTTTAAAAAACACCATCGCCGAAACCCACCCCTTGCTTCATCATTTTTTGTTTCGGTCCGATGTACCCCCGGCCCTGGCCGAGGGTATCCGGTTTTTGTTGAAGCAAGGGCCATCGCAGTTAAACATCTCCGACCCATATTTACACATTTTTGCCTTTGGTAACCCTACACTCATCACCGGGGAACAGCGCCGACAATTTATGAGTCGCGGCAAAACCCACAAACTGCCGGAATTTCTGCTCTACATGGCTATCGAAGGCCGGCAAGGGGGTGTCCGCCGCAACGAAATTGCCGCGGTCTTCTGGCCCGATCAGTCGGAAAAACAGGCTGCACGCCTGTTTCACCAACATTTACGGCGATTACGTAACAATATGATGGTTCACGATGATGTGATTGTGGTTGACAATGACTACTATCAGGTTTCACCCCAATATCTGATCTGGTGCGACGCCCTGGCCTTTAGCGCATTGTATAGCCAGGCCGCTACCGCATCGGCAGAAAAAGCCCTGAGTTTATACCAGGAAATCATAGCCCTTTATCAAGATGAATTTCTGGCCGGCTTTGAGTTAAGCGAATGGGGAAATTTTCACCGAAACCGCTACGAGATACAATTTTTACAGGTGGTCAACCTGGCCGCAGAACAACTGCTGGCCCAAAACTATCCGCACGAAGCGCTTGATGTTATCCAGAAAGGGCTGTACCAGGACTATTTTCAGGAAGGGCTTCATCGGTTGGCGTTCCAAAGCTACGCTAATCTGGGTCTGTACGATCAACTGACAGAATATTATTCAGAAATCACACATACATTTAACGCGGAACTGGGCGCGCCTCCCACAAACGCCACCCGGAATTTTTATCAACAACTCCTCAAACACAAAGAAAAATAGACCCCTTCTGTCATGGCTGTTGCCAGCAATTCCAAATTCAAACCCAGACCTGTCAGGTTTTCGTCAAGGTTATTCATGTTGTGACAGCGCTTGAACCCTGTCAACAAATTTGGTTTTTAGCCTGGTTTCACCAAACCTGACAGGTCTGCCCAATTTTAGCCTGATTCTGCAATAGCCCTGCACCCCTCTCAAGTTATTTGCCCCAAACCCTAAAGCGTGATATACTTTTCTATTGATGTTTAAGCGTTAAACTAGGGGCTTGGGCCTGATACGTGTCGGCCCTTCGCCCGACAAGATATTAAGGAGATAATATTCTGTGGCACTCTCATTAGAAGAAAAACAAAAAATCATTAATGAGTTTCAAATCAATAACAATGATACTGGTTCTTCAGCGGTACAAATCGCGTTGTTAACTGCCAGAATCAATCAACTGCAAGAACATTTAAAACACCACAAACACGACAACAGTTCTCGGCGGGGATTACTAAAACTGGTCGGTCAGAGACGACATCACCAGGAATATCTAAAAGGAAAAGACCCGGCTCACTACCAATCTGTAATTGAGCGGTTGGGTCTGCGTAAATAAAAGAATAGATGCATTATTTGGCGGTTAAACGAGTAGGGGCGAGATTGCAATGTCTCCATCCTGCTCGTTTGCTTTATTAGTTATATCAAACCCATAATTTTACTACCTGGAGATCAGGTATTGGCGAAAGCGACAGAACACTTTTTATTCTTCTGCCATTTTCTCCAGTTCCTGCCTCCAGGCCACGACCCAAAGGAGTCTTTGTCACAATGTCTAAACCTCAAGCTCACAAGTTCACAGCCCAACTGGGCAACGACGAAATTGTTTTTGAAACCGGTCAACTGGCCGGCCAGGCCGGCGGCTCGGTGCTGGTTCGTTCCGGAGACAGCATTCTGCTGACCTCGGCCACGGCTTCAAAAGATACGCGCGACCTGCCGTTTTTCCCTCTCAGCGTGGAGTTTGAAGAAAAATTATACGCGGCCGGGCGCATTCCCGGCAGTTTCTTTCGACGGGAAGGCCGCCCCAGCGAAGATGCAATTTTGATCTGTCGCTTAACCGACCGGCCCCTCCGCCCGTTGTTCAACCAAAATTACCGCAACGACGTCCAGGTTATTATTACCGCCCTGTCATCAGACGGAGAAAAACATCTGGATATTCTGGCCATCAACAGCGCCAGCGCCGCCCTGACAATTTCAGACATTCCCTGGGACGGCCCGGTGGGCGCAGTTCGCATCGGCATGGTTGATGACGAATTTTTGGTAAACCCCTCTACCTCACAAATGGTAGACAGCGCTCTGGACCTGCGGATAGCCGGCACCGAAGAAGCCATTCTGATGGTCGAAGCCGGGGCTGATGAAGTACCGGAAGATACCATGATCAAAGCCCTGCGCCTGGCCCACGAATCTATCCAGGATATTGTTCGGGTGCAAAAAGAAATGCGGGACCAGGTCGGCAAACCCAAACGAACCCTCGTCGAAAGCGTTCCGAACGAAGAAACGGTACAAAAAGTCACCGACTGGCTGGACCCAAGCAAAATTGACGCGGCTCTGGCTGCCGAAGGCAGCAAAGAAGAACGAGATGCCGCCATCAACCAGGTTCGCAACGAACTTATTGAGCATTTTGAAGCTGACGAAACCGTCAGCAGCAACGATGTGCAGTCGGTATATCACGATATTTTGAAAAAAGCGGTCCGAGCGCGTATTCTCAACCAAAAAATTCGGCCCGATGGCCGCGACCCCAGGACGGTTCGCCCTATTTGGGGAGATGTTGGTATTTTGCCCAGAGTGCATGGCTCCGGCCTGTTTACCCGCGGCGAAACCCAGGTGCTCACCATTACCACCATGGGAACTCCCCGCGACGAACAACGGCTGGACACGCTGGGACCGAAAGATATCAAACGTTACCTGCACCATTACAACTTTCCGCCCTTTTCCGTGGGCGAAACCGGCCGGGTGGGCGGACCGGGCCGGCGCGAGGTAGGGCACGGCGCCCTGGCCGAGCGAGCCTTGCTATCTGTTTTGCCCGATTTTGAAGATTTTCCCTACACCCTGCGGCTGGTATCAGAGGTGCTCAGTTCCAATGGCTCCACCTCGATGGCCAGCGTGTGCGGCAGCACCCTCAGCCTGATGGATGCCGGCGTACCCATCAAAGACCCGGTGGCCGGCGTGGCCATGGGCCTGATTCAGGAAGATGACCAGTTTGTGGTTTTGACCGACATCCAGGGCATGGAAGACGCCCTGGGCGATATGGACTTTAAAGTGGCCGGAACCAAACATGGTATCACCGCCCTGCAAATGGACATCAAAATCAGTGGCTTACGGTGGGATATTATGGAACAGGCCCTGGCCCAGGCCCTGGATGGCCGGTTGCACATTTTGGACAAAATGACAGAAATTCTGCCCGAT
>Ga0180430_10002960_pt1 | contig 14913 bp, 5 predicted proteins | sample SS_ome_9_FD_132999 | JGI IMG/M metagenome (GOLD analysis project Ga0180430, IMG submission 132999) | Hypersaline lake sediment archaeal communities from the Salton Sea, California, USA - SS_1_S_2 metaG | ecosystem: Environmental > Aquatic > Non-marine Saline and Alkaline > Hypersaline > Sediment... | reverse complement strand
TATGCGGGACGTAACCGAAATGGCCCGCCTGACCGAGGCAGTGTGCAACCTGCCGAAAGACAGCGTGTTTGTCATGAGCACCGGTATCATTGGCCATAAAATGCCGATGGACAAAATTCGGCGCGGCATCAAAGAGGCCGCCCACGTCATCAAAACCGAGGCCGGACAGACCGGGCAGAACGCGGCCCGGGCGATTATGACCACAGACCTTGTTTCCAAAGAGGCGTTCGCGCAATGTGACATCAATGGACAGACGGTCAGTATGGGCGGCATAGCCAAAGGCAGCGGGATGATTCACCCCAATATGGCCACCATGCTGTCGGTGCTGGTGACGGATGCAGTCATCGAGCCGGCGGCGCTGGCCCAGGCTCTCAAAAAAGCCGCGGCTCGCACCTTCAACCGCATTACTGTTGATGGCGATACCAGCACCAACGATACCGTTGTTATCCTGGCCAGTGGCCGGGCCGAAAACGCGTCCATCGAGCCGGATACGCCGGCCTTCAAAACCTTTACCACGACCCTGACCGAACTGTGCGCCGATTTGGCCAAAACCATTGCCCGCGATGGCGAAGGGGCCACCAAACTGGTAGAAATCACCGTGACCGGGGCCGTCACCGAGGCCGAAGCCGAAACAGCAGCCAAAACAGTAGCCACCTCCCCCTTGATGAAAACGGCCCTTTTTGGCAATGACCCCAACTGGGGCCGGGCGTTGGCTGCAATCGGACGCAGTGGGGTGCGGCTTGAACCGGCGCAGGTGTCGCTGCGGCTGGGGGATTTTCAACTGGTCAAACGTGGTGAGCCGCTCAATTTCGATGGGGCTGCCGTCTCGCGCCGGCTGGCTGCCTCAACAGATGTCAAAATTTTGATTGATTTAGGAGTGGGGCCAGACTGGGCCACCGTCTGGACCTGTGATTTTTCTTATAAATATATTGAAATCAATGCCGAATATCACACCTGAGGTACGGCAGGCCTATTGCCAGAAAATGATATTCGTGCTAAGTTAAATAGGAAAACCCAATAACAGTCGCCCCTGATTACGAGATATACCATGTTGCTGAAATTTTGGGGGGTGAGAGGTTCTCTTCCCAGCCCCATCACTCCGAAACAGACCCGTGAAAAGCTCATCAACGCCCTGGCTGAAGCCGCGCGCCAGAATATAGACCTGGCCGACCCTGCGGCTGTGGCGGCCTTTATCGAGAGTCTGTCGCTGGTCGGCAGTACGGCTGGCGGAAACACCACCTGCCTGACCGTTGAACTTGATACCACCCTGCTCATCTTCGATGCCGGGTCCGGGGTACGGGAACTGGGGGAGGCCCTGATGGACCCCGGCAGCGAGTTTGCCCGCAAATACCGGTTTTATGACGGACAGGGGCATGCCTGCCTGTTTTTTACCCATACCCATTGGGACCATATCCAGGGCCTGCCCTTTTTTCGGCCGATGATGGTTGCCGGTAACAGTTTTGATATTTACCATATCCATCCGCATGTACCGGATGTATTGGTACAACAGATGGAAGCGCTCACCTTCCCCCTGCAATTTGACAAATTTGATGCTGATATCGCCTTTCACCAAATCAATGAGGGCGAAATTGTCAGTTTGGCCGATGCGGCGATCACCAGCATCGAGTTGAATCACCCCGGCAAAGCCTACGCCTACCGTATTGAAAATGACGACGCCGCCATTGTCATCGCCACCGATAGCGAATATACCCGCCTGGATTACGCCAACACCAAAAAATACCGCAACTTTTTTCGCAATGCCGATGTCCTGGTATTCGATGCCATGTTCTCGGTGCGGGAGTCCTTCATCAAAGAGGACTGGGGCCACAGCTCCGCCCTGATTGGCGCCGATATGGCTCGGGCCGCCAACGTCAAACAACTCTACCTGTTTCACCACGACCCCACCAGCACCGATGTTGAAATTATGCGGGTTTTGCGCGAAACTCGAGAATACCTGGCCCAGCACAAAAAACCGCCGGAGGTCTACGTGGCCCAGGAAGGTATGGAAATTCCCCTGGGCAAAATGATAGCCTCCTCCGATTTTAAGATTGATGACAATTTGTATCACGATATTATTTTTATGCGATTATTTGGCAACTTTGGCCCGGAAGTAACCGACCAGTTTCGACAGCGTTTTTTGACGGCGTTGCACACCCACCAGGCAGACCGGGTTATTTTAAATATGGAAAATCTGACCAATCTCACCATGGCCGGTATTCGGGCGCTGGTGGACGCTCGCCGAAACGTAATGAGCCTGGCTCTGGTTGGCTTGCCAGACAAGATTCATCGGGTGTTGGAATTGGCCGGCACCACCGACTTCTTTGCCATTTATCAAGATGAAGAAACCGCGCTCCAGGCCCTGGATTCTTTTTCCCCGGATAATTAGCCCAAAACCCCGCTTCTCAATACAATAAGACAGCAAAAAAGACAGCAAAATTGGCAACCAACGGCAGGCACTGTTGTCTAATTTCTGCTTCGTATGAATCAATCAATGAGCAAACCAATCAACCACCCACCCAACCAACTAACTAACGCTCACTCGCTGACCGGTTTGATTGTCATTCTGGCGATTTACCTGGTTGTAACGGTGGGGTACAGTCTGGTTGTGCCCCTCACCCAGGGCGAAGACGAATTGGCCCATTACCGTTACCTGGCCTTCATCGCCCAGACCGGGCGGCTGCCGCTTAACGAGGCGGAACGGGAGCAGGCCTGGTACCGCGCCGATTGGCCGCCCCTGTACCATCTGCTGGTGGGCTGGGCCGTCAGTCCGCTGGATACCACCCGCCCCCCCCTCAAAGACGTGGGCGAGTCGCCCCGCCGCCGGCTGGTTGGCGAAATTTTTTACCCCCGCCTCATCATCTACACCGAAGATGTCAACTGGCCCTGGCAGGATGGCATTCTGGCCTGGCATCTGGGCCGCTTCATCTCGATTATTTTCTCCGGCGCGGCTCTTGTTTTTACCTGGCTCACCGCGCGGGAGCTGTTTCAGACAAAATTTTTCCGGTCCGCCTTCAGCCTCTCGCCGCCAACCCTGGCCCTGGCCGTAACGGCCCTGCTGGCCTTTACGCCCCGCTTCTTGTTTACCTCCGCTATGCTCAGCGATGACAGCCTGTTCATCTTGCTTTCGTCGGTGTTCATCTGGTTGATGCTGCGCGCTCTCCGCGGCGATGACCGCTGGCGGTTGTATATCAATATGGGCCTGCTGCTGGGATTGTCCATCACCACCAAATACAGCACCGGCCTCTTTCCGTTGTTGATGATTCCGCTGGTGTGGCAGCGCGCCCGGCGAGCCGGCTGGCGTTGGTCGGCCGCGGTGGGCCGCCTGGCGGTATCGTGGCTGTTTACCCTCATCGGGGCCGGCTGGTGGTTCGGCTGGACGGCTTACCATTTCAACACCATCAAAGCGGATGGCCTGTTTTACGGCCTGTTGCATCCCTGGCTGGCCTCCGGTCCGGATGTCAGCATGCGCCGTATTTTTGATTTTTTCGGCGGCGGCGATTTTACCGGCCTGGCCCGGCCCGCCGCCATCGAGGCCGGCACTTTTTGGGATTGGGCCGTCTACCTGTTTCAGACCTTCTGGGGTGTACCCGTGCTGGAGCACGACCCCCTGTTTCCCTGGACTTACCTGCTGCTGGCGATACTCTGTCTGCTGGCCCTGTTTGGTCTTTGGCAGGTGTGGCGCGCCGCCGATGGCCCCACCCGCGGCTCGTTGGCTCTGCTGGCTTTGCTGGTAGCCCTGCTCTTCCCTTTCCCCATTCTGCGTTTCTTTTTGACCCGCAACGTCCTGGAGACGGGGCAGGGCCGCCACATCCTCTACCCCGCGGCCCAGGCCATCCCCCTCCTGCTGATGCTCGGTTGGGCCAACCTGTCGAAAATTGGCTGGAGAAAAAATATCTCCCCTGCTCCCCTGCTCCCCGGCTCCCCGGCCTGGTTGCCCTTTTTTCCTGTTATCCTGTTCACCTGGTCTCTCTTCCAACTCGGCACCATGGCCCGCACCTACCCCGCCCCCCTGCCGGTGCAGACCACCACCTTCAACCCCGCTTCGATCCCCCAACCCCTTACCCGCAACTTTGGCGACAACATCCAGCTGCTGGGCTACGATTTTCAGCCGGACCCCAACCAGGCCATCATCAATTTGACCCTGTACTGGCGCACCCGTAATCAGGTTGACCAAAACTACCGCACCCGTGTCCAATTGGTTGACCCCGCCGGTCAGCCCCGTTTCACCTGGCTCAGCCAGCCGGTTAACGGCCTGTACCCCACCCGGGCCTGGGACAAAGACGATGTCATTCGGGATGAACTGCCCCTGCCGCTGGCCGCGGTTCCGCCCAACCAGTACCAGATTCAGGTTGACTGGCTGCTTCAGGCCGAAGACCGCCCCCTGACCGCAGAACCGTTGCAGATAATCCAGTTCAACCTGCCCGAACGCCAACCCATTGCCAACGCCTCGACGCTTGACGGCATCAACTATCGCCTGTGGCCTGACGAAACCCGCCCCGTGCGCGCCCGGCAAACCATTCCGCTTTCATTCCAAAATCTGAAATCTGAAATCGAAATTCAAAAATGGTCACTCATCGGGCCGGATGAGGTGCCCCGCCCCCCGGCTGCCGTCAGCGAGGCTACCGCCATTTTTATGGTAGAGCCAACCTGGCCCGGCGGCAATTACCGCCTGCAATTAACCCGCAACGGCCAAACCAGCCAAACCGACCCGCAGTTCACCCTGGCCGCGGAACCGCGCCAGTTTAGCCTGCCCCAGCCCATCGAAAATTACACCCCGGTTGAGGCCGTCTTTGCCACCGAGGCCGGCCGGCCGCAGGTCGAGCTGCTGGGCTACACCCTGCCCACGCGACGGGTTCAGCCGGGTGGCAGCCTGCCTCTCAGCCTCTACTGGCAGAGTCTGGCTCCGGTGCTGGGGGATACCGTCACCTTTGCCGTACTGCTCAACGCCGACCAGCAATCCTTCGGCAGCGTGAACCGCTACCCCGCCGGCTATTACAGCCCCATGCTGTGGGCCAATGGCGAGGTCGTGCCGGATGACTTTTCGCTCGGTGTCCGGCCCGACGCTCCACCCGGCATTTACACCGTCCATCTGGGTCAGTACCGGCTGGTCGACGGCCAACCGCAGTCGCTGCCGCTGCTGCATCAGGGCCAACTCACCGACCAGACCGCAGTCGTCGCCGGCCCGGTCAAGGTGGGCGGCCCGCCGCCGGATGTCGTCACCGCCAACCCGCAGCCGCAAATCACGCTGAACCAGCCTTTCGGCGACCAGATTACCCTGCTCGGCTACGATGTGAGCGAATCACCCCAGCCCCCCGGCTCCCCGGCCCCCCTGCGCTTCCGCTTTTATTGGCGCGCCGACCGCGCTCCTGCCGCCGACTACACCGTTTTTCTGCATTTGCGCAACGGGGCCAACGAAAACATCGCCCAGAAAGACAGCCCCCCCGCCGGAGGGCGCTACCCCACCAGCCTGTGGGACGCCGGTGAAATCATTGTCGATGAGTTGACCCTGCCGGTTGCCGAGGTGCCACCGGGCGAGTATACTCCGGTAGTCGGTCTGTATAATTTTGTTGATGGGGCGCGCCTGCCCGTGCCGGGCATTCCGGCCAACGAAGTGGCGTTGCCGCCGGTGCGAGTGATGAATGATGAGTGATGAATGATAAATCACATCCCAAATCGTACATCCCAAATCGCATATCGTAGACCATTAATGAGACTTCTGAAGTTCATTCTTCAGCCTTCAGCCTTCATCCTTCATCCTTTATCATTCATCATCCTGATTTATGTGGCGATTGCCACCGCGCACAGCCTCATCGCCCCGCTGACCACCGGCAACGATGAGTGGGCGCATTTCCTTTACACCCGCTTCATCGCCGAACATGGCCGCCTGCCCGCCACCGTTGCCGAGCGGGCGGAGGCCGGCTACAAATCCGACGCCCCGCCGCTGTACCACCTGTTGACTGCCGCGGTCACCGCCGGGGTTGAGCCGGCCCGCCTGCTTCGCCCTTTGGCCGACGACGTTCCCCGCCGCTACCTGGCCGACAACATCATCGATTCTTACGCGCTGGTCCACACCGCCGTCGAGACGCCACCCTACCGGGGCGAAGTGCTGCTGTGGCATCTGGGCCGGGGCGTGTCCATTCTCTTTGGCGTGGCCCTGATCGGGTTGACCTACCTCACCGCGCTGGAAATTCTGCCCGCGCGCCGGCTGGCCCAGACCGCCGCCGCGGTGGTCGCCTTCATCCCGGCGGTGGTCTTTCACAGTTCCGTCCTCAGCTACGAAAGCCTCAGCGCCGCCATCGCCGCCCTTTTTTTGTGGATGGCTGTCAAAGCCGTCAAACAACCGGAGCGCCGGGTCTGGTGGCCGGCGTTGGGCCTGTTGGCCGGTTTGTCGATTACCGTCAAATACAGCGCGGTGCTGCTGCCGCTGGAGTTGCTTTTCATCGCCTGGCTGGTGGCCGGGCGGAGTCTCAAGCCGCGCCTCCGCTTTATCACCCCACGTTTGCTGGCGATGACCGCGGCCCTGCTGCTGGCGGTCAGTTGGTGGTTTGGTTTTTTGATTGCCAACTTTAACACCATCGACACCCAGGGGCCGGTGGTCGGCATTTTGCAGCCGCTGCTGGTGGGCGATGCCAGCGACACCACCTCGGTGGAGTTGGCCGCCTGGCTCTTTGGCGAGGAGGCCCTCCCCGCCGACTCCCGCCCCCCGCTGCCCCGCCATTACCCCCAACTCCTGCAAACCATGCTCGACTCGTTCTGGGCGGCGCCCATCGCCGGTCAATTTATTTTGTCGCCCTGGCTGGCCCTCATTTTCACGCTGACCATTGTGGTCGCCGTGACCGGCTGGATCAAACTGTGGCCAACTCTCCCGCCGAGCCAGCGCCGCTGGCTGTTGTTGTTGATCTTCCACGCCCTGTTGATTACCCCGCTGCTGTTCACCCGCATTCTTTTTTCGTATGACCCTCGCGAAGCGGCGCAGGGTCGCCATATTTTACTGCCCGCCGCTTCCGCCATTGCGATTTTGCTGGTGTGGGGTTGGTCCCGCGTTTCGCCCCGGCTGGGGCCGGGGGTGGCGACCGGACTGCTGCTCTGGAGCTTTCTGGGCCAAACCGGCTGGGCCGCGATTGTCTATCCCCCACCGATTCCGGTCTGGCCTGCGAGCGAAGCGAGTGCGGCGCCGGTCATCACCCCGGCCCGGCCCGTCAACCGGCCCCTGACCGAGTCTCTGCGCCTGGCCGCCTTCGACTGGCAGCCCGTTTCCGATGGTCGGGTTTTGGCCGTCACCCTGTGGTGGCAGTCCGCGGCCATCGCCGCGCAGGATTATCTCATCGATCTGACCTTGATTGGCCCGGACGGGCAGCCCGTGGGCCACACCGCCGGTCATCCCGCGCTGGGACGCTACCCCACCCGGGCCTGGGAGCCGGGCGATTGGGTCAAAGACATTCATTATCTGCCGCTGGTCGATGTCTCCGGCGGCGACTACCCGCTCCGATTGCGGCTGCTCACCCGCACCGGCGAGCCTGTTCCCGATACGACCCTCGATTTGGGGCTGGCGACCCTGCCGCCGGGCGAAGCCGCCGGGGACGGCTGCGAGGTGTGGCACGGTGGTCGAGCGCTTCGGGAGTCGCTTCGCCCGGATGCCACGCTGACCGTGCTGGCCGACTCGCCGCCGCTTTTGCATCCCGTTGACTCTGCCGCCCCGGACGAAAATCCGCTGCTATCCGCGGGACTGTTCCATCAATTTATTGTCGGCCCGGAGTGGGCTGACAATTACAAAGCCGTGGTCAACGGCGAACCCTGCGCCCAAATTTCGGTCGATGCCCCGCCCCGCAACTTTACCGTCCCGGTCCTGCCCGACGCGGCCCGGCTCGACCTCGATTTCAACAACGAACTGCGGCTGTTGGGCTACGATTTGCCGGCCCGGCGCATCAACCCCGGCGGGCGGCTGCCGCTGACCCTCTATTGGCAGGCGCTTGATTACATGGGCGAGGATTATCTCATCTTCGACAACCTGCTCGATGCGGGGCAGCAGCGGTGGGGCGGTTACGACCGCCGGCCCCGCGACGGCTACAGCACGCTGCGCTGGGTGCCGGGTCAGGTCATCACCGATGCCTTCGGCGTGCCGGTGGATGCTGCGGCCCCGCCCGGTATTTACACCGTGGATGTCGGCCTCTACCGGCTGGTTGAGGGCGCAGCCGCGCCGCTGCCGGTCACGGTCGAGGGCCAGCCGCAGAGTCAAACCAGCGTCCGGCTTGGCCCGGTCAAAGTGGGCGGCCCGCCGCCGGAGGTCGTCACCGCTAATCCGCAGCCGCAAGTCACGCTGAACCAATCCTTTGGTGACCAGATTACTTTGCTCGGTTACGATATTTTGAATCAGCGAATCAGCGAATCAGCGAATAGCGAATCACCCCAGTCCCCCAGCTCCCCTGCCCCCCTGCGCTTCCGCTTTTATTGGCGCGCCGAGCGCATTCCCCATGCCGATTACACTGTCTTCCTACATCTGCGTAACGGGGCCAATGAAAACGTCGCCCAGAAAGACAGCCCGCCCGCCGCAGGCCGCTACCCCACCAGTCTGTGGGACGCCGGCGAAATTGTCGTGGATGACCTGCCCCTGTCGGTTGCCGACGTGCCGCCGGGCGAGTATACTCCGGTGGTTGGCCTGTATAATTTTGTCGATGGGGCGCGCTTGTCCGTGCCGGGTATTCCGGCCAACGAAGTCAGTCTAGAATCGGTGCGAGTCGGCGAATGAACAAATTTGCGACCTTGCCACTCTGCGGCAATGATAGAGGATAGAAGATAAATGATAGATAATAGGCTTGCCATCTTGCGACCCTGTAACCTTGCAACCTTGGGATTCTAAATTCTTGAAACGTTCAGCTTTCAACTTTCATCCTTCCGCCTTCATCCTTATCCTTATCATCCTGCTGGCCTTTGGGCTACGGATGTGGGATTTGCCCCGCACGCCGCCCGGCCTGTGGTACGATGAGGCCTACTATTCAATGGACGCGGCCTGGCTGTTGGATGGCGGCCCGTGGCAATTGTTCTTTGCCGGCAACAACGGACGCGAACCGATTTTTATTTACCTGCAAACTCTTTTTATCTGGATATTTGGCGCCGCGCCGCTGACCTCCCGCCTGATCGCGCCGCTGGTCGGCACGCTGACAGTGCCGGTGGTGTACGTGCTGGCCCGGCGACTAGCTCGCCGCGCCGACTGGCCCGGCTGGCTGCCCTATGTGGCGGCCTTCGGGTTGGCGACCTCGTTCTGGCATCTGGGCTTGAGTCGGGGCGGCTATCGCGGTATTTTGCTGCCGCTCGCCGCGGCTCTGACCTTTTACGCCTTCTGGCGGGGCTGGCGGGAACGGTCGCTCAAATTTATGCTGCTGGCGGGATTGGCCCTCGGCCTGAGCCAATACACCTATCTGGCGGCCCGCGTCTTTCCGGTGATTTTTGCCGTCTTCGCCCTGCTCTGGACGCTGTTGAATTGGCGCGGGAAAACTGCTGCCGTCAAAAGCCTGTGGCTGACGGTGGCGGTGATGGCCGGGGTGTCGGCGCTGGTGTTTGCTCCGCTCGGCCTGATTTTTTGGGATGACCCGGCCCTGTTTTCGGCCCGCACCGGCGACGTATTTTTCGCGCCCAAATCTGCGGCGGAGCTGCTGGCGCATCTGTCCAACGCCGTCCGGCTGTTCGTTGATGCCGGCGACCCCAACTGGCGGCATCACCTGCCGGGCCGCCCGATGTTGGGCTGGCTGGGCTGGCTGGGCTTCTGGCCCGGCCTGATTCTCTGTCTGCGCCGGGGACGCCGCCCGGCCTGTCTGTTTTTGGTCATCGCTCTGCTAACGCTTTACGTCCCGGCTCTGCTGTCCACGCCGCCCGTCCACGCCCTGCGGCTGTCGGCGCTGCTGCCGATTTATTACATCATCTTTGCCCTGGGCCTGCTCGAACTGGCCCGCGGCCTCAGCCGGTGGATTCATCGCCCGGCCCGACTGGCCGCCGCGGCTGTCGTCATAATTTTATTACTCGAAACCGGCCTGACCGTGTACGATTATTTTGGCCGCTGGGCCACTGCCGAAGAAACTTACGTGGAATACAACGGCCCGCTGGTGGATTTTGTCGAGGCGGCCATCGCCCGCAGCGCCGAATCACCGGTCATCATCCCCTTTCATTTGTACGTGCATCCCACCACCCGCTACCTGCTCCACGACCATTTCACCGAGCAGCCCCCGTCCGCCGACCTGTCCGGCCCGGTTCAACTGGTTGACCTGCCCGACAACTTTCGCATGCTGAACGTCGCCAACATCCCGCCGATGCCCTCGTATGTGTGGCTGGCTCAAACCCCCACCGGCGGCGCGGCCTACGTCTCCCGCCCGCCGCGGGCCGCGGAACAAACGTGGTTTGAAAATTTCAAGGCCGGCTTGACGCCCGAAACATACCGGGATCGTTTTGGCCGCGACCTGGCCCACTGGTACGCGCTCGATGACCCGGCTCCGCTGTTGCCGTTGTTCACCGCCGCGGAGCCGCGGCGCACGGTCAATTTGACATGGCCCGGTCAGGCCCAACTCATCGGCTACGATGTTTCGCCGGGGCTGGCCCGGCCCAATCAACCGTTGAACATCAATCTTTACTGGCGCAGTCTGACGGAGAAAACGTTTGATAAACGCCTGTTTTTGCAGTTGATTGACGCCGCCGGCAACCCCATCAATCAGTGGGAGGGTAGCGCCTTTAACGAGGATATGTACCGCTGGCGGCCTAATGGCCTGCTCCCGACCCAGCACACCCTCTGGCTTGGCCCCGATACGCCGCCCGGCCCTTATCTGGTTCGGCTGGGCTTTTTCGATGAGGCTACCGGCGCGCGCCTGCCGCTGCAAATCGGGCAAACTGCCGCCGATCAAGTGCAGCTTGGCCTCTTTTACGTCACCACCGCTGACGCCGATCCCCGCCAACCGGCGATGCCGCTCGACGCCACCTTTGCCGACACTATTCACCTCACCGGCGTCACCCTGCCCCCTGTCTCCGAATTTCAGCCACCCCATCTCCCGGTTACGTTCCACTGGCAAGCCCTCCGCCCCACCGACCGGCCCTATACCGTTTTTCTGCAACTGCTCAACGAGGCCGGCGAGGTTGTCAGCGGTTGGGACAGCCAGCCCTTCAACGGCCTGTACCCCACCAACTTCTGGTCCCCCGGCGAACGGGTGACCGACACCTTTGCCCTGCCCCTGCCCGCCGAGGGCCTGCCCCCCGGCAGTTACCGCCTCATCACCGGCTTTTACGATGTTGACAGCGGGGCACGGCTGCCCGTCACCACTGCCGCCGCCGGCGGCGATTTCACCGAGTTGGCCCGCTTCACGGTTGAATAGTGACTCTTCGTGTGCTTTGTCCCTCCTTTTGTTAAGTGATATAATTTGCAGGTTGAAGGTTCAACCTAAAACATTCAATCTTGAACCTTCGTATTTATTCAGCAACCGGATAAACGCACTGTCATTGTGTTTGCGAGCCGCGTTTTCTGCGGCGAAGTAATCTCCAGCCCAAAAAACAGAGATTGCCTCAGTCGTTACACTCCTTCGCAATGACAAAAACTACGACTACCGGCGACTGCTGAATAGTTACAAACATTCAACCTTAAATATTCAACCTTGAATCAAAAACCTTGAACCAAAAACCTTGAACCAAAAATCAGCTTTAATTTTACTAATTTTACTATACATCGCCGTAGCTCTGGCTCACGATACCCTGGCCCCGCTGACTACCGGCCCGGACGAACTGGCCCATTTCGAGTACGTCAGCTTCATTGCCGACCACGGCCGGTTGCCCCAAACTGTTGAGGAGCGCGGCCAGGCCAGTTACAAATCGGACCAGCCGCCGCTGTATCATCTGCTGGCCGCCCTGCCCGCGAGCCTGGTTGATCCCGCGCCGCCGCCCGCGCTCAAACGGGTCGGCGACAACCCCCGCCGCCAACTCATCGAGCGCACCCGCCACGCCTGGGGCCTGTACAACACCGAAGACGAACTGTGGCCTTACCAGGGCGAGGTGTTGCGTTGGCACCTGGGCCGCTGGCTGGCCATTTTGATGGGAGCAGCGACCGTGGCGTTGACCTTCGTCATCGCCCGTGACGTGCTGGCCGACTCCCGGCTGGCTTTGGCTGCCGCCGCGGTGGTGGCCTTTGTACCCCGGTTCGCCCTGACCGGCTCGATGCTCAACTACGAAACCACCCTGGCTTTTTTCTCCGCCCTCTTTTTGTGGTTGCTGTTACGAATGGCCCGCAGGCCGTCTCCCCCCCGCTCCCCGGCTCCCTTGCTCCTCGGCCTGATCGCCGGTTTGACCATCACTGCCAAACTAAGCGCCCTGATTCTGCCGCTGGAAATTCTGGTCGCCTTCTGGCTGATAGGCCGTGCCCGCGGCCTGCCCTGGCGGCGCTGGCTGGGCTGGTTGGCCTGGGCTGCGGTCGGCACCGTGGCCGGCGTCAGTTGGTGGTTTGGCTTTGTGCTGGTCCAATTCAACACCATCGCCGCCGACGGCCTGTGGGTGGGCCTGCTGCGGCCCCTCATCGCCGCCGATAGCAGCGACGCCACCACCAATCGCCTGCTCAGTTTGCTGACCGGCGGCCAGGCCGGCTTTACCGCCGCCATCGAAAACCTCGACTCCGGCCCGCCCTGGGATTGGGCGGCGACTTTTTTCCGCACCTTCTGGACGGTCGGCATTGAGGAGCATTTCCCACTGGGACTGCCGGGCCTGCTCCTCGCCCTGGCCCTGGTGCTGTTGGCCGGCTACGGACTGTGGCAGCAGATTGCAGATTACAGAACACAGAGGACAGAGGACAGAGGACAAATCACAATTCACAATTCGCAATTCGCAATTCGCAATTCACTATTAATTATTCACCTGGCCGCGGCCTTTGTCCTGCCGCTGGTCCGCTACGCCGTCACCTTCAGTCTGGCCGATACCGCCCAGGGTCGCCACGTTCTCTTTCAAGCCGCCCCCGCCTTCGCCATCCTGCTGATTGCCGGATTATCCCAAATCCCACATCCCAAATCCCACATCCCACATCCCAATTATCAGGTAATTGTAGCTTTCATCCCTGCCCTCTTTTTGTTTTTGTGGACTGGCGGCGCCCAACTCTACACGATGACCTGGGCCTATCTGCCCCCGCTGCCGGTCTCCACCCGGCCTGAAGCCGCGGCCCGGATGCAGATTCAGCGGGATGACCCTCTGACCGAGGCGGTGACGCTGACCGGCTACACTGCGCAGCAGACTGATCACCATCTGCTTCGGCTCGATTTATTGTGGCAGGCCGAGACTCTCAGTCCGGTGGATTACCTGACCGAGGTCACGCTGACGAATCAACAGGGCAATTTGCAGGCCCAATGGCTGGGCTACCCCGCCGCCGGCCGCTACCCCACCCGGGCCTGGGACCCCGGTGATTTGGTGCGCGACACCGTTTGGCTGCCGCTGGCCGGCCTGTCTGGTGGTGCTTACCAGCTTAATGTTGATTTGATTCCCGTTCAGCCCCAGCCCGTGCCAGTCGCCGAGGCCCTCTCTTCTGCCGCCGAGCCGCCGCTGCTGCTGGAGCCGGTTACAATCCCGGCCCAGCCGCCCCAAACGTCTGATTTCCAGATTTGGCAGGCCGGCCAGCCGTTGACCGCGCCCAGCCAGTTCCGCTACCGGGAGACTATTCTGGTAACACTCTCGCCCGATTTGGCCGAAGCCGAGCGACAGGTACAGATTGTCGGGCCGGCCAAAACCTACGAACCTGTCCGCGACCTGGGCCGGATTGTCCTGTTCCGGGTCGGGCCGGATTGGCCTAGCGGCGATTACCGGCTGGAGATTACGCCTGCCGCGGCCGAACCGCTGCGCTCCGAGCCGCTCATCCTGGTGATTGACCGTTGGCAGCGCCAGTTTCAACCGCCGCCGGTCAGCCAGCCGGTCGAGGCCAACTTTGCCGACCAAATCAAACTGGTGGGCTACCACCTGGGCGCCAATCGGGCCGAGCCGGGCGGCGGGTTGCCCGTCACCCTGATCTGGCAGGGGCTAACCTGGCCCGCCGCTGATTACACCATCTTTACCAAACTCATCAAGCGGGACGACCTGACCGTGCATGGCGGGCGGGACCGGCTGCCCCGGGAGGGCTATCGCACCATTTACTGGGCGCCGGGCGAATTTGTGACCGACCCCTTTGGGGTGCCGGTTGACCCCGCTGCCCCGTCCGGTATTTACGACCTCAACGTGGGCCTGTACCGGGAGGTTGACGGCCAACCGTTCTCGCTGCCGCTGGTCATCGAGGGCCGGCCGGTGGATGACACCAGCGTCAATCTTGGCCCCTTTAAAATTGGCGACACCCCACCCGGCTTCACCGTCCAAAACCCGCAGCCGCAGACGACGGTCAACGTTTCGTTGGGCGACCAGATTGCTTTGCTTGGTTTTAATTCAAAACTCAACACTCAAAATTTAGAATTGACATTGTACTGGCAGGCCGACCGTATTCCTGCCGCCGATTACACCGTATTTCTGCATTTGCGTAACGCCGCCGGAGAGACCATCGCCCAAAAAGACCAGCCACCGCTGGGCGGGGCTTACCCCACCAGCCTGTGGGACGCCGGCGAAATCATCGCCGATGACCTCACCCTGCCCCTGCCGCCTGATTTGCCGCCCGGTGAATATACGCCGGTGGTGGGTCTCTATAATTTTGCTGATGGGGCGCGCTTGACCGTGCCGGGGAACCCGGTCAATGAAATCAGCCTGCCGCCGGTACGCCTGGGGAATGGCGAATGAGCGAATTACCGAATCAATCAAGCACCCAAACAGCTAATTGGCCGTGGCCGTTGGCTGTCATCATTTTGATTTACGTGGCCCTGGCCGTGGCTTACAGCATCGTTACGCCGATTGGACGCGGCGCGGACGAATGGGCACATTACTGGTACGCCC
>Ga0180430_10002959_pt1 | contig 14913 bp, 12 predicted proteins | sample SS_ome_9_FD_132999 | JGI IMG/M metagenome (GOLD analysis project Ga0180430, IMG submission 132999) | Hypersaline lake sediment archaeal communities from the Salton Sea, California, USA - SS_1_S_2 metaG | ecosystem: Environmental > Aquatic > Non-marine Saline and Alkaline > Hypersaline >... | reverse complement strand
TACCACCGAATTTGAATATGATATGCTTGAGCCGGGCGATCTTCTTTTCTTTGGCCGTAAGGCCACAGAGGAGAAAGAGGAAAATGTTACCCATGTGGCTCTTTACATGGGTGGGGGAGAGTACATCCATTCTGCCGGATATCGTGAGCGGGTCAGCATCAACAGCATGGACAGCAGCCAGGAACATTTCATCGAAAGGTATCCTGAAATCTTTGTCAGGGCTGTCAGGCTTCTGGGCGAGGAATTTGACGGTTTTACTCCCGTTCATCAAAACGCTTTCTATAAAGAGATTATCAGCCAGTAGCATGAAAAGCGGAAGAAGAAATTTTATAAAAAGTGTGGGTGCAGCCTCGGTGGCAGCCACACTGCCCCTGAGTGCCTGTAAGAGTCCGGATAGCTCACAGGCGCCACCAGTAATAGGGACGGGGAAGATGAAACTGAGCTTCAGGCCCTATGAGCTGCAATTGAGACATACCTTTACGGTAGCCGGAAACTCCAGGAATACAACGCCCGTCGTATTAACCGAGATTGAATACGAAGGTAAGACCGGTTATGGGGAAGCATCCATGCCACCTTACCTGGGCGAATCGCAGGAATCGGTGATGAAGTTCCTGAACAGGCTTGATCTTGGGCAATTCAAGGATCCCTTCATGCTGGATGATATTCTGGCCTATGTGGATTCTGTGGATGAGGGAAACCGTGCTGCCAAGGCCTGCGTGGATATTGCCCTCCATGACCTCATAGGAAAGCTGGTGGATAAACCTCTCTACAGATTATGGGGGATCAATCCCAATAACACACCCATGACTTCCTTTACCATAAATATTAATACACCGGAGGTGGTAAAAATCAAGACCGAAGAAGCAGAACGATTTAAGGTGCTGAAAGTGAAACTGGGTGGAGGAAACGACAGGGAAATGATTAACACGGTACGTTCCGTGACCGGCGTTCCCCTCTATGTGGACGTAAATCAGGGGTGGAAAGACAAACATGAGGCCCTGGATATGATACACTGGCTGGCAGAACAGGGGATCGAGTTTGTGGAACAACCTTTGCCCAAAGAAGCAGTGGATGATCTGGCCTGGCTTACTGCCAACAGTCCCCTGCCCATCATTGCCGACGAGGCTTTCCAGCGGCTGAAGGATGTGTCCGAATTTAAAGGGATCTATTCGGGCATCAACATCAAACTCATGAAGAGTACCGGACTGCGCGAGGCCCATAAAATGATCACAGTGGCACGTGCCCTGGACATGAAGGTTATGATTGGCTGCATGACGGAAACATCCTGTGCAGTTTCTGCAGCTTCCCAGCTCTCACCCCTGGTGGATTGGGCCGACCTGGACGGAAACCTGCTCATCAGTAATGATGTTTACGAAGGCATGCAGGTGCTTGAAGGAAAGGTAACTTTAAACGAATTGCCAGGCATCGGAATCAAAAAGATCTAAGTCGTCCATGAGCAACAGAAGAAGCTTTCTTAAAAAGGCAGGTGCCCTTGCTGCGACCGGTGCAGCATCCGTGTCGGGATTACATGCCATGGTCCCTGATCAGTTGAAGGAAAAGGCAGGACAGCTGCCACGCTTACTGCCCAAGCGCCTGGAAAAAGGAGCCCTGATAGGGTTGGTAACCCCAGGCAGTTCAGTGAGTGAAAAAGAACTGGATGCCTGTGTTCGAAAGTTGGAAGGCCTTGGATTCCGGACCACCTACGAAGACACTGTGCTTTCCGAATACGGCTACTTCGCAGGTCCCGATCGGGAGCGGGCCGACGAGCTGATGGACATGTTCAAACGTAAGGAAGTGGACGGCATATGGTGCGTCAGAGGCGGCTATGGGTCCATACGGATCCTGGATATGCTCGATTACGAGCTGATCAGGCAAAATCCCAAGGTGCTGATTGGCTACAGCGATATCACCGCCATTTTAACGGCGGTTTACCAGCAAAGCGGACTGGTTACTTTCCATGGTCCAGTGGGAACATCTGACTTTAATTCCTTCAGCAAGAGATCCCTTCGCAGAATACTTATGGATCCCAGGGATACCTACAGATACCCCTACAAAAGAGAGAAGGACAGCAGGGAGAATCCCGAATACGACCGCTATACCCTCACCGCCGGTATAGCCGAAGGGGAATTGATCGGGGGTAATATCAGCGTGCTGGATTCCATCATAGGAACAGCCTACGAACCCGATTTTAAAGGCAAACTGGCCTACCTGGAAGACGTGGGGGAGAAGACCTATCGGATCGATAAAATGGTTTATCACCTGCTTTCGGGTACCAACCTGAAAGAAGCTGCCGGCATTGTCATGGGTGTTTTCGATGATTGCAACGTAAATAGTCTGCCCACCCTGAGTCTGAAACAGGCCCTGGACGATTTATTAAAACCCCTGGGCATGCCAGTTTCCTATGGCTTATCCTTTGGACATATAAAGAGGCAGGTGACTATTCCCACTGGCATTCGTGCCATTATCGATGCGGATAAGAACGCATTCAGACTGCTTGAACCGGCGGTGATTTAATTTCACTATTTTTGAAATATGAGCGATTTTGGTGTCCTCTCAGTTTTACCCCCTATCCTGGCCATTGTATTGGCATTAAGAACAAAGCAGGTATATATTTCACTGGTGGTGGGCATCTGGCTGGGCTGGCTGATTATCAGCGACTGGAATATACTGGAGGGCACCCTGGCTACCCTGGAGGGTTTTGTGGAGGTATTTAAAAATCCGGGCAATACCCGGACCATCATGTTCAGTGCACTGGTGGGAGCTTTATTGATCTTTATTCAGTATTCCGGAGGGGTAAAGGGATTTATCCTGGGCATCGATAAGCTCCTTATATCTCTGGAGAAAAAGCGCATGGGCAAAAGCCGGGTGATCGTAGAACTAATCGCTCTTGCTACAGGTGTTTTGCTTTTTATTGAAACAAGTATCTCTTCTCTGACTGTTGGAACACTGTACCGGCCCATATTCGATAGATTGAAAATACCCCGCGAAAAACTGGCATATATTGCCGATTCAAGCTCGGCTCCCTCCTCCATTTTGATTCCCTTCAATGCCTGGGGCGCCTTTATCATGGGCTTGCTTCTGACTCAGGGCATAGAGTATCCTTTTAAAACCATGATTTCGGCATTGGTCTTCAATTATTACCCCATGATTACCATTGTAATGGTGTTTGTGATCATTGTTTCCAGAAAGGATTTCGGTCCCATGGCCGGGGCAGAAAAAAGAACCCGGGATACAGGCAAGCTATTGAACGATGGAGCCAGACCCATGGTATCGGATGAGATTACCTCCTTTGAAATGAAGGAAGGCATCAGACCGAGGGCAATGAATATGGTGGTTCCCTTGGGAACCATGGTGTTGATGATGGTGGTCAGTCTGGCTTATACGGGATGGTCGGAGGTAAGTGAATATAGCTCCTTCTGGAATCATTTCAGCCAGGCCCTGGGACGCGGATCGGGTTCTGCCGCTGTGCTTTACTCTGTGACCTGCTCCATCCTGGTGGCTATGATCCTCTATCGCATACAGGGTCTGATGAAAGTGAAGAAAATGGTAAGTCTGATCCTCAAAGGAATTAGCGAACTTATGCCCCTGGCCCTCTTAATGATGCTGGCATTTTCAATAAGTCATGTGTGTAACAGCCTGGGAACCGGGGAATATGTGGCGGGTATAACCGAGGGGTGGCTGTCGCCTGCCCTGCTGCCGGCGATCGTTTTTCTCCTATCGTCTTTTATAGCCTTTTCAACCGGGACTTCCTGGGGAACCTTTGCCATCATGATTTCCATAGCTGTTCCCATGGCAGACTTGCACGGCTCAAACCTCTTTCTTGTAGTAGCTGCCACCATGGGAGGGGGAGTTTTTGGTGATCACTGTTCTCCCATATCCGACACCACCATCATATCCTCCATGGCTTCGGCCTCCGATCACATCGATCATGTGAGAACCCAGCTACCCTATGCCCTGGTTGCAGGTACCCTGACCACACTTGTTTATCTGCTGCTTGGTTATCTTACGGCCTGAAACGGCCCAGTGCCTCTTTCAGGGCTGTACTTAGACGCACGATCTCCACTTTTTTATGGGAAGAGGTGACTACCATGCGGAGCATCCCACCCGGACCTGCCCCCTTGTAATCGGTGTACTGGATGTAAATACCTTCCTCCAGCAGGTGATTCTGGATGGACTTCATGTTCTCTGCATCCCCAAAACTAAAGGAAACGACGGGAATTATACCGTGCATTTCAGGTAGGTGCCTCGACTCGGAAATGATGCCCAGTTTGCCAAGACTTTCCTTTAAGAAACGTGCATTTTCCCAGAGTTTTATTCTGAAGCCCGGGTTTTCCTGTACCAGCTCAATACCCTTGATCGAGGCTGCCACTGCAGCATTCATGGGAGAACTGGAACCGGTTAGCACACCACCTGAGCGTACTTGCTGTATAAATGAGTTGGAGCCAAGCACGATGCCCCCATAGGAACCAAAAGCTTTGGAAAGGGTGGCTCCCAGAAAAATCTTGTCTGACCTCGTCCCCAGTGCTTCGCAGCTTCCCCTGCCGTGCAAGCCCAGAATACCCACACCATGAGCATCATCCACCCAGACCACCCCGCCGTGTTTCAGGGCCAGGTCCAGGTATTCACCAATGGGAGCCAGTGAGGCAATTACCGGGAATAGACCGTCGGTGGCCACCAGGGGACGCTCATTCGGACCGAGATGTTTGGCCATAAGCTTTTCCAGATTCTTCAGGTTCCGGTTTTGAAAGCGGATCACGGGTCTTCCTGTGGCCATGGCGCCATCCACCAGACTATAGTGTGAGCCTTCATCCAGGAAGATTTTGTCGTAGAGCCCCATTTCGTCCAATGCTTTCATCCCGGCCAGACTGCTTAACCATCCGGATGGGAGGTAGGCGGCATCCTCCGTATTGAAGTAGCTGGCCAGTTTGTCCTCTACTTTTTTCAATAGCGGGGTGGTGCCCGTCATGGCTCTGGTAGTGGCACTACCTATGCCGAATTTGTGGGTGGCATCCTCCGCCGCTTCTAATACCTTGGGATGGGTGTGAAGCTGGAAATAGCTGGTGCCTGCAAAATAGAGATACTTTTTACCATCCAGGATCACTTCTGTTCCTGGCCGGCCTTCCATAATATGCTGCACACTTTGGGATTTCATGCTTCTGATTACAAGTTAAGAAATACTGATTTTCTCCATACCTTCCAGGTAGGCCTCGTCAAAAGCGGCACCAATCCCGGGCTGGTCTTCCAGGGTCCAGAGACCTCTGCCCTTATATTCTATTCCCCCGGTAACGGGATCAGCATTTAGCATAAGCGAAGAATCCATGTCGTAATGGACAATGTTATCCCTGGCCAGTACCACATGCATAAGGGCCGTCAGGGCAAAGCGCGATTCCGACATGCAACCGACCTGGCACTTGATTCCTGCCGACTCTGCAACTGCAACGATTTTTAGAGCCTTGTTGATACCGCCCGATTTGGAAAACTTGATATTGAAATAATCGCAGGCTCCCATGTTGGCCAGGCGAAAAGCGTCGTGGTGGTCGAAGAGGGATTCATCGGCCATAATGGGTATGGGACTTGCTTCTCTCACCTTTACCAATTCTCGATTGTTCCAGTGGGCAATGGGCTCCTCACAGTGCTCAATTCCAAAAGGTTCCAAAGCTTTGAGGGTTTCAATGGCAGTCATGGTGTCCCAGCCCTGGTTGGCATCGATCCGTATGGGATAATCGGGCCCCACAGCCTGCCGTATGGCACGGATACGTTCCACATCTTCCCCGGTGCTTGTCCCCAGTTTCACTTTGATGGCCGGGAATCCTTCTTTTTGAAAAGTAAGCGCATCGGCAGCCACCTTTTCCGGATCACCGATGCTTATGGTCATGTCCGTGTGGATTTCTTTGGTATTGCTACCTCCAAGCAAACGATAAAGTGGTATGCCGGCGCTGAGGGAAAGCAAATCATAAAGTGCCATATCGAAGGCACTCTTCATGGTAGGATTCCCCTTTATGGCCCGGTCAATTTCGTATAATCGTTCTTCCAGGGCATAAGGATCCTTACCCAGTAAGATCTTGCCCAGCTGCCTTGACAGTTCAAATACGGTTTCCTGGGTTTCACCCACAATAAAAACAAAGGGAGCACATTCTCCGGTTCCGATGAGACCATCGGAGGAATGGATCCGTACTACCACGTTGGTGGCTTCGGGAATAACTCCCAGTGAAATAACAAAGGGTTCTTTGTAGGGGATGTTGAGTTTAATGATCTCAACTTTTGTAATGCTGGTAGTACTCATGGTTAAACTGCTTATACGGCAATTTAACCTATTAGCCTCAGGCTGACAAAAGTTTGTTTGGAATTCCCTCGTTGAGGCTCAGTCAAAATGTACCGACTTTTCACCTGCTTCGATGGCCACAGGAAGGAAGTTCTCCCTGGGCGGCATGGGACAGGTAGCAAAGGGACTGAAAGCGCAGGGAGGATTGTAGGCTTTGTTGAAATCCAGGAGAATCCTTCCGGTGGAATCAGGAGAGGCATACATAAACCTGCCGGCACCGTAGGTATCTATGGCCGTGGTTTCGTCGGCAATCACCAGGAAATAACCATTTCCGGATGCAAAGGGGTAAAGCTCCAGGTCCTTCCCCCTCAATCTGAAACTCAGGGTGCCTGGGCATTCATAGGATTCGCTATACCCTTCCAGGGGTGTGGCTACCGTCATGGTCCTGGGTTCATCAAAAGCTTCCAGTGTGGCTTCCACCACGTAGCTGGTTTGAATGGGGTAGGAAGGAATGTGATCCAGTTCCTGGATCCTGGGATGTTTGTGATCCCGAAGGCGGATCCCCAATCTTTCACCACGCTTAATGATGTACCAGGCCAGATCGCCTTGCTGCAGATAGGTGGTATTGTCGCTATGATCGTGGTTTAGCTCAAGTACCTTAACCAGGGAATCATTTACGCTTACCTGCACTCCTTCAGCTACCTTAAGGCTTATGCGTTCTCCCGTCCTGATTAACATTCCACAAAAAGCATCTGCCTTTTCAGGAAAAACCACATCATTACCCGGGTCAGAACCGAAAGTATTTTCACCCTCTTCTAGCCAGAACAAGCCGGCCAGACTCAGCCATCCATTTTTGTTCTTCAGTCTCTCAATCCTCTGGTGCTGCCACTCCTGAATACTCTCCACATAGGCAGCTTCATCGGTGATTAACGGATCTTTTACCTGGCAGGCTGAAATGAATAGAACTACAAAAAACAGAGAAGCTATAGAAAATACACGGCTCATATACCACATCGTTAAAATGAGCTCCAAAGATAGCTTTTTTCAGGCTTTGCGAATTGAGTGATCCGGATGTATCGCTCTTACCTTTCGTAGAGGCTTTCAATCTCAGATTCACTGAGTGCGCGGTCATAGATTCTTATGTCGTCCATGCAGCCGTGAAAACTGTATTCTACGGGACGCAATACCGGTTCACAACCCAGATAGGTATTTACATTCTCCGGATTAATTACTTCACCCATAAGTTTCTGAGATTCAAGTAGGCCATCCACATAAACCTTTACCAGGTTGCTTTGATTTCCCTGGTACTTATAGGAGACACAGAAGAAATACCAGGTATCAAGATCTATATGAGTGTTGGAGCTCATGAAGTCGTAGGTAAATTCATCATCTGTTGGAGTTGCATTTTGTATATATTCCAGCCTTTTGGATAACGAGGACTGCAATCCTCCAATACCGATGAACGAACCTGAAATTGGGCTGGTCTCGTGGTTCCTGTTGGACATGATTATGGAATTGTAGGTGGGTGGATAGCTCTGCAACTTTATCCAGCCGGTCAGGGTATAGTCGCTCATGTATCTCTTCAAGGCGCGGGGATTCCCCAGGTCAATGTAGGAAAGGTTGCCATCAAAGTAATAGGCACTTTCCAAACTACCATTTCTATCTTCTGTTAGCTGGGCTCCATGGATAACTCCATTAAATCCGTTACCCGAGGCATCTTTGGCATCGCCGTCGAAGGGGTAGGAGGCTACCAGGGAATCAGATATAGACTGTATTTCATTTTTATCGCAGGAAATAAGAAAGGTGCTAAGCGCAAGTGCGCCTACAATCATGCAGAGTTCTTTCATGGATTCTGTTGTTGAGGTTTAATGATTATACGATTTCCAAAGATTAAGGTTCCAACACCTTTGAGCTCAGATCTTGTTGGAAAATCCGGGAAACACCCTTATCTCACTGGAATATAGAGTTTCTTTATCACTCCTTCGCTGCTCAACAAAAAGGATAATTCGGGATTCCTCAATAGATCTTGCGCCTTCATAAATATGCCGTTAATGAGGACTTGATTAGAAATAAATCTCACCCCGTGAGAATAATCCGCATACCAGTCGACATGTCCGTTATACACCGGTTGTATGGGCTGGTTTTCACTCCTGTGCCAGCCATAGATGACCACACAGCCTGAAGTACGATCCAGATCGTGAATCTTATTTGACAGGATGATGTCCTTTTTATGTCCGGCAACGATTTTATCTGTCGATCTCTCCAATCCCTTATTCCTGTATTGATGCCTGATTGAATCTGTATGCTGGTGGAATATGGGCACGGTGGTCATGGAATCTGAGGGAGGAATGGGTTGGGGATGCAGCTTTATCTCTGCCTGCTTATAGATCTTATCCACCAGTATTTTGGTCGGTAGTATGCAATTGAGGGTATCAGCCAGGTACTGGGCTGCGGCTGGAGTTAATGGCATATACAGGTAATCCAGATCGGAGCCAATAGCCAGGTAGTCGCAAGCCACATAAATTACAAGTTCATAGGTAGTTGAGTTCAGGCTTTCCTGAATTCTCAGAGCTTTCAGGTTCCGGGAAAAGGAGGGTACATTACCTGAAAGTACTTCCCGGATAACAGCCTCTTCTCTTTCCTCCAGGCATAAATCCTCAATCTGCCTGGCAAATTCAGATCCATCAAGAGCCTCAGCAGATCGTTCGGGGATTTGCAGGAGTATCAAATCCCCCTTCACGGAAATTTGGGGAGAGTCTTTCTGAGCAAAGATCGCGCCGGATGAGAAAAGCAGCATAAAAACGATACCTAATCTAATCCTCCAATGCAACCCGGGCATCACCACTCAGAATTTATGGTTCTTTCTATGCTTCTTAAAATCCTTAATCACCTTACCCAGGTCCTTATCCTTCTTCTTTCTTTCCAATGCATCCGATTCGAAGTGTTTCTTTTCCCTTTCCATTTTTTGATAGTTGGAATAGGAATCTTCGTCTATATCCCCATTTTCCAGAGCCTTCAATACTCCACATCCCTTTTCGTGCATATGGGTACAATCGGGGTAAAGACAATCTTCAGCAAAGTCCAGGATGGCATCAAAGGTACTCTCCAGACCATCGCCCGCATCTGTAATTCCCACCTCCCGCATCCCGGGATTATCGATGAGAATACCACCACTTTCCAGTACAAAAAGCTCACGATGGCTGGTGATATGTCTTCCTTTGTTTACGCTTGTGCTGATTTCGCCTGTTATCATTTGCTCTTTCCCTGCCAGGCTGTTCAGAAGAGTGGACTTGCCCACTCCGGATGATCCAAGCAGGCAGTAGGTAAGGCCTGCTTTTATGTGGGGTTTCAATCCTTCATATCCTCCAGTCATGCTCACAGGGATAAGGGGAACCTCATTAATCCGTTTTTCCACCTGAAGTCTCAGGGATTCCAATTCTGAAACAGTGATCAGGTCTGTTTTACTGAGCACTATAAGTGGTTGGATCTTTGCAGCATAGCAAATGGTTAGATAGCGCTCCAGACGGTTCACGTTAAAATCCCTGTCAACGGCCTGAACAACAAATCCGTAGTCAACGTTTGTGGCGATAAGCTGTACCTGACCGGCTTTCCCGACAGCTTTTCTTTCGAGTACAGATTTCCTTGGATAAATGGCATGGATCAGCGCTTTGCCTTCGTCGTATTCACTAAAAGCCACCCAGTCGCCCACAGCAGGAAAGTCATACCTGCTTCCTGCAGAAAATCTTAAATTGCCAAGGAGCTCGGCATCAAATTCCTGTTCCGGGGTCTTTATTGAGTAACGTTCCTTGTGCTCCGAGACTACCCTTCCCACCTCAAAAGATTCCAGGCCCTGTTCCTTCCTGTACTTGTCAAGTGCGTCTGTGTATCCTAATTCCTGAAGGCTCATTTTTTTTGTCGCTTATAATTTAACAAACCAGTAGCGGCATAAGAGCCTGAAACTCTCACACCGCTACTAATTTGATAAATTACTGGGACTTTTATGCAGTAATAAGCAAGTTATTGAACATTTACTTTGCCAGGTATGGATCCTAGTTGATAAATCTGTGTATGGCAGCATTGGCATTATCCTGGTAAGTGGTGTTGTTTAAATCCGGGAAAATGCGACTCTGATCAATGACAGGTCCCACCAGTTTCTTTTCTTTACTGGCATAAAATACACCGCTTAATAAAGATTCATTGTTAATCCCGTCCACAAAACGTTTAGCTCCTTTTTCCACTTTATGAATCATCCCTTTCAGAGGCGCTACAAAGGGCAACATGATATATTTGAACATGATTCTTTTACCCAGGGGAAGATCGTCCATTACCTTCGTGCCACTGGTAAATCCCGGACTCATAGTAATAAATCGAATATCGGGATTTTTGTGTGCCTCAGAAGACATCCAAAGGGCTGCCGTATACTTTATATATCCATAGGCCTGCATCGGATCGATATCCCCATCAAAGAAAGTCCCGTCAATAACCTGAGCAAACTCAGCTTCAGACGATGTGGGTAATTCAGGTTGCTGCATATTCATTTCCTCTACTCCCCTGGCACCTTCCGAACCCGCATAAAGAGCAACATTGTTAAGCTTTTTCTCTCTAATCAGTTCATCCAGCAGAACCACATGGCCTAGGAGGTTTGCTGCGGATAAGGAGGTTACGCCATCGGAAGTTACTTTCATAGGATCTTTGCCTCCCATTCCTCCGGCATTCATGATTAGGGCATCAATGGATTCACTTAGTCCGGCAACAGCTGAACGAACAGAATTGGGTTCTGAAACATCCATAATCACAATTTCGAAAATGGATTTTCCCGTGGATTTTTCAAGAGATTGTTTTGCTTCCTGGGCCTTGGACATATTCCTGCACGCCAGGTAGATTTTTTCGGTCCCCTCAATCAGGGCAAGCTGCCGGGCCGACTCTTTTCCCAGTCCGGCATTGGCTCCGGTAATCATAATACGCTTATTCATCTGTCTTGTTTTTACATGTTTAATGCAAAAATCAGAAAAATGAAGTAGCTGGATTTCTCATTTTAGCCCAAAGGCTTCTCAATTTAGCTCAGGCGATATTCAGTGGGGGATTTACCGTATAAAGAAGTAAAGTTCCGGTTAAAGGTGGCCAGAGAATCAAAGCCCACATCGTAGGCAATATCAGATACCCTTGAGCCTTCTTTTTTTAATAAAACAGCGGCCTTTTCGATTTTCTTCTGGGATATGTATTTCCTGGGACTGGACTTAAAGGTTTCGGTAAATTTTCGTTTAAAGGAAGATGTACTCAGGTGGCATAGCCTGGCTAATTCGTCCAGGGACAAATCCGCATACAAATTATGTTGAATGGTGGATTTGAATTCAATATCAAGAGGCTTAAAGAGAGCTGACAAAAAATCCAGCTGGGAAGGTGCCCCCTGCGATTTGGACATCAATAATATGAACTCTTTTAGTTTTGTATGGATCATTTTCTCATCGGCCAGCTCAGGATTATCAAGCAATATGCTGATGCTCTCTTTGTAGTTTGCCAGCAGGCGATCAACTTCCACTTGTTTGATATTATAATCCATGGTATAAGCGGATTCGCTTAGGTCAAACTCAAACAATTCTTCCACCTGTGAAGGGTGCAGGATGACGGCAATTACCTCGACACCGTCGCTGCTTTCTTTTTGCTTTTCGTTGGTTTCAAAGAAATAATTCAAACATTTGGCCAGGATGGCCTGTTTCTTATTCAGGTCCATATAGTTGGTTTGAGAGCGCACGGAAACTTCTCCCTCATTCACAAACACAAAGCAGGCTTCATCTTCAAAATACTCTTTGGGAATCCTGTCAAAATAAGGCATGGATTGCTTTCCAAAGACTATGCGATCTTTATACTTTATATATTTCTCCTGGTATTCCATAAGGACATTCTGCTATAGAACTACGCACTGATAGAATTGTTCACTTCCTCACTGGCTTAAGATTGATAATGTGGGCACTTTGATAGATTTGTTAAAGTGAAAGTAGTACTTTTGCATGTCCCGGAGAGATGCCGGAGTGGTCGAACGGGGCGGTCTCGAAAACCGTTGTGCTCCTCGCGGGCACCGGGGGTTCGAATCCCTCTCTCTCCGCAATTCCCTAAAATCCCCCAGCCAATGGCATGGGGGATTTTTTTTACCGGTGCGTCAGAAGCAAGCTTCTGTAAGCGAAAGGTAAAAAAGATCCTTATTGCACCCCAGGTGCAATAAGGGATTTTAGGGTATTGTAGTTCCCCCCTATGGGATCACGACAGTAATCCTGAATTGGAATATGCCAATATTCCTAATTTCTTAAATTTATAGGATGATGAAAAAATATCCTCTTGCCCTGGCTCTGATCCTCTTGCTGGCTGGCTGTCAACAGCAGGATCCCATAGAAAGCGCACATCCACTTCAGAATAAGTACCCCCTGACTCCCAAGGAGTATGTGGAATTGCCACTGGGGGACATCAAAGCGGAAGGATGGTTGTTGCAGCAACTGGAACTGATGCGCGAGGGTATGACCGGTCACCTGGACGAATGGTACCCTTCGGTGGTGGGTGAGCGAAACGGATGGCTCGGGGGCGATGGTGACGGTTGGGAGCGCGGTGTTTACTGGCTGGATGGACTGGTGCCGCTTGCCTGGTTGTTGGAGGACGAGCAGCTGAAGGCCAAAGCCATGCCCTGGATTGAGTGGGCTCTTGCCTCTCAGACCGAAAGCGGATATTTCGGACCAGTTCCCTTTGAGACTCCCCCCGAGGCTGAGTCGGGACTCCAAAAGACCAAACGGCGGGACTGGTGGCCCAAGATGGTGATGCTTAAGGTCCTGCAACAGTATTATGAGGTCAGTGCAGACGAAAGAGTGCTGGACTTGATGCGGCGCTATTTTCAGTTTCAGTTGAGCGAACTGAAAAAAACTCCGCTGGATCACTGGACCTTCTGGGCCAACCGCAGGGGAGGGGATAACCTGATGATGGTGCACTGGCTATACAATCGGATAAGTGAACCCTGGCTGCTGGAATTGGGAGAACTATTGCACGAGCAAACTTTTCCATGGACAGATGTATTTCTCAATGAAAATTGTTACGAGGGTGCGGACCTGGATCACCTCTATCCCTACAATACACAAAACCGTTATCCTTTCGATCCTGAATTGATTGGAAGGCTGTGCACCAAACAATTACAGGCCTTTCATTGTGTAAACCTGGCCCAGGGAATCAAAGCTCCCATGATCCGTTATCAGCAGGAAAATGACCCTCGTTATCCTCAGGCGGTGGCCAAAGCGCTGCGTGATATGGAACTGTATCACGGGCAGCCGCAGGGAATGTATGGAGGGGACGAGCCCTTGCACGGTATGGATCCCACCCAGGGAATTGAGCTATGTTCGGTGGTAGAATTGATGTTTTCACTGGAAAAGATGATCGCCATTGGGGGAGATATGAGCCTGGCCGATCAACTGGAAAAGATTGCTTATAATGCCCTGCCCACCCAGGTAAGTGATGATTTCACAAGCAGACAGTACTTTCAGCAGGCCAATCAGGTGATGCTGACGCGCGACCGCCATAATTTTTACGAGGAGGACCATCACGGTCATACGGATCTGTGTTACGGCTTACTCACCGGTTATCCGTGCTGCACCTGCAACCTTCATCAGGGCTGGCCCAAATTGGTATCCCATCTCTGGTATGCCTCTTCCGACGGGGGACTGGCAGCCATAGTATATGGTCCCTGCAGATTGAGTACCGCCCTGGGCGATGGTACCAGAGTGGAAATCCGGGAGGAAACCCAATATCCCTTCGGGGACAGGATTACTTTTCACATAGATCCGGAGAAAGAGCATGCTTTCCCACTCCACCTGAGGATACCGGCTTGGTGTAAATCACCGGAGATCCTGGTGAACGGGAAAACGGTGCAGGCATCTTCGGAAAATGGAATGTTAGTGCTTGACCGGACCTGGAATTCGGGAGATCGGGTGGAACTTTACCTGCCCATGCATGTGGAGCTGAGTCGCTGGGTGGAGAACTCCGTCTCGGTATCGAGGGGACCACTGGTATATGTGTTAAAGATCGGAGAGGAATGGACCGGGGTGGAGAATTCTGATAAATACGGAGATTTTAAGGAGGTGAAACCCCTGGATCCCTGGAATTACGGTCTTTTGGAGGCGGTTGTGCTGGATCCGGAACAAGGATTTGAGGTGATCAAACAAGCAACAGGACCTACCCTTTATCCCTGGACCCTTGAGCATGCCCCTATTTCACTGCGTACTTTGGGAAAAATAATTCCTGACTGGACCTTATACCGTGGGATGGCCGGACCTCTTCCTCACAGCCTGCCACTTAAGCATCTGATACGTGAAAAAGCCGAGGAAATCGTATTGATTCCCTACGGCTGTTCAACGCTTAGAATTACAGAATTTCCTGTGGTCCGATAGTACTGGGTGTACTATAACTCATGAATCCAGATGTTCCGGAACTGGACCAGACTGGATGCTCCCCGTAGTTTTCCCGTTTCAGGGTTGATTCCACCATGGTGCTGAAGTCCGAGAGGACCTTTTACATCCAACCCGGGATAAAGCGCATTGTGTATGACAATAATACCATTATTCATAATGGTGATCCGGTCTCCCTGAACCACTATATCAAAGGCATTCCATTGGCCTACG
>Ga0180430_10002957_pt1 | contig 14919 bp, 9 predicted proteins | sample SS_ome_9_FD_132999 | JGI IMG/M metagenome (GOLD analysis project Ga0180430, IMG submission 132999) | Hypersaline lake sediment archaeal communities from the Salton Sea, California, USA - SS_1_S_2 metaG | ecosystem: Environmental > Aquatic > Non-marine Saline and Alkaline > Hypersaline > Sediment... | reverse complement strand
GTCAACCAGGAAATCGACGTGGTCATCCTTCAGGTGAACCCGGCCAAGCAGGAGATTTCGCTGGGTATCAAGCAGTTGACGCAGAACCCCTGGACGCAGGTATCGCACAAGTACCCTCCGGGCAGCATCATCGAGGGCAAGGTGCGGAATTTGGCCAATTATGGTGCGTTCATCGAGATCGAAGAGGGGATCGACGGGCTTCTGCATGTTTCGGACATGAGCTGGACCAAGAAGATAGGGCACCCGGGCGAGCTGCTCAAACGGGGTCAGATGCTCAAGTGCATCGTTTTGGCGGTGGACGAGGACAAACAGCGTGTGGCGTTGGGTCTCAAGCAAATGACGGAAGATCCGTGGGTACGGGCCATCCCGGAGAAGTACATTCCGGGCCAGATTATTCAGGGCAAGGTCACCAAGCTGACGAATTTTGGTGTTTTTGTCGAATTGGAGCCTGATCTGGAAGGTCTGCTGCACGTTTCGGAGCTATCCGACGACAAGATTGAGACGCCCCAGGACATCGTGAAGATGGGCGACGACCTGGAGGTGAAGATTCTTCGGGTGGACATCGAAGACCGCAAGATCGGCCTTTCGCTCAAGCGTGCCCAGTGGGCCGCCGAGGAGACGCCGGAGCAGGCAGGGCGTGGTCCGCAGCGTGGTGGTCTTGACGGCGCGGCGGGGATGGGCGTCGGCTTTATCGACAGTGCGATGCTCCAGCGGCGCAAGGATGAGGGGCAAGAGGCTCCTGAGGCGACGCCGGCTGAGGAAGGGGCCCCGGCCGTGACCGAGGAGGCGCCCGCCGAGGCAGCCCCGGCGGAGGCAGGGGAGGCAGCGGCGGACGCGGAGGCGCAAGGGGCCCAGGACGCAGCGGCCGGCACCAGTGAAACGGCCGCGGGTGCGGGTGCGGAAGAAGCGCCGGCGAGCGAGGAAGCTGCTGGGGCTGACGAGGCTGAGCGTCCCTCGGAAGAGTCATGAACGAAGTATCGTGTCGCAATCGCTGTGTTGGAACGTGACGGGCCCACCCGGCAGCGTGGTGTGGTCAGGTCGGTTCCAACGCAGCGTCGACACTGGGATAAAAATTGGCCCGACCGCAGGACCAGACTAATGCTATGGCTTGGTTAAGCCGATAAGGTGGATGTCTGGCCGGGCTGACTCGGGGGACATAGAATCCCTCGGGCGTGAGGGATCGCCCGGGCGAGACAGCGTGTCCACCTGTAAGGAGGCGGGATGGTTGAATCTACGCTGCAAATATATTTGGAAGAGATCAACGACGCGGCCCTCTTGACTGCCGAGGAGGAAAAGGCGTTAGCGCGGCGGATTATCGAGCATAACGACCCGATGGCGCGTGATCGTATGATACGCAGCAACTTGCGGCTGGTCGTCAACATTGCCAAGAAGTATGGCAATCGAGGGATGCCGCTGGCGGATCTGATTGAGGAGGGCAATCTGGGGCTGATGCGTGCGGTGGAGGGTTTCGATCCGGAGCAGGGGTCTCGTTTCAGCACGTACGCGTCTTGGTGGATCAAGCAGTCGATCAAGCGTGCGTTGATCAACAGCGTACAGCCGATCCATATCCCGGCTTACATGGTGGAGATGATTGCGCGGTGGAAGCAGGCGTCGCTGGAGCTACAGGAGCGTTTGGGGCGATCGCCGAACCTGGAGGAGATGGCGCAGGCGTTGGAGGTGCCGGCGCGCAAGGTGAAGATCATCCGGCGAGCGGTCAAGGCGTTTTCTTCTCCGAGCCAGGCGCCGAGCAGCGATGACAACTTGTCGCTGAATGAGTTGCTGGAGGACGAGAAGACGCCGCGGCCTGATGAGGTGGTCTTCAATCAGGATGAGTTGGCCACGATCAAGCGGCTTTTGGACCTGATAGACGCCCGGGAGGCGGAGATTTTGCGGTTGCGTTACGGGTTGAATCGTGAGGAGCCGATGACGCTTAAGGAGATTGGCAAGTGCGTGGGGCTCACGCGCGAGCGGGTGCGGCAGATCGAGAAAGAGACGCTGGGCAAGCTGAACTTTATTCTCACGGGGGGCGAGGGACAAGGGTGAGACTGGGGGTAGGTAAGGGGGCGTTTCGGAACTGCGCGCTGTCCAGATTGGGCAGGGTGGCGGCGCGACGGCTTCTGGTATTTCCTGGGCGAGCTGGACAGCGAATACTATCTTAAATTCTGGGGAGAAATGGTTCTTGCAGAGGGCTTTGAGTCTGTCAAAGCTCTTCTGGTCAGGTACGTTGCCGAGTATCATAATGGATCTTCCGAGGTGGGCTGTTGAGAGGGCAATTCTGACTTGCGAGAAAGCGGCATCGTTACGTAGGACGGCCTCGAAGGGGTCTACTTCCTTTCGGGCCTTTCGCATATTGCGCCTTTGCAGAGGCCCGGGGCCCCAGAGAAAAGCGACACACGCTAGAAGCAGGAAGACTGAATATAGGCACCAGCGTGTTTTGAGTACGTGACTGATTGCCATACTCATGCGAATACACCTCCTGGTAAGAGACGCGGCAACTTCTGTCGGCAAGGCATTATGCAGAAAGCTTTTTGTCGGCGTTGAGCACAAAAGGGTCTCAACTGGGCTTTTCAGGGCTTGTACAGGTGCCAGGGGGCCCCTGAGTGGTTGCTCGATCAAGCGGGTGGCCTGTTCGTCATTGATGAAGCGTTGTTTGTGGGGGTCGAATCGCAGGGGTCGTTGGAGGCGTATGGCGATCTTTCCCAAGTTGAGGATAGTGCAGGAGCGGTGGCCGTTAGCTTCGTTGAGGGCAGACTTCTTGCGGTTGCGGACGGCGTCGGCCCAGTCGGTCACTTGGGGCTTGGGCTCGGGAAACTGGGCCAGTTTGCGGTGGAAGTCGGGGATGTCGGAGCGGAGGCCGCGGTAGGTTTTTCCGTTTGGTCCTTCGAGGAAGACGCCGCGAGACACGTTGAGGTTGAGCCGTAACACTCTCCGGTTGTGACATGGGCCTTTTGTGAGACTTCGTACAGGCCATGGACCTTTGATTGGCTGGCCTGTTGGGGATGTCATTGCTACTGTTTTGAGAATCGCAAATAACGCCGCGTTCGTCAAGGCCCCTGTCCGCCAGGGCACTGGCGTTTAGTATCTCCGGCCATTGCGTGTGAGGAGTCGGTCACGGTAAGTGGCTCCGGCGGTGGGTCTGAGGCGGGGGGGCATGGTCGCGGAGAGGGTTTCAGGGTTTATTTATGGGAGGCTTTGTGGGAATATCAGGGTAAGGCGTCTAACCAGGGTGTCGGGTGGTCTGTCTTTATTAGCAGGCGAAGTCGGGACTTTTATTGAGAGGGTAAAGCGATGCGGTACAGAGCAGTGACGATGGCGGTGGTGTGCTTGTTGGCGGGTCGAGCGTGGTGTGGCGATGCGGAGCTGCTGGTGTTGAGTGATGAGCTGCTCAGCGAGAGCCAGGCATTGTGGATGGAGACGCACAAGCAGGCGTACGGGGGCCAGGGTGACAAGGTCGCGGTGCGGGAGTCGTTGGCGTCGCTGAAGGCGTTGATACGGGCGTATGAGAAGCAGGCGGGGATTCGGGACGAGGCGGCGGAGGCGGCGGCGCGTCGGCAGCGGGAGTTGGAGCGTCAGCGGGCATTGGAGCGGGAGCAGGCATTAGCGGAGCTGGACCGGCGGTATCTGGGCATGACGTTGCCGACGAAGGACGGGGTGGCGGTGTTTTACACGGACGAGCGGACGCGGCGGATAGCGTATCGGACGATTCGCGTCGAGCACACATCGGGCAACGCGTATGTGCGGCTACACAGCATCGAGGTGATTACGGCGAAGGGAAAGGTGTATGAATATGCGTTGAAGGGGGGCAAGTTTTATCTGGGGGATGGTTATGAGGTGGTGTTGGAGCGGCCGGCGCGGATCAGCGAGGTGCGGGTGCGGGTGCAGCACCGGACGGAGGGGTTGCGGATTACGGGCGAGCCGGCGCCGGAGCCGGTGGCGTTGCCGACGGTGGTGGAGCTGGGCACGAGTAACGGGGTGAAGGACGGGTATGCTGCGTTGGAGCTGAAGGGGGTTCATCGGCAGGTGCGTTTTCGCAAGTTGCGTCTGCTGAATCGGGGCGGTGATGAGTATGTGCGGCTGCGTAAACTGGAGGTGACGACGGGGCGTGGGGAGGTATTGGCGTTGGAAGTGGGGCCGGGGAAGGTTCGGCCTGGGGATGTGATGGAGGTCGAGTTGGACAAGATTGTGCATATCCGGTCGCTGCGGGTTTATGTGCAGCATCGGACGGCGGGTCTGGAGGTGGAGGGGGTGCGTTAGGGGGCCAGCGAGGCCGGTCCCGGGCGGCACGAGGGGGGGGGGCGCAGGGTGGTGGCCGGTTGGCCCCGGGCGAGGCGGAAGGGCATGGCGAGGGCGGCGCGCCGAAGGGTCGACTACGTAACCTCTTGCCAGTACAAGGCTTACGCGTTTTACTAACAGTAAAAAAAAGGGGTTTACAAGGCGGGTGGAAGTGGTTATAATTTGGGGTTCTGATTGGAATAATGGAACAAGGAGACTAAGCAGTGAAGCCAGATATTCATCCGAAGTATGTAGAGACGGCTGTGAAGTGCGGCTGTGGCAACACGTTCAAGACGCGTTCGACGGTCGAGAAGCTGAACGTGGAAATTTGTTCGGCGTGCCATCCGTTTTACACGGGCAAGCAGAAGTTCGTGGACACGGCGGGACGGATCGAGAAGTTTCAGAAGAAATACGCGGGCAAGTATGGTGCGAAGGCTCGTGGTCAAGTCAAGGCAGAGAGCCAGTCTTAGCCAGGATTACAAAGAAGGATCACGCTGTTGTCGGCTGGGGGTAGGCCGATACAGCGTGGTTTTTTTATGTCTGGTGTACGGGGTCGCCAGTATGGCAGCAATGGGCAGATGAGCGGCGTGGGGCGTCGGGGTGGTAAAACGAGGTTGCGGAGCGGATTATGGCGACGGGACTAACGACAACCGATGAGCGGATAGTGGCGAAGCTGGCGGAGCTGGCGAAGCGTCATGCGGAGCTGGAAGGTCAGATGAACGATCCGGCGGTGGCGTGCCGGCCGGCGGAGCTGGTGAAGATTGCGAAGGAACACAGTCGGCTGAGCAAACTGGTGGCCTGTTACCGGGCGTATGATCAGGCGGAGCGTCAGCGGGGTGAGGCGGCGGCGTTGGCGGCGGACGCGGGGGAGGACCCGGAGCTGCGGGCGATGGCGGAGGAGGAGCTGGCGGAGTTGGAGGGGCAGCTGCGTGGGGCGTTGGAGCAGGCGAAAGAGCAGTTGGTGATGTCGGACGACGCGGCGGTGGGGGCGTTGATCATGGAGATACGGGCGGGGACGGGTGGCGACGAGGCGGCGTTGTTTGCGCGGGATTTGTACGACATGTACCAGCGTTACGCGGAGAAGCGTGGCTGGAAGGTGGAGCCGATGAGTTTTTCGGCGACGGAGCTGGGAGGGTTTCGTGAGGCGATTTTTTCGGTGAAGGGAGAGGGGGCGTGGCAGGCGTTGGGGTATGAGGGCGGGGGTCATCGGGTGCAGCGGGTGCCGGAGACGGAGGCGCAGGGTCGGATACACACGTCGGCGGCGACGGTGGCGGTGCTGCCGGAGCCGGAAGAGCTGGAGATCGACATCAAGCCTGACGAGGTGGTGGAGCACGTGGCGCGGGCGAGCGGGCCGGGGGGTCAGAACGTGAACAAGGTGAGCAGTGCGATTCGTCTGGAGCATGTGCCGACGGGGATCACGGTGAGTATGCAGGACGAGAAGAGCCAGCACAAGAACCGGGCGAAGGCTTGGCGGATATTACGGAGCCGTGTTTTCGACTATCACGAGCAGAAGAAGCGGGCCAAGCGGGACGCGACGCGTAAGGACATGATCGGATCGGGGGATCGTTCGCAGCGGATTCGGACGTATAATTTTCCGCAGAATCGGCTGACGGATCATCGGATCAATGTGTCGCTGTATACGCTGGACAAGGCGATGATGGGGGAGTTGGAGGAGCTGGTCAAGGCGCTGATGGAGTACGACAAGCAGCAGCGGCTGGAGAGTTTGTAGGAGCAGGCATAAGGCATAAGGCATAAGGGGAGGTGTCACCTGCGGTGACGGTTTGATTTAAGGCGTTGGGGGAGCGGGTGAGGCTGGGGGTCAGGCGGCAGGATGAGGTGATGGCTGATCGGTTTGGGGAGGCGTTGACGGTGAGTCGGAGTTTTCATGTAACGCGAAGGGCGTTGGCGCGGGCACGGCAATGGTATTACCGTGAGGAGCAACGCAAGCAGGAGCGGATCGATTTGCTGGAGGAGCAGATCGAGACGAAGCGCCGGGCTAAACGGTTGATCAGGCGCGAGCGTCGGGACCGCGCCTGGGAGCACCCAGCAGGTGCCGTCGACGTGGGGACGATTTCGATCAACGTGCGGGATGAGGGGCGTTTGGTTCATTATCCGGCGTCGGCGGAGGATATTCGCGAGGTGCTGGCGCGTTTGCCGGCGGGCATGGCAGACGGGGTAAGCGAGATTCGGCTGTGTTTGGGAATGGAGCATCAGGCGACGACGACGGCGAAGCGTGAGATCAAAAGCAACGTGGACCCGTACCTGGGACGGGCGGGTTGGGAGGTCTGGCCTGGTGTATTTTCAGGGGTTTCATTGGGGGCGTACCACACTGGGACGAATCGGATCTATCTTTATGGGTACGTGTATGAGGACCCAGGCATCGGGCCGGAGGTGGCGGAGCTTTATTTGCGTTTTATAACACTGTGGGCACTGGTGCACGAGGTGGCGCATCACGAAGACTTCATGGTGCGGATGGGGCGCGGCCGCTGGCGATGTGACGATGTTGATAAGCTGGAGAGACAGGCGCGTCGGGTGCAATCCGAGCAGGTCCAGCGGTGCGTGGCGTCTTATCTGGAGGAGAGATACCCTCACGCATGCAGAATTCTAGAGGACGGTGTGGACTGGCACGGAGGGGTGCGGATGGGGCTGAGGGAGTTAGCGGACGATGGGCCGTTGACGGGGGAGAGATGGTTCTTGGCCAGCTTTTTCAGCGTGCGACAAGCGTTTGAGACACTGGTAGCGGATATTCTGTTGGGTGAGAGTCAGCGGGATTCACGCCTGGATTTTGCGCGGGAACTGCATTACGCGGAAGACTATGGCCGATGTTTGGCGATTCTGGATCGGCTGCTGGCCATCGACGCGAAGGACTGGGAGGCGTTGACGTTGAAGGCGGACACGTATGTCCATATGGCATTGTACGACGAGGCTTTAGAGATGGTCAGCGTGGTGCTGGGGGCGGCCGGGGCGTATGTTAAGGCGTGGAAGATCAAATTGGATGTGTACAAGGCGCGTCAAGCGTGGAACGAGGTGAAGGCTGCGGCGACACGAGTGCTGGAGTTGGCAGAGGCGGACGATAGGGGGGCACGTGCAGGGGCACTGCGGGCGAGGGCGGAAGCTTACGTGGCGTTGGGCCAGAGTGAGGGGGCGGAACAGGACTTGGCGGCATTGGACGCTGTGGGGTCTTACGGGCAACGGCTAGCGGCACAGGTGCGCAAGATAATGGATGGTAAGGCGGACACGTAAGGAACGGTATTCTGGGAAGGAGTATCAGGAGAGTCATGCATTATCAGGGCAAGGGTGCCTGTAATGCTTGTGGTGGTGGTGGAGTCGTTGGATCTGGTTCGGATTAAGGTGAGCGAGGGCGGAGGGTGTGTGAGGAATAGAGGCACGCAGGATCATGGGAGGTAAAGCTGTGGGAGCAGGCGGATTGGGTGATGGTGTGAGGTGGGGGGGAGAGGACGCGGCGCGGGGGGAGGTGCGGGTGTATGGGGATGCGGAGGCTTTGTATGGGGCGGGGGCGGAGGTGTTTGTGGCGGAGGCGGGGGTAGCGGCAGCGGCGCGGGGGCGGTTTTGCGTGGCGTTGTCGGGTGGGCAGACGCCGGCGGGGATGTATCGGTTGTTGGGGGAGCGGGGGTGGGCGGAGCAGGTAGCGTGGGGGGCGGCACAGGTGTTTTGGGGGGATGAGCGTTGGGTGGACGTCGAGGACGAACGGAGCAACGAGGGGATGGCGCGGCGGGTGTTTCTGGAGCGGGTAGGGGTGCCGGCGGGCCAGATTCATTCGATGCGGTGTGGGGCGACGGCGGAGGAGGCGGCGGTGTGTTATGAGGGGGTGTTGCGGGGGGCTTTGGGCAGCGAGGAGGCGTTGGATCTGGTGTTGTTGGGGTTGGGGGAGGATGGGCATACGGCGTCGTTGTTTGCGGGCAGTGAGGCGGTGGCGGAGCGGGGCCGGTGGGTGACGGCGGTGGCGGCGGAGACAGCGGGGGCTGGGGGGGTGGAGCGGTTGACGTTGACGGTGGAGGCGATCAACAGGGCACGGAAGGTGGTGTTTGTGGTGTCGGGTGGGCGTAAGGCGGAGGTATTGCGGCGGGTGCTGGAGGGGGATGCGGCAGGGGAGATGTTGCCGGCGGGTATGATACGGCCTGGGGCGGGCAGGTTGTTGTGGTTGGTGGATGCGGAGGCGGGGAGGTTGCTGGGGGGGAAAGGCAACTGCTTGCAATAAAGGTGTAGGCACAGGGTGAGGGCAGAGTTGAGATTGCCGCGTCGGGTTGCACCCTCCTCGCAATGACAAATTCCCCCTGCTCACGCAGGGGGCTTTAGGCGCGGGCAAGATGTCGCCAGCCCGGAGAGAACGTCCCCCGGCAGTGCCGGGGGCTTCCACGGAACGCGTGGACTTAACGTTACACCTTAGGAATATTGTGGGCAGGGCTGGCCAGGCGGGGGTGAGGGGTCTATGATTTAGTAGAGCGGGACGTTGTTCGGGTAGGAGCCTATGGTGAGCGGGTTAAGGAGCGAAGCATGGACGTGCGAGTGACGGAAGACTGTATTGCGTGTGAGCGGTGCGTGGAGATTTGCGAGGCGGTGTTTGAGATGGGGGATCAGTATGCGGAGGTGAAGGTGAGCCCGGTGCCGGCGGAGGAGGAAGAGGCGGTGCAGGAGGCGGTGGAGGAGTGTCCGACGTCGGCGATTATTATTGAGTAGGGGCGGGGTGCGGGGGCCAATGAAATGGAGGGACAAGCGGGGGTTGCGGGCTAGCAACAGTTTATTGCGCCGGGTTTTCAGGCGGTGTTGGTGCGGCGGTAGAAGGCTTGGATGGGGTTGACGTCGGTGGTTTGGTTGTGGAGGGCGGCAATGGCGTCTGTTACGGCTTGGGCGGCGCGGATGGTGGTGACGTAGGGGAGGCCTCGGTCGAGGGCGTTGCGGCGGATGGAGTAGGAGTCGAGGATGGACTGTTTGCCGACGGTGGTGTTGACGATGAGGTCGATGTCCATGTTGATGATGCGGTCGACGACGTTGGGGCGGCCTTCGGTCATTTTGAGGACGAATTCGGAGGGGATGTTATTGTTGATGAAGGCGATGCAGGTACCCTTGGTGGCGAGGATTTTGAAGCCCATGCCGTGGAGTTGTCGGGCGAGGGGGACGGCGCGTTGTTTGTCGGCGTCTTTGACGGAGAAGAAGACGGTGCCTTTGGTGGGCAGGGCGTTTCCGGCGGCGAGTTGGGCTTTGGCGTAGGCGATGCCGATATTGTCGGCGATACCCATGACTTCGCCGGTGGAGAGCATTTCGGGGCCGAGGAGGGTATCGATGCCGGGGAATTTGAGGAAGGGGAAGACGGCCTCCTTGACGGTGATGTGGTCGGGGACGATTTCGTCTGTAAAGCCGAGTTGTGTGAGGGTTTTTCCGGCCATGATTTTCGCAGCGAGTTTGGCGAGGGGCACGCCGATGGATTTGCTGACGAAGGGGATGGTTCTGGAGGCACGGGGGTTGACTTCGAGGATGAAGATATCGCGGTCTTTGATGGCGTATTGGATGTTGATGAGGCCTTTGACGTTCAGTTCGAGGGCGAGTCGGCGGGTTTGGTCTTTGATCTGTTCGAGGAGGTCGGGCGAGAGGGAGACGGGGGGCAGGGAGCAGGCGGAGTCGCCGGAGTGGATGCCGGCTTCTTCGATGTGTTCCATGATGCCGCCGATGACGACGTTTTGGCCGTCGCAGATGGCGTCGACGTCGAGTTCGATAGCGTCGCCGAGGAATTTGTCGATGAGGATGGGGTGGTCGGGTGAGGCTTCGATGGCGTCTTCGACGCATTGTTGTAGAGAGGTTTCGTCGTGGACGATGTGCATGGCTCGGCCGCCGAGGACGAAGGAGGGTCGGATGAGGAGGGGGTAGCCGATGTCGTTGGCGATGGCGAGGGTTTGTTCGTAGGAGCGGGCGGTGCCGCTGGGGGGCTGGCGGAGGTGCAGTTTGTCGATGAGGGCTTTGAAGCGTTTGCGGTCTTCGGCGCGGTCGATGCTGTCGGGGCTGGTGCCGATGATGTTGACGCCGGCGTGTTCGAGGGCGACGGCGAGTTTGAGGGGGGTTTGGCCGCCGAATTGTACGATGACGCCGTCGGGTTTTTCGGTTTCGACGATGGACATGACGTCTTCGAAGGTGAGCGGTTCGAAGTAGAGTTTGTCGGAGGTGTCGTAGTCGGTGGAGACGGTTTCGGGGTTGCAGTTGACCATGATGGATTCGACGCCGAGTTCGGCCAGGGCGAAGGCGGCGTGGACGCAGCAGTAGTCGAATTCGATGCCTTGGCCGATGCGGTTGGGTCCGCCGCCGAGGATGATGATTTTGCGGCGGTTGGTGGGCTGGGCTTCGCACTCGGTTTCGTAGGTGGAGTAGAGGTAGGGTGTGGAGGCTTCGAATTCGGCGCCGCAGGTGTCGACCATTTTGTAGACGGGGCGGACGTTGGCGGCGAGGCGGTGCTGGTGGAGGTCTTGTTCGGAGACGGCAAAGAGGTTGGCGAGGTATTTGTCGCTGAAGCCCATCTCTTTGGCCTGGCGGAGGATGTCGGGGGTGAGGTTGTCGAGTGTTTTCAGTGATTTTAATGTGGTTTCGAAGTCGACGATTTCTTTGATGTTGCTGAGGAACCAGGGGTCGATGGCGGTGAGCTGATAGAGTTCGTCGACGGAGACGCGGCGTCGGAGTGCTTCGGCGAGGTGCCAGGGTTTTTCCCAGAGGTTTTGTTTGAGTGTCTGGCGGAGCTGGTCGTCGGAGAGTTGTTGTTTGAGGTATTTGGCGTCGAGGGAGAAGCGTTCGATTTCGAGGGAGCGGATGGCTTTTTGGAGTGCTTCTTTGAAGGTGCGTCCGATGGCCATGGCTTCGCCGACGGATTTCATCTGGACGGTGAGTTCGGGATTGGTGGCGGCGAATTTTTCGAAGGTGAATCGGGGCCATTTGACGACGCAGTAGTCGATGGTGGGTTCGAAGCAGGCGGGTGTTTTTTTGGTAATGTCGTTCTGGATTTCGTCAAGGGTGTATCCTACGGCGAGGAGGGAGGCCATTTTGGCGATGGGGAATCCGGTGGCTTTGGAGGCGAGGGCGGAGCTTCGTGAGACGCGGGGGTTCATTTCGATGACGTAGAGTTTGCCGTTTTTGGGGTTGACGGCGAACTGGATGTTGCAGCCTCCGGTTTCGACGCCGATGGCGCGGATAATGGTGATGGAGGCGTCGCGCATGGTCTGGTATTCGCGGTCGGTGAGGGTCTGGGCGGGAGCGACGGTGATGCTGTCGCCGGTGTGGATGCCCATGGGGTCGAAGTTTTCGATGGGGCAGATGATGCAGACGTTGTCGTTTTTGTCGCGCATCAGTTCGAGTTCGTACTCTTTCCAGCCGAGGAGTGATTCTTCGATGAGGATTTGGCTTTTGGGGCTGAGGGCGAGGCCCCAGTCGACGAATTCGCGGTACTGTTCGGGGTTGTAGGCGACGTTGCCGCCGGTGCCTCCGAGGGTGTAGGAGGGTCGGATGATGGCGGGGAAGCCGACGGTTTCGAGGAGTTTTTCGGCTTCGGGCCAGGAGTGGGCGTAGCCGCTGCGGGGGACTTCGAGGCCTATATCTATCATGATTTGTTTGAAGAGGTCTCGTTCTTCGGCTTTTTTGATGGTGTCAAGGTCGGCACCGAGCATTTTGACGTTGTATTTTTCGAGGACGCCGGATTCGGCGAGGGCGACGGCGACATTAAGGCCGGTTTGGCCTCCGAGGGTGGGCAGGAGGCTGTCGGGTTTTTCTTTGGCGATAATCTGTTCGACGACGTCTGGGACGATGGGTTCGATATAGGTGCGGTCGGCGAGTTCGGGGTCGGTCATGATGGTGGCGGGGTTGCTGTTGACGAGGACGACCTCGAAGCCTTCGCGGCGGAGGACTTTGCAGGCCTGGGCGCCGGAATAGTCGAACTCGCAGGCTTGGCCGATGACGATGGGGCCAGAGCCGATGATGAGGATTTTTTTGATGTCAGTGCGTTTTGGCATCCGCCGTCCTTTTTTTTCCAAGCGTGTTGGTCAGGTGTGTGGGGTGCTTGGGCCGTTTTTTCAGTGTTTTTTGTGGGTCTCCATCAGGTCGCAGAATTTCTCGAAGAGGTATTGGCCGTCGTGGGGGCCGGGGCCTGCTTCGGGGTGGAACTGCATGCTGAAGGCGGGGACATGTTTGTGTCTGATGCCCTCGCAGGTCTGGTCGTTGAGGTTGAGGTGGGTGACTTCAACGTTGTGGTCGCCGCCGAGTGATTCGAGATCGACGCAGAAGCCGTGGTTTTGAACGGTGATCATAACCTTGTCGGTGTGGAGGTCTTTGACGGGGTGGTTGGCGCCGTGGTGGCCGAACTTGAGTTTGTAGGTTTTGCCGCCGAGGGCGAGGCAGAGCATCTGGTGGCCGAGACAGATGCCGAAGAGCGGGACCTTGCCGAGGAGGCCTCTTATGGTTTGGACGGCGTAGTCAACAGCGGCGGGGTCGCCGGGGCCGTTGGAGAGCAGGACGCCATCGGGTTTTTCGGCGAGGATCTGTGCGGCGGTGGCGGTGGCGGGCATAACGGTGACGCGGCAGCCGGCGTGGGCAAGCTCGCGGAGGATGTTGTATTTGACACCGCAATCGTAGACGACAACGTGGTACTTGCCGGTGTCGTTGTAGCGGGTGGTTTCGGTGAGGATGACGTCTTTGACGAGGTCGGCGCCCTGGAGGTGGAGGCTGTTGGCGGCGTGCTGGATCAGGTCGGCGTCGGAGTAGTCTTCGGTGGAGATGGCAGCGTTCATGGCGCCGGCGTCGCGGATGTGTCTGGTGATGGCGCGGGTATCGACCGCCTGGATGGCGACGACGCGGTGCTTTTTGAGGTAGTCGTGAAGGGTGATGCCGTCGGCGCGCCAGTTGCTGACGATTTTGCTGGCTTCTTTGACGATGAAGCCGGCGAGGAAGACCCTGCGGGACTCGGGGTCGTGGTCGTTGACGCCGTAGTTGCCGACGAGGGGGTAGGTCATGTTGACGATTTGGCCGGCGTAGGAGGGGTCGGTGAGGACTTCCTGGTAGCCGGTCATGGAGGTATTGAAGACGACCTCGGCCGCGGTGGTGCCGGTGGCGCCGAGAGAGCGCCCGGTGAGGATGAAGCCGTCTTCGAAAGCAATTCTTGCCCGCATGTTTTTACCCAGCCAGTGTCACGGTTGCGGTCCGCCCACCAAGTGAAGTGACCGGGTGGCGGCGCTTGGACGATGGTACGTACCTAAAAAAACAGTGATTAACCCTGCCACAGGGCTAAACAATGGTTAGAGTATAGGGCATTTATGGGGAAACGAAACAGGTTTTTTGAGATCGGGTATTTAGACGGGCTCGTCTGGTTGCGTTGGGGTGGGGGCAGGGGTATTTCACAGCTTAGAGTTCTCCTGTTGGAGGTAGCGGTCGATGCCGGCGGCGGCTTGTCGGCCGTTGTGGATGGCGCGCACGACGAGAGAGGCGCCACTGACGGCGTCGCCGGCGGCGAAGACAGCAGGTTGGCTGGTCATGTGGTTGTCATCGGTGTGGATGTTGCCGCGTCGGTCGAGGGCAAGGGCGAAGTCTTCAACGAGGCCGGCGTGCTGGGGGTGGACGAAGCCGAGGGCGAGGATGACGAGGTCGACGTCGAGGGCGAATTCGGTGCCGGCCAGTTCGGCCATCTGGGGGCCTTTGTCGGTGGTGGTCCAGTCGACGAGGACGGCGTGAAGTTGCTGGACCTTCTGGTTTTGGCCGGTGAGTTTTTTGGTGAGCACACTCCAGCGGCGGGTGCAGCCTTCTTGCTGAGAGGAGGAGGTTCGGAGGATGCGGGGCCATTGGGGCCAGGGGGTGTCGGCAGGGCGTTGCTCGGGCGGTTGGGGGAGGATTTCGAGTTGATGGATGGTTTTGGCGCCCTGGCGGATGGCGGTGCCGACGCAGTCGCTGCCGGTGTCGCCGCCGCCAATAACAGCGACAATTTTGTCGCGTGCCAGAATGGGTTTGCGTGCGCAGATGGTCTCGCCGCCGTTTCGTTTGTTCTGCTGCCAGAGGAAGTCCATGGCGAAGACGACGTTGTCGAGTTGGCGGCCTTCGACGTTGAGGTCACGAGGCTGGCCGGCCCCCATGGTAAGGAGGATGGCGTCGAAGTTTCGGCGGAAGTAGCGAGCGGAGATGTCCTGGCCAACGGTAACGTCGTTCTGGAAGATGACGCCTTCGGCCTGCATTTGGGCAAGCCGTCGGTCGAGGACGGCCTTGTCGAGTTTGAAGTCGGGAATGCCGTAGCGTAGGAGGCCGCCGGGTTTGGCGTCGCGTTCGAAGACGGTAACGTCGTGGCCTGCTCGAGCCAGTTGCTGGGCGGCGGCAAGGCCTGCGGGGCCCGAGCCGACGATGGCGACTTTTTTACCGGTTTTGTGCGTGGGGGGCAGCGGTTTGATCCAGCCCTGGGCCCAGCCACGTTCGGCGATCTGGTATTCGATGTGTCGGATGAGAACGGGGTCTTCGTTGATGCCGAGGCAGCAGGCGGCTTCGCAGGGAGCGGGACAGATGCGGCCGGTGATTTCGGGGAAGTTGTTGGTGGCATGGAGGTTGTCACAGGCTTCCTGCCAGCGGCCCTGATAGACGAGGTCGTTGAATTCGGGGATGCGGTTTGCGAGGGGGCAGCCG
>Ga0180430_10002956_pt1 | contig 14926 bp, 13 predicted proteins | sample SS_ome_9_FD_132999 | JGI IMG/M metagenome (GOLD analysis project Ga0180430, IMG submission 132999) | Hypersaline lake sediment archaeal communities from the Salton Sea, California, USA - SS_1_S_2 metaG | ecosystem: Environmental > Aquatic > Non-marine Saline and Alkaline > Hypersaline >... | reverse complement strand
TCGAGGGCCCGCGCCGCGGCCGCGGCCTGTTCCGGCAGGTGATGGACGTTCACGGCCAGATGCCTGAAGCCGGCCGCGGTCAGGCGGCCGGCGATGCGGGACATCAGCGTCTCTCCGCCGAGGCCCAGCAGGGGCTTGGGCGCGTGGTCGGTGAGCGGACGCAGCCGCGTGCCGAGACCCGCGGCGAGCATCATCGCCCAACGGATCGGTGCCGCGTCACGGGCCATAGCGCAGGCACTCCCTGACGACGATCTCGAACTGCAGGAGATCCGCGTCCCAGAGACGCGTGATCGCCAGGTGGTCCTCTCCCGCATCGACGGCCTCGCGCAGCTCGGGCCCGCCGGCCAGGATGTCGATGGGCGGCCGCTCGTGTTCGTATTCGTAGGGCGGCCGGCGCCACGCGAACTCCCCGGGCCACAACGCGCGCACCGTGGTCAGCAGGGCGACCGCCGTCTGCACGGGCCGGAAGCGGTCCCGGTCGGCAACGTGGATCTGCACGCCCCCGCAGAGGCGACCGGCATGCTTCTGGAAGGTGGGTTCGAAGTGCAGGGGACGGAAGACGCAGCCCGGCAGGCGGTGGGCGGCCATGGCGTCCGCCAGGCGCAGGGGATCGACGTAGGGCGCGCCGCAGATCTCGAAGGGACGCGTGGTGCCCCGGCCCTCGGACAGCTCGGTGCCCTCGAGCAGGCACATGCCGGGATACACCAGCGCGGTGTCGAGTGTCGGCATGTTGGGCGACGGCATTACCCAGGGCAGTCCCGTCTCGTCGAAGTACCGGCCGGGACGCCAACCCTCCATGCGCACCACCTCGAGCTCCACCAGCAGGTCGAAGAGATCGCGGAAGCACAGGGCCAGCTCGCCGATGGTCAGGCCGTGACGCATGGGGATGGGCGCGAGACCCACGAACGAACGCCAGCCCATGTCCAGGATGCTGCCCTCGCGGTCGCCGCCCAGGGGATTGGGCCGGTCCAGCACCACCACGCGCTTGCCCTGCTCGGCGCAGGCCTCCAGGCAGTGGAGCAGGGTCCAGACGAAGGTGTAGTAGCGGGCGCCGACGTCCTGCAGGTCGATCACCAGGGTGTCGACGCCCTTGAGCATGGCCGGCGTCGGCTTGCGGTGCGCCCCGTAGAGCGAGTGGACGGGCAGGCCGGTGTCCGGATCTCGGAAGCCCTCCCACTCGATCATGTTGTCCTGGGTCTCGCCGCGCAGGCCGTGCTGGGGACCGAAGAGACATGTCAGGTCCACGCCGGCCTCACGCAGCAGGGGCGCGGCGTGGCGCAGGTCCGCGTCGACCGAGGCCGGATGGCAGAGCAGACCCACGCGCTGGCCACGCAGCGTGCGGCAGCGGTCGGCGAGCAGGATGTCGAGGCCGGTCGCGACTGTGGCGCGTGACATGGGAACACCTTCGCAGGGGTACGTGCGTGCAGCCTAAGGGGTGCGGTTCCGGATGTCTAGGGAACGCGGTACAGGGACTTGACGCCGCCCCAGGCCGAGGCTTCGGCGGAGACCGATACGCCCAGCTTCAGGCAGTCGGGCGTGGCCGTGTAGGTGCAGAGATCCCCGCTGCAGTCCTCGTGCGACCAGATGTGGAGCTCGGGATCGCCGTAGCCGGGCGAGAAGGTACTCACACGGTGGTCGCTGACCCGCGCCGGCGGCGCGCCGACCAGGAAGGCGTGCTCCGAAACGGCCTCGATCGTGTCCCTGACCCTGACGCCGCAGTCGAGCGCGCTCCAGGTCACCAGACCGTGGCCGTCCCGCTGGTCCCACGCCACCGCCAGGTCGTTGCCGAGGGGCTTTGATTCCAGGTGCGTCAGGGGGTAGGAGGACCAGATGCCGAAGGCGACGTCGTCCAGGACCAGGCGCTGCGCCATCTCGAGGCTCTCCATGTGGACGTAGACGAGCAGGGTGTCGCCCGGCCTGGCCTCGGTCTGGTGGACGTCGGACTCGAGGTCCCACGACAGACGCAGCTCGAAATCGGACGCCCCGGCCGGGACGACCCACAGCAGGCTCGACAGCACGACGACACCGATCGCCTTCATCGGGACCGACTCCTTTCCTGAGCGACACTCCCATTCTAGCATAACACTGCAACCATGGCTCGTTCTAAGCCGTATTCCGTCGGAACGAGATATCGGTTATGATGCCCCGGTCCATTCCCCACGAGGCTCAAAGAGGCGGTCCATTCATGCTCGCACGTGTCGTCCTGTCGCTGCTCGCCCTGATCGCGTTCCTGTCCGGCTGCACATCGACGACTCCGCCCCCGGAGCCGCTTCCGGAGCCACCCGTCGCCGCGATCGAGCCCAGGACCTTCGATGAGTTCGGCCACACCCGCGTGGACGACTACTACTGGCTCAACCAGCGGGAGAACCCGGAGGTCATCGCCTACCTGGAGGCCGAGAACGCCTACACGGAGGCCATGACGTCGCACACGGCCGACCTGCGCGAGACCCTCTTCGAGGAGATCGTCGGCCGCATCAAGAAGGACGACAACACCGTCCCCTACCTCTACGACGGCTACTGGTACTACCGCCGCTACGAGCAGGACGGCGAGTACCCCTACCACTGCCGCCGGGAGGGCTCCCTGGACGCCCCCGAAGAGGTGATGCTGGACTGCAACGCACGCGCCGAGGGCCAGTCCTACTACCGGGCGGGGTCGGTGCGCGTGAACTCGAACCGCAACGTGATCGCCGTGGCCGAGGACGTCGTGGGGCGCCGCCTCTACACGATCCGCTTCAAGAATCTCGACACGGAAGAATGGTACCCGGAGGCCATCCCCGACACGCCCGGCAACCTGGCCTGGGCCGAGGACGGCAAGACCCTCTTCTACAGCCGCAAGGATCTCGAGACCCTGCGGCCCTACCAGATCTGGCGCCACGAGCTGGGCACCGATCCCGCCGACGACGAGCTGGTCTACCAGGAGGACGACGACACCTTCGCCTGCTACGTCTACAAGACCAAGTCGCGGCGCTACGTCGTCATCGGCTGCCAGCAGACCGTGAGCAACGAGTACCGCTACGTGGACGCCTGCGAGCCGACCGACCCCTTCACGCTCTTTTTGCCCCGCGAGCGCGACCACGAGTACGGCCTCGACCATCGGGGCGGGCACTTCTACGTCCTCACCAACTGGGACGCGCGCAACTTCCGCCTGATGCGCACGCCCGTCGACGCCACGGACAAGGCGAACTGGACCGAGGTCGTGCCCCACGACGCGGATGTGCTGCTGGAGAGCTTCGAGCTCTTCGCGGACTGGCTGGTCGTCAAGGAGCGGCGGGACGGTCTGACCCACCTGCGCATCCGCGACGACGGGAGCGGCGAGTGGCACGACCTGGCCTTCGACGAGCCGGCCTACGACGCCTGGATCAGCACCAACCGCGAGATGGTCACCGACGTGCTGCGCTTCGGCTACGAGTCCATGACCACGCCCGAGTCCTACTTCGACTACGACATGGGCGCCCGCACACGGACGCTGCTCAAGGAGCAGGAGATCCTGGGCGGCTTCGACCGTGCGAACTACGTCACCGATCGCATCATGGCGCCCGCGCGCGACGGCGTCGAGGTGCCCGTCACGATGGTCTACCGCAAGGGTTACGAGACCGACGGCACGCGTCCCCTGCTGCTCTACGGATACGGCTCCTACGGTTCCTGCGAGGACCCTTACTTCAGCTTCTCGCTGCTGAGCCTGCTGGACCGCGGCTTCTGCTACGCCGTGGCCCAGGTGCGCGGCGGCGCCGAGATGGGGCGCTGGTGGTACGACGACGGCAAGCTGTTCAAGAAGATGAACACCTTCAACGACTTCATCGACTGCGGCCGGCACCTCGTCGCGCAGGGCTACGCCGACCCCGACCGCCTCTACGCCATGGGCGGCAGCGCCGGCGGCCTGCTCGTGGGCGCGGTCATCAACCTCGAGCCGGAGTTGTTCAAGGGCGCGGTGGCCCAGGTCCCCTTCGTGGACGTGGTGACGACCATGCTCGACGACTCCATCCCCCTGACCACCGGCGAGTACGACGAGTGGGGCAACCCCAACGAGCAAGAGGCCTACGAGTACATGCTCTCCTACTCCCCCTACGACAACGTGGAGGCCAAGGCCTATCCCAACCTGCTCGTGACCACGAGCCTGCACGACTCGCAGGTCCAGTACTTCGAGCCGGCCAAGTGGGTGGCCAAGCTGCGCGCCCTGAAGACCGACGACAACCTGCTGCTCTTCAAGTGCGACATGGCGTCGGGACACGGCGGCGCGTCGGGCCGCTTCAAGCGGCACCGGGACCGTGCGGTGGAATTCGCCTTCCTGCTGGACCTGGCGGGGATCGAGGAGTAGCTCAGGATCCGCCGGCGGCGGTCAGCATCCGGCGGAAGTTCGACAGGGCGTGGTTGGCCGGCGCCAGGCCGATGGCCACGTCCAGGGCATCGAGCGCCAGGTCCCGCGCGCCGTCGTCGTGGCAGATCAGGGCCACCAGCGTCCAGAACTCCATGTGCATGATCGACGGCGGCCCCGACGCCAGGTCGGCGGCCATCGACCGCGCCCGCTCCGTCCGGCCCAGGTCGCGGTCGGCCTGGAGCACCAGCAGCCTCTCCCGGTTCGAAAGCCCGGCCGGCCACCGAGACGCAAGCAGATCCAGCGCGCGTTCCGGGCGACCGGCGCGCACGCAGGCGGCGGCCAGTTCCCGGCGCGTCTGCGGCGTGGGCGCCGCGTCGTGGACGGCGGCGAGGGAATCGGCGCGCGCCGCGAAATCGACCGGGGCGAGACCGGGCGCCGGTCGTCCGCCTTGCGTATCGGGATCATCCGCGACATTCCGGGCCACCCACGCTCCCGATGCGAGATCGGCGCGGACGCTGTCGGCCCGGGCCGTCGCGGCCGCCATCGCGTCGGCGTCCTCCCCGGCCCGCTCGACGCGGGCCAGCAGCTGCCGGATCTGCGGATCGTCGGGCGAAAGCTCGGCGGCCACGAGGAGATCCGTGCGCGCCTCGGCGTAGCGCCGGAGATTGATGTGGTGCAGCCCGCGGTTGTACCAGCCGCCCACCGCGTAGGGATCCAGCTCGACGGCGCGGTCCATGGCCGTGTCCGCCTCGTCATGGCGGTTGACCCGGGCCAGGGCCACGCCGTAGGTGCGCCAGGCCACGGACAGCTCCGGCCCGGCGGCGAGCGCCTCCTCCAGGTGGACCAGGGCGTCGCCGATCTGTTCCCGGTTCATGAAGATGGTGCCGATGACGGTGCTGGTGACGGCGTCCCGCCGGCCCGTCTCGACGAGGTCGGCTCGGGCCGAAAGCAGGTCCGGCAGCGCCTCGTCGCCCCGGCCCATGTAGAAGCGGGTGCGGCCGCGCAGGGCCCGGGCCAGCACGGGCCGGTCCCCCCGTCGCATGCAGATGCTGAAGGCCTGGAGGGCGCGCCGTCCGCGGACATCCCGCAGCTCGGGCTCTTCGGCGGCCGAGCAGTCGGACATCATCTGGCAGCCGTAGCTGAACAGGGACCCCGCCACGTAACGGTCCTCGAAGATGGTGACGAAGGGCACGCTCACGTGGGGCTGCCCGTGGATGACCGGCGGATAGCTGAAGCTCTCGAAGGGCATGTGGTAGAGCATGGGCGCGCGCCCGATCAGCCCCAGGGCGTGATCGAGACGCGCCTCCTCGATGCGGTCCTGCGCCGCGAAGAGGACGGCCACGTCGTTCCAGTAGCGCGACATCTGGGGGATGTGGACGCCCGCCGGGGCCGGCGTGCCGAGGGCGTGCACGGCCATCTCCTGTTCGCCCTGGTGGAACCAGGCCATGGCCTGGATCCAGCGGTTGGCGTAACCGGACCGGCGCAGGCCCGACGTGAACATACGCTCCGAGCGGTGGCGCATAGGAGGCATGGCCAGCGCCGTCGCATAGGCCTCCTGGAAGCGCCCGGCGCCCGCCTGCAGCAGCCCGCGCGCGAGCATGGCCTCCTGGGACAGCTCGGGCGTCCAGGCGCCGCGATGGCGGTCGAGCCAGTCCAGCCCCTCGTCCCACTTGCCCAGGTCGTAGTTGAGGAAGGCCCCCGCCAGGGCGATGCGCTGGCCCAGGTACGGATCGCTCCGCGCGCGATCGTCCGAGGGCAGGACCGACCAGGCGGTCTCCAGATCCTCGAGAGCGCGGGCCCAGTCGCCCGTCTCGGTCCCGATGCGCCCCAGCTCGTACCAGACGCGGGCGTGGGTCGGATCGGCACCGACCACGCGCCGGCAACGCTCGACCGTCTCGACGAAGTTCCGGCCGTCGGGCTTGCGCCGCGTGATGACCAGCATGTCCCGCGGCGAGACGTCCATCTCGAAGTCGAGAGCGCCGCCCACGAGTTGCCTGTGGTTCCAGAGGCGTAGGGTCGCGAGTCCCTCGTCGGCCAGCCGGCGGCGCTCCGATCGTTCCCGCGCCGGCAGGGTGCGGAAGGTCGCCACATCAACAGGCCCCAGGGCCTCGGCCTCGCGCGTCCAGGGATCGTCGCGCGGTGCGGGGACCTGCGTGCAGCCGGCGGCGAGGGACAGGAGGAGCAGGGCGGGAAGCAGCCGATCGGTTCGCATGGGCACTCCGTTTCGAACTTGGGAAGCGGCGTGAGCGGACGTCGATGAGTGTACGGAGTCGATACCGGCCGACCAAGCGTTTCGACGCATCTCAGACCCCGCCCCCATCTACCGTCCGCCACAGATACCACGCGGCCATGGAGCGATACGGCGCCCAGCGTTCGCCGTGAACCTGCATCTGCTTGGGCTTCGGTCGCGCGGGGAGGTCCAGGTGCGCCTTGACCGCGTCCTGGAGGCCCAGGTCGTCGACGGGCCAGACGCCGAGGCGGTCGAGGTGGAAGATCAGGACCATCTGGGCGGTCCAGACGCCGATGCCCTTGACCTGGCAGAGGGCGTCGATGGCCGCGGCGTCGTCGAGGCGGCGCAGGGCGCGCAGGTCGAGGCGGCCGTCGCGGACACGGGCGGCGAGGTCGCGCAGGTAGCCGCTCTTCTGGCGCGAGAGGCCGGCGTCGCGGAGGGCCTCGTCCGGGAGGGATGCGAACTCGGCGGGGGTCGGGAAGACGTCGCCCGGGGTCAGGGCGCGCACGCGAGCGGCGATGGTGGCGGCGGCCTTCATGGAGATCTGCTGGTGCACGATGGACAGGACCAGGATGTCGTAGGGATCCTCGCGGTCGCCGAAGGCGGGCAGGTAGGGGCCAGCCTTGGCGATCTCGCGGCCCAGCTTGCGGTCGGCGCGGGACAGGTGGTCGAGTCCGGCCTGCAGCCGCTCGCTGAACACGTAGCCCTCCGCGTGCAGCAGGCGGGCCTTGAGGGCCGCGCCGCCCGCGGCCGAGAAACCGCCCAGGCCGCCACCGGCCGGCAACACGCGGTGGCAGGGCACGAGCAACGGCAGGGGATTCGAGGCCATGACACGGCCGACGGCCCTCGCGGCGCCGGGCGAACCCGACCGCTTCGCCAACTCGCCGTAACGGACCACCGCGCCGGGCGGCACGCGCCGCAACGAACGGGCGACCTTGCGTCCGAACGCGGAAAACCGGGACAGGTCGAGCGCCAGATCGGTCATGGGATCGGAACGGCCGGCGAGGTGACGCTTCAGACGACCGATCACTTCGCGGATCGGCGCACCGGGGCGCCGGATCTCGTCGCGGCCCGGACAGGCCGCCGCCAGCGCGGACCGCACGGCCTCGGCGTCCGCCTCCGGCGCGATCAGCCGGTCGATGCCCTTGCGGGTCCAGGCCAGGCCGCAGGCACCCAAAGCGGTCTCGAAGACGGTCCAGCCGGGATCGGTGTCGCGAAACATGGGGTCTCCTCGCCCGGCCCGCGCCGGGCCGTGAAATCTCGACTTGCACGATACGCTCCCACCACTCTAACTGAAATCACTGCGGAAAGGGATGGACCGTGCCTCAACTCACCCTCAAATCCGTGACCCTGGCCTTCGGCGGCCCGCCCGTGCTCGACGGCGTGGACCTGCGCATCGAGCGCGGCGAGCGCATCTGTCTGCTCGGACGCAACGGGGAGGGCAAGACCTCGCTGCTGCGTCTGCTCGCCGGCGAGGAGGCGCCCGACACAGGTGAACTGGTCCGCGAGGCGGGCCTGCGCGTCGCGGTGCTGCCCCAGGAGATCCCCGCGGCGCTGGCGGGCGCGGCCGTCGAGGTGGTGGGCGGTCCGATCCACGAGGCCGAGCGCGCCCTGTCCCGGGTGGGCATCGCGCCGGAGGCGGACACGGCCGCCATGTCCACCGGGCGGCGGCGGCGCGTGCTGCTGGCGCGGGCCCTGGCCGCCGATCCCAACGTCCTGCTGCTGGACGAGCCCACCAACCATCTCGACATACCGGCCATCCGGCGGCTCGAGGAGCTGCTGAGGCGCTTCCACGGCACCGTGATCTTCGTGACCCACGACCGGGCCTTCCTGCGCAGCCAGGCGCGGCGCATCCTCGAGCTGGACCGGGGACGGTTGAGCGACTGGACCTGCGACTACGACACCTTCCTGCGCCGCCGCGACGAAAGGCTCTCGGCCGAGCGCAAGCGCGACGCCGAGATCGACAAGCGCCTGTCGCAGGAGGAGGTCTGGGTGCGCCAGGGCGTTCGCGAACGCCGCACCCGCAACGAGGGCCGCGTGCGGCGCCTGCTGGCCATGCGCGAGGCGCGGCGCGCCCGGCGGGAACGTCCCGGGGCGGCCGACCTCGAACTGCAGGAGGCCGGACGTAGCGGGCGCCTGGTGGCGCGCGCCGAGGGCGTGTCCTTCGCCTACGGCGACGAGACCCTGATCCGCGACCTGGACTGCACGATCCTGCGCGGCGACCGGGTGGGCGTCGTCGGACCCAACGGCGCCGGCAAGACCACCCTGCTGCGCCTGCTGCAGGGCGAGCTCGCGCCGCAGGCCGGCAAGGTGCGCCTGGGCACCGGGCTGAAGGTCGTGTACTTCGACCAGCAGCGCGAGCGCCTCGACCCGGGGCGGTCGGTGCAGGAGAACGTGGCCGGCGGCAACGACAGCGTCTTCGTCAACGGCCGCAAGATCCACGTGCTGACCTGGCTGCAGCGCTTCCTCTTCGCGCCCGAGCAGGCCCGCGGGCCCATCTCCCGCCTCTCCGGCGGCGAGCGCAACCGACTGCTGCTGGCGCGCATCTTCGCGCGGCCGGCCAACCTGCTCGTCCTGGACGAGCCGACCAACGATCTCGACCTCGAAACCCTCGAGCTGCTGGAGGACCTGCTCCTGGACTTCGGCGGCACCCTGCTGCTGGTCAGCCACGACCGCGCCTTCCTGGAGAACGTCGTCACGAGCACGCTGGTCTTCACCGGCGACGGGCGGATCGCCGAGTCCGCCGGCGGCTGGCGCGACTGGGAGAAGCTGGAGCGGGCGGCCGCCGCCCCGCGCAAGGAGAAGGCGCCCCGGCCACGATCCGCTCCCCGGCCCGCCACGAAACGGCGCCTGAGCTTCAAGGAGGCGCGCGAACTCGAGGCGCTGCCCGGCGAGATCGAGGCGCTGGAGCTGGAGAAGGACGAGATCGAGGCGCGCCTGGCCGATCCGGAGCTCTACAAATCGGCCGGCGAGCAGGTCGGCGAGCTCCGCGACCGCCTGTCGCAGCTCGAATCCGAGTTGCCGGCCCGCTACGAGCGCTGGCAGGAACTGGAGTCCCTGGGCAATCAATAACTTCATATTCTGAAGCAATAACCACATCTTCACCAACTTTCCACTTGACTCCCACAAAATCCCGCCGAATACTTCTCATAATGAAGTAAAGATGGAGCTACTGCGGGGAGTCGGCGGTGACGGAACGTTTCGACAGCATCCTGGCCTCGCCGGCCCGTCTGCTCGTGGTCGCCGCCCTGATCCCCGGCCGTCCATTGAGCTTCATGGAATTGAGAAACGACACGGGACTGGCCGACGGCAACCTGCACGTCCAGACCCGGAACCTGGAGGGCGCCGGCATCCTGAGCATCCGGAAGACGGTTCGGGGTCGCAGATCGGTCACGACCTTCCAGATCACCGAGGCCGGCGTGGCCCGGTTCCGGCGCTTCGTGCGCATGTTGCAGGCGGTCCTGGACCTGGAGGCGGGAGGCATCCACCCCAGCCTCGGCGAGGACCGGACGGACGATTCGCAGGTCTGGTCGTGAGGACCCCGAGAGGAAGGCCGCAGCCATGAAGATCGCCATCGGCGCGGATCACGGCGGCTACGAACTCAAGAGCCACCTGACCGAACACCTCAAGTCGAAGGGCCATCAGGTCTTCGATTTCGGCACTTCATCAAATGAAGCAGTGGATTACCCGGTCTTCGCTCGCGCGGTGGCCGAGGCGGTCGCCAGCGGCCAGGCCGAGCGCGGCGTGATGATCGACGGCGCCGGCATCGGCTCCTGCATGACCGCCAACAAGGTGCCCGGCGTGCGCGCATCCATGGCCTACGACGTCTCCAGCGCCAACAATGCCCGCGAGCACAACGATGCGAACGTCCTGACCCTGGGCGCCGGCCTCATCGGCGCCAACCTGGCCGAGCAGATCGTGGACGTCTTCATGTCCACGGATTGCGTGGAGCCGCGCCACCAGCGGAGGGTGGCCATGATCGACGAAACGGCACACGGAAGTCCCACGCCCGCGGCCGCACCGGCCGCCGTTTCCGCCACGGACGGCGGGATGGCGGGATTGTCGGACGCGGACATGGAACGGATCGTCGCCAAGCTGGAATGCATGGTAGGCTCCCGATTGGCGGCGGGGGCCGCGCCCGAAGGACCGGGCGTGGCCACCTGCCCCGATACCGCGCGCCATTTCCTGGCGCTCGGCGCCGGCCGACTCACCACCGGCCCCGGCATCTGCGGGCCGATCCCCGAAGACATCGCCTGCTACATCGACCACACCATCCTCAAGCCGAACGCGTTGCGGGACGACGTGCAGCGGATCGTCGACGAGGCCCGCGCGCACAAGTTCCGCTCCGTCTGCGTGAATCCCTGCTGGGTGGGGTTCGTGGCCGACGGGCTGCGCGGCAGCGGGGTGCTGACCTGCTCGGTGGTCGGCTTCCCCCTCGGCGCCGCGGTCCCCGACATCAAGGCGGCCGAGACCCGGCGCGCCATCCGCGACGGCGCCAAGGAGATCGACATGGTGATCAACGTCGGCGCCCTGAAGTCGGGCGACGACGACCTGGTGCTGCGCGACATCCGCGCGGTCGTCGAGGCCTGCCGCGACGGCAGCGCCGTCTGCAAGGTGATCATCGAGACGGCCCTGCTCGCCGACGACGAGAAGCGCCGCGTCTGCGAGCTCGCCAGGCGGGCCCGCGCCCATTTCGTGAAGACCTCGACCGGCTTCGCCTCGGGCGGCGCCACCGCCGAGGACATCGCGCTGATGTCCTCGATCGTGCGGCCGGCGGGCATGGAAGTGAAGGCGTCCGGCGGCATCAAGTCCTACAGCGACGCGCGGCGCATGATCGAGGCCGGCGCCACGCGCATCGGCGCCAGCGCCAGCATCGCCATCGTGGAGGAAGCGCACGGCGCGGCGACGGGCCGCTGACCGCGGGAAGGAACGGCATGGTCGACCTGAGAGCCTATTGCGTCATCGACAGCCTGCAGCCCCAGTTCGCCTCCTTCCAGGCGACCATCGCCCAGGGCTTTTTGCCCCGGGTCGATCAGGCCTGCCTGTTCGTGGAGATCGCGCCGGGCATCGAGATCAACCGGGTGATGGACATCGCCCTGAAGTCGACGAACGTCACGCCGGGCATGCAGATCGTCGAGCGGCACTTCGGCATGCTCGAGGTGCACTCGGACAGCCAGGCCGACGTGCGCCAGTCCGGCAAGGCGATCCTGGAGGCCCTGGAACTCGAGGAGGCGCAGCGGCTCAAGCCGCGCATCGTGTCGAACCAGGTGGTCCGGCACCTGGACGACCACCAGTGCATGCTCATCAACCGCATGCGGCACGGCAACCTGATCCTCTCGGGTCAGACCCTCTTCGTGCTCGAATGCGAACCGGCCGCCTACGCCGCCCTGGCGGCCAACGAGGCCGAGAAGGCGGCCGGCATCAACATCCTCGAGGTGCGCGCCTTCGGCAGCTTCGGGCGGGTCTACATCGGCGGCGAGGAGAGAGACGTGGAAGTGGCCAAGCCGGCGGCGGTCAACGCCCTGGAGGCCCTGGAAGGACGCGTGATCGACAGGTGACGCGAGACAAGGAGAGACGAGATGGCTGATGCGTTGGGCATGATCGAGTGCCGCAGCTTCGCGGCGATGGTCGAGGCGGCCGACGCCATGGTCAAGGCGGCCCGCGTCGAGCTGGTCAACTACGAGAAGACCGGCGGCGGCTACACGACCGCGGTGATCCGCGGCGACGTGGCGGCGGTCAAGGCGGCCTGCGACGCCGGCCAGACCGCGGCCGCCCGCGTGGGCGAGATCGTGGCGGTGCACGTCATCGCGCGGCCCCACGCCAACGTGGACCTGGTCGTGCCGCTGGGGCGCCAGGCCGAGCCGGCCAAGAAGTAGTCCGCCGAGGAGGCAGCCATGAATCTGGCGAAAGTGCTCGGCACGGTGGTGTCGTCGCGCAAGGAGCCGGCCATCGAGGGCTTCAAGCTGCTGATGCTCGGCGTGGCCGGGCCGGACGGCGCGTTGACGGGCGCCTCGGTGGTGGCCGCCGACGTGGTCGGCGCAGGCGAGGGTGAGTACGTGCTCTACGCCTCGGGCTCGTCGGCGCGGCAGACCGCGCAGACCGACGCCAAGCCCATCGACGCCGTCGTCATGGCGATCGTCGACAGCTGGGAGACCGACGGCGAGCTGCGCTACAAGAAGGGTCGCGACGACTAGCTTTCGAAGTCGTGCGACATTCGCGCATGCAAGTCGCGGCGAAAAGAGGTAGAGTGTGATGGCGAATCTGAGCGACCAGCAGGTCGACATGATCGCCCGCCGGTTGGCCGACCGGCTGCTGGGCGGAGGCGCACCCCCCGCCCATCGAGTCGCGTCGGCCACGGCGGCACCCCTCACCGCGCACGATTCCCGACGAGGCGAAGAGAAGCTTGGCGACGGCGTGCACGCCGACGTCGATCGTGCCGTCGAGGCGGCTGCGGGCGCTCATCGCCGCCTGGGCGAGGCCAGCCTCGAATTGCGCGCGCACATCATCGCCGCCATCCGCGAGACCATGCTCGAGGCCTGCGACGAGCTCTCCCGTCACGCCCACGAGGAGACCGGCCTGGGGCGCTACGAGGACAAGCGCGTCAAGAACCGGCTGGTCACGCTGAAGACCGAGGGCCCCGAGGCGCTGCGGCCCGACACCCGCACGGGCGACCACGGGCTCACCCTCACGGAGTACGCGCCCTACGGCGTCATCGGCGCCATCACGCCGACCACCAATCCCACCTCGACCATCATCTGCAACACCATCGGCATGGTGTCCGCGGGCAACAGCGTGGTCTTCAACGTGCATCCGAGCGCCCGCGCCTGCTCCATGGCGACCATCCGCCTGATCAACCGGGCCGTGGTCGCGGCCGGCGGACCGCCCGACCTGGTGACCGCCGTGGCGGAGCCGACCATCGCCTCGGCCCAGGAACTGATGAAGCACCCCGGCGTGCGGCTTCTGGCGGTGACCGGCGGCGCCGGCGTGGTGGCGGCGGCCATGAAGAGCGGCAAGCGCGCCATCTGCGCCGGTCCCGGCAACCCGCCGGTGGTCGTCGACGAGACGGCCGACCCGGACGCCGCCGGGCGCGACATCGTGCGCGGCGCCTCCTTCGACAACAACATCATCTGCGTGGACGAGAAGGAGGTCTTCGTCACCGAGAAGGCCGCGAAGGACCTGTTCGCCGCCATGCGCAAGCACGGCGCCCACGTCGCCGACGCCGCCGACCTGCGGCGGCTCGAGCGGACGATCTTCGCCGAGACCCACGGCCCCGGCGAGCACGCCGTGATGAACAAGGACCTGATCGGCAAGAACGCGGGCGAGATCATGGCCCGCGCCGGCCTCGGCGGCGGCGCCGACCCGCGCCTGGTCGTCTGCGACGTGCCCTCCGACCACCCGCTGGTCTGGACCGAGCAGATGATGCCCGTGCTGCCGGTGGTGCGCGTGCCGGACGTGGACGCCGCCATCGACCTGGCCCGCCGCGCCGAGCACGGCTTCGGCCACTCGGCGGCCATGCACTCGCGGGACATCGACGCCCTGAGCCGGATGGCGCGCGTGATGAACACCAGCATCTTCGTCAAGAACGGCCCCATCTTCTCCGGCCTCGGCGAAGGCGGCGAGGGCCACACCAGCTTCACCATCGCCAGCCCCACCGGCGAGGGCCTGACCGGACCGGTCGCCTTCAGCCGCCTGCGCCGCTGCGTGATGGTGGACCACTTCAGGATCGTCTGATGACGGGAAACGTCGCCGCCCTCGCCCTGCTGGAGTTCGCGAGCACGGCCCACGGCATCGTGGCCGTGGACCGCATGCTCAAGCGCGCGCCCATCGCCATGCTGCGCTGCGGCACCGTCCATCCGGGCCACTACCTGGCGCTGGTCGGCGGCACCGTGGCCAGCGTCGAGGAGGCCTTCGCGGAGGGGAGCGCGGTGGGCGAGCTGGCCGACGCGGTGTTCCTGCCCGACCCGCACCCCGGCGTGCGGGACGCGGCCCTGGGAGAGCGCGCGGCCAGCGGCGAGGACGACACCGTCGGCGTCGTGGAGACGGTCAACGCGGCGGCCCTGCTGCGGTCGATCGACGCGGCCTTGAAGGCGGCCCCCGTCGGCCTGGGCGAATTCCGCCTGGCCGACGACCTGGGCGGCCGCGGCCTCGCGCTGCTCTACGGCGACCTGCCGGACGTGCAGGCGGCCCTGGCGGCGGCCGAGGACCGGGTCGGCGAAGGCGCGCAGATGCGCGCGCGCACCCTGCTGGCCCGACCCGACGGGCACCTGCGCGGGGTCCTCAACCACGGCACGGAGTTCAGGGCCTGCGCCTTCGGAGAACCGTACGGCGCCGAGAAGCTGGAGGCGTGAGATGAAGCTGGGCAAGGTGATCGGCACCCTGGT
>Ga0180430_10002955_pt1 | contig 14930 bp, 12 predicted proteins | sample SS_ome_9_FD_132999 | JGI IMG/M metagenome (GOLD analysis project Ga0180430, IMG submission 132999) | Hypersaline lake sediment archaeal communities from the Salton Sea, California, USA - SS_1_S_2 metaG | ecosystem: Environmental > Aquatic > Non-marine Saline and Alkaline > Hypersaline >... | reverse complement strand
TTCGACAAACAGCCGGACCTGTCCAACCTGCTGGTCGCACCTGACTTCGCTGAAAAACTAAAAGAATACCAGTCCGGCTTGCGAAAGGTCGTCTGCGAAGGCATCAGCTCAGGCATCTCATTCCCGTGCCTGAGCACCGCCCTCTCCTATTACGACGGCTACCGGACGGGCCGCTCAAACGCAAACCTGCTGCAGGCGCAGCGCGATTATTTCGGCGCTCACACGTATGAGCGGACGGATATGGAAGGCGTGTTTCATACGGACTGGTATTAAAAGCTGCACCCCGGACCTCGGGGTGCATTCTTATTTTACTCAAGAATGAATTTCATACTTTGTTCAACATTTCACAAACTCATACTTCAAATTCGTGATATGATAAATTCAGCCACAGAAAAGGAGGACTGATACCAAAATAAACCAGATATCCGCTTCAGGGATAAAATTTTTTAACTCCACTTGTGAAATGTTTCACAAACAATGTCCGCATCATTCATCCCTGAACATCCTGTTGTAATCAAATTCCTATTCATTCACTGGAGGGTTTACAATGGCAATCGAAGAAAAGGAAATGAAACAAAAGCAAAATGCCTCAACCATGGTTGATCAGCTAGTCGAAAAAGGCCTAAAGGCATTGGAAGAATTCCGCAGCTTTGATCAGGAGCAGATTGATGAGATCGTCAAACAGATGGCGCTTGCCGGCCTTGATCAGCACATGCCTCTCGCCAAACTTGCCGTCGAAGAAACGAAGCGCGGCGTTTATGAAGATAAAATCATTAAAAACATGTTTGCCACAGAGTATGTCTACCATCATATCAAATACGATAAAACAGTGGGCATCATCAATGAAAACGAACACGACGGAGTCATTGAAATCGCGGAGCCTGTCGGTGTCATCGCCGGCGTGACGCCGGTGACCAACCCTACTTCCACTACAATGTTCAAGTCCCTGATAGCGATCAAAACAAGAAACCCTATCGTGTTTGCTTTCCATCCATCGGCCCAAAAATGCAGCCGCGAAGCGGCGAGAATCCTTCGGGACGCAGCCGTCAAAGCAGGAGCACCCGACAACTGTATCCAATGGATTGAAACGCCTTCGCTGAATGCAACTCAAGCCTTAATGACCCATCCGAACGTTTCCCTGATTCTCGCAACAGGGGGCGCCGGCATGGTGAAATCAGCGTACAGCTCCGGAAAACCGGCCCTTGGCGTCGGACCTGGAAACGTTCCGTGCTACATCGAGAAGTCTGCCAACCTGAAGCAAGCCGTCAATGATCTGATCTTATCCAAAACATTTGACAACGGCATGATTTGCGCATCAGAGCAGGCCGTCATCATAGACAAAGACATCTACTCAGACGTCAAAGTCGAAATGACAAGAAACAACTGCTATTTCTTAAATGAAACCGAAAAATCAAAGGTCGAGAAATTGGTCATCAATGAAAATACTTGCGCGGTAAACGCTGATATCGTCGGCATGCCGGCATTCAAAATCGCTGAAATGGCCGGTATCAAAGTGCCGCAAGATACAAAAATCCTCATCGCCGAATTAGAAGGCGTAGGTCCGGATTACCCGCTGTCCAGGGAAAAACTGAGCCCTGTTTTAGCGTGCTACAAAGTCAGCGGAATTCAAGAGGGATTAAAACGCGCCGAAGACATGCTGGCGTTCGGCGGAACCGGCCACTCGGCGGTAATTCATACGAACGATCAAGAAGCCGTTAAAGAATTCGGATTACGGATGAAAGCCGGGCGGATCATCGTCAATGCACCGTCGTCACAAGGGGCGATCGGCGACATTTACAACGCCTATATGCCTTCTTTAACACTCGGATGCGGCACATATGGCGGAAACTCCGTCTCGTCAAACGTTGGAGCTGTTCATTTAATCAACACGAAAAAAGTGGCGAAAAGGAATGTCAATATGCAGTGGTTTAAAGTTCCTCCAAAAATCTATTTTGAAAAACACGCAACCCAATATTTAGCGAAAATGCCTGACATCTCAAAAGCGTTGATTGTGACTGATCCGGGGATGGTGAAACTCGGATATGTAGACCGCGTCCTACACTACTTAAGAAGGCGCCCGGATTACGTTCATTGTGAAATTTTTTCTGATGTCGAGCCTGATCCTTCAATCGAAACGGTGATGAACGGCGTCGACATGATGGCCAAATTCCAGCCGGATGTCATCATCGCCCTCGGCGGAGGTTCTGCAATGGATGCCGCAAAAGGAATGTGGTTGTTCTATGAGCACCCAGATGCTGAATTCTTTGGATTAAAGCAAAAATTCCTGGACATCCGCAAGCGCATTGTCAAATACCCGAAACTGGGCGAAAAAGCAAAATTCGTCGCGATCCCGACGACATCAGGCACAGGCTCTGAAGTCACTTCATTCTCTGTCATTACAGACAAAGAAACGAATACGAAGTATCCGTTGGCCGATTATGAATTAACGCCGGACGTCGCGATCATTGACCCGCAATTTGTCATGACCGTGCCGAAACATATTACGGCTGACACAGGAATGGACGTATTAACACACGCAATTGAATCATACGTATCGTGCATGGCTAACGACTATACAGACGGCTTGGCCATGAAGGCCATCCAGCTGATCTTCGAATACCTGCCTAGAGCATACAAAAACGGCAGCGACGAGCTGGCCCGCGAAAAAGTGCATAATGCATCAACGATTGCCGGAATGGCGTTTTCCAATGCCTTCCTTGGCATCAACCACAGCTTAGCCCATAAGCTTGGCGCGGAGTTTCACATCGCTCATGGACGGGCAAACGCCATCCTTCTGCCGCACGTGATCCGCTATAATGCAGAAAAGCCGAAAAAGTTCACGGCATTTCCTAAATACAGCCACTTCATAGCCGATCAGCGCTACGCGGAGATTGCCAGAACGCTCGGCCTGCCTGCAAAAACAACTGCAGAAGGCGTTGAAAGCCTGATCCAGGAGATTATCTCGCTCGCCAAAGAGCTTAAAATTCCGATGAGCATTAAACAAAACGGCGTGGATGCTGCCGCATTCGAAAGCAAAGTGGATATCATGGCCGAACGCGCCTTTGAAGATCAGTGTACGACAGCCAATCCGAAGCTGCCGCTCGTTTCGGAGCTTGCTGAGATTTACCGTTCCGCATATAAAGGAGTTTAGCCAAAGAAGCCGTCATTCCGACGGCTTTTCGTTTTCAATTAGGACTCTCCATTCTCACTACTCTACCATTTGTGCCAATCATACTATATGAAAGTTACGAAACTCCAACTCTTTTCTTTAGCTGAAATACTTAACAAAAAATTAACGGGCTTTCCCCTTGACAAAAAATATTTATTACTTGATAATTTGTATATAATTATAATAATTACAGAGAAATAAAGTTTACAATTTTTATTTCTCTTAAACTACATTCAGGAGGACGATATTATGTCTCTAATCGGAAAAGAAGTACAACCATTCGCAGCGTAAGCTTACAAAAACGGTGAGTTTATCGATGTTACACACGAAGATCTAAAAGGCCAATGGAGCATTTTCTGCTTCTATCCAGCAGATTTCTCATTTGTTTGCCCGACTGAGCTTGAAGACCTTCAAAACGAATATGCTGCCCTAAAAGAACTTGGTGTCGAAGTATACTCTGTTTCTACAGACACTCACTTCGTACATAAAGGATGGCATGACAGCTCTGAGAAAATCGGCAAAATCACTTACGCGATGATCGGCGACCCGTCTCAAACGATCTCCCGCAACTTTGAAGTGCTGAACGAAGAAGAAGGTCTTGCTGACCGCGGAACATTCATCATCGATCCGGACGGTGTGATCCAAGCTGTTGAAATCAACGCAGGCGGTATCGGCCGTGATGCAAGCACCCTGATCAACAAAGTAAAAGCGGCTCAATACGTCCGCCAAAACCCAGGCGAAGTTTGCCCGGCTAAATGGGAAGAAGGTTCTGAAACACTGACACCAAGCCTTGACCTAGTAGGCAAAATCTAAGGAGTGCATTCAATTGGTACTTGAAGCAAATATCAAAGCACAATTAAACCAATACATGCAGATGATTGAAAATGACATCGTCCTTAAAGTCAGTACAGGCGATGACAGTGTCTCTAAGGATATGCTGGCTCTTGTAGAAGAGCTGGCTTCCATGTCATCAAAAATCACTGTTGAAAAGGCGCAGCTCGACAGAACGCCAAGCTTCAGCGTCAATCGTGCCGGAGAAGAAACAGGCGTCACATTCGCCGGAGTTCCGCTCGGTCACGAATTCACATCTTTGGTGCTAGCACTCTTGCAAGTAAGCGGCCGACCGCCGAAAGTCGATCAAAAAATCATCGATCAAATCAAGAACATCAGCGGCGAATACCGCTTCGAATCTTATATCAGCCTCACATGCCACAACTGCCCGGACGTTGTGCAGGCATTGAACATGATGAGCGTGCTCAACCCGAACATCACGCACACGATGATCGATGGTGCGGCATACAAGTCAGAAGTCGAAAGCAAAAACATTATGGCTGTGCCGACCGTATACTTAAACGGCGAATCCTTTGGAAGCGGCCGAATGACGCTTGAAGAAATTCTTGCGAAAATGGGCAGCGGCACAGATGCATCTGAGCTTTCTGATAAAGATCCGTTCGATGTACTCGTTGTCGGAGGCGGACCTGCCGGTGCAAGCGCAGCAATCTATGCGGCGCGCAAAGGCATCCGCACAGGAATCGTTGCCGAACGCTTCGGCGGCCAAGTCCTTGACACGATGAGCATCGAGAACTTCATCAGCGTGAAGCGCACCGAAGGGCCGAAGCTTGCGGCAAGCCTTGAAGAACACGTCAAGGATTACGAGATCGACGTCATGAACCTGCAACGCGCAAAAGGTCTCGAGAAAAAAGATCTTTTCCATCTTGAACTCGAAAACGGCGCTGTTCTGAAAAGCAAAACCGTCATTCTGTCAACTGGCGCACGCTGGCGCAATATCGGCGTACCTGGCGAGCAAGAGTTCAAAAACAAAGGTGTCGCATACTGCCCTCACTGTGACGGACCGTTGTTTGAAGGCAAAGACGTCGCCGTCATCGGCGGCGGGAACTCCGGTATCGAAGCAGCGATTGACCTTGCAGGTATCGTCAACCACGTGACTGTTCTTGAGTTCGCACCGGAGCTGAAAGCAGACGAAGTTCTGCAAAAACGTCTCTACAGTCTCCCTAACGTGACTGTCGTGAAAAACGCCCAAACAAAAGAAATCACGGGTGATGAAAACGTAAACGGCATCACTTACGTTGACCGTGAAACAGGAGAAGAAAAACACGTCGAGCTCCAAGGCGTCTTCGTCCAAATCGGTCTTGTGCCGAACACGGAATGGCTCCCTGAAACCGTCGAACGCAACCGCATCGGCGAAATCGCAGTCGACAAACGCGGCGAAACAACCATCCCTGGCCTATTCGCTGCCGGCGACTGCACAGACGGACCATATAACCAAATCATTATTTCAATGGGATCGGGGGCAAATGCCGCATTAGGGGCGTTTGATTATTTGATCCGGAACTAACACGAAAGGCGCTATGCTGCTTAAACGGCAGTATGGCGCTTTTTTATGTTATAACCCATATAAATAGGACTTCACATCATGGCCGACAAACGCTTTCCATATGATCAAATTGTACGGATAGGACCAAGCGGGATATTGCGATTGTCCATTCATGTATGAATTGTATTCCATGACTCCATTCCTCTCGTTCTCATGTCTACATTAAATATAAACCTATAAAAGGAAACGGTTAATCAAAAATAAAGACGGCATACTGCATGCAGTACACCGTCTTTTTCAAGAGATTTAATTTGACTCATCATGTTCTTTTTGTCCTGTTTTTTTTCATCCAAAATAAAATAAACAATACAATAAACCATAGAGGAGTCAGCAGCAAGGCCGGGCGAGTCGCATCCGCAAACAGCATAATTATGAGAATGACCGCAAACATCGCCAGGACAACATAATTGATAAACGGCGCGAATGGCGCTTTGAATGTTGATGCTGCGTGTAAGTGCGGACGGGTTTTCCTGTATCTGATATGGCTGACAAGAATCACACCCCACACCCATATGAAACAAATCGCGCTGATGGTTGTCACAATGCCAAAGGCTTGTTCCGGTATCAGTTTGCTTAATAGCGCCCCTGCTGACAGGACAATGGTTGATACCCATAACGCGTGACTCGGCACATGGTTTTTATTCAGCTTCGCAAAATTGGCCGGGCCCTGTTTCGTTTTACTTAAATTGTACAGAATCCGGCTTGTTGAAAACATCCCGCTGTTACAAGCAGACGCGGCTGACGTTAATACAACAAAATTAATGATTCCCGCGGCAAGCGGGATGCCGACTAAGCTGAAGGTTTTCACAAAAGGACTTTCCGCTGCATTCAGTTCCATCCAAGGGTTAATACATAATAAGACGATAAGCGCGCCGACGTAGAAAAATAAAATCCGTAAAGGAATTTTATTAATAGCCGATGGAATATTTTTTTTCGGGTTCGACGTTTCCGCCGCCGATACACCTACTAATTCCACACCAACATATGCAAAGATCACCATTTGGAAAGAAAGCAAAAAGCCTGAAAATCCGTTTGGAAACAAACCGCCATGCGCCCAAAGGTTGGTAACCGAAACCGTTCCTGTATGCGTCTTAAACCCGATCACCAGCAAAATAACACCGATGACAATTAACGCAAGAATCGTGATCACCTTTATTAAAGCGAACCAAAATTCCAATTCTCCAAAAAGCTTGACAGTCAACAGATTGAGCCCTAATAAAATGAGTAAACAGATAAGTGCAGGGACCCACTGCGGAATATCAAACCAATATTTCACATAGACACCGACGGCAATCACATCCGCCATAGCCGTCATAATCCAGCAAAACCAATAGGTCCACCCGGTGACAAACGCCGCACGCGGCCCCAGATACTCCTCGGCAATATCGGTTAACGATTGATAACCCGCTTTAGATAACAGCAATTCTCCCAGCGCCCGCATCACGAAAAAAAGCGCAATACCTACAATGAAATACGCAAAGATGATAGAAGGACCCGCCAATTGAATCGCCTTACCGGAGCCTAAAAACAACCCGGTGCCAATCGTCCCGCCAATAGCGATAAGCTGTACGTGCCGATTGGATAAGTCCCTCTTTAATTCCCGCTGTTCCACATCAAACTCCTCCTTACCTCTCTAGTGAACGACGAGCAGTAAAAAAGCCCATAAAAAAAGAGATTGGATGTCCTCCAATCTCGCGGTCATAAGAATATCAAAATATATTTGTGCCGCTGACAATCATCAGCACGACAAATACATATTCGGTACTCTTCTGTCCTTTTGCCTGAGATTGTGAACCCTTCGGCGCCGCAGAATTCCGCGGTCTCTCCAGAAGCTGCTCCTGCTGTAGTTCGACCCACAGCAATCATAGCTTGCATGTATTGAGTTTTTCGATAGAGATGATTACTATCGGATAACTTTTAATTTTAATAGAGGTTGAGTGATTTGTCAATGGTCCTATTTATAGTTAACGCTAGTATTCTTAAACTCACCTATACTAGCGACAATATTTTCACCTGGTTTATAAATCAGCTTCTATTACGGAATCCTTTCGAAAATTGGGGTTTAACTGGCACTGCTCATGGGCAGAATAAGCATAATCTCTCTTGTAAACCTTCTAATACTTCTTCTGGTACTTCCCTGACCTTGATATCTTCACCTAGGAAAAGCAGCCAATTTGTTATTTCGGACAATTCTTCGGGATGATTCACATTGATAAAAGTCTTTAGAATGGCTGCGGTTTGATAAGGATTCGTATAGGAAATTGAAATTTTTAAAGGATGATATTTTTTGAATTGGGCAATCGCCTGTGGACCAAGTTCAAGGACAAGGTTGATTACTTCTTCCTGCTTACTTAGTTTCTCTAAAATCTTTTTCTTACTTATTCTTTTTTTCACAGAGTATGGTTTGACATTGGTAAGATTGTCCACAGGGAAAATCCTCCTCCTTTCATCCTTTAAGTCAAAGCCTTCAATCAGCCAAAGGCCTTTTTCATGATAAAGGTGCAGAAGATAAATGGGATAAGTCTTTATTACCTTCTCTTCTTTGATGGTAATCAATAAATAGCTATCCAAAAGAAGGAGCTGGATGAGTTTTTCTAACATGGGATGGGGGAGATCTGAAAGCTCAAGCAGGTCGGGATTATTGGGGTTTGTCCCTTCAAAAAGCAAGATTCGATTTAAAAAAACCAGGGCCTCTTGCTGGTTTTCTGAGATAAGGCCCAGTAATTTTTCAGCTAAAGACTGACGGCTCTTTAGATAAGGGAGTTGTTGATTTCTTGTAGCCATAAAAGCGATAAAAAGAGCTTTAATCTCATGATCGGTAAAGCGAACAGCAGGCAGGACAGAGTGGTTCATGACAAAATAACCCCCGCTCCTTCCAACTTCAGCAACAAGCGGCATCCCCATAGCTTCAATTTCCCTGATATCCCTGATAGCTGTCGAACGAGAGATGTGAAATTCCTGCATGATTTCAGAAATTGTAAAGTGGGCGCGGTTGTTGATATACCGCATGATGATATTAATCCGTTCAACTTTTTTCATCGGGGCCTCCTAAACAGTATCATTTTTTGACATGATTTAAGGTTATTATAAACGCATCAAGTGAAAAGACAAATCATTTGATTATTTTAAAAAAAGGAAGGTTTTGAATATGAAAAATTACACGCTGGAGGAAAAAGACAGCTTTGCCGTTTTTGGTATTGGAACGGAGCTTGAGAGCGATTACACAGATTCTGCTGGCATAAATAAGGAAAAGGCAGACTTTTGGGCGGCCGTCAAACAAGATGGAAGGCTTGACACTTTAAAAGCCATAGCTACAAATGACTATATTTTTGCCGTGAACGAAGCGGTAAACAACAAGATGATGCATTATGCTGGCGTGATGACAGAGGCAGAGGCGTCGGTGGCAGGAGAAACCAGAGTTATCCAATTTCCTAAGGGGGAATACCTGGTTGTTAAAGGGGAAGGGAAGACGGCTGATGAGTTGAGCAATAAGCTTACTGGCATTGCCTTCGGTCAAGTCTTGCCGGAAGCAAAGAATTTTGCCTATGTTGGCGGGCCGAATGCAACGGTTGAGATGGGGCAGCGAAACGGCTTAGTATTCGGTGAAATGTGGATTCCTGTTGTTAAGAAATAAAAAGATAAAGGAGAGCTGGAATTGTCCTATATCGTTGATTTTAAAAATGTCTCTACGGCTGGATTAGAGTCTTCACCTGCAGCAGAAGCACTTGCTGGTTTACGTGCTAATGAAGCCCGTTACTTTATGAACAAATACAAGCTTGAATTTACGGTTGTACCAGCCAGCGAGTCCTGCGAGACCCTTGATTATGTGAACCGAATTTTGAAAGAAGAACGTGATATTGAGTTTGCGGCCAAACCTTTAGAAACGTCGCGTTTTCAAGTGGAAAATATCAAAATTGCCTATGTTTTTTATGAGGATGGTCTTGCAGTCAACGTCATGTATACGATTGATGATCCTAAAAAGCGGGCCGTTGGGTTTAAGCTTTCTGAGGGGATGGAGGTACCAAAGGAGTTAGAAGGGAAGTTTAAGTTTGCTAGGCAGAAGTCTAAATTAGCTGGAACCATTAGGGGCTCCTATTTTGTCATTAAAGGAGAATATTAAAGTAAAAAGCGTAAGTGCCGGAATTCAGTCATTTTTCGTATTTGATCCTTCTTTTTCTTCATTCGGATAAGAAAAACTTGGTTGAGCAAAAAAGCAAATTCATCACAAAGCAAAAACAACAACCATTCATGCATTCAAATGACAAAACAGCACCTCTCCATCAAATTTGAAGGTGCTGTTATTTTTTTAGCGTAAACCTTATTGACGACTACTGGTACGGCTGGTGCAAATGCAGCTATCCACCCTGCCTGTAAAGGCATCCGCACAGGGATTGCCGCTGAACGCTTCGGTGGTCAAGTTCTTGACGATGATAAAAAGCCCCATAACAAAGAGACCGGATGTCCTCCAATCTCGTGGTCATAAGAATAACAAATCATATTTGTGCCGCTGACAATCATCAGCACGACAAATACTGCTTAAGATTGTAAAACCCTTCCGCGGTCTCTTCAGAAGCTTCCCCTGCTATAAGTACGACCCACAGTAATCATGGCCTGCTACGTATTGAGTTTTCATTCCTCTCATTTCTGAAAACGAGACAATCCTGTGATAGAAAAATGACCAAGCCAAAGCCGGGTTACTTCCTAAGCTGAAATGCGGTGTCCGATTAATGTTAAAGAAGCCTTCTCAAGCTTTCTCTCCGCTCATCTCAGCGCCTCTTTCCCTCGTTTTGATTGTCTCAAAAAGGAGTTATGCGGTACTATCATATAAAGGTCAATTATTTAAAAATAATGTCATACTTTTAAAATCACCTTATCATGCAAATGCTCGTACATAGGGGGACAGCTCCTATTCTAAAAAGGGGATGGACGATTTTGGAAACCAAATATTTAGATTTACTCGCACAAAAATACGATTGTGAAGCAAAAGTGGTAACGGAAATCATTAATTTGAAAGCGATACTGAACCTGCCGAAAGGCACCGAGCATTTTGTCAGTGATTTGCACGGGGAATACCAGGCATTCCAGCACGTGCTGCGAAATGGTTCAGGAAGAGTAAAAGAGAAGATACGCGATATTTTCAGCGGTGTCATTTATGATAGAGAAATTGATGAATTAGCAGCATTAGTGTATTATCCGGAAGACAAACTGAAGTTAATAAAACATAATTACGATACGAAAGCATTGTTAAACGATTGGTATAAAGAAACGATTAATCGAATGATTAAGCTCGTATCTTATTGCTCTTCCAAGTATACCCGCTCCAAATTACGCAAAGCACTGCCCTCTCAGTTTGCTTATATTACGGAGGAGCTGCTGTATAAAACAGAAGAGTCTGCCAACAAAGAACAGTATTACTCCAAAATCGTAGATCAGATCATTGCGCTTGGCCAAGCTGATAAGCTGATCACCGGTCTTGCATATAGCACGCAGCGATTGGTTGTCGACCATCTGCATGTTGTCGGCGATATTTACGACCGCGGACCGCAGCCGGATCAGATTATGGAAGAACTGATCAACTATCATTCAGTCGATATTCAGTGGGGAAATCACGATGTCCTTTGGATAGGCGCTTATTCAGGCTCTAAAGTATGCCTGGCAAATATTATCCGCATCTGTGCCCGCTATGACAACTTGGATATTATTGAAGACGTGTACGGCATCAATCTGAGACCGCTCTTGAACCTTGCCGAAAAATATTACGATGATAACCCATCTTTCCGTCCGAAAGCAGACGAAAACAGACCGGAAGATGAGATTAAGCAAATCACAAAAATTCATCAAGCGATTGCGATGATCCAATTCAAGCTTGAAAGCCCGATTATCAAGAGACGGCCGAACTTTAATATGGAAGAGCGGCTGTTATTAGAGAAAATAGATTACGACAAAAACGAAATCACGCTGCACGGAAAAACATATCAGCTGGAAAACACCTGCTTTGCGACAGTGAATCCGGAGCAGCCAGATCAGCTATTAGAAGAAGAAGCAGAAGTCATAGACAAGCTGCTATTCTCTGTCCAGCATTCCGAAAAGCTGGGCCGCCATATGAATTTTATGATGAAAAAAGGCAGCCTTTATTTAAAATATAACGGCAACCTGTTGATTCACGGCTGTATTCCAGTTGATGAAAACGGCAATATGGAAACGATGATGATTGAGGATAAACCGTATGCGGGCCGTGAGCTGCTTGATGTATTTGAACGATTCTTGCGGGAAGCGTTTGCCCACCCGGAAGAAACCGATGATCTGGCGACGGATATGGTCTGGTATTTATGGACAGGCGAGCACTCCTCCCTTTTTGGAAAACGCGCTATGACGACCTTTGAGCGGTATTTCATTAAAGAGAAGGAAACACATAAAGAGAAGAAAAACCCGTATTACTATTTGCGTGAAGACGAGGCAACCTGCCGAAACATCCTGAAAGAATTCGGCCTCAACCCGGATCATGGCCATATCATCAACGGCCATACACCGGTAAAAGAAATCGAAGGAGAAGATCCGATCAAAGCAAACGGAAAAATGATCGTCATCGACGGCGGCTTCTCCAAAGCCTACCAATCGACAACAGGTATCGCTGGCTACACGCTGTTATACAACTCCTACGGCATGCAGCTCGTCGCCCATAAACACTTTAATTCCAAGGCGGAAGTGCTGAGCACCGGAACTGATGTCTTAACGGTGAAGCGATTAGTGGATAAAGAGCTTGAGCGTAAGAAAGTAAAGGAAACGAATGTTGGTGAGGAACTCTTGAAGGAAGTAGCTATTTTGGAGAGATTGCGGGAGTATCGGTATATGAAGTGAGGAAATGTGGAGTTCAGGGATCATTCTCTGGGCTCTTTTTTACGGTTTTCCACTTCGTACAGCAAATTGCTAACAAGGTCTGGTTTTCTGCTCGTTCATAGATAAGTAAGCGACGATTGATCTCGCAGGCATCGTCAACCATGTCACTGTTCTTGAGTTCGCACCGGAGCTGAAAGCGGAGGAAGTCCTGCAAAAACGCCTCTACAGCCTGTCAAACGCGACTGTAGTGAAACATGTACAAACGAAAGAAATTACAGGTGACCTAAACGTAAACGGCATCACTTACGTGGATCGTGAAACAGGCGAAGAACAACACGTTGAACTCCAAGCTGTCTTCGTCAAAATCGGTCTCGTGCCAAACACAGAGTGGTTAGACGGATCAGTCGAGTGCAACCGCATCGGCGAAATCGCAGTCGATAAACGCGGCCAAACAAGCACCCCCGGCCTGTTGACTCATCACCGTTCACTCCCAAACATCATTCGTAATTGATTATCAATGATAAGTTATTAAACTTGTTTTCATCATAATTAATTTTTTCTTTCTAAAAGTTTTCACTTTCATGAGGGTACTATGATAAGGACACAATTTTTACATTGACATATTGAAAAATGAAATATATATTTATTGTTGATATTGATAATCATTATCGTTTATTTATTTTCATTCTGCGGTTCATACAGCTATTTACTAAAGAATTAAATACTGGCTCTGGAGGACGTTTAATTGTAAAAAATCTCTGTGTAACGATTCCAGATAAAAAGGAACAACCATATCCTGAGGTCAGCGCCAATGTGTTTGAATTGCTATGGCTCTTGTACGGGAGACGGACATGATTTACATCGAGCTGCTCGTTTTTTTCGGATTATATCATTGCATTAAAGACGGCGAAGTCGTGAAGGCTGGGCTTGTGAAGAGGTGAGTACTGCGGGAAGTCTTTCAAATTGGCCCGAGAACAAATAAACCGAAGTGTGTTACTTACAATTTATTAAGAGGTGAAAATGAGCATGAAGAAACTATTAATCCCGTTTATGCTACTGCTGACGCTTATGATTAGTGCATGCGGCAATGAAGAGTCAGCAACAAAGAATAGCGGCTCAACAAAAAAAGAATCTAAAACGATTACATACCAAGCGGAAACAGGACCAATTGAAGTTCCAGCCGATCCACAAAGAGTCGTTATGCTTTCAGGGTACACCGGAAATGTGTTAGATTTAGGAGTCAACGTTGTCGGTGTAGACACTTGGTCTAAAAACAATCCAACCTTTAAAGAAAAGTTAAAAGATGTTCAAGAAGTTTCAGAAGATGACCTAGAAAAAATTATTGAATTAGAGCCAGATTTAATCATCGCGTTATCAACGGTAAAAAATTTAGACAAATTAAATGAGATCGCTCCTACTGTTACTTATACATGGGGTAAAGTAGATTATTTAACTCAACACGTGGAAATTGGCAAGCTACTAAACAAAGAAAAAGAAGCCCGAGCATGGGTTGACGACTTTAAACAGCGGGCAGAAGAAATCGGAGAGGATATTCGCACAAAAATCGGCAAGGATTCAACTGTATCTGTTATTGAAGCATATGGGAAAGATCTTTATGTTTACGGTAATAACTGGGCGCGCGGTACAGAAATCTTATATCAAACGATGAAACTAAATATGCCTGAAAAAGTAAAGGAAGACGCATTAAAAGCAGGGTATTATACGTTATCAGCAGAAGTGCTTCCAAAATATGCGGGAGATTATGTCATTTTAAGTAAGTACTCTGATGCGAATACATCTTTCCAAGAAACAGACACATACAAGAACATTCCAGCTGTCAAAAATGGACATGTCATTGAAATGCAAGGTGAAGGCGCATCATTCACTGACCCAATCACACTTGAAAAACAACTAGCATTCTTTAAAAAAGCGTTTCTAGGAAACTAAGACTGGAAAAGCAGAGGTCTATTGAAAGGGGTTGGCCAAAGGGCAGCCCCTTTCCCATTCTAAGAAAGGAAAATGATGAGCTTTATGATAAGAAAAACTCAATCTTTTACCTCATTTGCCTTCAAACTCATCTTAGGAATTCTAGTGTTTATTGGTATGTTTTTTATGGCAATGGTATTTGGAGCTGCAGACGTTTCAGTTGAAGATGTATGGTTGGCTCTTTCGTCTTCTGCAACCGGCGATCATATTTCGATTATCCGTGATATTCGGTTACCTCGTGAAATAGCTGCCATTTTTGTTGGCGCAGCTCTTGCTGTCTCTGGTGCAATCATGCAAGGTATAACAAGAAACCCACTTGCCGATCCAGGTTTACTAGGATTATCTGCCGGGGCTTATGCAGCATTGGCTGTTACGATCGCTTTCATTCCATCAGCCAATTACTTTTTGACGATGGTTGCGTGTTTTATTGGAGCCGCACTCGGTGCCTTGTTGGTTTTTGGAATCGGTTCGATGAAAAAAGGCGGATTCTCTCCTTTCCGTATTGTATTAGCGGGTTCTGCTGTTTCCGCCTTTTTATACGCC
>Ga0180430_10002954_pt1 | contig 14932 bp, 13 predicted proteins | sample SS_ome_9_FD_132999 | JGI IMG/M metagenome (GOLD analysis project Ga0180430, IMG submission 132999) | Hypersaline lake sediment archaeal communities from the Salton Sea, California, USA - SS_1_S_2 metaG | ecosystem: Environmental > Aquatic > Non-marine Saline and Alkaline > Hypersaline >... | reverse complement strand
AGTAAGGCACCCCCATCGGGGCGGTGTCCCTGCCTCCCTGATGTTATTTTTCATACACACGGTCCTGTTACAGATTTTTCCAACGATCACTGGATAATTCCCCCTCTGTCTGGCATAATGCCCGGGTTGCTGACAAACCCGATCAAAGGAACAAATTGATGGAGGCCCCGACTGCTGTCCTGCTGCCGTATGTGATGAACCTGATATATGTCCTGACAGGGGTGGCCATGCTCTATCTGTTGATCACCCTGTTCCTGACCTGGCTGGTGCAGCAGATCCCCAGAAACCCGGTCAAGGATCCACCCCGGTGGGGAACCGTGACCGATACGATGATTCCGGCAGCAGACGGCGGCCGTCTGGAGGTATGGCGCATCGATCCGGACGGGCCGTCCCGGGGCATTGTGGTGTTTGCCCATGGTTGGGGCAGAAACCGGGACCGGATGGTGAAACGGGCCCGGATCTTTGCCGGGTGGGGGTTTACCACCGTGATGCACAGTGCCCGGGACCATGGCAATTCCAGCCCCAAACAATGCATGAACGCCGTACGGTTTGCCCAGGATATTGTATCGGTTGTCCACTGGGTGGGCGAGCCGGTCCTTTTGTACGGGCATTCCGCCGGGTCTGCCGGTGCCATCATTGCCGCAGCCCGGCATCCGTCCCTGGTGCGGCTGCTGTTTCTGGAAGCTTCCTATGCCCATACCAGAGAGGCATTGCTGAGCTTATACCGCTGGTTCAATCCGGTTTTCGCCAAACTGTTCGGCCCTGCGATCGTTGTGTGGATGACAATCCTATACCGCGGTGCAACCGAAGCATACAGCCCGGCCCGGGTGGCAAGGCGCATCCCCATGCCGGTCATGATCATCCACGGAGAAAAAGACCGGCGGTTTCCGGTGTCTTTTGCCATGGCCCTCAAAGACTGTTTTGTCCACTGCCGGGTGGCATGTTATATCGCCAAAGGGGCCGGCCACAGCGGGGCCAGTCAAACACCTGGATTTCGGCCGGCAGTGAAATCTTTCATCGATACATACCTGGACGATAAAGGTTGACTCAAATCCCTCAAATATCGTATGATCCCGTGATATTTTAACCCCCTAACCTAAAAAAAGGAGTGTGCCGGGATGAAAAAATGGACCCTGTTTGTGCTGATCTTTTCATTGATTTTACTGGGATTTTCAGCAGGTACCGTTGGTGCGGAAGACAAGAAATTGAAGGCAGGATTTATTTATGTGGGGCCGGTGGGCGATTACGGCTGGTCCCATGCCCATGATCTGGGAAGAAAAGCGGCGGAAGAAAAATTTGACTGGCTGGAAACCGTGTATGTGGAATCGGTGTCGGAAGCGGACAGTGACCGGATCATCGACCGCCTGGTTCAGCAGCAGAAATGTGACGTGGTGTTCACCACCAGCTTCGGGTTCATGGATTCGACGGTCAAGGCGGGCACACGCTATCCGGACAAGCTGTTCATGCACTGCTCCGGGTTCAAGCGGTCGGACAATGTGGGCACCTATTTCGGGGACCTGTACCAGATGTACTACCTGAACGGCATCATGGCCGGGGCGTTGACCCAAACCAACAAAATCGGTTATGTGGCCGCGTTCCCCATTCCCGAACTGGTCCGCCACATCGATGCATATGCCTTAGGGGTAAAAGCAGCCAATCCTGAAGCCAGGGTTCATGTCAAATGGATCTATGCCTGGTACGGGCCGGACAAAGCCAGGGAAGCGGCGGAATCCCTGATTGCCGAAGGATGCGACGCCCTGGCGTTTACCGAAGACACCCCCGCAGTCATCGAGGTGGGTCAGGAACACACGGAAAAAGGCAAACAGATCTACACGTTCAGTCATTATTCCGCCATGCAGCCCTATGGGGAGGATTCCGTGGTATCGGGCCAGCTCATGGACTGGGGCGGGATGTACATCAAAATCCTGGGCGACATTCAGGACGGCACCTGGACCAATGAGGATGTCTGGTGGCTGGCAAAGGAAGGGGCCGCCATCCTGGGCGGCAATGAGACCGACCCCATCAACCCGAAATTCGTGGATGACCTGAAACAGGCCATGATCAATACCGAAGAATATGGTGAGATATCTGCGTATGATCTGGTGATGAAACGCTATGACCAGATGAAACAGGGTGTGGATGTGTTTGATCCGTTTACCGGTCCCATCTACGACAACAAGGGCAATCTTCAGATTCCTGCCGGCGAGCGGGCCTCCAAGGACGATTTGTTGAGCATCATGTATTATGTGGACAATGTGGAAGGCACCATCCCCCAATAATCCCGATCTTTTGGCAGGCCGGAGAAACAGATTCCGGTCTGCCGCAACTCTTTTACCTATGAAAAAAATACAGCGCCTTGAAATGGATGGCATCAGCAAATCCTTTCACGGCATACCCGCCAATCAGGACATTCAATTGTCTGTGGTATCCGGAGAGATTCTGGGACTGCTGGGAGAAAACGGTGCCGGCAAGACCACGTTGGTGAACATTCTCTACGGCCTGTATCAGCCGGATGCCGGGCAGATCAAAATCAATGGGCAGCCGGTGCAGTTCGCTTCCCCGCTGGACTCGATTCTTCACGGCATCGGCATGGTTCACCAGCATTTCATGCTGATTCAGAATCACTCGGTCATCGAAAACATCGCTTTGGGGTACAAGGATACCCCGTTTTTTTTTCCGAAAATCAAGCTCCGGGAAAAAATCCAGCAGTTTTCCCGGCAGTTTGATTTCACCATCGATCTGAACAAAAAAATCTGGCAGCTGTCCGCCGGAGAGCAGCAGCGGGTGGAAATCATCAAAGCCCTTTTGAACGGCGCGGATCTGCTGATCCTGGATGAGCCGACGTCCGTGTTGACGCCCAGGGAAATCGAAGAATTGATTGCCATTCTCCGGCGCATGAAACAGGAGGGACACAGTGTAATTTTCATTTCCCACAAGCTCAACGAGATCATGACCATCTGCGACCGGGTCACGGTGCTCAGAAAAGGCCAAATCGTGGGCGGGGCCGACACCCGGGATACCGACAAAAAAACCCTGGCCCGGATGATGGTGGGCAGGGATGTGGTGTTCAACATCCACAAGGAGACGCTCACAAGGGGCAAGCCGGTCCTGAGAGCCAACCGGATCCACGTGACCGGAGACATGGGCATGCCGGCGGTCAAGGGGATCAGTTTCGATCTGCATGAAAATGAAATTTTCGGCATTGCCGGGGTGGCGGGCAACGGGCAGCGGGAACTGGCCGAAGCCATCACCGGGATCCGAAAAATCGATCAGGGATCGGTGACCATCAACGGAAAAGACATCACCAACCGGTCTCCCCGTCGTATATATGACCACGGGGTATCCCATGTTCCGGAAGAGCGGATCCGTTTCGGCATTGCCCCGGGTCTGTTTCTGTATGACAACGCGATCTTGAAGCAGCATCACCTGAAAAAATTTTCCAGCCGGTATTTTCTCAAATACAACCAGGTAAAAACCCACGCCAAAAACATCATCACGGAATTCAACGTGGCGACCCATTCCATTGACAACCAGATCAGAAACCTGTCCGGCGGCAACATCCAGAAGCTCATTCTGGGCCGGGAAATCAGTGAACAGCCCCGGCTGCTGGTGGCCTCCCACCCCACCTATGGCCTGGATGTGGGGGCCACGGAATTTTTGCGGCAGCATCTGCTCAAACTGCGGTCCCAGGGCAGCAGTGTGCTGCTGTTTTCCGAAGACCTGGAAGAGATTTTCGAACTGTGTGACCGGGTCGCTGTCATTTTTGCCGGCGAGTTCATGGGAATTTTTGATTCCGATGATGACCGTCTGTGTGACATCGGCCTGATGATGGCCGGATCCAAACGATACGAATCAGCCATTTCAACCTGAAGAGTTTTTCATGATACAGATCACCGCCACAGACAGATACCGGATCACCCGACTGCAGGCCATGATGACCAATGTTTTTTCTCTGGCCGCAGGGCTTGTGGTCATCAGCATCATCTTTCTAATTGCCGGGGTCAACCCGCTGTTCGCCATTGCTGAAATTTTCCAGGGATCCTTCGGGTCCCTGTATGGATTCAAGGAGACGATCACCAAAGCGATCCCCCTGATTCTTATCGGTGCCGGCCTGACCCTGGCTTTCCGGGCCAAATTCTGGAACATCGGGGCCGAGGGCCAGCTGCTCATGGGGGCGGTCTTTGCCACCTGGACCGGCCTGACCTTTGGGGAAACCCTCCCTTCAGCCGTCATTATCCCTTTGATGTTTGCCGCCGGTTTTCTGGGTGGGGCCCTCTGGGGCATTATCCCTGCGATATTAAAAATCAGATATGCCATCAATGAGGTGATCTCCACCCTGATGCTCAATTATATCTGCGCCCATATCGTGACCATGCTCATTGTGGGTCCCTGGAAAGGGGGGACCCGGTTCGGGTTCCCCGGCACGGACACCCTGCCGGAAACCGCGATTCTCAGTGTCATTCCCGGCTCCCGGATCCATTATGTCACCCTGATCCTGGCCCTGGTCTGCGCCGCCGTGCTGACACTTCTCATTTACCGGACCCGGTTCGGATATGAAGCCCGGGTGGTGGGGGAAAACCCGGATGCCGGCAAATACGCGGGCATCGATTTTCTGAAAACCACCCTGATCCTCATGGCCGTTTCCGGCGGACTGGCCGGGATGGCCGGGGTCGGGGAGGTCGCCGGAATCCATCATTATCTGGGATATCCGGATTCCATGTCATCGGGTTACGGGTTCACCGCCATTATCGTGGCATGGCTGGCCAAACTCAATCCCCTGTTCACCATCATATCCGGCATCTTTTTTGCGGGAATTCTGGTGGGAGGCGACGCCATCCAGATTTCTTTAGGACTGCCGGCCGCCACCGTGAACATCGTCAACGGCACCCTGCTGATATTTCTGATCATGGGTGATTATTTTCTGAATCATAAAATTTCCATCACATTTAAAACCCGATAGGAACCCCGGCCATGGAAGACATTATCATATCCACTCTTCAGCGTACCCTGGTGGCGGGCACACCGTTGCTGCTGGCCACCACCGGGGAAATTATCTGTGAACGAAGCGGGATCCTGAATCTGGGCGTGGAAGGGGTCATGGCCCTGGGTGCGGTCACCGCCTTTATCGTCACCATGACCACCGGTTCTCCCTGGCTGGGGGTTCTGGCGGCCCTGATCGCCGGCATGGTCATTTCCATCATCCATGCGGTGGCATCCGTGACCCTCCAGGCCAACCAGGTGGTATCGGGCCTGGCATTGACCATGCTGGGACTGGGCCTGTCCGGCATGGTGGGAAAACCCTATGTGGGCAAACCGCTGGCCATTAAAATGGAGGATCTTTCCATACCCGTTTTGTCGGATATTCCTTACGTCGGCCAGGCAATATTCAATCAAAGTCCGTTTTTTTTCCTGGCCGTCGGTCTGGCACTCGGGGCCTGGTTTCTGCTGGAAAGAACCCGTCTGGGCATCCAGATCCGGTCCACCGGAGAAAACCCGAAAGCCACTGAAACCCAGGGTGTGAACGTATTTTTAATCCGGTATGTGTCTGTGATCATCGGCGGCGGGTTCTCGGCTTTGGCCGGGGCACACCTGTCCATTTCCTATTCCAAATCCTGGATCGAGGGCATGACCGCCGGACGGGGATGGATTGCCATCGCTTTGACCATTTTCGCATTGTGGAACCCGGGCCGGGCCATCTGGGCCGCATTTCTGTTCGGCGGCATTTTTGTGGTTCAGTACCTGATGCAGCCGCTGGGCATATCGCCCAATTTTCTGGCCATGCTCCCGTACATCGCCACCCTGCTGATCCTGCTGATCATCAGCCTGAAAGATCCCAGAAAACTCAATGCCCCGGCCATGCTTTCCACCCCGTATAAAAGGGGAGAACGATGATATTTGTTTTGTGTTTTGGTTTTTTCTGCTAAACTGTTGGAGAAAAAAACCAAAACTCTACAACCAGGCAATCCCGATTTTATGAAACGCTTTATTGCATTACTGGCGATTTTTTTTATAACGGTCCCGATTTTACCGTCACACACACTGGCCATCTCCATACCCGACGAACTCAAACTGGCCGATGAATTCATGCAGATGATCGATCAGCAACAGGTCATTCTCGATGATCCGGTGGCCGGCCATCTGATCGATACCGTGGGCCGGCATATCCTGGCGCAACTGCCGCCCCAGCCGTTCAACTATGCCTTTTACCTGATTGACGACGGCACGTTCAATGCCTTTGCCAGCCCCGGGGCCAACATCTTTGTGCATCGGGGCCTGATCACGGCCCTTTCCAGCACTGATGAACTGGCCGGCATTCTGGCCCATGAAATCGCCCATGCGGTCAGCCGGCATGTGTCCCAGTCCATTGACCGGTCCAAACTGGTGAATATCGGCACCATGGCCGGGGTGCTGGCCGGCATCATCGTGGGGTCGGCCGGCGGGGGCGGGGACGCGGCCCAGGCGTTGACCATGGGATCCATGGCTGCCGGATATTCCTCCATGCTCACCTATACCCGGGAAAATGAAACCGAGGCGGACCAGAAGGCCTTTACACTGCTTCAGCAGACCTGCTTTTCTCCGGAAGGGCTCCTGGACAGCCTGAACAGGCTGAGGGCTGCCGATTACATGGGCATCGAGGGCATACCCGATTATTTCAAGACCCACCCCGGTAGCGGATCCCGCATCGCCCACCTGTCCGGTCTTCTGTCAGACTATACCCATGTGTCCCCTGCAGATTCCCGCCTGGAAACGTACAATTATGACATGGTCAAATACCGGATCATGGGATTATACGAACCGGTCAAAGACAGCATCCGGACCATTGAATCAAAAATTGCCGGCGATCCGTCCAACCCGGCACTGTATTATGGACTGGGGCTTTTATACGCCAGGGAAAACCGGCGGGATCAGGCCATTGCCCAGTTACGGAAAGCCCTTTCGTTCAATCTCATGGATCCGCTGATTCTCCTGGAACTCGGAAGAATCTATACCCTTGACGGCCAGTATGACAAAGCCTTGAACATTCTGCCGGGGATTCAGTCCGACCCGGTTCTGGGAACGTCTGCCAGATATCATCTGGCCGTTGCCCAGCTGGAATCCGGGGACCTGACATCTGCCAGGCAGAATTTGATACGCGTGACCGACACCTCTGCGAAATCTTTTCCCAGGGCCTATTTTCACCTGGGCGCCATCATGTCCCAGGAAAACAGAACCGCCCTGTCTCACTATTATCTGGGAATTTATTATGACCTGATCAAGGATTCAAAAAATGCGGTCCGTCACCTGGAACGGGCTGTGGCTGAGGGCCTGGATGATCCGGACAAAAAAACGGCGGCAGAAGAACGGTTGAAAAAAATCTCCACCGCCCGCCGGCCCTCCTGATATTGCTCAGATTCAGACCCTGTCGAACCGTTCGAATTTCATGCTGAATGTTCCCCGGCCCTGGGTGGCGGAGCGAAGGGCTGTGGAATATCCGAACATCTTGGCCAGCGGCACCACCGCATGAATGATCTGGATATTGGCTTTCGGGGCGATGGATTCCACTTTGCCGCCCCGGGCATTGAGATCGGCAATGGCATCCCCCATATAGGTGTCGGGCACAAACACCTCCACCTGCATGATCGGTTCCAGAAGCGCCAGGGACGCATTTTCCAACGCCTCTTTGCATGCCATGGACGCGCACACGGAAAATCCCAGTTCCGTGCTCTTTCCTTCTTCACATGCGCCGCCCTGAAGTATCACCTCCAGATCCACCAGCGGATATCCCTTGAGATATCCGCCTTCCAGACTTTCCCGGATCCCCTGTTCAATAGCGGGCACAAACTGGGGCGGAATCTGGTCCTCCGGGGCTCTGCAGGTGAAAACCACCCCGGCGCCCCGGTCCAGGGGCCTGAGCTGAATCCTGACTTTTGCATAATGGGGCCTGCCGGAAATCTCCCTCTCAAAAACAGCCTCACCTGTGGCCGGCGCCGTCACCACTTCTCTGTAAACCACCTGGGGATTGCCCACATTCACCTGGGTGTTGAACTCCTTGCGCATCCTGGAAATAATGATCTCCAGGTGCAGTTCCCCCATACCCGACAAAATGGTCTGACCGGTTTCCTCATCTTTGGACACCTTGAGGGTGGGATCCTCGATCATGAACTTTTCCAGAACCATGTCCAGTTTTTCCTGATCCGCATGGGTTTTGGGCTCGATGGCAATCGAAATGACCGGATCTTCATACTTCATTTTTTCCAGAAACACCGGATGCTCCACTGAACACAGGGTATCGCCGGTGCCGGAGTCCTTCAATCCCACAATCCCCACGATATTTCCGGCTGAGGCTTCTTTGAGCCGTTCCCGCTTGTTGGCGTGCATCAAGAGAATCCGGGACAGTTTCTCTTTTTTCTTCAGTACCGGATTGTATACGTCAGATCCGGCTTCGATTCTTCCGGAATAGATCCTGGCAAAAGACAGTTTTCGGCCTTCGATCATGGACACCTTGAAAATCAGGGCCGCCAGGGGACCGTTTTTTTCCGGGGGAAAATCCAGCGGGTCTCCGGTTTCCGGATGTATCCCTCTCACCGGCGGCACATCCAGGGGACTGGGCAAAAAGTTCTGGATCGCGTCGAGCAACGGCTGAATGCCTTTGTTCTTCAAGGCGCTGCCGCACAGCACCGGGACCAGTTTCCGGTTCACGGTGGCTTTCCGCACGGCATCGATCAGATCGGCCCGGGCGATTTCCTCCTCTCCCAGGTACTTTTCCATGATGGCGTCATCCTGTTCAGCAATCGCTTCCAGCAGTTTCTCTCTGTATTCCAGGGCCTGATCCGCATATTCAGAAGGAATCTCATCCACCACATATTTGGCGCCCAAACTCTCGTCATCCCATCGGATCTGCTTCATGTCGATCAGATCGATCACACCGTCAAACTGATCTTCCGCACCCATGGGTATCTGAAGCACCACCGGGTTGGCAGCCAGTTTTTCTCTGATGGAAGCCACCGTCCCGAAAAAATCAGCCCCGATCCGGTCCATTTTGTTGACAAACGCCATTCTGGGGACCCGGTACCGGTCTGCCTGACGCCACACGGTTTCCGACTGAGGCTCCACACCGCCCACCGCACAGAACACACCGATGGCACCGTCCAGCACCCGCAGGGCCCGTTCCACTTCCACCGTAAAATCCACATGTCCCGGGGTATCGATGATCTGGATGACGGACTGCTGCCACTCACAGGTGGTCACGGCCGAAGTAATGGTAATTCCCCGCTCCTGTTCATCCTGCATCCAGTCCATGATCGCCTCTCCGTCATGCACTTCACCGATCTTGTGGGATTTTCCGGTATAATACAGGATACGTTCGGTAACAGTGGTCTTGCCCGCATCGATGTGGGCCATGATTCCGATATTTCTGATGTTTGGCAGGGTCTTTTTCTGGGTCATGTTCTTATCAGCATCTTTGGTTGATTGATTGTGAAATTGTGCCGGCAACGGCGATAATTCAAATGGTATTTGATACAGTATTGCCTGTTCAGTGTCAAGAAAATAGCTTGCAAAACCCGGACTGGTTTTATAAAATCAGGGTTCTTGACCAGACTGCATATCCTGGATATCCCTGAACGATCAGTGACAATACTTTTATGGAGGCGCCGAACCGGATGATTACCGGATTTGAAAAAATTGTAGAGGAACGAATCAAAAAAGCGCAGGAAGACGGGGCGTTTGACAACCTCGAAGGCAAAGGAAAGCCCTTTGTTCTGGAACAGGGACATCCGGCACCCGACGATTGCCGTCTGGCTTACAAAATCTTGAAAAATGCAGGGTACCTTCCCCCTGAAATCGAGCTCAAGAAAAAAATCACCCAGGCCGAACTGCTGCTTGAGGCAACCGATACCGCTTCTGCCCAGCACCGGGAAGTAACAAAAAAACTCAACTATCTGTTAACCAAACTCGATTTTCTCCGCGGTGGCATATCGCCTCTGATAACCGACAAATACCAGGAAAATATCATCAGAAAATTATCATGAAGTTTAAAAAAACCGACAAAGACGGGGTGTTTAAAAACATCTTCATCGCGTATTTCATTTTGCTGTTCCATGTGGTGCTTCTGGCGGGTATTGCCGTTTTCGTGGTGCTGATCAAGGGATTTTTTGAATATCTGCCCTGGATCATGGCCGGCGCAGGCCTGCTCATTGCGCTTTGCACATGGCTGGTGATCCGGCAGATGCGTAAAAATTCCCAACAGATCCAGGATATCATGTCCAATGAACAACTGAAAAACCGGAATGTGGAAATCAGCTTCATGGGAGGGCTGGCCTCCTTTAAAATCAATTCCAAAGAGCAGGATACCGGCCGGCTGCTGGCACCTCCCGAACCGGACAGCCGTCCTTCTGCAGATATCCATGTGATCGAAACCGATGGGGACCGGGTGGAACGAAAAATGAATCAGTTGAATGCATTATATGAAAAAGACCTGATCACCAAAGAGGAATTTGACAAGGCAAGACAATCCATCATCCAGGGATAAGGAAATGCATATGAAAAAAATCAGACTCGCCCTTCTGGCCGGCGGTATCTCTTCGGAACGATCGGTGTCGCTGAACAGCGGCAACCAGGTATTTGATGCCCTTGACAAGCATAAATACGACATCGTGCGCTATGACCCTAAAACCGATCTCACGCAGCTGGTCATGGATGCCCCTGACATCGATGCGGCCCTGATCATTCTCCACGGGCCGTACGGAGAGGACGGCACGGTCCAGGGGCTGCTGGATCTGCTGGACATCCCCTACCAGGGAGCCGGTGTCCTGGGATCGGCCGTGGCCATGAACAAACTGTTGTCCAAACGCCTGTACCAGCAAGCGGATATCCCCACCCCGGATTTCTGCTCCCTGACTGGTGCACACGATGCAGACATTCCCCGGCTGGTCCAAAAACTGGGCCTGCCCCTGGTGGTGAAGCCCGTCTGTGCCGGATCCAGCGTGGGCATGACCATCGTCAAAAACGCATCAGATATGGATCAGGCCATTCAGGACGGGTTTGCCCATGATGACACCCTGATTGTGGAAGCGTATGTCAAGGGGATCGAGCTGACCTGTGGCGTTCTGGGCAATGAAAGCCTTGAAGCCCTGCCGGTGATTGAAATCATTCCCGGCCAGGGCCATGAATATTTTGATTTCAATGCCAAATATGTGGCCGGCGAGACCGAAGAGATCTGCCCGGCCCGCATTGATGAACAGACCACCCGAAAAGTTCAGGACCTGGCGGTCAGCGCCCATCAGGCCCTTTTCCTCAAAGGCTATTCCCGCACAGACATGATCCTTGCCGGCAATGATCTGTTTGTCCTGGAAACCAACACCATTCCCGGCATGACCGCCACCAGTCTGTACCCCCAGTCAGCGGCGGCCGCCGGATATTCGTTTTCCCGACTGCTGGACACACTGATTCAACTGGCCATTGACGAACATACAAATAAAACCAAAAGGAGAGATCAATGAGAATTCTTGTAGTCGGCGGCGGCGGCCGCGAGCACACCCTGGTATGGAAAATCAGCCAGAGCCCCATGGTTGAAAAAATCTACTGCGCCCCCGGCAATGCCGGCACCCGGGATCTGGCGGAACCGGTTCCCATTGATGCCGAAGATATCCAGGCCCTGGCAGATTTTGCCCAGGACAATGAGATCGATCTGACCGTGGTGGGACCGGAAGGCCCCCTGGTCAAAGGGATTGCCGATCTCTTCGATGAACGGGGCCTGACCGTGTTCGGCCCCAGCAAAGCAGGGGCCCAGCTCGAAGGCAGCAAGGTGTTTTCCAAAAATCACATGAACAAGTACAACATCCCCTGCGCCAGGGGAAAAGCGTTCACCGACCCTTCCAAAGCCAAGGCCTATGCGCGGTTTCTGGGGGCCCCCTGCGTGGTCAAGGCAGACGGCCTGGCCGCCGGCAAGGGCGTGATCATCTGCGGGTCTCTGGAGGAAGCAAACCAGGCCGTTGACGACATGATCATCGAAAAACAGTTCGGGGATGCCGGTGCCACCGTGGTGGTGGAAGAGTGTCTGCAGGGGGAGGAGGCCTCGTTCATCGCCTTCACCGACGGCAAGACCGTACTGCCTCTGCCGGAATCCCAGGACCACAAACGGGCCCTGGACAATGACGAGGGCCTGAACACCGGCGGCATGGGGGCCTATTCCCCGGCCCCGGTCCTGGATCACATGCTGCGCACAAAAGCCATGAACGAGGTGATGATCCCGGCGGTCCAGGGAATGGCCAAGGAAGGCACCCCGTTCAAAGGCGTGCTGTATGCCGGACTCATGGTGGACAAGGACAAAATCAAGGTTCTGGAGTTCAACACCCGTCTGGGGGACCCGGAAGCCCAGCCCATTCTCATGCGCCTGAAAAATGACATTGTCCCTTTGATGGAAGCCTGCTGCACCGGCACCCTGCACCAGCACACCATCCAGATCGATCCCCGGGCAGCAGTGTGTGTGGTGGTGGCTTCCGGCGGATATCCGGGTGCTTACGAGAAAGGCCATGCCATCCAGGGGCTTACTGCGGCCGGTGAGGTGAAAGACACCATGGTGTTTCATGCCGGCACCGCGATGAAAGGGGATCAGGTGGCCACCTCCGGCGGCCGTGTCCTGGGGGTCACCAGTCTGGGAGACACGGTGCAGCAGGCCATTGACACTGCCTATGAAGCGTGTGAAAAGATCTCGTTCTCCGGTCATTTCTATCGCAAGGACATCGGGGCCAAAGCGGTGAAACGTCTGGCCGTTCCACCCAGAGTCGGTGTGATCATGGGATCGGATTCCGATTTTCCGGTCATGGCAAAAGCACTGGCGATCCTGAAACAGTTTGACATCCCCTATTACGTAACCGTGGCATCGGCCCACCGGACCCCGGACCAGGCGTCCCGGCTGGCTTCCAAAGCCAGAGAAGACGGCATCCAGGTGCTGATCTGCGGGGCCGGGCACGCCGCCCACCTGGCCGGTGTGATCGCGGCCCACACGACACTGCCGGTGCTGGGGGTGCCCATTGATTCCTCGGCCCTTCAGGGACTGGATGCGCTCCTGGCCACCGTGCAGATGCCGCCGGGCATTCCCGTATCCACCATGGCCATCGGCAAATCCGGGGCCCATAATGCCGGCATCTTCGCGGCCCAGATCATCGGTCTGTCTGATCCGGCAGTGGGAGAAAAACTGGTGGCGTTCAAAAAGGACATGGCTGCCAAGGTACAAAAAAAGGCGGCATCCTTTGCCTGAAATCCGGCTGAAGAAACCGTTGGGGGTGATCCGGGTCCACCCGGATCACCCGTCACCCGACACCATTCACAGGGCTGCGGAAGTCATCAAAAATCAAGGGGTGGTGGTCTTTCCCACCCAATGCCTGTATGGCCTGGCCGCCGATGCCCGCGATCCGGCAGCCATAAAAAAAATATTCCACATTAAAAAAAGAGCAGAAACCAACCCGCTTCTGGTCCTGATTCACTCCATGGCCGATCTGGAAAACATGGTGGCGCACATTCCGGATGCGGCACAAAAGCTGATGCAGGCTTTCTGGCCCGGCAGCCTGACCCTGGTCTTTGAAGCCAGGCCCGATGTCAGTGATCTGCTGACCGCCGGCACCGGCAAAATCGGTATCCGGATACCCGCCCATCCCGTGGCCCGGGCACTGGTCAAGGCTGCCGGACGTCCCGTCACCGGCACCAGTGCCAACCTGTCCGGCACCCCGGGTTGCAGCGGTATCCAGGCGCTGCCCCATGAACTGATCCAGGCCGTGGACCTGGTGCTCGATGCCGGCCCTCTCCAGGGCGGCAGCGGCTCCACCGTCCTGGACATCACCTGTGATCCTTTCCGGGTGTTTCGAGAAGGGAGAATCCCATCCAGTAGCATCCACCAGGTGCTGGCACCATGAGAACGTCTGCCCATAAAATTTTTCCATTTTCCTGGAACTGATTTAAAATTTATTGACAAATCAGCGGGTTTTCATTATTTAAAGACGGTCATGCCGGAGTGGTGGAATTGGTAGACGCAGAGGACTCAAAATCCTCCGGGCTTCATGCCCTTGCGAGTTCGAGTCTCGCCTCCGGCACCAATCAAAACAACCGGGTTGCGGCGAAAGCCACAACCTTTGAAGATAGGCTTGCTTTTTTATCCCTGTTGTCATATGAAGAAGATTATATCTTCAAAAGGAGAGCAAAATGAAAAAGATTCTGCCGGTCATGTTGATTGTTCTGTTCACTGCCACTTCTGCTTTTTGTGGTCAATTTGAGGATGTTTTAAAGATGGCCGAACAGGGCGATGCTGCCGCTCAGTACAAACTCGGGGAGATTTATGCAAAAGGGTATGAAGAGGATGTTCCTCAAGACCACAAAAAGGCTGCGTACTGGTATAAAAAGGCTGCGGAACAAGGGTATGCGGATGCGCAACATAACCTTGGGTTCATGTATGCCGAAGGCCAGGGTGTTGCCCAGGATCTCAAACTCGCCTATGTCTGGTCCAGTTTAGCAGCGGCACAAGGAAAGGGAACCAATAACAGAGACGTGGTCGCCAAGATGTTAACGCCTCAACAACTATCCGAAGCACAAGACCAGGCTGCAACGCTGCAATCCCAAATAGAAAGTCAAACAGAAACAGCAGAATAGTTTTCGCATATTTTAAAAAACCCCGGGATCTCGTGTCTGATTATTTGGGGTGCCGGCGGGACAGGCAATGTCGGCAACTCCCGCCGTCCGGTTTCAAACTCAAAAGTTTTCTCTTGTCAATATGTTTGCATAACCTATATCGTTTGTTTTAAAACGGTTGCACCATGAGGCTTTGGGGATTGGAACCGATATTTTCACAATCAGACTTTATATTTCCCGGCAAATATTGTATACCCTGAATCTGTATAAATGTAAATCCACTCGCAGCACACAGACAAGGTAAGGAGGAAAACAGAATGGAAGAGCGTTT
>Ga0180430_10002951_pt1 | contig 14938 bp, 10 predicted proteins | sample SS_ome_9_FD_132999 | JGI IMG/M metagenome (GOLD analysis project Ga0180430, IMG submission 132999) | Hypersaline lake sediment archaeal communities from the Salton Sea, California, USA - SS_1_S_2 metaG | ecosystem: Environmental > Aquatic > Non-marine Saline and Alkaline > Hypersaline >... | reverse complement strand
TCCGCGGCTTTCCCCCGCGCCGGCGGGGCCCCGGGAGGCCCCCCCAACGGGGCCAAGCCCCCACCCCCCCCCCCCCCGTCGATGTCACGTCCCGCCACTCCTTCGGTCCGAATCGACACCGAGGACCCCGACGTGACGCAACTCCGGGAGCAGGTAGGCAAACTGGAAGAAGCGCGCGATCAGGCACGCCAGGAGGCGCGCTCGCTTCGCAAGCAGACGGAGTCTCTCCAGGAGCAACTGAAGTCGGAGGAGAAGAACCGCGCCGAACTCGACCGGGCTGTGGCTGAAAAGGCAAAGGAAGTCACTTCCTTTTCGAGCCAGGTGCAAGATCTCCGGGCCCGTCTCGACGCAGGAGAAAAGAATGGGGCAAACGCTCGCTCGCTCGAGCGGGAACGCGACGAGCTGGCGAATCGCATTACCGAACTCGAGGAGAAGCTGCGCCGGGAAGAGGAGAAGAATTCGTCCGTTCCGGCGAAAATCGAGAAATACACGATCGCAATCGAGAAGTCCGAGGAAGAACTGGTTCAGCTCCGCAAGAAAATCGAGGAGCGAGACCGGGAAACCGAATCGATCCGGAAGGAAGTGAGCGTGCTCGACGGGAAGCTGAAGACGGCCGAAAAGGAAAAGTCGGATGCCGCCGTGTCACTTCGGGACGCCGAGAAGAAGATCGCGACGCTGGAAAAGGAGATCGCCGACACTCGTGTATCCGCCGCCCGGTCCGAGAACGCAACCCGAGCTGAGCTTCGACAGCAGCTCGAGGATCTCGAGAAGTCCAATGCGACGGCGATCTCCCAACTCGAGGGTGAGAATGCGGCCCTCCAGGAGCGACTTGCCGCGCTCGAAGCGGACCTGAAGGTCACGGCGGACGAGCGCAAGGCGGCAGAAAAAGAGAATGCCACCCTGGCGCAAAACCTGGAGCAATTGCGGAAGGATGCCGACCGGGAGGCCAAGGCGGCGGCGGAGCTCCGGAAGGAGATCGAGGCCAAGAAGGCGGAAGTGTCGGCCAAGGGCGCCGAGATCAAGGAATCCACCAAGCAACTGGCGGTCCTGACGAAGAGTCTCGCACGAGAGGAGCAGATGCGATCGAAGGATGTCGCCTCCACCGAGAAGAAACTCCTCGCGAAGCACCAGAAAGAACTGAAAGCACGGGAGAAGGCTCTTACCGTCGCCGAGGGCGAGGCCAAGAAGCTCCGCAAGGCGCTCGCGGAAAAGGAGCTGCGTATCAAGGCCCTCGCCGAGGAGCACGATCAGGCTCTCGACAAGCAGTCCCGCCGGCTCACCGGCGACCTCGACCGGCTTCGCACGGACCTGGAGAGCCGGGAAAAACAGCTCGAAGAAAAAGAGGCCGCTCTCGCACTCAGCGAGAAGGAGGTGAACCGCCTGGCCGGCCAGATCAAGGAAAAGGAGGGCGCCTACTCCCTCCTCGTCGATGCCCGGAAGCAGGGCGAGAACGAGGAGATCGATCGACTCACGGTCGAGTTGGAAAAGGCGCGCACCGAACTCACGGATCTCGACTCCACCATCTCCGAAAAAGAGAAGACGATCGAAGCGGACGCTGCGACGATCGCCCAGCTCGAATCCGACCTCCGAGAGCGGGAGAAGGAACTTGCAGGACTACGGGACGGCAACCGGCAGGAAAGCGAAAGCGAGAAGAAGGCACACCAGAAGGAGCTCGATTCGCTGCGTGCCGACCTCGAGAAAAGGGATCGCGCCCTCAAGGAGAAGGAAGAGGCCCTGGCATCCGACCAGGGCAAGATCGCATCTCTCGAGGCCGAGCTGAAGAAGAAGGAACAGGCGCGAATCGCCGTGGTCGAGAAGCGGGATGCGTCCCTCGAAAAGGAGAAGGAACGACTCGCCGCCGATCTGAAGAAAACCCGCCAGGAGCTGGAAGACCGCATCGCGGACCTGGAGAGCGAGCGGGCCTATGCCGAGAAAGCGCGCCGGAAGCTATCCGACGAGCTATCCGACGCTCGCTCGGAAATCGAGCAACTCCAATCGGACCGGAAGGAGTGGGAGAAAGAGAAGCGACTTTGGGAGGAGGAGAAGGGCAAGGCCGAAACGCCCGACGAGGATCTCGAGGCGAACTACGACGAAGTAAGCGCCTCCCGCAACGTGATCGCGAGCCGTCTCAAGGAGCAGATGGCGGTCACAGGACTGGCCCCATCCGAACGCCAGGACGAGAGTTCCACGGATTCCTCCGTCGAGCCGCACTTCGCGCTTGTCGAAGATGAACGCTCGGCCCGGAGAGCGGCGGAGCGGGAGATTTCGTCCCTGCAGAAGCAATTGCACGACCGGATCGAACAGATCGCCCGCCTCGAAGCGACCCTCGAGGAGGCATCGGCCAAGACGAAGACGGCCGAGGGGGAAATCGAAGGGCTGCGCCGGGAACTGGATTCCGAGCAGGCGCGCGGCAAGGGGCTCGAGGAGAAGATCCGCGGCAGCGAGGAAGATTACAGCAAGCTCGCGCTCGACAATCGCGAGCAGGCGCGCCAGATCGATCTTCACGTCACCAAGATCGCGGGGCTCGAGGATACGCTGGAAACCGAGCGATCCGAGTTTGCCGCCCGCGAGAAATCGGCTCTCGAGAGCCACGAATCCGAGATCGCGGAGATGCAGTCGCTTCTCGACAACGAGAAGAGCATCAACACCGAATTGGCCTACACCCTCGATCTGACCCGGGAGGGCATGTCAGAAGTGCTGAGGCGGTCCTGGCAGAACCTCGAAGAAGAGCGCGCCTACCTCGTCCACGAGGGCAACATGAAGTTGAGCGACGTCGAGGCTTCCCTGAGCGATGCGATCCGGACGCGCGAGGAGGCGACCCTCGACAATCACCGCCTCGAAGATCTCGTCACCCGGCGCGAGGAGAAAATCGAGAAGCTTCTCGAGAAGATCGACGATCTCGAGACGGACCTCGAGGAGAAGAGCAAGGAGAGCGCCGCCGTCACGGAACGGCTCCGGGTAACCAGGGAAGGCTTTTCCACCGTCATTCACCGCAACCAGGAGCGTCTCTCGCGGATTCTCACATCCTTCCATCTCGAGCGAGAAGCGAAAGAAGACGCCCAGAGAAGCATCACCGAGTTGGAGGCCCGCATCGCGGAGCTCACCGACGCCGAACTCGAATCCACCGAGCGCTTCGAGAAAGAAATCGCCGACTGGAAGGCCAAGGTCGAAGAGATCCGCAACGAGCGAAGTGCTCTCGAACGCAATTCGGAGACCCTGCGCGACCTCGAGGCGGCGATCGAAGCTGCCCGGATTCAGAAAGACGAAATCGAGACAGAGGTCGGAGAATTGGGTGAGGGAATGAAGGAATTCCGCAAGCAATACGCGGAGCTGAAGGCCGAGAAGGAGGCGATTCTGAAGGAACGGAACGAGCTCAAGACCACCCTGCGCGCGTCCACGCGCGACCTGGAAAACATCCAGAAGCGGTGCCGCGAGACCCTCTCCCAGGAAGAGCGCCTCACCCAGGGTATCCAGGCGGCCGAGCGGAGAATCGAGTCCCTCAAGCAACTCGAGCAGGAAATGGAGCGCGCCGTCGAGCGCAAGCGGGACGCCGCCGGCATGAGCCGAAAAGGCGTCTTCACCGAGGACTCCGGACTGCTCGGGTCAAGTTCCTCACAGCCCCGGACGAACGAGCAGGTGCTGGGCCGCAAGCTGATCGGCAAGATCGATCTGCTGGACGACCTCACCTTGCGATTCGAGAACCGGTGGCGCTACCCGAAGGTGGCGGATCAGCTCCGTGCCCTGAAAGAGAGCTTCGTCGAACTCCTTTCCGAGTTGTCGGTCGATCAGTTCGATCTCGAGCCCGGGACGATTCTCTCGCTCGAAGAGCGGAAGAAGATCAAGCTCGTTCCCCAGCACGAGGTGAGCACGCGCAAGGCCCACCTGAACGGCAAGGGCACCACGCGCCCTGGCGGACGGACCGAGGTGATCGAGATGATTCGTCCCGGTTATGTCTACCGGTCCGGCTCAAAAGACGTGATCATCCGGAAGGCGGAAGTGATTGTTGCCTAATAAAAACAGCCCCCAGTTACAATAATTCTGGGAATCCGAATAATTCCCGCTATGATTGTGCAGTCGTAGGGCGAACCCTGATCGGAGGAAATCCCCCCATCCTTCCGGTGTTCGACCCCGTTGAATCCTGAAAGCGATGGCAGACAAAAAGGCGCAGTATGTTGGGATCGACCTGGGCACGAGCACCTCGGCGCTCGCCTACGTTCGATCCGACGGCCAACCGGAGATCGTTCCCAACGCGGACGGGGAGAGGCTGACTCCTTCGGTCGTCTTTTTCGACCAGTTCGAAGGGGTGAAACTGGTCGGCTCGGCGGCGAAGGACGGGGGCGACCCCGAGCGCACCGTCCAGTTCATCAAGAAGAAGATGGACGATCCCGCCTATGTCGTCGAGATCGACGGGCAGGTCTGGACCCCGACCGAGATCTCGGCGATGATTCTCTCCAAGCTCAAGAACGATTGCACCACGCTCATCGGGGAGATCGACGAAGTCGTCGTCACCGTTCCGGCGAACTTCAACGAACTGGCGCGCAATGCCACGGTAACGGCCGGGCGCATGGCGGGATTGAACGTCACCCGCATCGTCAATGAGCCCACCGCCGCCGCCCTTTATTACGCCCACACCCAGAAGGTCGACGGACGCGTGCTGGTCTACGATCTCGGGGGCGGCACCCTCGACATCACGGTCCTCGAGATCGAACACGACCGGGTCGACATCCTCGTCAGCGAGGGAGCCCGGCACCTGGGGGGATCGGACTTCGACGAGGTCCTCGTGGAACTGGTGGCGGAACGCTACCGCGAGACCACCGGGAATGAACTGATCCTGAACGAACGACACCGGCGCAGGCTCCTCGGGACGTGCGAGGACCTCAAGAAGATGCTGTCCAAACTCAAGATCGTTTCCGAGACCGTGGGCAACGACCGTCACGGAATCAGCCGGATCGAGTTGACGCGCGAACTTTTCGAAGAGGCGATCTCCCGCCTCCTGACCCGAACGACCATGCTCGTGGAACAGGCGCTGGACCATCTCGCCCTGCTTCCGAGCGACATCGATCACGTCGTCCTCGTCGGGGGGAGCACGCGGATTCCGAAGATCCGCCAGCTACTCGAGGAGCAGTTCGGAAAGTCCCCGATCTCGTGTGGAAACGTCGACGAGTGTGTCGCGCTCGGAGCCGCCCTGTTCGCCAAGAGAGCCCGCAAGGTATCCGAGGTGTGCAACCACAGCTACGGCACCCTCGCCATTCTCGAGGATGCGGCAACCGGCCAGGCGGTGGTGCGTAATTCCATCGTCATCCCCAAGAATACCCCGATACCCTGCTCGATGTCGCAGACCTACGTCACGTCCGAGGACGGCGAGCGCCTCATCGAAGTGGAGATCACCCAGGGGGAGGACCACGATCCCAAGTATGTCGACATCGTCGGCAAGATCGCTCTCGAGGTGCCCCCGGACCGGCCGGCGGGATGCCCCGTGACGGTGACCTACAGCTACGACCAGAACCAGCGGGTGCAGGCCCAAGTCTTCGACGAACAATCGGGCCTTCGCAAGGACATCGCGATCGAGTATTCGGGAGATGGGGTGCTGTCCGAGGAAGAGATTCAGCGCAGGTCCTCCTACCTCAAGCAAGTCAAGATTGCGTGACGAATCGACCGCACGAAAGGAGAGCGATGTTCAAGAAAGTCCTCAACGCATTTCGATCGGACAAGCGGTCAGAACGGCAACCCCTGCGAGTCGGCGGCATCTTCGCCAAGATGACACCCGAGTCGATGTGCGAGATCGACCCGGAGAACATGGATCGCGAGGATATCCGTCTTCAGCTGGCCCGCCTCTACAAGCGACACAACCAGGCTGCCAGCAGCCTGAAACCGGAATTGCGCGAGGAGGCGACGATCATGCTCGACGCCATCGTCCATTGCCGGCAGAAATATGTCGATCGCATCGATGACGAGGATTCCGAATTCCCGGCGTCCTGATTCCGATTTTCCAGCGGCAGCTCGCGCCGGTGCTATCGGCCGTAAAATGCTTCCTGGGTCCCCCGGATGGATCCGTCCGGCATCAGCATGTGGGCACCGGATCCGTGAAAATCGCCCCGTTCGATGATCCACGGCTGGTTCCATCGAAACGGGGTGTTGGCGCGCTTGTCGAACACCGTGGGTGCGTAAGAACCGTAGAAAAGCTCACCTCCACCGGGCTTCGCAGCCGCCGCTCGCATCTGCGGGGCGAGCTTGCGCTTGTGGGTCGGACAGAGCCACGTGACCTGCGAGGCGCCGTACGGGTCCAGTTCCTTCACCCAGAACTGGTAGAAATCGTTCGAGTCGAAACCCGCCAGATCCTCCGGGAGTTGCGGCCAATGCCCAACGTCCTCGACGTAGGCGACGAATGAACTGTGCAACGTCCGCATCTGGTTGATGCAGACCACCTTCTCCGCACGCTGTTTCAACTTGTCCGTAATGACCACCACCATGCCGGCCAGCAGGCTGACGACGGCCACGACCACCAACACTTCCAGGAGGCTTATCCCTTTCAAACCGGTCCTCATCAACTGGGTATCTCCATGGAACGATGGCAGCGAACCGGAGTCCGACAATCGGGAACCCAGCCAACCAATCGCAGCCCAGGACGACTCGATTCTTTCACCCGAGGCCGTGGAAATAGCCCAATCCCCTTGACCGACCGGAATGCGACCGGCGAATTTCCGGGAGGAGGTTACCGTCGAGTGACTTCACCCACCCGCGGCCACCTGGCCGGGATCCCCGTTGTAGATCACACGCGAACTCACCCGCGACCCGAGCGCGAAGATCTCGAACGAGAAATTGTTGGCCGCAGCGCCCGCATCGTTGAAGAACGCCGTGCCAGTGCCCGTGAATCCCCGCACGGGAACGGACTCGAGATCATCGAACGCCGCCTGGAATGAGGAAGATACGCGGTCCACGTTCGTGGTGTTACGCACGGAGGTGACGTCCCCCGCCTCGATCGCGTTCCCGACGCAGGCGATGATTCCCTGACCCGAATTCACGGTGCCGAAACAATCGCCCGTATAACTGATTCCCGCAATGAACCACGAATGACTGATCCGGCCCACACCACCGAAATAGACGTTCGAAGTCACCGGGAAAACTCCGACGGTCGCATTGACGTTTCCATCGTCGTTGACCACGATGATATCATCTTCGGTGAAGCCCTGCTGCGCATTGGTGACCGCCCACCGGTAGAGACCGATGCCGTTCACCGGGTTGCCATTGTTGTCGACACCCGGGATTGCCACCGCCTCGTAAACACCATCGTCTCCGGTTTCCCCGAAGAAGGTGTTGTTGCTGAACGGGCCACCAATCCACGCGTGCGTGGTGAAACAGGGAAGAAGTACCAAGGCACAAAAAATCGCGAAAAGCTGTCTCATTCCTAAGGGTCGAAGTTATCGGTGCTATTTGACGGCGGATTCCCCCGGTTGGCAAGTGCGAATTGGCGTGCGCACAAAATTTTTGGGATTCCGCCCCATTTTTTCAAATCAATCGATAGCCCACTCCGTGAACCGTCACGATGGCGGACGGATTCGGTCCGGAATCGCCGATCTTCTTGCGAATCTGCGCCACGCACTGGTCGAGGGTCCGTGTCGTTCCGAAGTAGCGGACCCCCCATACCGCCTCGAGGAGGGCATCGCGCGAAAGGACCTTGCCTCGATTCCGGTCGAAATACCGGAGAAGCTCCATCTCTTTCGGGGTGAGGCGCGACGACGCGTCGCCCACGATCGCCTCGAACGTGTCCACGCGAATCTTCGCTTTTCCCACGACGAACGACGGGTCTCCCGGGACGGCCCCCGACTCGCCCTCCTCCCGGGACATCCTCACCCTGCGGAGGAGCGCATGGACGCGGGCGATCAGTTCCTGGATTCCGAAAGGCTTGGTGACGTAATCGTCGGCCCCCGCCTCGAGGCCGATCACCTTGTCGATTTCCTGTCCCTTCGCTGTCAGCATCAGGATGGGGATCCGGCATCCCTGGCGCCGCAGCGACTTGCAGATTTCATACCCGTTCTTGCCCGGGAGCATGACGTCGAGAAGGAGCAGGTCGGGGAGAAATCCGGCGATCCCCGCCTCGGCATCGGTCCCCTCCTCGTGACTCTGCACCAGGAATCCCTCGGCTCGGAGTATTTCCTCGAGCCCGAACCGGATCGAGGGGTCGTCTTCGACGATGAACAGGCGGGTCTCCTGGTTTCCTTCTTTCATGACGAGTGAGCGTGGTCCACCGGGAGGGTGAGGAGAAAACAACTGCCGCCCCCGGGGCGATTCCGATAGACGAGACTTCCGCCGTGGTGGGAGACGATCTGCCGGGCCAGGGTCAGGCCGAGGCCCGATCCCTGGATCCCGCTGCTCAGGGAATCGTCGGCACGATAGAACTTCTCGAATATCTTCGAGGCATGCTTGCGGGCGATGCCCGGCCCCCGGTCCAACACGGAAACCGTCGCGGATGCGGCGCCTGCCCGCTCCATGCGGAGCGCGATTTCGCCACCCGATGCGCCATACTTGGCGGCATTCGAGAGGAGATTGAGAAGCACCTGCTCGATCGCATCCCGGTCGCCGGCCACGGTGACGGGGTCCTCTTCCTCCATTTCGATCATCAATGCGCAATCGGCCTCCTCGGCTGTGAGCCGGAAGTTCTCCGCCGTCTCTCTCACCACGCCACCCAGGTCGAACGGCTCGTCTCGATACCGGATGTCTCCCCTCTCGAGCCGCGAAAAGTCGAGGAGATTGTTGATGAGCCGCGTCAATCGTGATGCCTCTCGAGAGATGACCGCGGCGTAGTCGCGCGACTTGTCGATGCCCGTCGCTCCCCCCCTCTCGAGCAATTCGGAGAACATCCGGATCGAGGTGAGCGGTGTCTTCAATTCGTGACTGACATTGCTGACGAAATCGGTCTTCCGGCGGGCCAGTCGCATCTCGTAGCCCACGGACCGGAAAACCAGGACGACTCCTCCCGCAACGGCAGCGACCAGGCAGGGAACCAGCAGCCAGACGGTCAACCGGACGATCCGGGCGGAACGGGTCACCACCCCGGGATCGACGAGATAGGCGGCGACTTCCCAGTGCGGAAGAATCTCACCCACCTCGGAGGCCACAAACGGACGACGCCAGTCTCCCCGGTAGCCGGCAACCGTCTGGGCGACCACATCGCCATCGGAATCGAGAAGGGCGAAGCAGGCCTCGGCCTCCGGAGCGGATGCCTCGTCCACGATCGCCCGCAACTCCCGCCGAATCTCGAGGAGATCGAGTTCCGCCCAGAAGACGCGGTCCGGGGCGAGAGGGTGCCGTTGCCAGAGCAGGATGTGCAGTCCGTCCTGGAGAAACCGGCTCAGTGCACCGGACTCCCGGTCCCCCATCAACTCCTTCAGGTTTCCCGTGTCTCGCTCCAGCCGGGAGAGATTATCGCCCACCGCGGGCCAGCCATCCGCCTCGCCGCGTGTCGCCGCTAGGGAAGAGTCGTCCTCCTGGACAGCGAAAGAGGGAAGGGCCGGAAACACGTTGCGCACACCGGACTGCGCGGGCAGCGGAATCGACTCCGAACGCGGCGGATCCTCATTCTTCGTCAGCTTCTCCCGAATCACCGCACCCCGCGCGGTGATCGACCGGGACGGCGGATTCTGATACTGCGAAAACCGCAGTTTCTCCGCGTCGGCGGCGACACGGGACTGCGACACCACCGGCGCCCCGGCCGCTCCAGGAGCCTCCTTTTCCACTAGTATGGCAAACGCATCCTCATCCGTCGCCCGCTCCAACTCCGTCCTCCCGGTGCCTGCGATCGCCGCATCATCGCGGGGCTCCGCCGGTTCGGTTCTCTCCTCCGGCGCTCTCCCGCGGCCCTTCAGGCTGTCCGGCAAAAAGGAGCGCTTCTTGTCCGGGATCGGCTCCTGTTTCCGGACCTCGACCCTGTCACGTCTCACTTCGGGAGCCCGGTAGACGAGAGCCTGCGCGCGATTCGTGAGAAACAGCCGGTTCGCCTCGAGAAACTGCTCGGCCTCCGGTGTCGCGGGAGGAATCGCCGGACTGACGATCTCCCCGGTATCGGTGACGACGCTGCCGAAGCGCGCCTGGCTCCAGCGGGTTCGGATCAACTCGTCGAAATTCCGCGACAGGGTCTCCGGCCCCTGCTCCTCGATCATCTCGTCCACGAGTTGTCCGTAAAACACCCGCACATCATCCAGAAAGACACGCAGGTCCCCGGCCAGGGCATCCGCACTCCGCTGGTGGAGGAGAGCCCGCTGGCTGTTGATGACCAACTCCTGATCGCGCATCGACCGCACCGCGAGCCAGGCCAGCGCCAGCGTGGGCACCAGCACGGCTACGAGGAAAACGGCCGCGAGCCTCTTCATTCCGGTCAATCTACATGCCTTTCGCCTTCTCCGGCGACGAAAAGTGGCGGAGGCACTTCGACGCGCCTCCGCCACCCGCATCGATGGTGCGAAAGTGTGACTACTGCTTGGCGTTCCGGAGCTTGTAAGCGCTGTTCTGGAGTTGTTTCCGCTGGCTCTTCGAGAATCCCGATTCGTCGAGATCCTCCTGGGCCCGCTCGACCGCGTCGATTTCCCGCTCGATCGAAGCACGCTGGGCCGCCGGCGCGCGGGTCAGGACATCCCTGAGTGCGGCCGCCTGCCGAACCAGGTTCGCCCGGCTCCCTTCCACGTCACCCTTGTCCGCGAGCGCGATCGCCCTTTCCGTCTCGGCGGCATTGGCGTAGATCGCGGCCTCGGCGACGACTTCCGCGTCGACGCGCCTGTCTGCTTCTTCCGGATTGGCCGTGTAGGAAACCGCGACGCTTCGAGCCTTCCTCCGATCTGTCTTTTCCACGGTGTCAGAAAACTTCACCGAAACCTCGGCGATCTCCTCGACCCGGCCCAACGCATCCGGCGAAACCACGCACTCGACGAACAACTCGCGAGATTGACCGTCTGCCAGCGTGGCGAACACGATCTCCTCATTCTGGCCCGACAGTTTTCCGGACCGGCCCAGGATGCGGATGGGACGCACCCCTTTCGGACACTCGATCCGGATGATCACGTCGCGGGCCACGATGCTCTTCAGTTCTCCGAGTTCCTTGCGGAAGACCCTCGGCAGTTCCTCGACATCCGCCACGTAGTAGTAGTTCGCGTCACTTGCCTCGGCGAGGGCGGTCATGAGATCCTCGTTGTAATCGTGACCGAGGCCCACCGTCGTCACGGAGATCCCGGTCCGCGCGAGACGCTGGCCGAGGCCCGCGATTTCGCGGTTGCTCGAGGGCCCCACGTTGGCGATTCCGTCCGAGAGCAGAATCACCCGGTTGATCCGGTTGCGGTCGAGAAACTCCTTCAACTCCGCTCCCCCGGTCTCGACTCCCCCGTAGAGAGCCGTGCTGCCACCCGTCTGGAGGCGATCGATCTTCCGCTGAATCGAGCGTTTCCGGTCTTCGAGGCGCCCCGCCGGAACGAGAACATCCACCCCGGTGTCGTAGACGACGAGAGAGAAGACGTCGTCGCGATCCAGCTGGTCGACCAGCATGCGAGCCGCCTGCTTGGCCTGCTCCAGTTTGCGGCCCGACATGGAACCGCTTCGATCGAGCACCACGGCAAGATTCACCGGATTCCGTTGCAATCGGGCTCCTCCGGCGCCCTCGACATCGATGCGAATGACAACGCGCTGTTCGCCGCCCTTCGTCACGAGAAGGGGGCGGTCGACGCGCGTATCGAGGCGGACCGTTTCGTTTGCGGCGGCAGGGTTCACCCCGGAAGCGGCAACCAATGCGCCACATCCCAGGACCGACAGGAGTGAAGAGAGAGATCTTTTCATCGCCCCCACCCTCGCAGACTTCGGAAAAAAGTTGTCAGAGGGCGGTAAGACGTCTGTAAGGAAATTGTCAGGGAGGATGAAGCCGAAAGAAAAAAAGCCGCCACCCATATCGGGCGGCGGCATCATCGAGACGGACCGAAATCCGTCGGTTGGAAGGAGGGCCCGTCAGGCAGCTGGTTTCTCACCCTTGTCGCCTGCCACCAGCCGGAAAACGACAAGGGCCACGACGACAATCGCGATCCACCAGACGAAATCGGGTACCCGGGTCGCCTCCGGCAGTCGCAGTTTGCCGAATGCCCCCACGGAGAGGATGTTGGCTTTTACCCAGCCATAGCTCAGGGCATAGAGAACTCCACCCGCCAGCATTCCGAAAAACCCGACGAGTGCGTGCCAGCTTCCCGTCGCGACCGCGGCGACGCCGGTACCGGGGCAGTAGCCGTAGATCACCATGCCCGCCCCGAACAGGGAACCGCCAACGACGAGACCGAGGAGATTGGTGTCCTTGATGTGCCAGCCTTCGAGGGCGCCGGCCCCCATCAGGGCATAGATACCGATTCCCCCGACGAGGATGGCGGTCAGCATGACGCGCAGGACGGTGAAATCGCGAAACCGGAACAGGTTGACGATCACGTTGTAATCCGTGACGCGCCCCTTGTTGAGCAGGATTCCGAACAGCAATCCGAAGACCCCGGCCAGGATGAGACCGGCGGTCGATGAAGTCGAAACAGGTAGATTCATGTGGGAATAGTTTGGTTTGAATTCACGTGGCAGGCGTCTCGCATCACCGGCTGTCTCCCTTGCGAAACAACAACCGGGCCGTCGCGATTCCGGCGGCGAACATCACGGCGAAGAAGACCCAGCCCGACACCGCCAGCTGGAGCGTTCCGCTGATGCCGTGACCACTGGTGCAGCCCCCCGCGAGGCGTGCCCCGTAGAGAAGCAGGGCGCCTCCGGCGAAGGCGCCCACCATCCGGCCCGCCACTCCCGGACCGACCTGCTCCTTCCAGACAGTGGGAACGGTCTCCCAGCGAAAGGTGCCGCCGAGCCTCGCGCTGAGGAAGGCTCCCACCGCAGTCGCGAGCAGGAAAATCGTGCTGTATCCGATGGCCGGGGTCTTGGAGGCCCAGTAGGGATTTTCGACCACTGCGTCCATCCCGACGAAGGCGGAAGCCGCCCACCCCGAGAACTTCGACACCTCGGTCGACATCCCCAGCGGCTTGTCGACTACGAGGAAGACCAGCCAACTGAGGATCCCGATTCCCACTCCGACCGCGTAGGGGCTCCAACGTGCCGCACGCAGACCGGCACCCGACTCATCCGAACAACAAGACAACATCTTCATGACTCTCCCTTTATATCTCTGTATAGCTATATTGTCAAAGAACTTTCTTTCCGGAGGGAAATGGGTAAGGTTCGCATCGGTTATCGTCGCCTTCGTTGCGCCCCGCACCATGACGGAAAAAGATCCATTCGACCGGCAGGCCCTCGAGAAGATCGCGGGATTCTTCAAGCTGTTCGCCGAGCCGACGCGGCTCGCGATCCTGCAGCAGTTGCGGACCGGACCGGCATCGGTGAACCAGTTGGTCGAGGCGCTTCCGACCTCGCAGGCGAACGTCTCGAAACAGCTCAAGACCCTCTATGATGCCGGTCTTCTCAACCGGGAACAACGTGGTAACCAGGTGATCTACTCGATTGGCGAAGAGCTCGTCTTCGAACTCTGCGAACTCGTCTGCGAGAAGCTGAACCGGGAAGCACAGGCGGCCGGGGCGGCCACCTACCAGATCTGATCGGGGTCGTGCCCCTGAACCGCAGAAGAGCGATCGCTTTTTCTTGAAAAACCGCGCCACCACACCACAATGATCTCCGCGCCACAGCTCGAGGCGGGTGTCGTTCAATGGTAGGACGCGAGCTTCCCAAGCTTGAGATCGGGGTTCGATTCCCCGTACCCGCACCAGCCCTTATCCGACTAGGGCAACAGCCTGAAAGCGAGCAGGTTACAGAAACGGGACGAAACACGCTGGAACGCTAAAAACACGCTGGAACGTCTCTAAATGTTGCCAAAACGTTACCAAAGGCTAGTGTTAGGCTGTCATGGCCTTCTCGCTCCACCGCAAAAAGACCTCGCCCTACTGGTTCGCGTATGTCCGTTACCCGGATCCGAAAAACCCTGGCAGGCTGATTCAAACAAGCAAATCGACCAAGGAACGGACGAAGGAGGGTGCACGAAAAAAAGCTGCCGAGATCGAGCAGGCGATCCTTTCGGAGGCCGGTGCTGGTGAGGAAAAGAGCCGGGAGCTATACGCTATCCTTAAGGAAGCGTGCGACGACGCCACCCGAGGCAACCTGAACGAGGCCAAGGCGCGCGTCTACCTGTCCGAAATGCTTCGCATATCGACCGGGGAGGGAGCGCGGTTCTACACGCTCCGCCAATGGCTGGACGGATGGCTCGCAGACAAGGAGAAGGCGAACAAGCGAGGCACATTCATCCGCTACAAGGGAGTGATCGCGCAATTCCTCGAATACCTCCCGGAGGAAAGGACCGAGGGCAGCGTGATGAACCTGACGGCGGAGGACATCCGCAATTTCCGGGATGCCGAACACGATGCCGGCAAAAGCGCCAGTACCGTGAACGATGCGGTGAAGACGATCCGCACCGCACTTAACGAGGCGAAGCGGAGACAAGTGATCCTGTCCAACCCTGCCGATGCCGTGTCCCTGATTCGCGAGGACGAGATTGAAAAGGACGTATTCGCCTCCGGCGACATCCTCCGCCTGATCGATGCCGCGCCCGGAGACTGGCCCGGAGTGATCCTTTTCGGATTCTACACGGGGATGAGCCTCCGCGACATCACCGGCCTGAAGTGGTCACAAATCGACATGGAACACGGGACGGTGAGTTACAACCGAATCAAGACCGGGACGCCGGTTATCCTGCCGATTCACCCGGAACTGTCCGAGCACCTGCTCACGTTGCCCGCCGGCGATGATCCGAAACAGCCGGTTTTCCCGTCACTGGCCGGGAAGTCTACCGCCGGTAAGTCGGGACTTTCGATGGCGTTCGGCAGGATCATGAAAAAGGCCGGACTGGCGGGCGAAGCGCACGAACCCAGGAACGCTAAGG